>Ga0207694_10000560_pt1 | contig 33675 bp, 30 predicted proteins | sample KBSC34metaG_FD_184353 | JGI IMG/M metagenome (GOLD analysis project Ga0207694, IMG submission 184353) | Corn rhizosphere microbial communities from Kellogg Biological Station, Michigan, USA - KBS C3-4 metaG (SPAdes) (version 2) | ecosystem: Host-associated > Plants > Roots > Rhizosphere > Soil... | reverse complement strand
TATTGGTGAGCCCATCCTGGCCATAGACCACGACGCGCAGCTTGTCGCCGGCATCGAGCTGATAGGCGGCATCGTAGCTGGCAGGGGCCGGCGCGGCGGCATAGACCACGGGTACTTGCGCATAAGCCTCTCGCGCCACCGAGGGCGCCGGCGCGCCATAGGCCAGCGTATCGAGTTCGCTTGGCGACGACACGCTGGCGACCGGGCCTTGCGAATGCATGCAACCCGAAAGCGCAAATGCCATCACGACAGCAGGTGGAAAGGCGCACGCTCCCCGCATCGGCGTCATCCTGAAAATGTTGAGTCTGATTAAGGGCTTTCATGGTTAATAAAGCCTTGCGATCGCAGGCTGCGGTCGCCATGCCGCAACCCGCCCACGCGGCGAGGTTAACCCGACGGCAACCTTAATGGAGTGTAATTCCACCATCCACCGGCGATCGTGGCGTTTGCGGGAGTGAAAGATGCGGTTAGCGTTCTGGCGGTCGAGCGGCGAAGGAGCCTCGGCGCAAAAAACTCCCATGCCAGTCAATCAGCCCGAAGCGCACATCGCAAAGGCACGAGCGGCCATGCCCCGCGTCGATCGGGAAACCGGATTCGGCGATCTCGATTTTCGCGCCATCGGCAACGAGCTTTGGGCGAAGCGGCAGTGGATCGTGGCGCCGACGCTGATGGTTGCTGTTCTCTCGATTCTCGCTGTGAACATGGTCACGCCGCGCTACAAGTCAGAAGCGCGCATCCTTATTGACGGCAGGGAGAACGTTTTCCTGCGGCCGAACGCGGAGCGCAGTGAAGAGCGCGGCTCGCTGGACCAGGAGGCCGTCACCAGCCAGGTTCAGCTCGTGCTTTCGCGGGATCTGGCGAGCGAAATCATCAAGAAGAACAGGCTTTCCGAGCTGCCCGAATTTGATCCGGTGTTGCGTGGCTTCTCGCCCGTCAGGTCATTGCTCGGTCTGTTTGGAATCGGCCGCGATCCTTTCTCACTGACGCCCGAGGAGCGGGTGCTTGATTCCTATTATGAACGCCTGACGGCTTACGCAGTCGACAAGTCCCGCGTCATCGTCGTTGAATTCCAGTCTCGCGATCCCGAGCTTGCGGCGCGGGTGGCTAACTCGATTGCCGACGGTTATCTGGTCCGTCAACAGACAGCCCGTCAGGATCAGGCGCGAGCAGCAGGGCAGTGGCTCTCGGGTGAGATCGATACCCTGCGAAAAAAGGTCTCGGACGCGGAGTCTCGGGTGGAAGACTTCCGGGCCAAATCGAGCCTGTTTATCGGCACCAACAACACCACGCTTTCCAATCAGCAGATGGGTGAAATCAATACCCAGCTGAACAATGCGCGCGCGCTGAAATCCGACGCCGAATCCAAAGCCAGGCTCATTCGCGAAATGCTTCAGAGCGGCAAGCCGATCGAAGCCTCGGAAGTCCTGAATTCAGATGTGATCCGCAGGCTGACCGAGCAGCGGGTGCTCCTGCGCGGACAATTGGCCGAACAATCCTCGACGCTGCTCGATGGTCATCCGCGGATCAAGGAATTGAAGGCGCAGCTTGCCGACATCGATCGCCAAATCCGGGAAGAGGCCGGAAAGGTGTCACGGTCGCTCGAGAATGACGCGCGGATCGCCGCAGGCCGGGTGGACTCCTTGAATGCAAGCCTCGACCAATTGAAAAAGCAGGCGACCTCCACCAATGGCCAGGATGTCCAGCTGCGGGCGCTGGAGCGCGAGGCCAAGGCACAGCGCGATCTTCTGGAATCGTATCTGGCGAAATATCGCGAGGCCAGCGCCAGGGAAAATATCGATGCCGGACCTGCGGATGGTCGAATCATCTCCCGCGCCACCGTTTCCAACGCGCCAGCTTATCCGAAGAAGTTTCCCATTGTCCTGATCGCGACGCTGGCCACGCTAATGCTCTGCGCGGGCACGATCGCCACCGGCGAGTTGTTGCGCCTTACCGCCCCCCGGCCTGCGGCTCGCTTCCGCCCTGTCGCTCCAGCGCTTGAGGAACCGGATTTCACCGTGGCTCCCCGCGATGGTCCGACCGAGGAGATCGAACGGCTCGCCGACGTCGTGCGCGGCGACGAGGCTCCGCGCAAGGTCACGGTGCTCGGCACGGCGCCTGACGAGAATATCACCTCGGCGACATTGACCCTGGCTCGCCGGCTATCCCGCGACGCCAAGGTGGTGGTGGTTGATCTCTCCGGGTCCTCCGCGCTCGCGCTTTCTTCGATTGATCCGGTTGCGCCGGGCTTGTCCGAACTCTTGCTGGGCGAGGCCTCTTTTGCGCAAGTGATCACCCGTGATCGCGAATCGCGGGCTCATCTCGTTTGCGCGGGCCGAAGGGGATCGGACCGTTCGCTGCTGCAATCGCCGCGCCTGACGATGGCCATCGATGCGTTGCTCCGGGTTTATGATTATGTGCTGCTCGATGCAGGTAGCGCGGCCGATCTGCCCGCGGAACTCCTGACCGCGCATGCGCGAGCGGTGGTGGTGCCCGATGATTCGATGCCGGGTGAGGCGCGAGCCCAGATGCGCAACCAATTGAGCGCGGTGGGCTTTACCGAGGTGACAATGCTAAACCGACCGGTCCGGGCGCTCGAGGTCGCCAACGAAAACCCTAGGAACGATCCGGAGATCGCGGCAGCCTGATCTTAGGCCGCCAGCATTTGCGGATCGAAGCCATTGGGATTGATGATCCGATCACTCAGCGATGAAAAGCACTGCGCAACCGCTGGGCCATCTGCAGCAGCGCCGGATTATGCTTGACGAGATGCTTGGCGCGATTGACCCCTGACATCGCCGCAGCGGCCAGTCGCCCACGTGCGCTGAGGGGTATGTAGCAATCAAAAATCGGCTCGTCTTCCTTGCAGAACAGCCGCTTGTACTCGTCGGAGCCGATGCCGAGATCCAGCGCGCGATACGAGCGTTCTGCATAATAGTCGATGATGTTGCGCATCAGCACCAGGCCCGGACTGTACCGGGCATTTTCGGAGAGGGTGTAGGTGTTGAACATCATCGAGAACCGCTCGCCGTCGGCGACGCCAGCGAAGATGGCGATGATTTCCGCGTCACATTCGAGCGCATGGATGTCGATGGCGTGACCGCCGGCGACCTGGCCAAGGCAGGCGGCGCGGATAAACGCCTCCACGCCTGGCTCGGCGAACACGTTGGGCAGCTTTTGCTCGGCCATGCGCTGCGGCTTGATGCGGAAGAACCAATCCAGAATTCGACGGATGTCTGCCTCGTCGGCCGCGACATGATATCGATAACCGGGTGATGCCTGGAACTTGCGCTCCTTGCCTTTCAAGCGCCGGCGAAAGGAATTGCTGATCCGAGCGGTAGGTGGCGCACCGGGCTCCATGATCAACACCGGGCAGTCGTTGGCCGAAGCCTGCCCCGGCAACAATGAGAGCGGATTGGTCTGGCCGCGCCATCGGGCGGGTTGCTGGCTGAGCGCAAGCACGTCGGCCATCGATCGCGCACGCAGGTCGTTCACAATCATACCGAGGTCGCCCGCGGTCGCCGCCGCGGCGAATTCGCGGTTCCAAAGTCCCATGTTGAAGGTGGTGTGTTTGCCGCCCATGAAGCAGGCGGTCCGGACCCCATGTTCCTGCTTCAACACGAGCGGGAGTAGAAACAGTGGCGCCCGACTAGCGTCATGGCCGGTGACAATAAAGGGGGTGAGGTTTGCATGCTGCCCGACTTCGGTCTGCCAGGGCGCAAGGAAATCGAACCGCTGATAGGGCGAGGCGAGACTGTCTTCAGACTCCAGCCTGCGCCAGATTGGTTCCGCGCTTGCCAGGTCGTGCAGGACGTCGATACCGGTGATGCGGCTCGCCTTCGTTTGCCCGCTCGTCGCTCTGGTTTCGACGACGGCAGCCATGGACATCGCAAAGCCTGTCTTTTGGGAATGGATTGCGGGTAGGACCGCGAGCGGACCTTTGCAAAGAAATGTCAACAAAGGGTAAGGACAATGGCGAGGGATCAGCGCGGCCACTCGCCGAGCAAGGGACAAACTAGGGTGTCAACCGGTCGACATTTGCTGAGGTTTGCCGCGCTCGATCTCGCTTATTTCAGCGGTTATGCCCGAAGCATGGCGCACCACCGGGGCGGTGCCGGCATCGTCTTGCGCTTTGAGCGTGTCCGGCCGCCGTCCAGGGCCGTGTTTCAGCCCTTGCAATCCCGGGAAATCAGCCCCGATTTTCTCGACCGGATGATCAGCGCGTTGAAGCGATGGGACTATGATCTGATTTCGATGGATGATGTCTGCCAGCGGGTGGTCACGATGGCGGCGCCAAGGCGCTTTGTCGCACTGACTTTCGACGGCGGCTATCGGGATTGGCTGACCTTTGGTTATCCGGTCTTGGCCCGGCACGCGGTACCGTTCACTCTCTATCTTTCGTCGGCGTTGACCGACGGCATTGGCGAGGCGTGGTGGTTGGCGCTGGAGCAAATCGTCGCGCGTGAGAACCGGATCTATCTTGAAATAGATCGCAAGGAGATGTTTTTCAGCGCGGCGAATCCTGACGAGAAACAGACGCTGTTTGACTATCTGGAACGATGGCTTCGCTCGCTGGCACCGGCCGATCTGTCTCATGCGGCGAGGGACCTTTGCCGTCGCTATTCGGTGGACCTTTCGAGCCTGACCAGGGAGGCCTTTCTGAATTGGTCCGAATTGGAGGTTCTTGCTGCCGACCCGAACGTCACCATCGGAAGCGCAGGGGTAAATTACTCGGCGCTTTCGAAGCTACGCGAGGCGGATGCGCGTCGCGAGGTCAAAATGGGCAAGGCGGTGACGGAGGCGGCGCTCGGCCGGTCGATCAATCATTTCGCCTATCCCTTTGGCGATGGGATCGCCTGGGACCGGCGGCATATGGCGATGGTCGAGGAAGCCGGATTTTCAAGCGCCGTCTCGACAATCCCGGCGGTCGTTGAAGCCGAGGGAGGCAGTTCGTTATACGCGTTGCCCCGCCTCGCCTGGGACGGTCGGATGCGCTCGCTGCGGCATCTGCGGGTGTTATCGTCCGGCGCCACGTTCCCGCGGCGCAGCCCAATCGCGCCCGGCTAGCGCGTTCGGTCTTTCATCACAGGCTATGCGATCGGCGCATCGGGCCGTGACATCCAGCTGACGATGGGCATCGCCGGCAGCACCCAGCCGATGCCGGCCACGACATAGAAGGCCGCCTGCAGCAAGCCGGAATTCGCCAGCACTGGCATCTGTGCGATCGCCATTCCCAGTAGCGACCAAACCACCACCAGCACCAAGAGCGCGATGGTTCCCAGGAATTTGCGGGTGCGGATGGTCATCGAAGAACAGCCATGTCTGGCGCGCTTTGCGCGCGGGGAGGCGGCGGACTATAAGGGGCGCGGCAATTCAATCAAGCGCTCATGAACGGCATGTCGACCGCCCCCATTTCCCCTTCTCAGTTCCCGCTTCGCGCTGTCCGTTGGTGGCTGATCACCGTCGCGGTTTTGATTGCCGCGATGGTGCTGGTAGGCGGAGCCACCCGGTTGACCGAAGCAGGGCTTTCGATTGTCGAGTGGAAACCTTTGACCGGTGCGTTGCCACCGCTTAGCCAGGCGGAATGGACGCAGGCGTTCGATGCCTACAAACAGATTCCACAATACCGCGAGCTTAATGCCGGAATGAACCTCGCCGACTTCAAGACGATCTTCTGGTGGGAATGGAGCCATCGGCTGCTCGGACGCTTTATTGGCGCTGCTTATCTTCTGCCGTTTCTTTGGTTCCTGTGGCGGGGCGGATTGGGCAGCGATCTGAAGCGCCGGCTCTGGCTGATCTTCGGGCTGGGAGCATTGCAGGGCGCGGTCGGCTGGTGGATGGTGGCTTCGGGTCTGAGCGAACGGGTGGAGGTGTCGCAGTATCGGCTCGCAACCCACCTCGTGCTCGCGCTTCTGATTTTTGCCGGCATCATCTGGACGCTGCGCCGTCTCACCGAACAGAGATCTTTTGCGGCATCTCCACGCCTCAAGGTGAGCAGCTGGATTCTGCTCGGGCTGACATTCCTGCAGCTCTATCTGGGGGCGCTGGTCGCAGGGTTACGCGCAGGACGGGTCTACAACACCTGGCCCGATATCGACGGTGCGTTGATCCCTTCGGGTGCGCGGTTGTTCTTCGAGCAGCCATGGTGGCGCAATCTGTTCGACAACACGCTGACCGTACAATTCGAACACCGCATGGTCGCCTATACATTGCTGGCCGTGGTGATTTTGCACGCACTCGATGCCCTGAGGTCGAAAGTGGACAGGTCGGTGATCCGAGGCGCGGTCTGGCTTGCGATTGCGGTGTTGCTGCAGGCCACCCTTGGGATTCTAACCTTGCTTCATCAGGTCCCGATCGATCTGGCGCTTTCTCATCAGGGCGTCGCCATCATCGTGCTCACTCTCGCCGTATGCCAGGCGGAGCGGTTGACACCGATGCGGCTTTCAGCTCGTCACGGCCAGCAGACCCTGGCGGCCCCGCAGACCAGCTGAGCTCTTTAGCAATAGCCGTAGACGCCGCAGGCGTAGGGCAGGCGATTCCAATACGACGGGTTGGGATTGGGGCCGCCGTAATACGGGCCTTGATATTCGTAGGAATGAGCCGAGCCGTAATAACCGGGAAGGGTTGACCGGCCGGGAAGCAGCGGGCCCATGGGTGGAAGGATGCGGATCGTTGGTGCGGTCGGCGTAAACAGCAGATCGGGCGCATCGTCCACGGGAGCGGGGCGCATCTGGTAGCGCGGCGGCGGAGAGGCGACATCAGCCGCCTCCGCACCATCGATGACCGCGGTCATGGCCAGCCCGAGTGCGATCACCGCGCGCAACATTCCCGGCTCCGAATCATTTCAGCCTTCCAGGGCGAAGGCTACTGCAAGACGCGCATCGTTGCAGCCGTTCCGGGCAAAGGCGCGAAGCGGTCCCGGAGAAAAATCTACTGTCGTGGTTCCGAAATTCGCTTCAGTTTTGCTTGGGAGATCTATCGGGCGAGTTTCTGAACCAAAACCACACTAGCTACCGAGAGCCTGCTCAAGATCGGCGATCAGGTCTTCTTTGTCCTCGATGCCGATCGATAGCCGCACCAGATCGGGCGCGGCGCCGGCTGCGGTCTTCGCCGCATCGTCGAGCTGGCTATGGGTAGTCGAGGCCGGATGAATGACGAGCGAGCGAGTGTCACCGACATTCGCCAGATGCGAAAACAGCTTCAGGCTCGAGACCAGGCTGACGCCGGCCTGATAGCCGCCCTTGAGGCTGAAAGTGAACACGGCGCCAGCGCCTTTCGGTGCGTATTTGCGCGCGAGGCTGTTGTATTTGTCGCCTGCCAGGCCGGCGTAATGGACGGCGGAGATGGCCCGATGGCCCTTCAGCCATTCGGCCACCGCCTTGGCGTTGTCGCAATGCTTCTGCATCCGCAGCGGAAGCGTTTCGATGCCGGTCAGGATCAGGAACGCATTGAAAGGTGACAGAGCTGGTCCGAGGTCGCGCAGGCCGAGCACCCGGCAGGCGATCGCAAAGGCGAAATTGCCGAAAGTCTCCTGGATTTTGACGCCGTGATATTCCGGACGCGGCTCGCTCAGCATGGGATATTTGTTGTCGCGTGACCAATCGAAGGTACCGGCATCGACAATGATGCCGCCAAGCGAATTGCCGTGGCCGCCGAGAAATTTGGTCAATGAGTGGACGACGATATCCGCGCCGTGATCGATGGGGCGGATCAGGTAAGGCGTTGCCAACGTGTTGTCGACGATCAGTGGTACACCGGCGTTTCGGGCAATAGCGGAAATCGCTTCGATGTCGGTGATGCTGCCGCCGGGGTTGGCGATCGACTCGATGAAGATCGCCTTGGTGCGGGGCGTGACCGCGCGCTCGAAGCTTGCGATGTCGTCGGTATCGGCCCATGCGACATTCCACCCGAAGCTCTGAAAAGCATGGCTGAACTGGTTGATCGATCCCCCATAGAGCTTGCGTGCCGCGATGAATTCGTCGCCCGGTCGTAGCAGCGTCTGGAACACCAGAAGCTGTGCAGCATGACCTGAGGCCGTCGCTACCGCGGCTGTGCCGCCTTCCAGCGCCGCCACGCGTTCTTCCAGCACCGCCGTCGTCGGATTGGTGATGCGGGTGTAGATGTTGCCGAACGCCTTCAGGCCGAACAGCGAAGCCGCATGATCGGCGTCGTTAAAGACGTAGGAAGTGGTTTGATAGATGGGCGTTGCCCGGGCGCCGGTGGTGGGATCGGGTTGCGCACCGGCGTGAACGGCGAGGGTTGAAAAGCCCGGGACATGGTCGGTCATCAGCGATCCTTTTTTTGCAGTGCGCTCTGGCTATTGCCTGGAAGATGCTGATCTCGGTGCGCGTCGAGGTCAAGGCGCCGAGACGACGCGGCACACAATTGAAACGGAACCGCTGCGCACATCAGTGGCGAGAAATAAATGGCTCTTTTGCCGTCGCTCCGTGAAAACAGAATTCGTGCGTGATGCGCGGGCGGAGGTTCACGGCGCTTAACCGGCCGCAACAGGACGATTGTCGAATTTCCCGTTGCAACAAATCCGCTTGGGTCGGCTTGTCATCCTGTTGTAACACCGGCCGGCGCGTTGACGAGAGCCGTAACAGATCGACAGGTGAGGCGTGGCAATCGCTAGGATGAGCGTCGCGGAACTGGAGGATTTTCTCCGAGCGGAATTCCCGCAGGCTTTCAGCGGCAATGACATCGCAATCGAAAGCGCCGACGGTACTTCTTGCCTGCTGCGTCAGAATTACAGCGAGCGGATGTTGCGCCCGGGCGGAACGGTTTCAGGACCGACGCTGATGGCGCTTGCTGATTTGGCGATGTATGTGGTCCTGCTTTCGGCGATTGGGCCCGTCGGACTTGCCGTGACGACAAGTCTCAATATCAACTTCCTGCGGAAGGGGCAGCCGGGGCAGGATGTGTTGGCGGCGGCCCGGATCCTCAAGCTCGGCCAGCGGCTCGCGGTCGGAGAAGTGAACCTGTTATCCGGCAGCTATCCGGATCCGATCGCTCACGTCACAGCAACCTATTCCATTCCAAAAATGTAGATATTTCTAAGGTATTAAGCTACCATATTTATAACCGTTTGAATTTACTCATTTAATTATCGCTTTTGGCGATTGACGTAAGGCGACGAGATATCTAGAAACACCGCCAGTTCGGCGCGTTCGCGCCGCGTGTTTCCTCTGACAGGTTTCCTCACATGAAAACGTTTTCGGCCAAGCCAGCCGAGGTGACGAAGAAGTGGGTCGTGATTGACGCCAAGGGATTGGTGGTCGGCCGCCTCGCTTCGCTGGTTGCCATGCGCCTCCGCGGCAAACACCTTCCGACCTATACGCCCCATGTCGATTGCGGTGACCACGTCATCGTCATCAACGCCGCCCAGGTCGTGCTGACCGGGCGTAAGCGCGACAACAAGGTCTATTACAACCACACCGGCTTTATCGGCGGCATCAAGGAGCGGTCGGCCAAATCGATCCTCGAGGGCCGTTTCCCCGAGCGCGTGCTGGAAAAGGCCATCGAACGGATGATCCCGCGCGGCCCGCTCGGACGGGTCCAGCTTGGCAATCTGCGCGTCTATCCTGGCACAGAGCATCCGCATGAAGCCCAGCAACCCGAGGTGCTGAACGTGGCATCAATGAATCGTAAGAATATGAGGGCCGCGTAACCATGTCCGATACCATGCAGTCACTCGACCAATTGTCGTCTCTCAAGACCGCCTCGCCGGAAGCTCCTAAATACGTCAAGAAGGTCGACAAGTTCGGTCGGGCTTACGCCACCGGCAAGCGCAAGGACGCGGTTGCCCGCGTCTGGATCAAGCCGGGTGCCGGCAAGGTCACGGTCAACACCCGCGAGGTCGAGGTTTATTTCGCCCGTCCGGTGTTGCGCATGATGATCCAGCAGCCTCTCGTCGCGGCTGCGCGGGCCGGCCAGTATGACGTGATCTGCACCGTGACCGGTGGCGGTCTCTCGGGGCAGGCGGGCGCCGTTCGCCACGGCATCTCCAAGGCGCTCACCAATTTCGAGCCGGAGCTGCGCGCAATTCTGAAGAAGGGTGGTTTTCTTACCCGCGACTCCCGCGTGGTCGAGCGCAAGAAGTACGGTCGCGCCAAGGCGCGCAGATCGTTCCAGTTCTCGAAGCGCTGATCAAAGTCTTTCGCCGTTCTGTGCGGCGGACCAATCGCGACAAAGGGCGCCCCACGGGGCGCCCTTTTTCTTTGGGCATTTGCCGATCAGTTGAATCGGTTTTCTCTTGAATTGAGGGGCGCGCGCCAACCGTTTGCCAATGGATGAAACCTAGTTTTGCCGGGCCTCTGCACACCCGACAGGCAATCATGTCTATCGACATTCCCACCTTGTATTTTTTGGCCACGCTCGTTGCCCTCATGTTGGGCGCTATTCTCTTGCTCTACGGTCACCAACAGAGGATGGCCGCGCTCAAATGGTTTGGAGCAGCTTACCTGCTTGGCGCTGTCTCCATCGGTCTTTGGACGCTGGTGGACCTCGGCCAAGTGCTTTCACTGGCGCTGAGCACGATGGCGTTCGTGGCCTGCGGCATGGTCTGGAACGCTGCGCGCGTGTTTCATGCCCGCCGTCCGAGCTATGCCGGACTAATGCTGGGCGCGATCGCCTGGATGGCCACGGTCATGTCGTTACCGCCTTCAGCTGCGGCCCTGCGGATCACGATCGGAGCGGCCATCGTGGCCGGCTATGCGGTGCTGACCGCCATCGAATTGTGGTCCGAGCGGCGCAGACAGGTGCGACGTCGCTGGCCCAGTGTGGCGGTGCCGGCGCTGCATGGGCTCGTGCTGATGCTTCCAATCCTGCTCGGTGATTTTCTGCTGGCGTCGGACCAGAGTGCGCCGGCCACCATCTGGGTCACGATCTTTGCCGTGCAGCTCGTGCTCTATTCGATCGGCGCCGTATTCATTATCTTCATGATGGTGGCAGAGCGCACCGTCAGTGCGCACAAGAACGCCGCCTCGGTCGATCCCTTGACCGGCATGCTCAACCGGCGTGGGTTTGCCGAAGCGACGTCGCGATTGATCGAGCGCGAGGCTGGCGCCGGCCGGCCCGTCACCGTGCTGATTTTTGACATCGACCATTTCAAGTCGATCAATGATCGGTTTGGCCATCCGGCTGGCGACGAAATCCTGAAACTGTTCTCGATCGTCGTTATCAACTCGTTGCGTATCACCGATCTGTCGGGACGGATCGGAGGCGAAGAGTTTGCGGCCATGTTACCCTGCTCTCTGGACGAGGGCGTGGTGGTCGCCGAACGCGTGCGCAGGAATTTCGAGCAGTCGGGAATTGTGATTGAGGAGGGCCCTGTCGACACCACCGTCAGCATCGGCGTGGCCGGCGGACCGGCCGGCACCGAACTCGAAGTGCTGCTGGCGGCCGCCGATACAGCGTTATATCAGGCCAAGCGCGATGGTCGTAACCGTGTGGAGGCCGCGGAGGAGTTGCCGCTCTCGCTGGAGAAGTGGCGTCGCAAGACGGCTGGCAAGGTGCGTTCGACGGCCCGCGTGACGGAGGCCAGCGTCATGGTCTAGGTTACCATGGGCGCGGTAACACCGCATTTACCATTCGCTTTCTATCATCGCTGCATGAGCACTGCAGGGAATCAAAGCGCCCAAACCGCCCTCATGACACTTGAGGCCGCGGCCACCTCCGCGCGAGGGGGTTTTGCCTGCATGTACTCCACCTCCGACGAGTATGAGGATGCGCTGATCTCCGAGCGGCGTGCTCAGGGTCGCTACGCTGCCCCGCGGCGGCGCTGGCCTGTCGTCCTGTTCGTGGCGTGTGCCATCGCGCTTGCGGCGATCGTCCTCATATTTCATTGAAGGAAGGTCTGCCCTAGAGGTTCTGCCTCTGCAGATCGGGCCGCCCGCTTGATGTGATTGGTCGCATCCGCCAGACTGGCGTGCATTCACAGAGCTCTCAGGCCAGAAAGGCACTCACCAGCGATGATTACCGAAATTGCGCAGATTGAGATCAAGCCCGGCACCGAAAGGGAATTCGAAGCCGCTGTCGCCAAGGCCGAGCCGCTATTTCTGCGTGCCAAGGGCGGCCTCGGAATCGAGCTTCACAAGTCGATCGAAAAGCCACAGCGCTACCGGCTGATCGCCCGATGGGCCACGCTGGAAAACCATACGGTCGATTTTCGCGGATCCAAGGACTTCACGGCCTGGCGTGAGCTTGTCGGCGGCTATTTTGCCTCGCCGCCAGAGGTCGAACATACCGAAACAGTGTTGAACTCGGCCAGATAGGTCACGCCGCGATTGGGGGCGCTTCGGCCTGATCCGATCCGGCCTTGAAATGTTCGATGATGACCTTGACGACTGCCACCAGCGGCAACGCCAGCGCCAGTCCCCAAACTCCGAACACCACGCCAAGCAGAATCTGGAACGCAAACAAGGTCGCTGGTGGGATTTCCAGCGCCTGCCGCTGCAGGATCGGCGTCAGGATGTAGCTCTCCATCGCGTGGACGCCGAGAAAGAGCACGAAAGCGCTTGCCGCCGCGACCCAGCCCGAAGCAAGACTGGCGAGCACCACGATCAGGCCGCCAAGAATTGCGCCAACCGTTGGGATGAAGGTCAATAGCCCGGCTTGAATGCCGAGGATGAAGGAGCCTTCGACGCCAATGATCGCAAGTCCGATCCAGGTCACCAGGAATACCGCCGCCATGGTGACGAGTTGCGCAATCAGCCAGCGTTCCAGCGTGTCCCCGATCCGATCCACCACTTGGGCAGCGGGTTCGTGATATCGCCGAGGCACCATAAACAGGAGCCCTTTGCGATACACGTTGGGCTGAGCCGCGAAGGTGAGACCCAGAAACAGCACGATGAAGAAATTGCCGACGGCGCTGACGGTGCCTAGCAGCAGTTTGAAGGTCTGGGTGACGATGGCGCCGCCGCTTGATGCGAGCGCGCCCGGATCTGGCAGGTTATTGCGGCCGGAGGGCTGGTTTGTTGTGGTCTGCGGTAATGCCGAGGCCGGCGATGGGCTCGCGAAATCAAGATAACTGGTCTCGATGCCATGCTGCTCGAGGAAGGTTCGCACGTTGATCACCTGCGACTTGATGGTGTCGCTCAAGGCGCTGGCTTGCCGGCCGATGGTGGCTCCACCGAGCACGATCACGCCAGACATCAGCGCCGCGAGAACCAGGCAGACGATGGTCAGCCGCAATGCATGCGAAAGATGCAGCACGCGTCCGAGCATCCCGGTCAATGCGTTGAGAGCCACGCCGAGCAGGATCCCGCCAAAGATCAGGAACAGGGTCGCCGCAAAATACCAGGTGAACAGCACCAGCACCGCAAAGATCACTGCAGCAATGCCGCCTACGGCGATTGCCCAGGCCAGGTCGGCGCGGGCGTGCAGGCGATCGTCAGGGGACTCGGGCACGGTGAAACCTTTTGAATGCGGGAGGCGATGCGGGCACTCTTTCCGGAAAATCGGCCTGGAATCAAGCCGGCGGGACGATGCAGTGGCGTGCAACTCTGTCGCGCCAGGGGCCTTGCCAAGTCGTGTATTGATCCGGCCGCTTCCGCCGGGCATGATGCTGTTTCAGGATGGAAACCGGACGATGAAAAAGCCGGTCGTCGGCGTGATCGGCAATAGCTACCGCGCCGAAAATCGATTTGCCACGCAGATGGTGGGTGAGCGCAATCTGCTCGCTATCAGCGAAGTCGCAGGCGCGCTGCCGTTGATGTTTGGTGGCTCTCCGGCCGTGACCGATGTTGCCGCGCTTTTGGACGCCGTGGACGGAATCGTGCTGACCGGTGCACGGGCCAATGTTCACCCGGCGAGATTTCGGACGGAAGCCGATCCGCGACATGAACCCTATGATCTCGATCGCGATGACGTTGCACTCGCGGTGGCGGAAGGCTGCGTAGCCCGGGGCATTCCGTTGTTTGGGATTTGCCGCGGCCTGCAGGAGATGAACGTCGCCTTTGGCGGCACGCTGCACCCGGAAATACGAGACCTTCCCGGACGGATGAACCATCGCATGCCCCGGCTGGAGAACGGTGATATCCACCCGGATGTAGAAGTGGTGTTTGCCGACCGGCACGAGGTGAAGCTGACGCCAGGCGGCACCTTCGCGGCCATTCTCGGCTGCGAGACCATTCGCGTCAATTCGTTGCACGGGCAGGGGATACTCGATCCGGGCGAGCGGGTGATCATCGAGGGCGTGGCCGAGGACAATACGATCGAAGCGATCCGGATCGCCGAGGCGCCGGCGTTTGCGCTCGGCGTGCAATGGCATGCCGAGTATGATCCGCAACGAAACCCCATCAACCAGGCGCTGTTTACGGCTTTCGGCGACGCGCTTCGTCAGCGCACGCGGCGATAGCTGTGCAGGGAGCCCGTCGGCCAGATCGGTTAAGACGGCCGCAATAACCGCTTAGCTCGAGCGTTTGCCCAGATTGCAAGCCAGGCCGGATCAAGTTCAATCACCGGCGCGATCACGACGAGCAGGCAGTCCAAATGAAAAGGCGCTCCAACAGGAGCGCCTTTTTGTTCAGTTCCTCGCTGCCAGATCAGAGCGAGTAGTACATTTCGAATTCGATCGGGTGCGGCGTCATCTCGAACCGCTCGACTTCGGTCATCTTCAGCTCGATATAGCTGTCGATGAAGTCGTCATCGAACACGCCGCCAGCCTTGAGGAAGGCGCGGTCCTTGTCGAGATTTTCCAGCGCTTCGCGCAAGCTGCCGCAAACCGTGGGAATCTGCTTCAGCTCTTCCTTCGGCAGATCATAAAGATCCTTGTCCATCGCCGGACCCGGATCGAGCTTGTTCTTGATACCGTCAAGACCGGCCATCAGCATCGCGGCAAAACCGAGATAAGGGTTGGCCATCGGATCGGGGAAGCGGACCTCGACACGCTTGGCTTTGGGTGAAGCGGTGTAGGGGATGCGGCAGGAAGCCGAGCGGTTGCGCGCCGAATAGGCGAGCAGCACAGGGGCTTCATATCCCGGCACCAGACGCTTGTAGGAATTGGTGGAGGGATTGGTGAAAGCATTGATCGCCTTGGCGTGCTTGATGATGCCGGCGATGTAGGACAGGCAGGTGTCGGAGAGGTCGGCATATTTGTTGCCGGCGAAGACCGGTTTGCCATCCTTCCAGATCGACTGGTGGCAATGCATGCCCGAACCGTTGTCGCCATAGACCGGCTTCGGCATGAAGGTCGCGGTCTTGCCGTAGATATGCGCGACCTGATGGATGCAGTATTTATAAATCTGCATCTGGTCGGCCATCAGCGTCATGGTATCGAATTTCATGCCGAGCTCGTGCTGGGCGGAGGCCACCTCGTGGTGATGCTTCTCGACCTTGACGCCCATCTTGGCCATGGCGCCGAGCATTTCGGAGCGCATGTCCTGCACCGAGTCCTGCGGAGGAACCGGGAAATATCCGCCCTTGGTGCGGATTCGGTGTCCGAGATTGCCGCCTTCATATTCAGTGTCGGAATTGGTCGGCAATTCCGATGAATCGAGCCGGAAACCGGTGTTGTAGGGATTGGCCGAGAAGCGCACGTCGTCAAAGACGAAGAATTCAGCTTCGGGCCCGAAAAACACCGTATCGCCGATGCCCGTGGACTTCACCATTGCCTCTGCTTTCTTGGCAATGCCGCGCGGATCGCGGTTGTAGGGCTCGCCGGTGGTCGGCTCCAGCACGTCGCAGGTGATGACCATGGTGGTTTCGGCGAAGAACGGATCGATGGTCGCGGTCAGCGGGTCCGGCATCAGGCACATGTCGGACTCGTTGATGGCTTTCCAGCCGGCGATCGACGAACCGTCGAACATTGTGCCTTCAGTAAAAATGTCTTCGTCGATCATCGTCACGTCAAAGGTCACGTGCTGCCATTTGCCGCGCGGATCGGTGAAACGCAGATCGACATATTTGACGTCGTTGTCCTTGATCGATTTCAGGACGTCCTTGGCCGTCTTCATGAATCCCTCTTTTTTCTGCGGGTAATGTCTGAGCTTAATGACTGCAGATGAAAGCTCGTTGGGGAGAAGGCTTTCTCAGATGACCGACGCACGAAACGAGGCCGCCACAGCAGCCTCGCTCTGGTTTGTGCGTCGAGTTCGCTTTACCCGGATAGCATTGGGTTCAAATAGCGTCCAGCCCGGATTCACCGGTCCTGATCCGGATCGCTTCCTCGATGCTTGACACGAAGATCTTGCCGTCGCCAATGCGTCCGGTTTGCGCGGCGCGGCGGATCGCATCAATGGCCTTCTCGACCAGGTCGTCCCCGATCACGATTTCGATTTTGACCTTGGGAAGGAAGTCCACGATGTATTCGGCGCCGCGGTAGAGTTCGGCATGTCCCTTCTGCCGACCAAATCCCTTCGCCTCCGTCACAGTGATCCCTTGAAGACCGACTTCCTGAAGCGCCTCTTTCACCTCGTCGAGTTTGAATGGCTTGATGATCGCTTCAATTTTCTTCACTTGGGCCTCCCGGCATTTCAAAAGTCTAATGTCATCGTTTCAACCTGCGCGATCGCGCAGAAAGAGATATCTGATCGGGCCTCTTGCCGATCTTGGTCACGAGCCTTGTTCCCAGGAGCCCGGCGGCTTTGCGCCACCGCTCAACGGATTTAACGAGCTGGTTCAGGAAAAAGGTCGCACCAGATAGAGGCTGCAATTGTGGGCATCTGGTGGTCCTCCAATCGGAAATCCGTGGATATGTCGCTCCCTTTGCGAGGTTTCTCGATCCCTCAAGATCGCCCTCGATGAGGGGGGTGGTCGGCTCAAGAACGCTTCCTCAAAAGCAGGGTCTATGCCAAGTTGTAAGGCCCATTAATTCTGGAGGCTTATCAGCCTTTTAAGGTCGGCAGTATGAAATGCCAGCCCTCAGGAAAGCAGTTTTATGCTCACTCTGTGACCATAATGATTATTAAATGGGCGATTTTGCCTTTGGCAAATTGAATAAATGCCTCTGGAAGAAGCGGCAAGATCGGGAATTCGGCATGGAAGTGTTGACGACTGAGGAAATGGGGCGCGCTGACAAACTCGCGATTGCCGCGGGAACCCCCGGCTTCGCGCTGATGCTGAGTGCCGGCCAGGCCGTTGCCGCGGCCGCCATGGATCTCATCGAAGACGGTACGATCGTCGTCGTGGCCGGACCGGGGAATAACGGCGGAGACGGCTTTGTCGCGGCGGCCGAACTGGCGGCGCGGGGGCGGGAAGTCCATGTGATCCTGCTCGGCGAAAAGGATCATCTGACCGGTGATGCGGCCTCCGCGGCGCGTGGCTGGAAATATCCGCTGCTTCCCTTTAACCCGCCGGCGCTCGGCCGACCGGCTTTGATCGTGGATGCGCTGTTTGGCGCCGGGCTCGACCGCACGGTCAGTGGCGAGGCGAAGGAGATGATCGAAGCCATCAATGCCTGCGGCGCACCGGTTCTGAGCGTCGATCTGCCGAGCGGCATAAACGGGACCACGGGCGCGGTGATGGGGGCGGCCGTCAAGGCGACCGAGACGGTGACCTTCTTTCGCCGGAAGCCCGCTCACCTGCTGTTGCCCGGACGGGTCCATTGCGGCCGGGTCCGGCTCGCCGACATTGGTATCGGGCCAGAGGTGTTGGACGAAATCCGCCCGCAAACGTTCGAGAATGTTCCGACCTTTTGGGAGGGCGCCTTTCCAGTTCCCCGCGTTGATGGTCATAAATTCAGCCGGGGCCACACGGTTGTCGTGTCGGGCGACGTGGCTGCCACCGGCGCCGCCAGGCTGTCGGCGCGAGGGGCGCTACGGGCCGGCGCTGGGCTCGTGACCGTGGCCTCGCCAAGCGATGCGCTCGCCGTCAATGCGGCGGCCCTCGAGGCCGTGATGGTGCGGGCCATCGACAGTCCTGCTGAGTTCGCTTCCCTCCTTAGCGATCCCCGTTTCAACGGCTGTGTCGTCGGTCCCGGCGCCGGCGTAGGGTCCCGAACTTGCGAATTGGTGCTGGCTGCGTTGTCGGACCAACGGGGTGTGGTGCTGGATGCCGATGCGCTGACCAGCTTTGCCGAGGCGCCGCAGCGTCTATTCGACGCTCTTCACCGGCTGGCGGGTCCAAATGTGGTTTTGACCCCGCACGAGGGCGAGTTTCCCCGCATCTTCAGTGACATCAGTAACAAGCATCCCTACCGCTCGAAGCTTGAGCGGGTGCGTGCCGCGGCCGAACGTTCACAGGCTGTCGTGCTACTGAAGGGACCCGATACAGTGGTCGCCGCTCCCGACGGCCGGGCGACGATCGCGGCCAACGCGCCGCCCTGGCTGGCTACCGCCGGTTCGGGCGACGTGCTGGCCGGAATTATCGGCGGCCTGTTATCGCAGGGCGTGCCGGCCTTCGAGGCGGCTTCGGTCGGCGTATGGATGCATGGCGAGGCGGCCCGCGAAGCGGGCCCGGGCCTGATCGCCGAGGATTTGCCGGAAGTGCTGCCAGCCGTCTTTCGGCGCCTCTATGACGCGTTCGGCATTGACTATTAACGGCCCGAGAGCGGGTTGGGATTAGCCGACCTCGTACCAGTTGAGCAGGCGGGGCGAACGCCAGTCCGCCTCTATCGCTTCGATCAGCCATCGTCCGGGATGTTCGGCGACAAAAGCGATGCGTTGGGCCTCGCCCGGCGCCATCGCAAGCCGCTCCAGCCAGAAGGGTTTCCAGCCATCATCGAGTCGATCCAGCAGCCGGAAATGATGTCCGTGAAGATGAAAGGTAACGGGTTGAAGGCCTTTGTTGGCAAGTGCCAGCACCACGGTATCGCCGGCTCGGACACGAAACGCCGATTTTTCCGGCTTGAAACCGGTTGCCGGCATCCAGCTTTCCCGAGAATTCAACTGCAGCAGTTCGAAACGCCGGGCGTTTTTCAGGTCGGGCGCAGCGGGGCCGCGGGCTGAGCTGAGAGCGGAAGCCAGCGGTAAGGCCGCGTTTCGTACCGGACGCTCATTGGAGGTAACGAGGCGCGCGATCGGTCGGGCCTCGTTACCGTCATGCAAGAGGATGGTCGCACTGGAGCCGGCGTTGGCGGTCATATCGATCAGGGTATCGGCGCGGCTTCCGGGGGCGAGCACGAGCGCGCCGTTGCGAGCCGGGAAGGGTTCCGCTGGCAATCCGTCCAGTGCCATCACCCGCAGGTCAATATTCTCGATTTTAATCGCTATGACAGAGCGTTGGCAGCCATTTATAAATCTAAGCCTCAGGCGATCAAACTGGCGCCCGAGGATGTCTGGGACAAGCTGACCATTCACCGTGAAAATCGACTCGTTGCCAGACAAATCGGTCGGAGGCGAAAGGCCGGAGCCGTCCGGCCGCAGCCGCCAGTCTTCCACCAGGAATACCTTATCGCGATCGGCGGACCACGCTTCTTCAGCGGGATCTTCGACGATCACCGGCAACAGCGCTGAGGGGCGGTTTGAGGTGGCTTCCATTAACCTCATATCACAGGTGAATATACCTGCATAACGATATATAAAGTCGAAATTTTCGGATGCCTTTTGGGCAAGGAGCGGGCGCCCCAGCAGCGGCTCGATGGCAGTATTACCCACGCCGGTCCAATAAAGAGCGATCGCGCTTGGTAACGCGTTGCCCATGTTGACCCGGATTGCTGCGTTCACCGGCACGCGCAGGGTGTCCGCGGGGCCATCGGGCGTTTCAGCGCTCTCGATCGACCAGATTTCCGTCGGCGCCGCGCCCTTCCGCAAGGCGAGACGCTTGGTAGTGGCCTGGAGGCGCAGGGACCGGTTTATCGGAGTTTGGGCGAGCCCAGGCGGACCGTGAAAGAACGCTGCAGCGCCAAGACCGCCGAGGATTTCACGGCGATTCCAGAAGGGGGGAGATCGGGCCATCGTGGCCGATCATGAGGCTTTGCGGCGGCCTGTCCAGCGTCCCCTTCGGATTTCATTTTTTTGCTGCGAAGGTTGGAGCGCGTGTTATAAGCCGCCGCCCGCGGCATCGCGGCCGGATTGTGATGCTACTGGTGCTCCGATTCAAACTCATTGCACTGGCGGGCGTGGCGGAACTGGTAGACGCGCTGGATTTAGGTTCCAGTGACGCAAGTCGTGGGGGTTCGAGTCCCTCCGCCCGCACCAAGCGCTTTCGGCGTTTGCAGGACGACAACCGACGGACTTTTTGCGGGAGTGATCCGGCGGAATGGTCCGTCGAATACACTGGCGCAGCCCCTATCCGGCGCGTCGCTCGATTGACACCATGTCTCGGCGCTTGCGCCGGACCAGCGGAAGAAGATGGACGCCATGCAGGTCACCGAAACCCTCGCCGAGGGATTGAAGCACGAGTTTCAAATCAGCGTTCCGGCATCCGATCTCGATGCCAAGGCCGACGCCAAGCTGGTCGAACTCAAGGACAAGGTGCGGCTCAATGGCTTCCGGCCGGGCAAGGTGCCGGTCAGTCATCTCAAGAAGGTCTATGGCCGATCGGTGATGGCTGAGACCGTGGAGCAAACGATCCGCGATACCAACTCGCAAATCTTCACCGAACGCGGCTTCCGCCTGGCGACCGAACCCAAGGTCACCATGCCCACCGAAGAGAAAGCGGTCGAAAATATCCTGACCGGTAAATCCGACCTCACCTACACGGTCTCGATCGAAGTCGTTCCGGCGATCGAACTTGCCGATTTCAAGAGCTTCTCCGTCGAGAAGCCGGTCGTCGACGTAACCGACAAGGAAATCGACGAAGGCGTTCAGCGGATTGCCGATCAGAACCGGCCTTATGCCGCAAAAGGCGAGGATGCCAAGGCTGAGAGTGGCGACCGGGTCACCATTTCCTTCAAGGGAACTATCAACGGCACGCCTTTTGAGGGCGGCACCAGCGAAAACATCCCGGTGGTGATTGGGTCCAACAGCTTCATTCCCGGATTCGAGGAGCAACTGATCGGGATGTCCGTCGGAGAGACCCGGACGCTGAAACTGTCCTTCCCGAACAACTATGGCAACCAGACGCTTGCTGGCCAGGCGGCTGAATTCGAGACCACTGCGACGCTGATCGAGGCTCCCCAAGAGACCGTGGTCGACGATGAATTCGCCAAGACACTTGGTCTGGAATCGCTGGACAAGCTCAAGGAGGTTCTGCGTGAGCAGTTGCAGTCCGAGTTCGCCTCGGTCACCCGGCAGAAGGTCAAGCGCGCGTTGCTCGACCGCCTCGATGAGACCCATCGTTTCGACGCGCCTCCTTCGCTGGTTGATGAGGAATTCAACCTGATGTGGAATTCCATCAAGGCGGAGATGGAATCGGCGGGGAAGACCTTCGCCGATGAAAACACCACCGAGGAAGCCGCCAGGGAAGAGTACCGCAAGATTGCGGATCGCCGGGTTCGGCTCGGCCTGGTGATTTCCGAAATCGGCGAAAAGAACAAGATCACGGTCACCGACGACGAGGTCAGCCGTGCGGTGATCGAGCGCGCCCGGCAGATGCCCGGCCGGGAGAAGGAAGTCTGGGATTACTATCGCAACAATCCCAATGCGCTGGCCCAGCTTCGTGCGCCGATCTATGAAGATAAGGTGGTCGACTTCATTCTTGAACTCGCCAAGGTCACCGAAAAGAAGACCACCCGCGAGGAACTCTTCAAGGACGAGGATGAGAAGGCTCCTGCTTGAGATTCTTGCCTGAAATTCTTGCCTGAGATTGAACCTGAGATTCGTGCCGGAGACCGAAGTGGTGAACCGTTAAGGTTGCCCGGCAAAACAGGCTAAGCGGACCCTTCGCTTGCTAGTGTGGGGTTCGCGAATCGGTTTGTATCCGCCCGGCATCCCTTATCTGGTCCGTGACGGCCGTTTCACGCGGTCTTGCCAAGAACGGATCGGGCCATATCTATCCTGTTGTTCTTCAGTCCTGCATCACGGGACGTTCGTCCGCACTGGCTGTTTCCCGACCGTTCTGAGTTGATGGTTCTGGCGCGCAGTGGATGTTCGTTTCCGCCAATTTTTGGGTGATTTATGCGCGATCCGGTGGAAACCTACATGAACCTTGTGCCGATGGTGGTCGAGCAGACCAACCGCGGCGAGCGGGCCTATGACATCTTTTCGCGGCTTCTAAAGGAGCGGATCATCTTCGTGACCGGTCCGGTCGAGGACGGAATGTCCACCTTGGTCGTCGCGCAGCTCTTGTTCCTGGAAGCCGAGAATCCGAAAAAAGAAATCTCAATGTACATCAATTCGCCGGGCGGCGTGGTGACATCGGGACTTGCGATTTACGACACCATGCAGTTCATCCGTCCACCAGTCTCAACGCTCTGCACCGGACAGGCGGCCTCGATGGGATCGCTGCTGCTCGCTGCCGGCGAAAAAGACATGCGGTTCTCGCTGCCCAACTCGCGCATCATGGTCCACCAGCCATCCGGCGGTTTCCAGGGGCAGGCCACCGACATCATGCTGCACGCGCAGGAAATTCTGAACCTCAAGAAGCGGCTGAACGAGATCTACGTCCGCCACACCGGACAGACCTACAAGGCGATTGAGGATGCGCTGGAGCGGGACAAGTTTCTCACCGCTGACGCAGCCCGCGATTTTGGCCTCGTCGACAAGGTGATCGAAAAGCGCGCCGAAGAGCCGACTTCCGCAAAAACCTGAGCCCACGCTGAGGACCAAGCCGGCCGATTCACGGGATGGACGTTGCCACGCCCGGGCGAAAGTTCCCCTTTCGTCCACGTGCTTTCAGCGTCAGTAGCCCAAACTTGCCGCGAAAAGAGCGTCAGGACAGTGGAATCACGGGATTGTCACGGCTTTCCGTGCTCGCCTGATTAGCGAATTCTTGATAGTCGGGTGTCAGCATGGTTGGCTAGGCGGATCGGGCGGCCGTTCGCGAGATTCGGAAAGCGGTGGACGAAGTCAGGCGGCAAGGGAGCAGGTCTTTATTGGTACGGAATTTGCTCTATCTAAGTTCTGGTAATGCATGTGCCGGAACGAGGCGATTGAACGGATGAGATCGAACGGCGGACGGAGATAAGAATGAGTAAGGTCGGTGCGAGCGACTCCAAGAACACCCTTTATTGCTCGTTCTGCGGCAAGAGCCAGCACGAGGTTCGCAAGCTGATCGCCGGACCGACGGTCTTCATCTGCGATGAATGCGTCGAACTCTGCATGGACATCATCCGCGAGGAGAACAAGTCCTCGCTCGTGAAGTCGCGCGACGGCATTCCGACTCCGAAGGAAATTTGCAAGGTACTGGACGACTACGTCATTGGTCAGAGCCATGCCAAGAAGGTGCTGTCGGTCGCTGTCCACAATCACTACAAGCGGCTGAACCACCAGACCAAGCACACCGATGTCGAACTCGCGAAGTCGAACATCCTGCTGATCGGTCCGACCGGTTCGGGCAAGACGCTGCTTGCGCAAACACTCGCGCGGATTCTGGATGTGCCGTTCACGATGGCCGATGCCACCACGCTCACCGAAGCGGGCTATGTCGGCGAAGATGTCGAGAACATCATTCTCAAGCTGTTGCAGGCCGCCGACTACAATGTCGAGCGCGCCCAGCGCGGCATTGTCTATATCGACGAGATCGACAAGATCAGCCGCAAGTCCGACAACCCTTCGATCACGCGCGACGTGTCGGGCGAGGGCGTGCAGCAAGCGCTGCTGAAGATCATGGAAGGAACGGTGGCCTCGGTCCCGCCGCAGGGCGGTCGCAAGCATCCGCAGCAGGAGTTCCTGCAGGTGGATACCACCAACATCCTGTTCATCTGCGGTGGTGCGTTCTCCGGCCTGGAGAAGATCATCTCGGCGCGTGGCCGTTCGACCTCGATCGGGTTTGCCGCTCAGGTGCTGGCGCCGGAAGACCGTCGTACGGGTGAGATTTTCCGGCATGTCGAGCCGGAAGATTTGCTGAAATACGGACTGATTCCGGAATTCGTCGGCCGTCTGCCGGTGGTTGCCACACTCGAGGACCTCGATGAGACCTCGCTGAAGAAGATTCTCACCGATCCGAAGAACGCACTGGTGAAGCAGTACCAGCGCCTGTTCGAGATGGAGAACATCGAACTGACCTTCGCTGATGAGGCGCTTGGCGCGGTCGCCCGCAAGGCAATCGAGCGCAAGACCGGCGCGCGCGGGTTGCGTTCGATCCTTGAGAGTATCCTGCTTGAGACGATGTTCGACCTGCCGGGACTTGAAGGCGTGGAAGAAGTGGTGATCTCTCGCGAGGTAGTGGAGGGAACGGCGCGGCCGCTCTACATCTACACCGATCGCGCGGATCGCGCCGTCGAGACCAGCGCCAGCGCGTGAGGCGCGCCGGAAGCCCCACGATCCGGAAGCGTTGAAGCCGCTTCCGGAGGGTTCACTGGGGTAGATCGCCGCCGATTTTCCGGCGGCTTTCTTTGCTATGCAGCCATGCGGGTCCGCCGGCGGTTATCCCGATTTGACCGGGCTTTTTCAATCACTTGACACTGTCAGGGTGGATAGCCACCTAATGCAGTCGGTAGCGAAATCCGCGACAACGGATTCGTTGCCTGGACGCTTCGAACGGTCGTCCTGATCGGGCTTCGGGTTCGGAGTATTTCGGCACCTTGTGGCGGTTGCGCGATTGTGCGGGCTGCGTGCAAGGGGGCAAAACAAAAGGAAAAGGCCATGACGACTCCCAAACCTCGGCCAGTTATCGCTCACGGCGAAAGTCATCCTTATCCGGTGTTGCCACTGCGCGACATCGTCGTATTTCCGCACATGATAGTGCCGCTCTTCGTCGGCCGTGAGAAATCGATCCGGGCGCTTGAAGAGGTCATGAAGAATGACGCTCTGATCATGCTGGCGACCCAGAAGAACGCCTCGGACGATGATCCAAGCCCGGATTCAATCTACGAGACCGGCACGCTGGCCAGCGTCCTGCAGCTTTTGAAATTGCCCGACGGCACCGTGAAGGTGCTGGTCGAAGGGCTGGAGCGCGCGCGCGTTGAACAGTACACCGATCGAACCGAATATTACGAGGCGACCGCGGTTGCGCTCGCGGACACCGATGCGGAATCCGTCGAGGCTGAGGCTTTGGCCCGCTCCGTGGTGTCGGACTTCGAAAGCTATGTGAAGCTGAACAAGAAGATTTCGGCCGAGGTGGTCGGCGTCGTGCAGGCCATCACCGATTTCGCCAAGCTCAGCGATACCGTGGCTTCGCATCTGGCGGTGAAGATCGCCGATCGTCAGGCCATTCTCGAAACGCTATCTGTTACCGCGCGCCTGGAGAAGGTGCTCGGCCTGATGGAAAGCGAGATCTCGGTATTGCAGGTCGAGAAGCGCATCCGCTCGCGCGTCAAGCGCCAGATGGAGAAGACCCAGCGCGAGTATTACCTGAACGAGCAGATGAAGGCGATCCAGAAGGAGCTCGGCGACGACGAAGGTCGCGACGAACTTGCTGATCTGGAAGAGAAGATCAACAAGACCAAGCTCTCCAAGGAAGCGCGGGACAAGGCGCAGCACGAATTGAAGAAGCTGCGGCAGATGTCTCCGATGTCGGCCGAGGCAACGGTCGTGCGCAACTATCTCGACTGGCTGTTGTCAATTCCGTGGAGCAAGAAGTCCAAGGTCAAGAAGGATCTCGTCGCGGCGCAGGAAGTGCTCGACAACGATCATTACGGCCTCGAGAAGGTCAAGGATCGCATCGTCGAGTATCTGGCCGTGCAGTCGCGCGCCAACAAGCTGACCGGCCCCATCCTGTGCCTGGTGGGACCGCCCGGCGTCGGCAAGACATCGCTCGGCAAGTCCATCGCGAAAGCGACGGGGCGCGAGTTCGTGCGCGTCTCGCTCGGCGGTGTGCGTGACGAGGCCGAGATTCGCGGTCATCGCCGGACTTATATCGGCTCGATGCCCGGCAAGATCGTCCAGTCGATGCGAAAGGCGAAGACGTCCAATCCGCTGTTCCTGCTGGACGAGATCGACAAGATGGGCGCGGATTTCCGCGGTGATCCGTCATCAGCGCTGCTCGAGGTGCTTGACCCCGAACAGAACGCGACCTTCAACGACCACTATCTGGAGGTCGATTACGATCTGTCGAATGTGATGTTCATCACGACCGCGAATACGCTGAATATTCCCGGGCCCTTGATGGACCGCATGGAGATCATCCGGATCGCCGGCTACACGGAGAACGAGAAGGTCGAGATTGCGCGCAAGCATCTCATCCCGAACGCGCTCAGCAAGCACGGGCTGGACTCCAAGGAATGGTCGATCGATGACGACGCGCTGTTGCTCGTGATCCGCCGCTACACCCGCGAAGCGGGTGTGCGCAATTTGGAGCGTGAGATTTCGACGCTTGCCCGTAAGGCGGTGAAGGAGCTGATGATCTCCAAGAAGAAGTCGGTCAAGGTGACGGAAAAGACCGTGGAGGAATTCCTCGGCGTTCCCAAGTACCGCTTCGGCGAGATCGAGAGTGACGATCAGGTCGGTATCGTGACGGGCCTCGCCTGGACCGATGTCGGCGGCGAGTTGCTGACGATCGAAGGACTGATGATGCCTGGCAAGGGCAAGATGACCGTCACCGGCAATCTGCGTGACGTGATGAAGGAGTCGATCTCGGCGGCGGCCTCCTATGTGCGCTCGCGGGCGGTCAGCTTCGGCATCGAGCCCCCCTTGTTCGACAGGAGGGACATCCACGTCCACGTGCCGGAGGGGGCAACCCCGAAGGACGGGCCGTCGGCGGGCGTTGCCATGGTGACCGCCATCGTCTCGGTGATGACCGGCATTCCGGTTCGCCACGATGTGGCGATGACCGGCGAGATCACCTTGCGTGGTCGCGTGCTGCCGATCGGTGGTCTGAAGGAGAAACTGTTGGCGGCCGCGCGCGGCGGCATCAAGACGGTGCTGATACCCGAGGACAACGCCAAGGATCTCACGGAGATTTCCGATGCGATCAAGGGCGGCATGAACATCATCCCGGTCACCCGACTGGATGAGGTGATTGCAAACGCGCTGGTGCGTCCGCCGGTGCCGATCGTCTGGGAAGAGGACTCGGCCAAGGTTCCGGTCAACAAGTCGGAATCGGCTGAAGAACCTGCCGGTGGCCTCACGGCACACTGATCTGGTCACAAACAATGAAAGCGGCGTCGGTCTCCGGCGCCGCTTTTTTTATGCGCGACGCATTGCGTCAGGCATGGCGACTTGCGTCGGATGGCGGAGCGGGGCTAAACAGAGCGCCACGGGCGGCTAGCTCAGCTGGTTAGAGCATCTCGTTTACACCGAGAGGGTCGGGAGTTCGAATCTCTCGCCGCCTACCATCCGCCGTCAGGCCGAATGATTGCACGGAGCAATGCATGGACGTTTCCGCTGGACACGCCGGCAATGCCGATCAGATCGTTTACTGGAATGGGCGGGTTGGTCGGCACTGGACGGACCGCCAAGAACTGCAGGATCAGTTGCTGACGCCGGTTCTCGACGTGCTGATCGATCGCGTTGGCGCCAAGCCCGGCGATCACATCATCGACGTCGGCTGCGGCTGCGGTGCCACCAGCCTGGCGCTCGCCACACAGGTAACTCCTTCGGGTCATGTGCTCGGCATCGATATCTCCGCGCCGATGCTTGATCGTGCGCGGCAGCTCACGCCGGTGGGTACCCCTGTCGAATGGATACTGGCAGATGCCACCGTTTTTCCTTTCAAGCCGGCGAGCGCGAACTTTCTGGTTTCGCGCTTCGGCGTCATGTTCTTTGCCGATCCGGCGCTGTCATTTAGCAATATGCGTCGCGCGTTGCGCCCAAAGGGACGGCTGGTTTTCGTCTGCTGGCGAGAGCCGCGTGATAATCCCTGGATGATGGTGCCACTGCAGGCCGCCTATCAGCATGTACCCAAAATGCCGCAGCTTGGCCCCGAAGACCCCGGTCCGTTCGCTTTCGCCTCCGAAGAGAGGGTGCAACGGATTCTCAGTGAAGCCGGTTTTACAGACATTGCGATGGAACGCTGTGATCTCGTCCTCGACGCGGGACTTGGGCGGGGCCTTGATGCCGCAGTCGAATCGTCCCTTGAGATCGGCCCATCAAGCCGGGCGCTCGAGGGGCATCCGGCAGAGGTCCGGGCGGCTGCGGCGAAGTCCATCCGCGAAGCGTTGGCGCCCTTTAGCAGGGGCAAGCAGGTATTGATCGGCGCCGCGATCTGGATCGTGACGGCGGAAGCGCCCGCCTAGGCTCGCGGTTCCTGTCCCGGGCGCTGTGCAGCGTTCACGCCCGCTCTTCCCAGATTGTTGCGAGGTGGACGATCGTTTGCGCGGCTTTTTCCATGTCCTGAACGCTCACCCATTCCAGGCGCGAGTGGAAGGCGTGCTCGCCGGCAAAGATGTTAGGGCAGGGGAGCCCCATGAACGACAGCCGTGAGCCATCCGTACCGCCACGAATGGCGCTGCGGGTAGGGGTAAGACCGGCACGGCGGATTGCTTCCAGGGCATATTCGACGATCTCAGGATGGCCGTCGATCACCTGCTTCATGTTGCGGTATTGCTGGCGGATCTCCAGTCGCGCGCTCGATCGCGGATAATCCTTCATCACATCCTGAACGATGCGTTCCAGGAGGACTTCCTTTTCCTTCAACCCGGCTTCCGTGAAGTCACGCACGATGAGGCTCAGCGTGGCCTGCTCCAGCGTGCCGGTGATACCGACCGGGTGCAGAAATCCTTCCCGCCCTTCGGTGGTCTCGGGCGAGCAGCCCTGTTTCGGCAACCGCTCCACGATTCCTGCGGCAATCTTGATCGCGTGTTCGATCTTGCCCTTGGCAAAGCCGGGATGGGCACTGACGCCTTCGATGATGACTGTCGCGGAGTCCGCCGAAAAGGTTTCGTCCTCCAGATTGCCGGCGGTTTCGCCGTCGATCGTATAAGCGAAGCTGGCCCCGAGCTTGACGAGGTCGACCCTATCGACGCCACGGCCGATCTCCTCGTCGGGCGTGAAAAGGATCTTGAGCGTGCCGTGCCTCACCTCCGGATGCGTGGTCAGGAAATGTACGGCGTCCATGATCTCGGCTATTCCAGCCTTGTTGTCGGCCCCCAACAGCGTGGTGCCGTCGGTGGTGATGATGTCATGGCCGATCTGGCTAGCCAGCGCCGGGTGTTCAGCAAACCGGATCACCTGGGTCGGGTCCTTTGGCAGCACGATGTCGCCGCCTCGATAATTCCTGACGATCTGGGGTTTGACGTCCTTGCCGGTACAATCCGGCGAGGTGTCCATGTGGGAGCAGAAGCAGATCACCGGAACCGGCTTCTCACTGGTGGCCGGGACGGTCGCATAGACATAGCCGTGCGGGTCGAGATGGGCATCATCGATGCCCATCTCCCGGAGCTCACTCACGAGCAGCCGGCCGAGGTCTTTTTGCTTTTCGGTGGACGGGCAGGTCGGAGAGGTCGGATCGGACTGCGTATCGATCACGGCATAGCGCAGGAAGCGCTCGGTCACGGTATGACGGAAGGGAGGAAGTGTTGCCACGGCCGATTGCGATCGATGATGTCCGGGCAAAAGGCTAGCCGAGAACGTCGTCCCGGGCCAGTCCGACGGGACCGCCCGGGATAACGGTTTGAATCACCAAAGGTGCCGGATCAGACGGCTTCCTTCAGTTCCTTGGCGGCGCGGAAGGCAACCTTCTTGCTCGCCTTGATGTGGATCGCTTCGCCGGTCGCGGGGTTGCGGCCCATACGGGCGGCGCGCTTGCGAACCTGCAGGATGCCGAGGCCGACGATCCGGATGCGATCGCCCTTCTTGAGGTGCTTGGTGATGCGGGTCACCAGATCGCCTAGAATCGCCTCGGCGGACTTCTTCGACAATTCATGCTCTTCCGACAACGCGGCCGCCAGATGCTTGAGCGTAACGGTATTCGGGGTAGCTGCTTTCTTCGCCATGTTTGACCCTCCTCGTGATGAATGGCTTAGGAACTTAAGACGTATCAGGCCTTAAACGATTCGGGGGCGCTCTGCATACGCTGTTTTGCCTGTAAACAGCCTATATTTTGCATCGACATCCCGAAAAAGCCCAACGGATAAGGGGATTCGCAACAACCTTGACTTGGCTCCATGGGGCCTTTAAGTCCCACCCACCGCGCCGACGGAAATCACGCGGGAGTAGCTCAGTTGGTTAGAGCGCCGGCCTGTCACGCCGGAGGTCGCGGGTTCGAGCCCCGTCTCTCGCGCCATTTGGTCCGCGCCATCATTTCAATGGTTTAGCGCCGATTTCGACCGCCTCCGAATAGATGGCGGGATTGCCTGGCGGCATGCCTCCTTGGCTTTCTCAGTAGCGTCTGACGGCAACCAGATTCGTCCGTTTTTTTCGTTTGCTTACCGCCCGGCTGCAGCCGGTTCTGGCTTCCCCATTGGATCGGGCATCACGACCCGATCTCGACGGTGGATAAGCCAAACGTTCTGCACAGCTACCTTGCACATGGAGCCTGCGAGTGAGGCCACGCGGCGATCTCTTGCCGGGATTCTGTTGCCGGGAACAACTCGTTCCGGACCGCGTCGTCAGAGCGAACCCGGCTCTCGACGAGCTCGTGCGAGAGAGATCGTCGGCAAAGGCCCAGGCCCTTGTGCGCAACGATTATCCTCAAAATCGCTTGTCTTGCGCGGCTTGTTGCGCTGCGCTAAGCCTCAGAATAATTCCAATGTTGCGAATCCGCGGGGGCCCTCTTCGCGGGAAGGGTAGCCGATGACCGGCATCTTGCAGAACTATCTACCGCTGGTGGTATTTATCGGGGTCGCCGCCGTGATCGGACTGGCGCTGTTGATCGCGCCATTCCTGGTCGCCTATCAGCAGCCGGACCCTGAAAAGCTCTCGGCCTATGAATGCGGCTTCAACGCCTTCGACGATGCCCGGATGAAGTTCGATGTCCGGTTCTATCTGGTGGCCATCCTCTTCATCATCTTCGATCTGGAAGTGGCGTTTCTGTTTCCCTGGGCGGTTGCGTTCGGGAAAATTGGCGCCACCGGCTTCTGGTCGATGGTGGTGTTTCTGGCCGTCCTGACCGTCGGCTTTGCCTATGAGTGGAAGAAAGGCGCACTCGAATGGGATTGAGCCCTGTTGCAGCATCGCCCAGTGCCGGGCCGCAGGTTGCCCCGGCGCCAAGCGGCATCCTGGATCCTCGCACCGGTCAGCCCGTGGGCGCTAACGACCCCTTCTTTCTCGAGGTCAACCACGAACTGTCCGACAAGGGGTTTTTCGTCGCGGCTGCCGATGATCTCATCACCTGGGCCCGTACGGGTTCACTGATGTGGATGACGTTTGGGCTCGCCTGCTGCGCGGTGGAAATGATGCAGGTGTCGATGCCCCGATACGACGTCGAGCGGTTCGGGTTTGCGCCGCGCGCCTCGCCGCGGCAGTCCGACGTGATGATCGTCGCGGGCACCCTGACCAACAAGATGGCGCCGGCGCTCCGTAAGGTTTACGACCAGATGCCGGAGCCGCGCTATGTGATTTCGATGGGATCGTGCGCCAATGGAGGCGGCTACTATCACTATTCCTACTCGGTGGTGCGCGGCTGCGACCGCATCGTGCCCATCGACATCTATGTGCCCGGCTGCCCGCCCACGGCCGAGGCGCTGCTCTACGGCGTGCTGCTGCTGCAGAAGAAAATCCGCCGCATCGGCACCATCGAACGCTAAGGTTTCTCGACATGGATGACGGCAAACTCGAGGCCTTGGGGCAGATGATCGTGAGTGCGCTTCCTGGCGCGGTTACGGCTCATTCGATGGCCTTTGGCCAGCTGACAATCTCCGCTGACGCCAGCAGGATCGTTGAGGTCATGCGCTTCCTGCGCGACGATCCGCGCTGCCGCTTTGTCGGTTTCATCGATGTCACGGCGGTGGACTATCCTGGTCGAGCCAGACGTTTCGACGTCGTCTATCATTTGTTGTCACCGACCTTGAATGCCAGGGTGAGGATTCGGGCGGAGGCCGATGAGACGACGCAGGTACCCTCGATCATTGAGTTGTTTCCGGGCGCCGACTGGTTTGAGCGCGAGTGTTACGACCTTTATGGGGTGATCTTCGTCGGCCATCCGGACATGCGCCGTCTTCTCACCGATTACGGTTTTGACGGTCATCCCCTGCGCAAGGATTTCCCGCTCACCGGATTTGTTGAAGTCCGCTACGACGATCAGGAGAAGCGCGTGGTTTACGAGCCGGTTCGGCTCAACCAGGAATTTCGCAAGTTCGATTTTCTCTCTCCATGGGAAGGCGCCGATTATCCCGTGCTGCCTGGCGACGAGAAGGCGAAACAGTGATGAGCAATGGCGGTCGGCAAATGCGGATGTTGATTGAACGGCTGGTCGCTGCAGCCGTGTCGGGACCAGCCGGAGCCGCGCAATGAACGAGCAAAATCTGCGCAACTTCACCATCAATTTCGGTCCTCAGCACCCGGCCGCGCACGGCGTGCTGCGCCTGGTGCTTGAACTCGACGGTGAGGTGGTGGAGCGGGTCGATCCGCATATCGGGCTTCTGCATCGCGGCACCGAGAAGCTGATCGAACACAAGACCTACCTGCAGGCGATTCCCTATTTCGATCGTCTCGATTACGTCGCGCCCATGAATCAGGAGCACGCTTTCTGCCTGGCGGCGGAAAAGCTGCTCGGCATTGCCGTCCCGCGCAGGGCGCAGCTGATCCGGGTACTGTATTGCGAGATCGGCCGTATCCTGTCGCATCTCCTCAACGTCACCACGCAGGCGATGGATGTCGGCGCGCTGACGCCGCCCTTGTGGGGATTCGAGGAACGCGAAAAGCTGATGGTCTTCTACGAGCGCGCCTCGGGTTCGCGGATGCATGCCGCGTATTTCCGTATCGGCGGCGTTCACCAGGACCTGCCGCCGAAGCTGATCGATGACATCGACGCCTGGTGCGATCCATTTCTCAAAGTAGTAAGCGATCTGGAAACGTTGCTGACGGGCAATCGTATCTTCAAGCAGCGCAATGTCGATATTGGCGTCGTCACACTGCAACAGGCTTGGGAGTGGGGCTTCTCGGGCGTGATGGTGCGGGGCTCTGGCGCGGCCTGGGATCTGCGCAAGGCGCAGCCCTATGAGTGCTATGCCGAGCTGGATTTCGATATTCCGATCGGCAAGAACGGCGACTGTTATGATCGCTACTGCATTCGGATGGAGGAAATGCGCCAGTCAGTGCGGATCATGAAGCAATGCATCGCCAGGCTCCGCGCGCCCGATGGGCAGGGCCCGGTCGCTATCGAGGACAACAAGATTTTCCCGCCGCGCCGGGGCGAGATGAAACGCTCGATGGAAGCTCTGATCCATCACTTCAAGCTTTATACCGAAGGATTCCACGTCCCGGCCGGCGAGGTCTATGTCGCGGTCGAGGCACCGAAAGGCGAGTTCGGCGTCTATCTCGTCTCCGACGGCACTAACAAACCCTACAAGTGCAAGATCCGCGCGCCGGGGTTTGCGCATCTGCAAGCGATGGATTTCATCTGCCGGGGACATCTGCTCGCCGACGTTTCTGCCATCCTCGGCTCGCTCGACATCGTGTTCGGTGAGGTCGACCGGTGAACACGTTGCCGCCCATTCAGTTCGACCGGAGCAATGGCGCGCTTCGTGGCGCCAATGCCTGGGAGCGCTTGGCGGCTTTGGCTTTTTCTTCCGGCTCGAAGATCGCGTCGAGTTTTTCGCACCGTGGCTATAACATGTGCGCCAATCTCTTGCGCAAGACGCTTTCCGAGCGCGATATCGAGATCAAGCTGAATTCGGATGCGACCTTCGCGTTTCCCTATGGCGACGGCTATTGGAGC
>Ga0207694_10000558_pt1 | contig 33789 bp, 28 predicted proteins | sample KBSC34metaG_FD_184353 | JGI IMG/M metagenome (GOLD analysis project Ga0207694, IMG submission 184353) | Corn rhizosphere microbial communities from Kellogg Biological Station, Michigan, USA - KBS C3-4 metaG (SPAdes) (version 2) | ecosystem: Host-associated > Plants > Roots > Rhizosphere > Soil... | reverse complement strand
CTGTCGGTGGGCGGCGAGGTGACGGCGAATTCGCTGTCCAACCCGGTGCTGCTGATCGAGAACCAGCAGGTTGCGAACTTCGTCGCGGACACGTCCGCCTATGCCGGCAACAGCGCCTATCCGGCCGGCTTCGAGGCTGTGTCGATGCATGGCGACGTCACCGTCGCCAACGCCCTTCGTCTCGCCCCATCCAATACCGGGACGTTGACCCTGCTCGCCTACGGCAACCTCACCACGGAAGCGGCGGTCAACCATCAGAACGATTCCTTCTCCGACATCGCCTACGGTTTCCAGGCGCTGAGCACCGGTCCGTCGATCGTCGAGCAGGTCTTCAATCCGGTGCAGCCGCTTGCCGGCTTCAGCCCGGCGCAGGGCGCCTCGACGCTGGATAACGGTCCGCTGCTGCTGCACCAGGGCGACACCACGCCGGACCTGTTCTATGCCGCCACCGGCAATATCCAGTCGGGCGCGGGCGCCTCGGCCGTGACCTCGCCGGATACGCAGACCGAGTTCCCGCTCAGCTGGGAGATCACCAAGGTGTCGGTCGTCCATGCCGGCCAGGACATCATCGACCTGCCGTTCTTCGGCCAGAACCTGGTGCCGACGGATGTGACCCAGATCGTCGCCGGGCGCGACATCTACTATACCGGCGCGCTGCTGCTCTCAGCCGGCGTCTATCCCAGCCGCCCGACCCTGTCGCAGCCGGAGAACGCCGCGGGATTGAGCCTTGCCGGGCCGGGCTTCTTCGATGTCGAGGCGGGGCGCAACCTCGGGCCGTTCGTGACCGCGGTCGCGGATCAGGCCGCGATCGAGACCGAGACATCGGCCGATGAGACCGGCACCGGGATCATCACCTTCGGCAACACCGTGACGGTGGGCAACCGGCTGATGATCGACGGGCACGATGCTAACCAGTTCGCGATCAACGATCCGTTCGCGACCGGCCAGAACTTCCTGCTGCCGCGCCAGGGCGCCGACATCACCGCCTTGTTCGGCGTCGGCAAGGGCATCGACTACCAGGCTGTGATCGCCGCCGACATCAACCCGGCCACCGCGACCTCGACCCACAATTACGGGTCCGATCTGGTCACCTTCCTGCAGACGCTGGGGCTTAAGGCGCAGAGTGCGGCCGATGCCTGGAAGACGTTCCAGGCGCTGTCGGCGCCGCTGCAGCATGTGTTCGTGGAGAAAGTGTTCTTCTCCGAGCTCAACCTCGCCGGCACCGGAAAGAACTTCGCCGCCGGCTACAACACGGTGGGCACGCTGTTCCCCACCGCCTACGGCTATACCGACAACGGCCAGGATGGGGCCAAGCTGGTGAAGCAGGTTGAGACTGGCGAGCTGGAGATGCTGCACGCCACCATCAAGACGCTGCAGGCGGCGACGATCACCACGACCGATCCGGCGACCGACGGCCAGGCCAGCGTGGCGGTGGGCGGCGACGTCATGATCCTGGGGCCGGGCGGCAGCGTGACCGTCGGCTCCCAGGCGGTCGAGATCAACCCGTTCCTGACCCCCTCGGCGCTGGGTATCCTGACTGTCGACAACGGCGTCATCGACACCTTCACCGATGGCGGGCTGTTGGTGAATGAAAGCCGCGTGCTGACCGTGCAGGGCGGCGACATCATCCTGTGGTCGTCGAACGGCGACCTGGACGCTGGCCGCGGCGCCAAGACCAGCGTCGACTTCAAGCCGCTGTCGGTCAATTTCGACACGCAGGACCTGCAGACCATCAACCTGAACGGCCTCGTCTCCGGCGCCGGCATCGGCACCATCCAGTCGACGCCGGATGCTCCGCCGGCCTCGGCCAGCCTGATCGCGCCGCGCGGCACGGTGAATGCCGGCGATGCGGGCCTGCGCTCCTCCGGCGATCTGGCGGTCATCGCGCTGAGGGTGCTGAACGCCGCCAACATCTCCTCGCTGGGCGCGGTCTCGGGCGTGCCGCAGGCAGGCGCGGTCAATCTGGGCGCGCTGGAAAGCGCCAGCGGCACGGCCGGGGGCGCCACCCAGGCGGCGCTCGATTCGGTGGCGGCGGCGGCGAGCCGCGGCGCCCAGACCATGGCCAAGGCGACGCCGTCTCTGGTCACGGTCGAGGTGCTGGGCTTCGGCGACTGCGATCCGGAGGCCGGGAAGAAGTGCCAGCAATAGGTTCTTCGCCTAAAGGTTGAACCAAACCGGCTGTTAATGTGTTTCGGTCATATGAAGCGCGGTCCTCAGCCCAAGCGGTTCTTCAATGCCGCCCAATGCCGGGCCCGATCCAAGCTGGCGCTCTCGATCGCCGGGGTTGTGTCGGATCCGGCGCTGCGCGCGCACTTGAAGGAACAGGCCGACAAGATGGAGCGGAAGGCCAACGCGCTGGACCGTGACACGGTCTCTTCCGGCACCGCACCGATCACCACCTGAAGTTGTAAAATAGCTTCCTTGACCGGGCGGCGACCCTCCGAACATAGTCTCCTGTAAGAGCTGCCTGCTTGGCGGCCGATGGAGGAAACGTCGATGCAGCTGCATTACTTCGACAGGCGTGCGCCCGTCGCCGATGTGAAGGCGTATATCGACGAATGGGGCTTCGCGGTCGTCACCGGGCTTGCCGATGCCGAGACGATGGACGGCATCGCCCGCGACATGAGCCGCTATGCCAAGGGCCTGAAGCCGCTGGAGTTGGAGTTCTTCGGCGGGGCGCTGATCAAGGTCGAGGGCTTCCTCGCCAAATCCTCCGGCATGGTCGATATCGCCGCCGATCCGTTCCTGACCGAACTGTCGGAGGAATATCTCGGCGCCGACATCCTGATGAACGCCTCGGGCGGCTTCATCCTGGAGCCTGGGCGGCGGCCGCAGCCTCTCCACCATGACGACGTGCTCTACGCCCCGTTCCTTCAGCGCGGCGGCCCGGAATCGATGGTCAATTTCATGTACGCCGTCACCGACTTCACCGCCCAGAACGGTGCCACCCGCATGGTGCCGGGCAGCCATAAATGGCCCGAGGGCCGGCTGCCGACGGAGGCCGACGAGGTGATCGATGTGGTGATGCCGAAGGGCTCGGCCGCGATCTGGCTGGGCTCGACCTGGCACGGGGCAGGGCAGAACCTGACGAAAGAGCGCAGGCTGGGGGCCGAGATCGCCTTCAATTGCGGCTGGCTGCGCCCGCACGAGGCCTATCACCTGCTGATCCCACCGGCATTGGCGCGGGACATGCCGCCGCTGGTGCAGGAGATGATCGGCTACAAGGCCCATCGCGGCATGCTGGGCGTGATCGAGCAGCGCAGCCCCATGGAGCTGTTCGGCTTCTCCAAATCGGTGGGTGTCCGCGCCGTCGCCGCCGACACAAAGGGCCATGTCGACCTCCACCAGCTTGAGGATTGGGTCCGTCGGCACTTCGTCGACGAAAACCGCCCGCTGTCGGAAGAGGCGCGGCGTTACCTCAAGAAGCTCGGCGAGGTGAACGCTTCACGCAGGGCGACGACCAACAAGGCCGATCTCGACATGCTGGAGGTCGTGGCGGAGGCGCAGGGCAGGGGGCTGGTCTCCTGCCTGGAGGCCGCGGGCCATGGTGACGCCATCGCCGAGCTCAGCCGGGTGGCTGCCTGATGGGCGCGCTCGACGGCAAGGTCGCCATCGTCACCGGCGCGGGCCAAGGCGTCGGTGAGGGCATCGCGCTTGCCCTGGCCAAGGAAGGCGTCGCCATCGTCGCTGCGGGCCGCACCGAATCCAAGGTGATCGCCACGGCGAAGAAGATAGAAGCCGTCGGCGGCCGCGCCCTGCCGGTGCTGTGCGACGTCTGCAAGCCGGCCGATATCGAGGCCACGATCCAGAAGACCCTCGTGGCGTTCGGCGGCATCGATATCCTCATCAACAACGCCCAGATCGTCCATAACGACCTGCTCGACAATCTCGACGACGGGCAGTTCACTGACGTGTTCGATTCCGGCCCGTTCGCCACCTTCCGCTTCATGAAGGCGGTGAAGCCGCACATCAAGGCGCGCGGCGGCGGGGCCATCGTCAATCTGGCGACCTCCGGCGCGGTGCGCTGGGACGCCAAGGGCTACGGCGTCTATGCCGCGGCCAAGCAGGCGATCCGCTCGCTGACCCGCGCCGCCGCGCATGAATGGGCCAAAGACGGCATCAGGGTGAACACGATCGCCCCCATCGCCATGACCCCGGCGCTGGAGGGTTGGATCGCCGGCGATCCGGTCGGCTCCAATGCCTTCCTCGACAGCATCCCCATGGGCCGGATCGGCGACCCGGAAAAGGATATCGGCCGCGCTGTCGTGTTCCTGTGTGGGCCCGATGCCGGTTACGTCACCGCGCTCACCATGCCGCTCGATGGCGGCCAGGCTTATTTCGGGTAGGGGGAAACGCATGGGCACCACCGCCGAGTATGGCCTGGGCGAATATACCTTCCCGCGCGGCTGGTTCATGGTCGCGGAGGTGGAGGAGGTGGCGGACGGCCCCATTGCGCTGCGCTATTTCGCCAACGACTTCGTGCTGTTTCGCGGGGAGAGCGGCCGGCTGGTGATGCTGGATGCCTATTGCCCGCACATGGGCACGCATCTCTGCCGCAACACGACCAGCTACATCGTCCGCGACGGCACTCAGATCCAGGGCGATTCGATCCGCTGCCCCTACCACGCCTGGCGTTTCGGCCCGGACGGCATGTGCGACGACATCCCCTACGCCAAGCGCATCCCGGCGGCGGCCAGGGTGAAGTCCTATATCGTCCGCGAACGGGCCGGCGCGATCTTCATGTGGCACGACCCTGAGGATCAGGAGCCCGACTTCGACCTGCCGCCCTTCGCCCAGTGGGACGACCCGGCCTGGGTGCGATGGAAGTTCGACCGGATGGGCGAGCTCAAGTCGCACCCGATCGAGATCCTCTACAACCTCGCCGACATGGCCCATCTGGGCCCGGTCCATGCCGCGCCGGTCGCTTATTTCGAGGATGAGATCAGCGGCCATATCTGCATCCAGCGCCAGGGCGGCTACAGCCGCACGCTGGTCGACGGCGACGGGCTGCTGGAGACCGACAGCTGGTATATCGGCCACGGCGTCATGCAATCGACCATGACCGGCCAGATGGACAGCCACATGATCATCGCCCACACCCCGGTCGAGGACGGCGTGACCAAGGTCTGGCACGGGCTGATGGTGAAATCGCCCCACGTCACGCCGACACCGGAAGACGTCGCCACCGGCCGCGCCTACCAGGAGGCAAGCCGCGAGGCCTTCGCCCAGGATTTCGAGATCTGGACCCACAAGAAGCCGGCCAGCACGATCCTGCAGGTGCCGGAGGACGGGCCGTTCCACAAGGTGAAGCTCTGGGTCAGCCAATTCTACAACCCGCGCGCCAAGGCAGCGGACATCGCGCGTCGGGCGGAGGGGTTTCACGGCGCCGGGGACATGCCGCGGACGAAGGCGGAGCTGGCGGCTTAGTCGACTCCCGGGGCCTCAACCCGCATCGCCTCGATCCGTCCATCGGAATTCACCTCGGCATCGCGCGCCCGGTCCGCGCCGATATAGGCGAGATTGTCGATCAGCTTCATGGAAACCGTCGCCAGGAACAGCGTCCGCCGATCCGGCCCGCCCAGCGCGGTGGCGATCACCATGCGGTCGGGTGGGAAATCGATCACCGGCCCCAACGCCCCGTCCGGCCGAACATAGAACAGCCCGCCATTGCCGCCGCCGCACCACACACCGCCGGCGGCGTCCAGGCATATGCCGTCGATATGGCGGCCGGCCAGCTCGCACATGATCGTGCGCTCGCCGAGCGTTCCGTCGGGTTTCAGCGCGAAGCGGTTCAGCCGGCCGAGCGCGGTTTCGGCGATGATCAGGAATTTGCCGTCCGGCGTGATCACCGATCCGTTCGGGCTCACCATGTCGTCGAGCAGGACTTGGGCGCTGCCGTCGGGCAGGGCCAGGATCAGGCTGTCGCTCTTCGAGGCCGGCGTGCCGCCATTGCGGCTGCCGACATAGGCGCGGCCCTGTGCATCCACGACCATGTCGTTGATGAAGTTCCGGCTGAGATGGGAGATGTCGGCATAGGTTCGCTGCCGGCCGGTTTTGCTGACCGCGATCAGCGTGCGGTCGAGCATGGAGACGACCAGCAAATCGCCGTTCGGGAGAAAGCCTAGGCCCGAGGCGCGGTCATCAATTTCGGCGGCGATCTCGGGTTTGCCGTTTTGGACGCGGTAGACCTTGTGCCCGTGGATGTCCGAGAACCACAACGCGCCGTCATGCCAGCGCGGGCCTTCGGGGAAGGAGAGGCCGTCCGCGATTATTTCTGTTGAAACGGAGCCCATGGCGAGATTTCCACCCTCTCCTAGCCTCCCCCATCAAGGGGGAGGGATATGAAAGAAAGCCCTCTCCCTCGATGGGAGAGGGTTGGGTGAGGGTGAATGTATCCGTACCGCGCCAATGCCGGAAAGCACTAACGCTTCCCCTTGAACCCCGCCGCCTTCACCAACATGTCGCGCAGCTTCCCTGAATCCACGTCCGTCACGATCGTCACCTTCCGCTCCCCGGCATGCGGGCGGAAGTCGTCGGCCCAGACATGGGCCTGGCCGTAACCCATCCCGTGCTCGATCTCGACATCCATATAACCCTCGACCGTCCTGGTCGCGACGGTAGGGTCGGCGACATAGGCCGCGGCCAGCTCGTCCCACATCGGGAATTGATGGACATATTTGGCGATCAGCCCGGCGATGGGCGTCTTCGCCGCCGCGACCCGGTCGATCAGCGCCTGGTCGACGCGCGTCTTCAAGGTCGCCGAGCCGATGCAGGTGATCTTCGGCCAGTCGGCGGTCAGGGCGATGTGGGCGGCTTCGGGGTCGAAGACCAGGTTGAAGTCGGTGAAGAAGTCCTTGCTGTCGGTCACTTGGCTCATATTGCCGTCGACCATGCCGCCCATGAACACCAGCTCCTTGGCCAGCGACGCGAACTGCGGGTCCTCGCGGATCGCCAGCGCCAGGTCGGTCATCGGTCCGCCCGCCAGGATGGTGATCTCGTGCGGATGGGCATGCACCATGCGGATCATATAGGCAGCGGCGCTCTCGGTCTGCGGCTTGGCTCTGGGCGCGCCGGCCGGATTGGGCGTGATCGCGTAAGGGTCGCCGGGGTGGAATCCGCCGGGCGGGAAATCCGGGTCGTTGAAGGCGCCCTTCCAGGCCAGCTTGCCATAGGCCGCCTCCCAGGCCGTCATCCGCGCCTTGCTGTTGACCAGCGGAAACACTGCGCCGGGATAGACCGGCACATCCGCCGCGCCGGCGATCTCCAGATAGCGCAGCAGCGCCTGCGCCTCCTCATCCCGCCAGGCATCGCCGGTGACGACGGTGAAGCCCAGCACCTTGACCGCCGGATTGGCCAGCAGGATCAGCGCCGATTCCATGTCCGACCCGACCGGCCCCAGATAGTCGTTATCCTCGATCACCAGCCTGGGCTCGGCGGCCTGTGCCACGCCTGAGAGCAGCAGGGCGAGGAAGGCGACGAGACGGAAAGCGCGCATGTCCGATCCTTCTGGCGGGATAGCGCGCCTATAGGACACATTCGTGAGCCGCCGCGCCAGCGTCGTGGTCAAAAATCTCCATTGCCCCGTTTTACGCTTGCAGTACCGTTCCCCATGCTTCCGCGCCTGCTCTCCCTCGTGCCGTTCATCGGCCTGCTGGCCGGCATCGGCTTCGCCAACCGGGTCGAGCCCCGGATACTGGGCATGCCCTTCCTGTTGGCCTGGGTCGTCGGCTGGCTGTTCATCAGCGTGGGCGTCATGGCCATTGTGTACAGGCTCGATCCCACCAACCGGGCGAACGATGACGAGGCGGGCGGATGAGCATCGCCATCGTCATCATCTTCCTGACCGCCATCGGAGCCTTGCTGCTCGGTCTCCTTGCCCGCCGCGGGCGCGACATGAGCCTGGAGGAATGGTCGGTCGGCGGGCGCAGCTTCGGCACCGTGCTGGTCTTCATCCTGCTGGCCGGGGAATTCTACACCACTTTCTCCTTCCTCGGCGCCTCGGGCTTCACCTACGGCAAGGGCGGGGCGGCCTATTACATCCTGGCCTATCTGACCCTGAACCAGGTCGCCGGCTATTGGATCCTGCCCGGCATCTGGCGCGCGGCGCGGCGCGAGCGGCTGGTCAGCCAGGCCCATTTCTTCGTCCGCCAGTATGACAGCCCGGGGCTGGGCGTGCTGGTGGCCGCGGTCGGGCTGATCGCGCTGCTCTTCTATTTCGTGCTTCAGCTCAAAGGCCTGGGGATCATCGTCGGCATCGCCTCCTATGGCGCGATCCCGCCTTCGGTGTCGGTCTGGGTCGGCGCGGCGATCATCACCGCCTATGTCATGGTGTCGGGCGTGCGCGGCGCGGTCTGGGTCGCCGTGATCAAGGACGTGCTGATCCTGACGGTCGTGGTGTTTCTCGGCATCTACCTGCCGCTGCATTATTTCGGCGGCTACGGCGCCCTGTTCAGCGCGGTCGAGCAGGCCAAGCCCGGATTCACCATCCTGCCGCCCAAGGGCAATGGGGTCGTGTGGTTTCAGACCACCGTCTTCGTCAATGCGGTCGGCGGCTATATGTGGCCGCATATGTTCGCGGCCATCTTCACCGCCAAGGATGCGCGGATTGCCCGGCGCAACGCGGTGGTGATGCCGCTCTATTCGCTGATGCTGCTGTTCGTCATCTTCGTCGGCTTCACCGCCTTGCTGCGCGTGCCGGGGCTCAGCGGCGACGATGTCGACCTCTCGCTCCTGACGCTGACTGTGCAGACCTTCAACCCGTGGTTCATCGGCGTGATCGGCGCGGCCGGGCTGCTGACCGCGCTGGTGCCGGGCTCGACGATCCTGACCGCCGCCGCGACGATGCTGGCGAACGACGTCTATCGCGGCGTCATCCGGCGCGACCTCACCGAGGCCTCGGTCAACCGGCTGGCGCGGGCGATGGTCCCATTGGTCACGCTGGTCGGCGTCTTCTTCGCGCTGAAGGGTGGAACCACGATCGTCGGGCTGCTGCTGATGGGCTACAATTTCATCGTCCAGTTCCTCCCCGCCGCAGCCTTCAGCCTCAGGGCGCGCAATCCGGTGACGCGGCAGGGCGCGTTCGCCGGCATATTGGCCGGCACCGTCTCGTTGACGGCGCTGACCTTGACCGGCGCGACCCCGGTCGATCTGCTCCCGTTCCTGCCCGCCGCATTGCAGGACGTGAATGCCGGCCTGACCGCCCTGCTGATCAACCTCGCCGCGACCGGCATCGTCAGCCTGGTTACCCAGCCGCGCCCCGTCCTGGCCGCATCGGAAAGCTGAGCCGATCCGCGCGCTCAGTGGGGCATGGAGGCGTCCAGCCGGTCGAGCCATTTGAGGCTCGCCGCGCCGAAGCCGGAATCGAACATGTCGTTATGGCCCGCCGTGGGCGCGAAGAAGAATTCCTTCGGCTCATTGGCCAAGGCGTAAACCTCACGTCCTTGCGCGGGCGAAATGACGTCGTCCCGCCCTCCATTGGCGACCAGGAGCGGCACTTTGATCGACCCGATCTTCCGGAAGGTTTCGAACCGGTCCTTCATCAGCAGCCTGGCCGGAAGGAACGGGAAATGATCCGCCGCGACGTCCGGTATCGAACGGTAGGGTGACAGAAGGATCAGCCCGCCGACGGGAAATTCGGTCGCCATCTGCGCCGCCACACCCGTGCCGAGCGACCGGCCGAGCAGGACGATGCGGTGCGGATCGACGCCAGCCGCGATCAGTGCCTTCAGGTAAGCGCGAGCATCGTCATACAGCCCCGCCTCGGTCGGTGTGCCGGGCAGGCCGCTATAGCCGCGATATTCCGCGATCAGGAAACCGTATCCGGCGCGGATATAGATCCTGGCCACAGGCGCTGAGCTTTCCAGATCGTCGCCGTTACCGTGAAAATAGACCAAGGTCAGTGGCTTGCCGGCCGCGGGCGCGTGCCAACCCTTCAGCGCGATGCTGTCGGCGGTCGAAACCGGGAACTCCGTGAGTGCGGGATTCGCCATCGCCTCGCGCGGCGTGACATAGGTGTGGGAGGGAAAATAGAGCAGCCGGCGCTGGATCGAATACACATAGGCGACGACGCCGGCATAGAGGATCAGCAGGATCGCCAGTGCGCCGAGAAAAGGAATGGTCCTGCGCAACATCGTGCTTCGAATTGCCCCGGATTCTTTCTTGCCCGGATGTAACACGGAACGGGTATGTTCAGCGAAATTCTATGATGGGAGGGGATAGTGCTCACGGTTCATCATCTGGCCGATTCACGGTCGCAGCGGATTCTGTGGCTGGTGGAGGAACTCGGCATCCCCTACGAGCTCAAGAAATATCCCCGCTTCAAGAACCAGTTTTCGCCGCCCGAGTATCAGGCGCTGCACGGGCTGGGAAAATCGCCGGTGATCACCGACGGGGACCGCACCATCGCTGAGTCAGGCGCGATCATCGAGTATATCCTCGAGGTCTATGGCAACGGCCGGATGCGGCCCAAGGCCGGCAGCGACGATTGGGTGCGCTATATCCAGTGGATGCATCTGATCGAGGGGTCGGTGATGCTGCCCTATATCCTCAACATCTATGTCGGCATGCTGGGCGAGGCGGGGGTGCCGCTGCACGGCCGGGTGCATGGCGAGGTCGACAAGCATTTCCAGTTCCTGGAAACCGAGATGACCGGCCGCGACTTCGTCGTCGGCAACGACCTGACCGGGGCCGATTTCCAGCTCACCTTCCTGCTGGAAGGCTCGGAGCTCAGCGAGATGCTGGGGCCGTATCCTGCCCTGCATCGTTACCTGAAGCTGATGCAGGACCGCCCGGCCTATAAGCGCGCGCTGGAGGTCGGCGGCAGCTACGACATGCGCCGGCTGATGCCCGAGAATCAGTGAAGCCAGGCGCCGCCGTCGACGAACAGCGCCTGGCCGGTGATCGACCGCGCCAGCGGTGAGGCAAGCCAGACCGCGGCCCGCGCCACGTCCTCGGCGCTCGCCAGGTGGCCGAGAGCCGTGCGGTCGCGCGCCGGCGCATCAAGGCTGTCTGCCGTGACGCCCTGCGCAGCGGCCTGCGCCTCCAGGAAATTGCGCCGGGGCAGCGCATCCATCGGCCCGGGATGCACGCCGTTAACCCTGATGCCATAAGGGCCGAATTCGCGCGCCAGATGCCGGGTCAGGTGCTGAAGAGCGGCCTTGGACGCGGTATAGCCGCCGAAATCCAGGTCCAGCGCCTCGCTGCCATGGGTGTTGATATTGACGATCGCCCCGGCCTTGGACGCCTTCAGCGCCGGCAGGGCCGCCCGGATCATGTTCAGCGTGCCCCACAGATTGACGTCGGCGACCGCCCGCCACTCCGCCATGTCGGCATTCTCGAACGAGCCGGGCGCCTCGGCCTTGAAGGCGTCGTTGATCAGTATGTCGATCCCGCCGAAACGGCTGACCGCCAGTGCGGCCAGCGCTTCGCAGGCCTTCGGCGCGCGGATATCGGTTTTCTGGCTCGCGTGCGGGTAGTCGCCCAGCAGGCTTTCGACCTCAGCCAGGCTCGCCGGATCGATGTCGCCCAGGACGAGGTTAGCCCCGGCCTCGGCCAGGCAGCGCACGATCTCGATGCCGAGACCGGCGCCGACACCTGAGACAATGGCGGTTTTCCCTTTGAGGATTGTCGTTTCGTTCATGACGAACTTCCCCTTCGATCGCCTTCCCCCCAACACCGTCATGGCCGGGCTTGACCCGGCCATCCACGGCTATCCGTTAGCACCGGCCCTGCGGCGTCGCGTGGATGCCCGGGGCAAGCCCGGGCATGACGGTAGCGAGAGATTGGTCGCCCATCCCACGGATCGGCGATGCCGCGAAACCTTATCCGTCCAGCCCGCCGAACAGGACATATTTCATCTCGAGATATTCCTCGATCCCGTAATGCGAGCCTTCGCGGCCGAGGCCGGATTCCTTAACGCCGCCGAAGGGGGCGACCTCGGTGGAGATCACGCCTTCATTGATGCCGACCATGCCGGCCTCCAGCGCATCGGCCACTTTCCAGGCGCGCTTCAGGCTGGCGGTGAAGAAATAGGCCGATAGGCCGGTCTCGGTGGCGTTGGCGAGCTGGATCGCCTCGTCATCGGTCTTGAAGCGGAACAGGGCGGCGACCGGGCCGAAGGTTTCCTCCCGGGCGATCTTCATGTCCGGTCCGGCGTCGAGGATCACGGTCGGCTCGAAGAACAGCCCGCCCAGCGGCTTGCCCCCGGTGGCGACCCGGCCGCCCTTGGCGACGGCATCGGCGACATGGTCTTTCACCTTGTCCAGCGCGCCCTGGTTGATCAACGGCCCCTGGGTCGCCCCATCCTCGGTGCCGGGCGCCACTTTCAGCCCCTGCACCGCCTTGGTCAGTGCGGCGGCGAAGCGGTCATAGATGCCGTCCTGCACCAGCAGCCGGTTGGCGCAGACGCAGGTCTGGCCGGTATTGCGGTATTTCGAGGCGATGGCGCCCTTCACCGCCAGATCGATATCGGCGTCGTCGAACACGATCAGCGGCGCGTTGCCGCCCAGCTCCAGGCTGATCCGCTTCACCGTATCGGCGGCCTGCCGCATCAGCAGCTTGCCGATGGCGGTGGAGCCGGTGAAGGAGACCTTCCGCACGACCGGGCTCTTCATCAGCGTGCCGACGACGGTCGCCGGGTCGCCCGTTATGACGTTGAACACACCGGCCGGGACGCCGGCCTTCTCTGCCAGCTCGGCCAGCGCGAAGGCCGAGAGCGGCGTATCCTCCGCCGGCTTGACGATGACGGTGCAGCCGGCGGCCAGTGCCGGGCCCAGCTTGCGGGTGATCATCGCCAGGGGGAAGTTCCACGGCGTCACCGCCGCGACCACGCCCACCGGCTCCTTCAGCACGACGATGCGGCCATCGGCCCGGTGGCTGGGAATGACATCCCCGTAAGCCCTGCGCGCCTCTTCCGCGAACCAGGACAGGAACCCGGCGGCGTAGGCGACTTCGCCGCGCGCCTCGGCCAGGGGTTTGCCCTGCTCGCCGGTCATCAGCCGCGCCAGCCGTTCCTGATCGGCGATCATCAGGTCGTGGAAGCGGCGCAGTATGTCCGACCGCTCCTTGGCGGTCTTCTTGCGCCAGGCCGGGAAGGCCTTGGCGGCGGCGGCAATGGCGCGCTCGGTCTCGGCCGCGCCCAGGTCGGGCACGCGGGCGATCTCGGCGCCAGTGGCGGGATCGGTCACCGCGAAGGTCGCGCCGCTGTCGGCGCCGGTCCAGGCACCGTCGATATAGGCCAGCGACCGGATCTCTGTCTGTGCAGTCATGGGGGTGTCATCGCGTGAAGAGGGATACCGTTGAGGTCGGCGCAGTCTTACGCGAGTTCAACGGGGCTGCGAAACCGCCTTCTACTCGGCAGCCATGTGATAGGGCTGGTCCATCACCTCCTCGGTGACGACCTCGAACCGGCGCAGCGTGTGCAGGCCGAAGGTCTGCAGCATCGGGATGTCCATCGCGTCACGTCCGCGCGCCACCGTGATGCGGCCGATGCGCGGCACATTATGACGGGCGTCGAACACATGCCACCGGTCGCCGAGATAGGCCTCGAACCAGGCGTTGAAGTCCATCGGCGCCGGGTCGGGCGGTATGCCGATATCGCCCAGATAGCCGTTGCAATAGCGCGCCGGGATGTTCATGCAGCGGCACAGCGCCACCGCCAGATGGGTGAAGTCGCGGCAGACGCCGACCCGCTCGTTGAAGGCCTCGAAAGCGGTGCGCGTGGCACGGGCGTTGGGATAGCCGAAGGTCAGATGCTCATGCACGAAATCGCAGATCGCCTGCACCCGCGCCCGGCCCCCCTGAATGTGGCCGAACAGGCTCCAGGCGGTCTGGCTCAGGAACTCGGTCTCGCAATAGCGGCTCGCCAGCAGGAAGGGCAGGGTCTCGACCGGCAGGTCCGCGACGTCGATCAGCCCGGCATCGGGCGCAACCGGATCGGGCCGGCCGCTATCCTCGATGACGCCCTCCAGCGCCAGCGACACTGTGCCCGGGACGGCGATCAGGCGGCGGCAGAGATTGCCGAAGGGGTCGGTATAATGCTCGCCCCGTGTCACCCCGGCGGTCTTCAGCGGCCCTTCATGAACGATATCAGCGTGCCGGCTCTGCTCGACATCCATCGCCGTCAGGATCGTGGTCGGCTGGGTTACGTCGATTTCGATATTGAAGCCGTAGCGGATGCGCATCGTGATTCTGTCCCGAAAGATATCAGGACGAACCCGGCGCGGCTTTCCCGGTTCCGATGGTCTGAAGATTTCTCTTATATTTCAATACTTACCGTGTTTCGCTGTGGGTAATCAGCAGCGGCATATCGGCCAGCTGCGCCAGCTTCAGGCGACCCGTCCCCGTGATGGCAATCGTATCCCCCCACCAGCCGGCGGGTGGCAGGATGGTGCCGGTCCCCGCCGTGACGGCCGCGCAGCGGATCGGTACGGCGATGACCGCCGACTTGTTCCGGTGCCGGCGGGCGAAGGCGAGGACATGGTCCTTGCGTGCGCCCTCCACCGCCAGCGGGCGATAGTCGCCCTCGGCGAACAGGCGGGGATCGGCGGCGCGCACGGACAGCAGATGCGCAACCAGCCGCTGCTTGATCCGGCCATCGCGCCAATTGGCTGCCAGATCCGGCCAGTTCGGCTCCCCCTCCAGGGCGGCGATCCGGGCGGCGTAGTCGACCGGCCGGCGGTTGTCCGGATCGACCAGGCTGAAGTCCCAGAATTCGGCGCCCTGGTAGAGGTCGGGCATGCCCGGCGCGGTACAGCGCAGCGCGAGCTGGACCAGGCCGTTCATCGCTGCGGCTGGGGCGATCCGCTCGACGAAGCCCTGTATCAGGTCGAGGAAACGCTGGGATTGGGCCGGGTCGAGCAACGCTTCCAGGAAGGCGAGATTGTCACTCTCATAGGCCTCGTCGGGGGCCGCCCAGGATGAGCGCAGCTTGGCCTCGCGCAGCGACTTGACCCTCCAGCCCGCCACGCGCTCGCGCAGGGCGTTCAATGCTCCGGCATTGCCGATGGAAAGGTCGAGCGGCCAGGCGCCGACAAGGGCCTGGTAAAGCTGGTACTCGTCGTCCGGCGTGACGGTCTGCGGGCGCAACGGCGCGTTCGTTTCGCGCCAGGCCTCCACCGCCTCCCGCCATTCGCCGGCCAGCTCGCTGATCACCGCCAGCCGCGCCCGGCTGTCTTCGCCGCGCTTATGGTCGTGGGTCGCGGTGGCCAGCATGGCGTGCGGCCACGCCGTGGCCCTGCCGTTCATCGCCGTGTGGAAATCGGCGGCGCTCAAAGAGAATTTCGCCGGCTGAAAGCCGACATCGTTGCGGGACAGCAGTCGGCCATAGCGATAGAAGGCGGTGTCCTCCACCGCCTTGGCCGCCACCGGCGCGGTCAGCTGGTTGAAGCGTTTGACTGCGGCCCGCGCGCCGCCGGAGGCCACCGTGTCGGCGATGAAGCGGATCGACCAGTCCTCGGTCGGCGCTTCTTGCAGCGCGGCGGCGACCGCCGTGTCGAAATCGGGCCCCGGCGGCGGCGAACCCTCGGTTCCGGTCGCATAGGTGCGATAGACCCGCATATGGCGGATGATATGGACCAGCGCGCGGTGCAGCGCCGCTGCCGTCAGGTCGCGAGTCTCAGGAGCGGCGGCTGCGATCTCACGGAAGGCCTCGGCGGTTGCCATCGATTGCCGGTCGAAGGCGGTGCGCAGCATCTCCTCGCGCGCGGCCAGTTCCTCGGTCTCGAAGTCGCCGGGCCGGCCGCTTGAGGATGCCCAGTATTCGGTCAGTGTCGGCTCGCCCGCCGGATCGTGCTGAAGCGCCGAGACCTGGTTCATGAAGTCATAGCCGGTGGTGCCGTCGACGCCCCAGTCGCACGGCAGCTCCTCGCCATGGCCCAGAATCTTCTCGATGACGATATAAGCCCGCCGGTCCGGGGCCAGCGCGTCCAGCCGGGCGCGCAAAGCCCGGCAATAGGCGGCGGGATCGGCCAGCCCGTCGACATGATCGATCCGCACCCCGTCGATCAACCCGCGGCGGTAAAGGTCGAACGTCACCTGGTGGACCGCCTCGAACACCTCCGGCCGCTCGACGCGCAGGCCGGCCAGTTCGGTGATGTCGAAGAAGCGGCGCCAGTTGATCTCGTCGCCGGCGGTGCGCCACCAGGCCAGGCGGAAATTCTGCTGCTCCAGCAACGCGTGAAGGGCGTCGGGGTCCCGATAGCGGTCGAAATGGGCGGCGACCGCCTCCTGGTCCTCCGGCCGGATCGGGAAGCGGTGGTGGTAATAGCCGACAGCGATCTTGCCGGTGGCGTCGTCGCGCACCAGCTTCAGCTCGCCCGATTGCAGCACCTCGCCATAGGGCGCGCCCAGGAAGGGCGCATGCAGCTTGCCCTGCATCTCCGCATCCGGCGTGTCGAACTGGACGTCGAAGAAGCGGGCATAGCGGCTCAAGTCGCCTTTCTCCAGCACGTCCAGCCACCAGGGGTTGTCGGCACCGCCGACCGCCATGTGGTTGGGCACGATATCGACGATGATGCCGATGCCCTGTGCCTTGCACGCCGCCGCCAGCCGCTCGAACCCCTCGGGCCCGCCCAGCTCGGAATTGATCCGCGTATGGTCGACCACGTCATAGCCGTGCATGGAGCCCGCCCGCGCCGTCAGGATCGGGGAGCTGTAGAGGTGGCTGATCCCGAGCGCCTTGAGATAGGGCGCCAGCACAATGGCGTCCTCGAAGGTGAAGCCCTTGTGGAATTGCAGCCGATAGGTGGCGCGCGGCGTCATGCGTGCGAAATCCAGGCAATGGTGGAGCGGGGCGGGATGACGCCGCCGGCGGCCTCACCCCAGATCGGCGTCTCGAACGGCATGTCGGGCATCGCTACCGGCGTCTTGCCGAGGTTGCAGGCCAGGGTCAGCGTCTGCGCCGCACCCTGGCGCCAGCGCGCGGAGACGGCTCGGTCGCTTAGCGCCGTGGCGCCGATGGAGCGGGTCTCCTTCAGGGTCGGCACGATGTGGCGGTGGCGCAGCGCCAGCAGGTCGCGATAGAGGCCGCTCCATGCGTTGGGCGCGCTGAAATCCAGCCGGCAGGCCTCGAAGGTCGATCCTGCGTTCGGGTCGGGGATCTTCTCGCGCTGGCCCGGGTCGGAGAAGGCCGGGAACTTGGCGAATTCCCTGCGCCGACCCTCGCGCACCGCGTCGGCCAGATCGCCGTGGAAGTCGGTGAAGAACAGGAACGGCGCGGTCGATCCCAGCTCGTCGCCCATGAAGATCAGCGGAATCTGCGGGCAGAGCAGCAGCAGGGCCGTGGCGGCCTTCAGCGCGGCGGGATCGGTCAGGCTGGTCAGCCGCTCGCCCAGCGCGCGGTTGCCGATCTGGTCGTGATTCTGCAGGAAGCTGACGAAGGCGGTCGGGGCCAAGTCGGCGCTGGCGGTGCCGCGCGGCGCGCCGCCGTGATGCGGGGACGGCTCGCCCTGATAGATGAAGCCCTGCGCCAAGGCCCGCGCCAGCTTCCCGGCCGGGTCTGCGGCGAAGTCCTGGTAATAGGCCTGGGTCTCGCCGGTCAGGAGCACATGCATGACGTTGTGGAAATCGTCATTCCACTGGGCGTCGATGGCTCCGCGCAAAGGCCCGGCGGCATTGTTTTCGTTTTCCAGAACCAGATGGACGTGGCGGTCCGGAAACGCGGCGCGCACCTCTTCCGCCATCTCGTCGATCCAGTCCGGCTCGGAGATCGCATGGACGGCGTCGAGCCGCAGCCCGTCGAAGCGGAAGTCGCCCAGCCAGTAGAGCGCGTTCTCGATGAAGAAGCGCCGCACCTCCTCGCGCCGGAAATCGATCCCGGCGCCCCAGGGTGTGTGCAGGTCTTCGCGGAAGAAGGCGGGGGCATAGGCGCCCAGCCAGTTCCCGTCCGGCCCGAAATGGTTGTAGACCACATCCAGTATTACCATCAGGCCCAGCCCATGGGCCTCGTCGATCAGCGCCTTGAGCGCGTCCGGCGTGCCATAGCTGCTCTCCGGCGCGAAGGGCAGCACGCCGTCATAGCCCCAGTTGCGGCTGCCCGACACTTCGGCGAGCGGCATCAGCTCGATCGCGGTGACGCCCATAGCCGCCAGCGCCGGCAGGCGCTTCGCGACACCGCCATAGCCGTCCATCAGTCCGACATGCAGCTCGTAGATCACGGCTTCATGCCAGGGCCGGCCGCGCCAGGACGTGCTCCGCCAGCCATAAGCGTCGGGATCGGTCACCTGGCTGGGGCCCGGCGTGCCGTCCGGCTGGAAGCGCGCAGCAGGGTCGGGCACCAGCGTGCCGTCGGGCAGCCGGAAGCGATAGCGCGCGCCGGCCCCGACCGGCGCCTCCGCCTCGTGCCAGCCGCCGGTCTGCGGCGCCATCGCCAGCGGTGCCCGGCCCTCGATCTCCAGGGTCACGCTATGCGTACCCGGCGCCCACAGGCTGAACTGCGTCCCGCCGGGCCGGATGGCGGGGCCGAACTGGAACCGGCGCGCTTTCATGCCGGGTCCGGCGCGATATGGGCGATCAGGACCGCGGCGCTGCTGTGCTCGACCGTGTATTGCGTGCCGGCGACCGGCGCGTCGTCGATTTCCGGCCGGGCGCTGTCGATCGCGGCCCGCCAGGCGAAATCGCCCTGCAGCTGGAATTGCAGCGTTTCCTCCGCGCCGTTGATCAGGAATGCGACCACCTCGATCCCGTTATCCTCGACCCGGACGGCGCGGCGCATCACCAACGCCCGGCCGGCCGGATTGTCCCAATCCTCGTCGACCAGCGCGTGCCCCCGCTCGTCGAACCAGTCGATGTCGTGCAGCCCGGGCAGCAGTTCCTGCCGGCCGTAGAGATAGGCGCCTGAGCGGACGATCAGGTGATTGCGCCGGAACTCGGCCAGCCGCGCGGTGAACGCCGCCAGATGGGCGCCCGGCGCGGTCTCGAGCAGCGACCAGTCGACCCAGGAGATGCCGTTGTCCTGGCAATAGGCGTTGTTGTTGCCGTGCTGGGTACGGCCGAACTCGTCGCCGGCCATCAGCATCGGCGTGCCCAGCGACAGGAACACGGTCGCCAGCATCGCCCGCTTGACCCGCTCGCGCTGGGCGTCGATGTCCGCATTGTCCGTCGGGCCCTCGGCGCCCCAGTTGCGGGAATGATTGTCGGAATGGCCGTCGCGATTGTCTTCGCCGTTGGCCTCGTTGTGCTTGCCCTCGAAGCTGACGAGGTCGTGCAGGGTCTGGCCGTCATGCGAGGCGATATAGTTCACCGAGGCCCAGGGCCGCCGTGCCTTGTGGTCGAAGAGGTCGCCCGAACCCGAAAGGCGGGAGGCCAGGGTGCGGCGCATGCCGTCGTCGCTTTTCCAGAAACGGCGGACGCTGTCGCGATACTGGTCGTTCCACTCGGCAAAGCCGGGCGGATGCCTGCCAAGCTGGTAGCCGCCCGGGCCGATATCCCACGGCTCTGAGATCAGCTTCACCTGCGACAGCACCGGATCCTGGCGCAGCACGTCGAAGAAGCTGGAGCCCGGGTCGAAACCGTGGGGTTCGCGCCCCAAGGTGGCGCCCAGGTCGAAGCGGAATCCATCGATGCCGAAGGACTGCGTCCAGTAGCGGAGCGAATCCGTCACCATCTGCAGCACCCTCGGATGCGACAGATTCAGCGTATTGCCGGTGCCGGTGTCGTTGACGAGGTGGCGGGCATTGGCGTCCTGCAGCCGGTAATAGCTGGCATTGTCGAAGCCGCGCCAGGAGAGGGTGGGGCCGAGCTCGCTGCCCTCGCACGTATGGTTGTAGACGACGTCGAGGATCACCTCGAGGCCGGCGGCATGCAGGCGCCTTACCGCGATGCGCAGCGCGTTGAGGTCGTCGCCGGCGAGATAGCGCGGCTCGGGCGCGAAGAAGGACAGGGTGTTGTACCCCCAGTAATTCGACAGGCCCTTCTCCAGCAGCAGCCGATCCTGGAGATAGGCATGGATCGGCAGCAGCTCGATCGCGGTCACGCCCATCCGTTTCAGATGGTTGATCACCTTCGGGTGGGAGAGCGCGGCGAAGGTACCGCGATCGGGCGGGCGCACCTCGTCGAACAGCTGGGTCAGGCCTTTGACATGGGCCTCGTAGATCACCGTGTCGGGCCAGGGCGTGCGCGGCCTGGGATGCTGGCCCCAGGAGAAATGGTCGTCGGTCACCACCGACTTCGGCATCGCCGGGGCGCTGTCGCGCCGGTCGATCGTCAGGTCGGAGCGGGCCGCGCCGATACGGTAGCCGAACAGCGCGTTGGTCCAGTGAACCTGACCCGCGATCTTCTTGGCGTACGGGTCGAGCAGCAGCTTGTGATGGTTGAAGCGGTGGCCGCGCTCGGGCGCGTAGTCGCCATGGACGCGATAGCCGTAAAGCAGCCCCGGCTGCGCGTCCGGCAGATAGCCGTGCCAGATTTCATTGGTCCATTCCGGCAGCTCATAACGCGCGATCTCACGCCGGCCCGACGGGTCGAAGATACACAGCTCGATCCGCCGTGCATGGGCGGAGAAGACGGCGAAATTGACGCCCAGCCCATCCCAGTTCGAACCCAGCGGATAGGGCGAGCCGGGTTCCAGCCGGTCGGGCGTGCTGACCAAGATGACCTCCAAAGCGTCGGCGGATCATACCGCGCTGCACTCTTGCGCTGGCACAATCGGTTCGGAGGTCGATCTGTTCCCTGCGGGATCGCCGCCGGGAGGGTCCGGGAGCCTGCCGGTCAGCCGCCCAGGGCCGGGCTGGCAAGGGCGCTTGCCAGCGCGCTCGCGGCATCCGTCACGCGCGGGTCGTGCGAGCGGATGGCCCGCATCGCCGAGAGCGCGGCTTCGGCGGAGCGCTCGATGTCGATCAGCCGCTGCATTTCACCGGCAGAGAGCGTGACCATCGACGGGTCGCCGGACCTGCGGGTCGCGCCGGCGGGGATCGAAAGCGGATTGGCGGCCGGCTTCCAATCGAAGCTTTCCCGATTGCCGGGCCACAATGGTGTATTCATTCGCTTTCCCCCATTCGTGAAAGTGACGCGCAATCCGGCGGGTTCTCGGTGCCCTCGGCGTGTTGCTCGAAAACGGATATGCGGGGGTGAATACGAGACTGTCTTGCTCGGCTGACCCTCACCCACAACCGTTAACGTCCCGAGTCGGCATCAGGTTCCCTGGCTGCGTATGGGAAAGGGGTCAAGAATCAAATCACTGTCAAAACGGTGTTTTCGGCGACTTCCTGGGCAGGTTTTTACCCATTTCGACATTAATCCTCGACAAGTTCTGTCCGTGTCATACACTAGTGCCAGAAATTAACAGGGAAGAGGGTGGTTCGATGCCAGACGGCCATCTCACCATCGAGGGCGAGATCGAGGCGGTAAGCAGCATCGTTCAGGTGCGCAATTATGAGACGCCGGCGGAGGAGCTTGACGAGACGGTAGCCTGGCCGGCCTATACCTTGATCCGCGCCCTGGGACCGGTCAGCTACAGCGCCAACACCGGCACCGGCCGCTTCCTCGGCTTCGGCGATGTATTTTTCGTCCCGGCGGACATACCGCTCAAATATCAGGGAATCGGCGGCCCTTACCGGCATATCACCTGCCGGCTGAATACCGCGGTGTTCGAGAGGATGACCGATTTCCAGAACCGCTGGGACAGTAATCTGGCCAAGGCCTGCCGGAACATCCGCACGCCGCAGCTCAACAGTTCGCTGCTGCGCCTTGCCCAGGAAACCCTGACCCCATCCTTCGCGTCGGATCTGCTGGTCGACTCGATTTCCAGCGTCATTACCGTCGACCTCGCGCGCTATCTGCGCAACGAGTTGGGCGAGGGGCCGAAGGCCAAGGGCGGGCTTGCCCCCTGGCAGATGCGGCGGATCGAGGAATATGTCGAGGATTCGCCCGACACTTCGCTGTCGATCGGCCTGCTCGCGGGGCTTTGCGGCATCTCCAGCGGCCATCTGATGCGCGCTTTCAAGCAGACGACCGGCGAGACGGTCCACGCCTATGTCGAACGGGTGCGCCTCTCCAAGGCCCAGCGCCTGCTGTGCGAGACCGATCTGCCGCTCAAGGTGATCGCCGCCGAGCTCGGGTTCAGTACGCCGTCCAGCTTTTCCTTCGCCTTCCGCCGCGCCACCGGCGGCACCCCCGCCAGTTTCCGCGAGCAGTTGCACCGGGCGGCGGCAAAGCCGCCCAGGCTGAAGGCGGCGCATTAGGCTTCACATCGTCAAGTAAGGGGTCAGTGCCGAGGCAGGTGGAATGCGAATTCCACCATAGGTGGAGCGCTGCCCGGCCGGTTCTACCGTTCCACGGCCGATAGTATCCGAATTCCCCGTGCGCCGGTCGAAACTGTTCGCAAATCCGAGCCTAATGTCGAATAACTACCTCGCGCTTATATTCGACCATACAAATGTTACTGCCACCGCATTTGGCAGGCTCCAGTTGTCAGAGGTCGGCGATCAGCGCTTCGCGCGGCGTCTCGTAGGCGTCGAGGGTCAGGATGCGGCCGATATCGATGGACCTGGGCGGCGTCTCGGCCAAGCCGACATCGAAGGCGCGGTCCAGCCACAGCCACAGGATCGCATTGGCCGGGAACGGTCCGCCTGCGAACGGCTTCACCACATCGATGGTGACCCGCTTGGCCCTGGCGCCCGCCGCCAGCCGCCGGCCCCAGTCCCGGGCGTCGGCGATGAAATCCGCCTCGGCGGAATAGGCTCTGCGGTTCAGCAGCAGGGCGTATTTTTGTATCCTGCCGGTCTCGTAGCGGCGCGCCGGGCCGGCCAGCAGGCTCTCTTCGGCGACGGCACGAAATCTTTCCGGACCGATGAACCTGTCCGCATGCGCCTTGATGATCTCGCCGCCGGCCGAGACGTCGAGGGCGTCGACGGCCGCCGGATCGACCATCCAGAATTCCAGCACAACGTCGAATTCCGAATTGCTCGGAGCGATCAGATGGTTGCGGACATATTTGGTGAAATGCGCGTGCTGGACCACCAGCGGGACATGCCGCGTCTCGTAAAAGTCGCGGAAGGCGTCGCGGGTCAGTTCCGGGCGCCGGCGTGACATGACGATTGTTTTCACGGAATGGCCATTGTCATAGGGCCCCGACAGCGCTTCCGGCCTCGCGGGCAGGTGCACGATCCGACCCGGCGACAGGCGCCGCCGGTTCGGAAGATGACACTGTCTGCGATCCGTCCCGCCATCGAGACCTCCCTCCAGTTTAACGAATATTTTCGACGTTCGGTTTTACCGGCGTGCGACCCTGAGCGTTTCTGGGCCGCGCAGCGTGGCGCCGGTGATGCGCGTGTTTTCCGGATCGGCCAGTTCCAGGTCCGGATACAGGTCCAGGATCGTGTCGACCGCGACAGCCATCTCACGCCGCGCCAGCACCGCGCCGATGCAGAAGTGAATGCCGGCGCCGAAGGTGGTGATCTTCTTCGCCCGTCGGTCGATATCGAACGCCTCCGGGTTCTCGTACATGCGCGGATCGCGATTGGCCGACACGACCGAGAGCAGCAGGAACGTCCCACCCGGTATGAGGGCGCCCCGCCATTCCATATCGTGCGGCACCAGCCGGGGGTAAAGGCCGATCGCCGGCTCCCAGCGCAGAGCCTCGTCGATCGCCGCCGGGATCAGGCTGCGGTCGGCGAGCAGCGTCTGTTTGAGGCCGGGCAGGGTCAGCATGGCGAGCAGGAAATTGCCCAGCTGACGGAAGGTCGTGTCTGCGCCGGCGGGGAACAGCACGCGCAGGAACGAGACGATATCGATGTCCTTCAGCCGCTCGCCCTCGACCTCCGCCCTGGCCAGGCGGGACAGGAAATCGCCGCCGCCGCCGCGCCGCCGCTCATGAATGATGGGAATGACGTAATCCTCGAACTCCCGCGACGCCTTCAGCGCGTCCTCCAGCGCCCAGCTCGATGCGGTCAGGTCGTGCGCCCAGCGCTTGAACTTCCGGTCATCCTCGACCGGCAGGCCCAGGATGCGGACGATGACTGAGATGCCATACATCTCGGCGAATTCATCGATCAGGTCCGACTGCCCGCCGTCGGCCAGCGCGAGCCGGCCCAGCGCGCCTTGGGCCTCCGGGATCATCAGCTCCCGCTCATAGCGGTCTATGGCCGAAGCGGTGAAGGCAGAGGAGATAAGGGCGCGATGCCTGCGATGCTCCTCGCCGGTCATCGAGAACAGGCTGCGCCCCTGCGCCGGCTCGGCGAACTTCCTGGCCCCGGCCGAAAGCGGGATGTCCTTCTCATCGCCGAAGGCGAAGCTGACATCGTCGAAGCGGGTGACCAGCAGCGCCTTCTCGCCATGGCGCGTCACCGGGAAGAACCGCCCGTCCTCGCGCAGCGCTCCGGTCAGCGCCTGGATGCCGGGCAGCGGATCGGTGGCGAAATCGATCTCGGGATGGATGACAGCGCCGTCCATCGGGCGAAGGATGGCGGTCACGCGCGGCTTCCCAGCCTCGGCATGATTTCGCCGGCGATGCGGTCGAAGAGTTCTTTATACTCTTTCAAAGTGTTTAATCCTCGTGCCGCAAGGACGATATGGTCGAGCCCTGCCGCCCGGTAGGCGTCGAGCTTGGCCACGATCCGGTCGACCGATGCCATCAATGGAAACTGGCGCTCGTTATCGGGCAGGTCCCGTTCGGCGATCAAGAGCGAGGCATACATCGAGAGCGGCACGTCGTCCGGTGCCCGCCCGGCCACGCGGCAGTCTTCGGCCAGTAAGGCTTTGGCGGCCATGATTTCTTCCGGCTCCATGTCGATCAGATGCCACCCGTCGCCACGTTTTGCCGCACGCCGCCGGCTGATGTCGTTCCTGCCGCCGATCAGCAGCGGGATCGTGCCCTTCACCGGCTTGGGCTCGAATCCGATGCCGCCGACGCGCCAGAAATCTCCGGCGAAGTCAGGCGCCGGGTCGCGCCAGAGGGTGCGGATCAGGTCGATCTGTTCGTCGAACAGCCGGCCGCGATCGGCCCACGATACGCCCAGCGTTTCGTATTCTTCCCGGATCCAGCCAAGCCCGACGCCGAACAGCAGGCGGCCCTGGGACAGGATGTCCACGCTGACAGCCAGCTTGGCGTTGATGATCGGTGGCCGCAGCGGCAGCAGATAAACGCCGGTGCCGAGCAGAACCCGGCTGCTGCGCGACGCGATCGCCGCGAGTGCGACCAGCGGGTCCAGCACCGGCCAGTCCGCCGGGAGGCTGACGCCGGGCAGCCGCGTATAGGGATAGGACTGGGACGAGACATGCGGCAGCACGATATGGTCGACCGTCCAGACCGAGGCGAAGCCCAGCTGCTCGGCATGCTCCGCGATCTCGACCGCCGCGCCGTCGAGCGCGAGGGGGCCGATATTGGGGACGGTAACGCCAATCAGCATCGTGGGTGTTTCACCTCCCGATTCGAGTGCGTCATTTTGCAGGGGAATGGCGACCGCCCAACCCTGGCGGGTCAAGAAAAACCATCATGTTGTCTTTTCCGCGATCAAAAAGCGGAAAGGATTCGCCGCGCCGCGTGTCCGATTACGCCCGGAATTTTGATAGTTTTTGCTATCCTTTAACCCCTCCCGCCGGTGTAGCGTGCCGGGTCGATCAAGGCCCTGTCCAATGGGCCCCGGCCAGCAAGGGTGAGGAATGGGCGACCAGGATTTCTTTTGGGAAGGCGTCGACAAGGGGAAGCTGCTGTTCCAGCGCTGCAGCGGCTGCGGCGCCGTCCGCCAGCCGCTGGGGCCGATGTGCCCTGAATGCCAGTCGCTGGACTGGGAACCGCAGGAGGCGGCGGGCCGCGGCGTGATCCGCGCCTGGATCGTCTCCAAGCACCCGACCCGCCCCGATGCCCATCCGCGGATCGTGATTCTGGTTGAGCTGGAAAGCGGCGAACGGCTGGTCTCCAACCTTCAGGACGCAGACCCGGACGAGGTCAGGCTCGGCATGCCGGTCGAGGTCGTCTTTCAGGATGTCGACGGCGTCTTCCTCCACCAGTTCCGCCGGGCGGGGGTCGCGCAATGACCACCTTGCTCCAGAACACGGCCATCGTCGGCATCGGCCAGACCGAATTCTCCAAATTCTCCGGTCGCAGCGAGCTTCAGCTCGCGGTCGAGGCCAGCCGCGCGGCGCTTGAGGATGCCGGCATGAAGCCGTCCGACATCGAAGGGATGGTCACTTTCAAGCTGGATTCCAACGATGAGCTGGCGGTGCAGCACAATCTGGGCGTGCCGGAGCTGAAATGGGTCGCCCGCACGCCCGGCGGCGGCGGTGGCGCCAGCGCCACGGTGCAGCTCGCCTCGGCGGCCGTGGCGGCGGGCATGGCCAAGGCCGTGCTGATCTATCGCGCCTTCAACGAACGTTCCGGCAAGCGCTTCGGCCAGCCGTTCGGTGCGCCGCAGGAACGCGACATCCACGTCTCCTTCGGGCTGGATACCCCGGCCAAGATCTATGCCATGTGGTACCAGCCCTATATGGAGACATACGGGGTCACCAACGAGGACCTGGCCGATTATGTCGTGGTCGCCCGCGCCAATGCGGCGACCAATCCGCGCGCCTGGTTTTATGAGAAGCCGATCACCAAGGACGACCACCAGAATTCCCGCTGGATCGTCGAACCGGTGCTGCGCCTGCTCGATTGCTGCCAGGAAAGCGACGGCGGCGTCGCATTGATCGTCACCTCGGCCGACCGGGCGAAGGACCTGAAAAATGGCGGCGTGCGGGTGCTGGCGGCCACTCAGAGCCATGTCCATGGCAGCCATGAGATGTTCAACTATTACCGGCCGGACATGACCGAATTCCAGGAGGTGCGGGCGCTCAGCGACCAGCTGTGGAACCAGAGCGGCCTGGGGCCCAAGGACATCGACGTCGCGCTGCTCTATGAGAACTTCTCACCCATCGTCCACATGGCGCTGGAGGCACACGGCTTCTGCGGCCGGGGCGAGGCCAGGGATTTCATCCGCGACGGCAATATCGCGCTGACCGGCAGCCTGCCGGTGAACACTCATGGCGGGTTGCTGGGCGAGGGTTATATCCACGGCGTCAACAACCTGCTGGAGGCGGTCCGGCAGATCCGCGGCACCGCCGCCAACCAGGTGAAGGGGACGCAGACCGTGCTGGCCTCGGCAGGGCGCAGCGCGGCGATATTGGGCCCGCTTTAGAGCGCCGCGTGCTGAAATCCGCCATACCCACGGTCACGCTCTCGACACGCGACCGCTTCGCCGACGCCGTCTCGCGCTTCCGCCAGATGGGCTCGACGTTCTACGGCATCCTGTCGGAGGGCGCGCTCGCCGATGAGGATATCCTGGCGTTGGCCGAAGAGGCCGCGCCGGGGCAGCCGGCGACCCATCTGCTGTTCGGCGCCGTCCAGTACCTGCTGTTCGGTGAGCCCGACGCGCCGCTCGCCCGGTATTATCCGTCTATTGCCGATACGCCCCTCGATGCGCACGAGGCCTATCCGGCGTTCCGCGCCTTCTGCCTGGAACATCGCGGCCGGATAGCGGAACTGCTGAAGACGCGGACGGTCCAGACCACCGTGGTCCGTCGCGCCGCCTATCTGCTGCCGGCAATGGCGCATCTTGCGCGGCGGCTCGGCCGGCCGTTCTCGATCGTCGAGGTGGGCAGCAGCGCGGGGCTGCTGACCCTGTTCGATCACTACCGCTACGACTTCGGCGATGGGATCGCGCTCGGGCCGGACGGGCCGCTGGTCTCGGGCTTCACCTATCTGGGCAACAAGCCGGTCCCGGCGGAGATGCCCGCGATCGCCGAGCGCGTCGGTATCGATCTCAACCCTGTCGATCCGAACGATACGGCCGAGATGCGCTGGATCGATGCCGTGTTGCCGGCCGATCTGGTCGAGGACCGGCAGCAGTTGAGGGCCGCCCTCGCCTATCGGGCGAAGACGCCGCTGCGCGTGGTCCAGGGCGACGCGTTGAAGGTGCTGCCCGGTGTGCTGGCCGGATTGCCCGATCCGGTCTGCGTCTTCCATTCCCACTGCCTTTACCAATGGCCGGAGGCCGCGAAGGACGCGTTCGAGCACTTGCTGGCCGAGGCCGGCCGGGCGCGCGACATCTACCGGATCGGCATCGAACATTTCACCGGCGGCGGCCCGGAACTCTCCCGCACGGTCGTCGGCGGCCACCCGCTGATCCATGACATCCGGCTGATGACCTATCGCGCGGGCGAGGTCACGTCCCAGATACTGGGCCATTATGACGGCTGGGGCCGGAACGGTATCTGGCTCTGATCGATCCGCCGGCGGATCAGCCCATCTCGGCGCGGATCACGCGGCGCAGCACCTTGCCCATCTCGTTATAGGGCAGCTCGGCGCGGAACCGGACCACGCTGGGGACGCGCGACGAACGCAGGCGGGCGCGCACCCATTCCAGCACTGCGTCTTCCGTCACCGCCCGGCCGGACTGCACGACGATGGCAACGCCGATGGCCTCGCCCCAGGTCTCGTCCGCCACCGCGACGGCGGCGGCGTCGAGGATGGCGGGGTGCAGCAGGAGCACGTCCTCGATCTCGCCCGGCGATATGTTCTCTCCGCCGCGCACGATCACATCGTCGTCGCGGCCGTCGAGGAACAGGAAGCCGTCCTCGTCCAGGAAGCCGCGATCGCGGGTCAGGAACCAGCCGTCTGCGTCCAGCGTGCTGCCGGTGCCCAGATATTCGCCGGCCACCTGCGCCCCACGCGCATGGATAAGGCCGGGGGCGCCAGGGGGAAGCACCGCGCCGTCGTCGTCGCGCACCTCGATCTCGACGGTGGCAATGGCCCGCCCGACCGAGCCCAGCCGGCGGCGGATATGCGGCTCCGTGCTGGCTGCGGCGTCGCGGTGATCCTCCGGCGTCAGGATGCAGATGGTGGCGCTGGTCTCGGTCAGGCCATAAGCATTGGTGAAATCGACCCGCGGCAGCAGCGCCATCGCCCGTTCGATCACCGCCACCGGCATCTTGCCGCCGCCAAAGGAAATGCCTTTCAGCGCCGACAGATCCCACGACCCGTGCGCCATTTCGTCGATGATACGCACCAGCATCGTCGGCACGACAAAGGCATTGGTCACCCGCTCGGCGGCGGCGAGGTCCAGCCAGGCGCGGGCCTCGAAATTGTCCAGAAAGACGATCCGGCGCCCGGCATAGGTCGCGCTCAGCACCTGTGAGATGCCGGCGATGTGATAGGGCGGCACACTGATCAGCGAGGTGTCACCTTCCAGAGCCGAGGCGAATTCGACTGTGCCCAGAATATAGGACACCAGATTCTCATGCCTGAGGATCGCCGCCTTGGGCTTGCCGGTGGTGCCGCTGGTGAAGAGATGGACGGCGATCTCGCCGCCATCGCCGCTGAGGTCCGGCCAGGCGCGCTCGGCGCCGTCATCGGCCAGCAGCCGGCTGCTGGCTGTCAGGATCATTCCGTCTGGTGCGGTCAGGCCGTTGAAGGCCTCATCGGTAGTGAACAGTGTCGACGGCGTGATGCGGGTCAGCAGGTCGGAAAGCTCGTCCCGGGTCAGGCGGTAATTCACCGGCGCATACGGCGCGCCGGCCAGGGCCGAGCCGAACAGCGCGACCGGGACGGCCGTGGTGTTGACGTCGAGCAGCGCCGTGTTGCGCGATCCGTTGCCTTGGATCAGTTCCGCCGCGGCCAGGGCGCGCTGGCGCAGTTCGATATAGGTCAGAGTGGTGCGCCCGTCGGTGACGGCTACGCGGTCGCCATAGGTGTCGGCGGCCATTTCGAGGATCATGGCGATGTTCATGTCGGGGTGTCCGCCACTTTTTCCTCGTCATTCCCGCGAAGGCGGGAATCCAGGCTGGAGCCGCGTCTGCGGCGATATGAGTCGCGTACGGGCAGACGCCCGTAAAACGGGATTCCCGCCTTCGCGGGAATGACGATCCTGGAGGGCCAAGGGAATCGAACGCTCAATCCGACGACGGCAGAGCCTTCGCCTGCTTCACTTCGAAGGCCACATCCCCAATCGACAGCGAACCCGCGCCACCCTTGGTACACAGCAGCTCGATCTTGTCCGCGCCATCGATATACCGCTTGCCGATCAGCGAGCCGCCGGCAAACGTGCCATCCAGCGCCATGCCCGCCGGAGCCTCGGCATTCGCCTCGATCATGGGCACGCCGCCGCAGCGCAGATCGACCGGCTCCGGCGTGGCACGGATGACCATAACCTGCGTGTCGCAGACGGCGCTCTTGTGCCGCGAGCCCAGCTTCAGAACCTTCATGCCCTACCTGTGTGCCTGATGACGAATTGCGTCCATTCGCCGATACGCCGAAACAGTTCGCCGCGCGACGGGAAAATGAACTGGCAGTGCCCCGTCTCCGGCAGCACCGTCAGCGTGACATCGGGGCTGCTTGGAAAGCTCGCGGGGATTTCATGCGGCGGCCCGGCGATGTCCCGGTCGCCCAGGCCGAGGAACACCGGCACGCCGACTGTCTCCAGCGCTGGCCGGATGCTCCCGGGAATCATCGATTGCAGCCCGCCGATGACCAGCAGATTGTCGCGCGTCCGCTTGATCGCCTGGACTCCGGCGCGGTCGGCGGTCGCGCCCTGGAAGATTGCGCTCGCCTCGGGCGAGGGGGGAATGCGTTGATAGGGCTCGGGGTAGATCGTCCGCGCAACTGCCTCGATCTCCGCCTTCACCGCCTCCGGCTTGCCGGCCAGATGGTGCGCCGGCTCCGGCAGGTGGCTGATCAGGCCTGCATTGGCGAAGCCCATCAGCAGCAGCCCGTCATGCTGATTGGCCAGCGCCTGCTGCAGCACGGTCAGCATCCCGCCCATCGAATGGCCGACGCCGATCGAGATCACATGCTTCAACGGCGGCAGTTCCTCGATCAGCGCGCCCTCGCGCAGGCCGTTCAGGATCTTCCGGGCGGCGTTGGCGTTCGCCTGGGCCAGCCGGTCCGGGGTCAGCAGGAAACCGTCGCGAGGCCGGTCGCTGTCGCCGACGCCCAGATGGTCGACGGCGACAGTGATCGCGCCTTGCTTCGCCATCATCGCGGCGAAGCTGAAGCTGTCGTCGCCTTCAGCCTGGAGATTGTAGTAATGCCGGTTGATGCTGCCGCCGGGCAGGCAGAAATAGCTTGGAACCGGTAGGGTGGGATCGACGTCCTCGGGCCAGAAGATCTCGATGGCGAGCTCGAGCGGCCCTTCGCCCGGCAGATCCAGGCCTGCCGGGATCTTCAGAATTCGGTGCTGCATCAGCCCGCCTTTTCCGCCCACGGGTTCGCCGGCACACCACCCGCCGCGGTCTCCGGCGCCCAGGCCAGGATCGCCTTGCCGTTGGCCAGCTCCTCGATCTCATCCGGCTTGTAGCCAAGCTCGGTCAGGATCGCGACAGTCTGCTCGCCGACGATCAGCGGCGGCCCCTGGATCACGGCCGGCGTGTCGGAGAAGTCGAAGGCGAGGCCGATCTGGTTGAACTGCCCGACATAATGCTGGGGATAGGAGGTGACCAGCCGGCGGCGGATCAGCTCCGGGTCCTCATGCATATGCAGGCTGAACTCGGGGTCTGAAATTTCGCAGGGGAAGCCGACGCTATCCAGCGCCGCGAACCAGTCGGCGGCGGTCCTCTTCTTGAACGCCTCTGTCAGGATCTCGATCAGGATTTCGTCGTTCTCCGTGCGGTTCTCCGCCGTGGCGAAACGCGGATCGCGCGCCAGTGACGGCTGCACCACTTCGCACAGGCGCTTCCAGTGATCCTCATTGGCGGCGACGATACACAGCCACCCGTCGGCGGTGTCGTAGAGCCGGTCCAGCGCGTGATAGCCGTACTGCTCGCCGTCGATCTTGGGCCGCTCGACGCCGCGCCCGTCCGGATAGGCAATGGCATAGGACGCTGCCAGCAGCTGGGCGTTGACGATGGCGGTGTCCACCATCTGGCCTTCGCCGGTCTTCTCGCGATGGTACAGCGCCTGGATCATGGCGATGGCAGACAGGAAGCCGTTGCCGGTGTCGCCGAACGAGGTCAGTGACCACATCGGCTTGCCGCCGCGCCACATGCCGCCGTCTTCCCACTGCACGCCGGACAGGCAGCCCGCGGTCTGGTCGTTGCCGGGCAGAGGTGCGCGCGGGCCGGTTTCGTGGCCGCGCGTGTGGCAATAGATCAGGTCCGGCTTGATCGCCTTCAGGCTCTCATAGTCGATGCCCAGCCGTTCGGCCGCGTCATAGCGCATATTGTGCTGGACGATGTCTGCCGTCCGCACCAGCTCGTGCAGCACCTTCATCGCCCTGGGGTCCTTGAGGTTCAGCGCGATCGAGCGCTTTCCCCGGTTGCAGACATAGGCGATGTGGTTGCGGTGCCAGTAGGTGTCGTAGAGCGCATTGACCTTGATCACCTCGGCGCCGAGGTCGGACAGGATCTGCGTCCCGTAAGGCCCGGCGACGGCGAGGCCCAGATCCAGCACCCGGATGCCCTCCAGCGGTGCCTTCAACGATTTGCCGGTTGGCGCCGAAGCCGATGCGGCATTCGCCGAGGCTTCGGCCTTCACCTGTTCGGTATGCTGCCCGACGGCCGGGGCGGGGCCCTGGATGCGGGCCGGGTTCTTGGAAAGCTTGTAGGTGATGCCGACCTGCCGGATCGGCCCCAGCTCCGGGTCGTTCACCTCAGCGGCGATGCCGTCCGCGAGGAACAGCGGGTCGTTGAGCGCCTCTTCCGGCGGGCGGATCTCCTGCATCGTCATGCCGGCGACCTCGGCCGCCTTGACCCAGTCCTTGGCGGGGAATTTCTTCACCCGCTCGGCCATGATCGGCTGGTAGTGGGACATGACCAGGAATTCTTCCGGCCCGGTACCGAACCGGTCGGGGTCGTTCTGGACGGTGAGGTCCGGGTTGGAATTCAGCGTGTCGCCTTCCGAGGCGGTGATCAGGAAGCGGGGGTTGGGCACCCAATTATGGACCCAGCGCCCGTCCGAGCCTTCGAAATGCCCCTTGGGCGCACGGCTGTTCAGCACCCAGGTGTCGAACAAAGGGGCGTCGATATTCTCCGCCTTCTGCATCGCCCCGCAGGCGGCGCAGAATGCACCCTGCATCAGGCTGGTCTCGACCCATTGCCCTTTGCCTGTGACGCCGCGCACGCGCAACGCGGCGCTGATCCCGGTCGTCGCGGCATAGAAGGCACCGATCGAGGGGAAATGCGAGGCGGGGAATAGCGGCCCCGGCCGGTTTGCGCCCTGCAGCCAGTCCGGCGGAATCTCGACCTCGCCGAAGCGGTCCTCGCCGCCCGTCGCACGGGTCAGCGCGCCCTGCGGCCAGCCGCGATGCTCCCAATGCATGGACAGGCGTGCGGCGACCAGCGCGTCATAGCCCGGCCGGTCGGCCCATTTGCTGTCGCGGCCATAGGCCGTGATCGAGCAATAGATCAGGCCCGGATTGATGGCCTTCAGCGTGTCGTAGTCGATGCCCAGCCGCTTGGTGACGCCGGGGGAAAAACTCTCCACCAGCACGTCGGCGCCCTTGGCCAGCTTCAGGAAGATCTCGCGATCGGCAGGCGTCTTCAGGTCCAGCACGGCGCTCCGCTTGCCCCGGTTCCAGGCCTTGTAGCCGGACTGGTTGCGGAACGGGTCGCCGCCCGGCGGCTCGATCTTGGTGACCTCGGCCCCATGATCGGAGAGCAGCATGGTCGCCATGGGGCCTGAGATGCCCCATGAGAGATCCAGAACCTTGATGCCGTCTAAGACGCCTGCCATTGCGCGCTCCAACTAACGGTTCAAGCCGAACGTGCGCACGCCGTTTTCATAGACGATCTTGCGCTTGTCGGCCTCCGGGATGCCCGCCGCGGCGAACTGGTCCTTCACCTGCTGCTGCGAGTTCGGCCAGCAGGTGGCCGGGTGCGGGAAGTCGGTCG
>Ga0207694_10000554_pt1 | contig 33860 bp, 48 predicted proteins | sample KBSC34metaG_FD_184353 | JGI IMG/M metagenome (GOLD analysis project Ga0207694, IMG submission 184353) | Corn rhizosphere microbial communities from Kellogg Biological Station, Michigan, USA - KBS C3-4 metaG (SPAdes) (version 2) | ecosystem: Host-associated > Plants > Roots > Rhizosphere > Soil... | reverse complement strand
CTCAGGTTCGCACCGCTCAGGTTCGCACCGCGCAGGTACGCATCGCTCAGGTTCGCACCGCTCAGGTTCGCACCGCTCAGGTTCGCACCGCTCAGGTTCGCACCGCTCAGGTTCGCACCGCTCAGGTGCGCACCGCGCAGGTACGCATCGCTCAGGTTCGCACCGCTCAGGTACGCACCGCTCAGGTTCGCACCGCGCAGGTACGCATCGCTCAGGTTCGCACCGCGCAGGTTCGCACCGCTCAGGTACGCACCGCTCAGGTTCGCACCGCTTGCGATAGCCGCTTCCAACAATGCTTTCATGCATTCAAATACGCCCTCAAACAGGACGACATCCGTATAGCGATGACGAATCTGCATCGTCACTTGCGAATTTGTACTCACATCGACCCCCAGTTCAAAAGAATGGTTGAAAAGACCAACGCGGTGATGATGAAAAATCCAGCTACCGCGCCAATGAAGATGGCGAGAAGGAAACGAATGGCGAGCTCAAAGAAGCTCATCCCCATATCCCGATGATTGTTCCGATGGCCGCGGCATAAGCGATCAAAGCGCAAGCTATGACCGTGCCAGTCCTATCCAGGAAGCGTTCGAACTTCTCCTGCGCTCGCGTCACTGCGGATTCGAACATCTCGTTGCGGGAGTGGTTCATGGTGCCTCCGTCTCGACTAGTGGCGCCTTGACTGGCTGTGCCGCCATGTAGGCGTCAAACTCGTCGTCAGTCATGTCCGTGCAGTCGGTGTGCGTCGGGTTTACGAGCAACGGATGAACCCAATTGCACGTTGCGCCGTCGCACATAAAGCGATAGCCAGCTTCGCGAAGGGTGGTCATGCGACCGCCTTCTTACTTTCGTCGTTCGACGCCTTGCGCAGCGACTTCTTAAAGTTCAGGCCGCGCAGGATTCGATAGGGAAGGGCGAAACGATCCGTTTCGGCATCGGCAATCGCATGCTGATACCGGCGCTGACGTTCGAGATTGCGGAAGTTCTCGTAGGTAAGGACGTTCACGATCCGTACCCCATGCCGGCATTGAGCGCGTACAGGCCGACTAAAAACGAGAACAACACGATGATCGTGATACTGCCGGCGATGACCGCTAGGTCGATCAGGCGAGCGATCAGGAGTGGGCTGGATATCATCGTTCTCTCCAGGCTCGCGTTGGTTGGCGAGCGTTGAAGATAACTTACCCGCAGGGAATTACCTTGTCAATACCTTTAGGGAATTATTTTCGACGAGCACAAAAAAGCCGCCCGAAGGCGGCTTGAATAGGAAAGTGGAATTTTTGGCTCTAGTTGCGCAGAAACAAACCGCAGTCGAATCCACGAACCTGCATTTTGATTACGCGATCGCTGTCGACGTCGGTTCCTGCAGAAAGGGTGCAGGATGGCCCTACAAATCCTTGCGTATCACCCTGCATTGTCGTTGTACTGCTATAGGGCGTATTGCCAACATACCCTTGCGTATTGGCGGTATACGTTGGGGTATGTGAGCCTGCCGTGATCTGCACCCAGTAGTAAACATTATGCCCGTACTGGACTTCCGTTCTTGCCGGCTGACCATAGGCGGCAACCATTTCCTGAACGGGGCGCCCTAGAAAGCGGTGCTCTACTGATGGTTGAACTTCGTCCGGACCTTTCGGTCCTAACATCGCACAGCCGTTGACCGACAATGCGAGCCAGACTGCAGTCATGGTTTTCCAGTTCATGGCACTTAGCATCTTAGTTTTTGAGATAGGGCAGTGCTGCAATACCGGCTCAATCATGAGGGGCAGTCATGACCAATTTTGACCATTCCAATCCGGAATTTCTCGCCTTCATTTCCCGCGAGAACCGGCGATCTTTGCGGGAGCGGGGGAAACTTCCGTTGTATGATGACCTTGTGCAGCGATTTTCAGCACAGAGGCCAGCAAGCCTGCGCGGGTTGAAAAAGATTCTTCTCTCGCCCGAGCGCGAAGATGGCCATCAAAAGCCGCACCTGCGGCTGGTAAGTTCTCGCTGACTGATTTCACTAGACTCTCCATCGTCATCTGCAGCGCGAGAATGTCATTGTCGCGCTGTTCTGAGGCAGTTGGTTGCAATCCACGCTCGGGTGCAGCATGAAGATCGCCAAGTGGAAGGCCGGCAGTTGGAAAAGCCTCAACAACTGCCTGCATGATCTCGTCGCCGATACCCTTCGCGTTTGGCTTTCCCTTCGGGAATAGCATTCGGTTGACGTAAGAATCTGATTTTCCGATGCGGCGTGCAAAGGCGGCCTTATTACCGCCGCATTCGCGGTCGATGATTCCCCGCACCCAGGCTTGCCGTGCTTCAAGTTTCGTCATGGCCGCATCATCCTGGATGCGGTTCTTTGGGGAAATTCCCTTAGGGTACTTGACGAGGGAATTCCCGAAAGGTAATGATATGCGCCATGGAAACACTGCGCGCATATCTGAACAGCCTCTCTATGCGGGAAAAGATCGCATACGCAAAGCGTTGTGGATCGACTCTCGGCTACTTGCGCAAAGCAATCTCTCTCAATACGCGTCTTGACGGCGCACTTGTGCGGCGCCTGGATGAAGAGAGTCGAGGGGCGGTGCCCAGGACTTCTCTGCGCCCAGACATCTGGCCGGAGGCTCTCAAAAGCTCCAAGGCAAAGGCGGCCTGAGGCCATGTCTTGCGCCCAGCCAACATTTTCCCCCATGCCGCGCGTTGGCGCATCCCCGTTTCTTAACTCCATTCGGTCACGGTGGATTTCGCGCGCGGCGCTTTTTTCTTCTGCTGAGCTCATGGCAAAAAATTTTGCCCGAATGAGCTTGTCCCTTGCTGTCCCTTGTTTCGGGAGTGATCGGGAATGACTGGCCAACATCAGCTTTTCACGGATTCATATCGCGATGCGTTGCTCGCCGCGATAGTCGCGCTAGGTGGCTTCAAGCCAGTGGGCGCCATGCTTTGGCCAAGTAAGGAAGCAATGGAAGCCGGCGACACGCTGGCGAAATGCTTGAATCCCAAGAAGCGAGAGAAGCTTTCACCAGAAGATGTGGCGCTCATCCGCCGAGAATGTCGCAAGCGGAATATCCATGTCCTCGCAACATGGGAAATGCGTGATGCAGGCTACGCCGAGCCTCAGCCAGTTGAGCCTGAAGATGAACGTGCTGCATTGCAGCGGCAGTTCGTAGAGCAGTCCAAGGCCATGCAGGCGCTGTTCGTAAAGATGGAACGTGCGGGTTTGAGGGCGGCCGCATGATCATAGACACACGCAAATTTCGCTCTGATTTCGCCGACTGGCTGCGTCCTAACTTCCATATTTGGCTTGCCTTCGTCAAAGAGGCGAACAAGGCGTGGAACCGCGGTCGGCGCCACTATAGCGCCAGGACAATCATCGAATACCTACGCCACGAAACAGCCCTCGCGGAGAACGGCGGCGAGTTCAAGATCAACGGCAACTATGTGCCTGATCTGGCTCGCCTGTATCAGCAGACCTATCCAGAGCGCGCTGAACTGTTTGAAACACGCTTGCCGCGCAACGCCGCGAGGGCGGCTTGAACTACTACAAGCGCCATCTTGGCGATTATGCCAAGAACACACGCACGCTTAACACCTATGAGCACGGTGTGTACAACCTTGTGCTCGATCTCTACTACACCGACGAATGCCCGGTTTCCACGAAGGACGCGTATTCCATCTGTCGCGCGGATTCGGCCAAGGATCGCGGGATGGTGGATAAAGTTCTTTCCAAATTCTTCATCCGCGAAGACAGCGTTTGGCGTCATGGGCGCGCGGACGAAGAGATAGCAAAGTACCGAGAGAAGTCTGAAAAGAACAAAGCGATTGGGAGTTTGGGCGGTAAGCAAAAAGCTAAGCGAAACGCTAGCGAAACGCTAAGCGAAACGCCACAAGAATGCTTAGCGAATTACAACCCAAGCCATAAGCCATTAGCCAATATAGAGCAAAAGATTCCGGCTACGCCGGCCGCAGCCGTGTCGGAGCCACCCGATCCGATCTTCGGGACAGGGCTGGATTTCCTCCGACGCAAGGGCCTTCGCGAATCCACTGCCCGCTCGTTCCTCGGGCTGCTGCGCAAGGAACTTCACGATGACCTGACGACCGCCGAACTTCTTGGCGAAGCCGAGCGCCAGGACGTGAGCAATCCTCAAGCCTGGCTTTCTGCCGCCGCAAAGCGGCGCAAGGGAGAAACGCATGCAAACCGCATCAATAGCGGCCAAAGCCGCAATCTCAGCGTTGTCGAACGGATCGAGCAAAACATCGCCGATCGCAAACGGCGAGAGGCCGGAGAGCGCGAAGCCATCACAGGCGTTGCTGGATAACTTCTGGCTGCGCATGGGCGCTCTCTACGGTCATGCGTGGGCATCGCAGTATGGCGCCGAGCCTGCTGGCGTGGCAGCAGACACGTGGGCGACGGCACTATCCGGAGTGACGTCGGCGCAAGTCGCCCACGGCATGCGGGAGGCGCTGGCTATGGGTTCGGATTTCCCTCCCAGTGCCCCGCGCTTTCGCGCGATGTGCTATGGAATTCCGTCGTTTGCACAGGTCCGCCGAGATCTCAGCGAAAAACTTCCCAGTGCATTCGTTCGGCTCGTCTGGTCGTATCTGGATGGATGGAGATTCGCACGCGCTGAGCAATCGATTGCTGACAAGCTCCTGCGTGATGCGTACGAAGTTGCGCGCGACCACATCATGCGTGGTGGCGAGTATCTCGCTGAACCATCAGCGTTGATCGAAGCCAAGGAACCAGAGCCACGCAAGGCGTGTGACCCAGAGGTTGCGCGTGCTGCATGCGCTCAGTTGGCGGCCATTCTTGGGGAAGGCTCAGGTAACGATGAGGCTGCCCCATGAAAACATCTTGTGGCAAGCGCCTATATCCCAATCGTGTCGAAGCCATGCTGGCGCTTGCGGGGGCGCGGATGCATCGCGTAGGCCATCGCCGCGAGCGTCGATTCTATTTCTGCAAGGGCTGCGGTGGTTATCACCTGACATCGCAGGAGCCAAAGCGGAAGCTGAAAGTCATCTGCTGCGAGGCGTTCGAGTGAACTACCGCAACCGCTCTCTGCTTGATCTGGCATATCGCATCGATTGCACGCTGCAGATTGAAGGCGTGTGCGAGGGCGGTCGTGGCGAGCCGTGCCACAGCAATCAATCGCGACACGGGAAGGGCGCGGGCATCAAGGCTCACGATCACTTCTTCGCATCCGGCTGCCGCCCCTGTCATCGCGAGCTCGATCAGGGCCATATGTTCACGCGAGAGGAAAAGGTGGAAATCTGGAACCGCGGCTACGAGCGAACGTTCACCGAGCTTTGGCGCCAGGGATATCTTGAGGTGGTCGAATGACTGAAATATTCATTCTGCAGCCAAGCAATGCGCGCGATCGCATGGCGGCGGCCTGGAAGTTCGCCTGCCGATTCTTAGAAATCGGCAAAGCGGTTCGAGTGCGCATTGAAGAACTGGTGTCGACTCGGACACTTGAGCAAAACGACAAGATGTGGGCCGTTCTGACCGATATCGCTGAGCAAGTCCAGTGGCCGGTCGACGGCAAGATGGAATGGCTTGAGAAAGAAGACTGGAAGGACATCTGCACCGCCGGGCTCAAGAAGCATCAGCGTGTTGCGGCCGGAATAGGCGGTGGTTTCGTCATGCTGGGAGTTCGAACCCGCCGCATGTCTATTCCTCAAATGATTGAATTGATCGAGTTCGCGCTGTGGTTCGGCGCGGAGCATGGCGTCAAATTCGGAGGCGAACAGGGGAGAAAGGCGGCGTGAACGACAGCGAAAGAACACGAACAGCATACGGCTTCACAGACACGGCGGCCGGTAGGATTCCGCACCTGGAACTGATGGGTGATTTCGGTCTGATCCATGCGCCGGTCATGGTGTGGCCGCGGTTCCGGGGACAGCGCAGCTGCTTGCTCGAGCCACGAGTTACGACTGAGGGGCGATACCTGCATGCACTTCCTGGCGGAGGAACCATTGTGGGAGAGCGCACAAAATGACCTTCCGCCGAGCAGCCCGTAGAGATGCGAATCACGCGGAGGTTGTAGAAGCGCTTCTCGGCATTGGCGCTGTGGTACTGGATAACGGCAGCGTAGGGGATGGGAATCCCGATTTGTGGGTAGGGTTCCGTGGGAATTGGACCGCGATCGAGGTCAAGGATGGTAAGAAGAGTCCGAGCAAGCGTAGATTGACCGCAGCGCAAGAAAAGCTGCACCAAAAGGTCACGAGCGCAGGCTGCGCCATTTTTGTGGTCAAGAACGTAGACGAGGCTCTGGCCATCTTTGGAGCAAAAGCCGCATGAAGGCGCCCAATCGCTGGTCGGATAAGCGCCTCAAGTCTATCGGGCAATTCAGCGATGAGTCTGCTGGGCAATTTGCGGCTGACCTTGTACGCCGGATCCGTGGGATACGTGATCGCACGCAATGTGGAGCCTACGTGTTGGCAGACTCGGATCGGTTCATCTATCTTCTTTCCGAGGAAGCCGCAACAACGCAATTGTGGATCCGGCGCTGTCCTAAAATGGTCATCGGACTGTACGCGAGCGGATCGCCGGTATTCCCCACCACAGAGCAAATACAAGCCGACATCTGCGCGTTCCTGGAAGAGTTCCTAACCGCCGCTTGACCCTTGACCATTCGCGTAACTCGTGCACTGTCTGCGCATGAGTACGCTCACATCGAAAGGCCGCAACGCGCTCTCGGACGCCATGTTTGGATTGGCCGATAAGCGCAAATACCCGATGCCAGACAAAGCTCACGCGGCAAACGCGAAGGCACGCGCATCGCAGCAGGTCGGCAAGTCCATCACTCCGGGCCAGAAAGCCACCATCGATCGCAAAGCCAATGTCGTGCTCGGTCAGACGACCGGTGGCGATGACGGTTCCTAATCGCAGAGTGTCATAACTGCCATGGCGAAAGGGATTAAAACCGGGGGTGGCTCGCGTAAGGGCAAGCCAAACAAGGATAACGCGGCGATCAAAGACATGATCGAGGGCGCGCTGTCTGATGTTGGCGGCCGCCAATACTTGGCAAAGCAGGCAAGAGAGAACCCAACGGCATTCCTTACCCTGATCGGCAAAGTTGTGCCTCGCGTTCTGACGGGTGGTGACGGCGGTCCGATTCAGCATGCCCTGAAAGTCAACTGGGGGCCGTAATGGCAGACGGCGCGAACGAGCCGATTCGTCTGCTGCCGGTCATGCGTCCGTTCCACGCGGAACGTAGACGGCACAAGGTTGCCCGTGGTGGCCGTGGGGGTGGCAAGTCCTGGTGCATAGCGCGCCTACTGCTTCTTAGGGGCGCTGAAACGAAGTTGCGCATCTTATGCGCTCGCGAAGTGCAGAAGTCGATCAAGGACTCCGTTCACAAACTGTTATCCGACCAGATCGAGGCGATGGGCCTGTCTGCCTTCTACGATATTCAGGCGACCACGATCAAGGGAGCGAATGGGACGGAATTCCTATTCACCGGCCTGCAAGATCACACGTCGGATTCCATCAAATCGTATGAGGGTGTGGATATCTGCTGGGTGGAGGAAGCGCAGACCGTTAGCCAGCATTCCGCAAATATTTTGATCCCCACGATTCGCGGTAGTGATGCCGCGCGCTCTCGTGGAGAACAATCAGAGATTTGGTGGAGTTACAACCCGAGGCTCGAAGAGGATTACGTTCACGCCGATATCGCGAAGCGCGCTGATGCGCTCGTGATCGACGTGAGCTATGCAGATAACCCCTGGTTCCCGCCAGAGCTAGAGGCCGAGCGTCTTGCGCTCAAAGCGCTGAACGACGACCTCTACCGGCACGTTTGGGAGGGTAAGTGCCGATCGCTTGCTGGCCTGTTGTTCAAACGCCACTGGTTCAAGTTCTACGACACGCTTCCTGAGCGCCTGTCCGTTTACATGGCAAGCGACTACGCCGTCAGTGAGGATGGCGGCGATTGGACGGAGCACGGCATTGCCGCCTTAGACGATCAGGGCGACCTGTACTTCGTCGACTGGTGGAGCGGACAGACGGCGCCGGAGACATGGATCGAGGCAGCGGTTGGCCTGATTCGCCGTAACAAGCCGCAACTGTGGTTCGAGGAAAAAGGCGTGATCCTGCGCGCTGTCGATGGCGCGATCTCTAAGCGTTTGCGCGAGCGTGACACTTTCATCTTGCGCGAACCACTGGCATCCGCCGGCAACAAGGCAGAGCGAGCGCTTGGCTTCGCTGCACGTGCATCCGCTGGCGCCGTTTTGTTGCCGAAGACTGAATGGGCGACACGTCTGGTGAACCAGCTTTGCAGCTTCACTGGTGAGGATGGCCGAACCGACGACATGGTGGACGTGTGCAGTCTGCTTGCCCGCGGCCTAGACATGATGGCGAACGCTCGTAAGCCCGAGAAAAAGGACGATGCGCCCATTGTTCCGTTCACGCGCAGGCATATCGAGTCGATTCGCTATAGCGAATCGCAGGAAGAAGACGAGCGTCGGAGGTTCTACCGGTGAGTACCCCAGAAGAATACCTCGCGCAGCCTACCGACGCTGACCAGTTCATGCAGGCGGCAATGGAGGACAAGCCGGACTACAACGCGCAGGAATGTGCGGACGTCAAAGCATGGCTAAAGCGCATCAACGAGGCTCGTGAGTTCGATAAGGCTGCACGTAAGCAGTATGCGCTGGACCGGCGCTATGCGCGAGGCGACGCTGGCCAGTTCGAGGTCAGTATTCCCATTGCTGGCACGTACATCGATATCCTTAAGTCGTTTCTGTACGCGCGCGACCCTGATTTGGACATCATGCCGGCGGACGCGACCAATCCGCCGCCGATGGCCGAGATCATGGAGATGGCGCGGGCTCAGGTCATGTCCGATCCGCAAGCCCAGGCGATGATGCAGCAGGTAGGGCAACAAGCGGCAGCGTCTGCCGCCACCGCGAATGCCCAAGCCACGCTCGTTGGTGTGGGTCAGGCGCTGACACACGGCGTTCCAAAGACAAGCCCGCCGCAGCCGACAGTCCCTCCGGAGCAGGCGGCTCAAGCCGCGATACAAGGCTGGATCGATCAGGCAGTTCGACAGGCGGCCAAGAAGATTCTTGCGCCTTACCGTCAGCGGCAAGACGACGCCAAGCAACTTGGGCAGACGCTAGAGATCGTCATTGAGCGTTTGTGGAAGCAGGGAAGGCTTAAGGCTCAGGGGCAACCGTTGGTCGGCTCATGCCTTTCGGTTGGCATCGGCTGGCTCAAGGCCAGTTGGCAGCAGCGGATGGGCAAAGACCCGATCATCCAGTCTCAGCTGAGCGACATGCAGGACAACTTGGAGCGCATCGCAGCGACCCAAGAGGAAATCGAGGATGGCGGAAACAACACCGACGAACTGCGCGCCAGCCTGCAGCAGCAAATGGAAGGGCTGCAGGCCAGGGTTGAGGTGATTGTCGCCCGCGGTATGGCGATCGATTTCATCAATGCCGAAGACATCCAGGTTGCGCCGCAGGTTGGAACGCTCGAAGGCTATCGCGATGCGCCGTGGATCGCGCATCGCACGTTCATGACATTGAATGATGCCCGTGCGGCGTTTCCTACCGTTGAGGAAGACCTAAGCAAGGCGAACATCTATTTTCAGCAGAAACCATCTGACAATACCGATCGAAAGGACATTGGCCCTCTGGCGAATGTCTCTGATGTCGACGCCGATTCGTATCGCAGCGGTGCTGCGGGATCGTCGCTTACGAGCAGCAATCAAACGGGCGATGGTTCGGTTTGCGTATGGGAGGTTTGGAACAAGGATGCGAATTCCGTCCTGACACTGGTGGAGGGTCTGGAGAAGTACGCCAAGCCAACCTATGCGCCGGATCCGGGAACGACTCGGTTCTATCCGTTCTTTGCACTATCGATGCTTCGTGTCGATGGTGAGCGGCATCCGCAGTCCATGATCTCGCGCACTCGTCATCTGCTAGATGACATGAACCGCATCTATTCGAATCGCGCCGAGCACCGTCGTCGAGCGATTCCGAAGACGGGATTTGATGCCACGCTGCTCGATGCCAGTCAGGCTAAAAAACTCGAGATGGGCGCGATTGGTGAGATGGTTGGCCTGCATCCTTCCCGTCAAGGCGAACCCATAGCGAACGCTATCGCCGCGATTGCCTATCCACCGATCGACATCAATCTCTACGACGATCGGCCAACGCGGGCGATGTTGGAAATGTCGTGGGGCATTCAAGAAGCTTTGGCCGCCTCCGTGCGCACCGCCAAGACGGCCACCGAAGCCGAGATTCAGCAAACCGGTACCAACGCGCGCACGAGCTACATGCGCGACTGCATCGATTCTTTGATGGACGATCTGGCGCAATACACGGCCGAAGTCTCGTTACAGAAGATGGACCGCAAAGACGTCGAGGAAATCGCCGGACCATGGGCATTTTGGCCGGAAGGAATCACGATTGATGGTCTATCTGTCCTGCTCACCGTTTCAGTGAAGGGCGGCTCGTCAGGCAAGCCTGATACCACGGCGCAGCAGCAGTCGTGGGCAGCGACTATGCCAGTTCTGCAGAACGCTATCATGCAGGTCGGTCAGCTACGTCAGTCGGCCCCGAGCGATATCGCGGATGGTATTCAGGAGCTGGTCGCCGAGACGCTCAACCGTACCGGCGATCGTCTTGATCCGTCACGTTTCCTGCCACCGGTGCCGGCCGAACAACCAGGCCCGATGCCTCAGATGCCGGCGCAGCTAATGCCCGAACCATCTGGCGCAGCCATTCCAATTCCGCCATCACAAGGCGGCGCAAACCTCTTACCAGTTCCACACAATGGGATGATCGATGGACATCGCCCAAATTGAATGCGAGCACCGCTGGCAGACAACGCACTCGTCTGAATGGGGTGCTGTTCGTCATTTGCACTGCTCGAAATGCGGAATCAATGAAGCCTATCGCGACCCGCGATCTGTAGGCGTCGGGCCACAATTTTTCACGCAAAGGATTTCCAATGGACACCGTCCAAGCTGATACTACCAACACCACCCAATCTGCTGCCGCTCCTGCCGTCGATGCGCCTGCTCCTGCGCCGGCTCCCGAAAGCGATGTTGATGCATTTGCGCGCGGAGTCGCAGAGGCGAGCGGCGCGGACGCTCCGGCGCCCGCAGGAGAAGCCAAAACGGACGCTACGCAAGCAGCTTCGCCTGCGGTGCCAGTCGTTCCTGCGCAGGAAGATGAAGACCTTTCGGACGAGGATCGGCAGAAGGCTGAAATCGAAGCCGAAGTAAACGCCCTCGGGTTGAAAGAAAAATCCGCGGCGCGCTTTCGTGAATTGTCGGCTCGACCGACACAGCAGGCTTTCGACGAGATTTCTGCAAAAGCTGCGAAAGCAGATGAATGGCAGACCGCGATTGCTTCGACAGGTGCCACGCCGGATCAATTCGGGCGCGTGATGAACTACTTGTCTGCGATCAACAGCGGCGATCCGCAGAAAATGGTACTCGTCTACGACGCCATGCTGGCTGAAATGAAATGGCTCGGTCAGAGGATAGGCAAAGAAGTCCCTGGCGTCTTCGATCCGCTCGACAAGCACCGCGATTTGGCCGAGGAAGTCGGCAAAGGTGAGCTGACGCGTCAGCGCGCGCTAGAAATCGTGCAGCAGCGTGAACATGCGGCGCGAAGCAGTGAGCTTACACAGCGCCAACAGGCCGAATTTCAGCGTCAGCAGCAGTTTCAGCAGGCTAACGAGCAGGCCATGGGCGACTTGCGAGCTGTTGGTGCGCGATTCCAGGCTTCTGACCCGGCGTTCTCCCAGAAAATGGCCTACTTGCAGCCAACTTTGCAGGTTATCCAGCAAACGATGCATCCGAGCGAATGGGCGGCTGCTGCTCAGCGTGCGTATTTGGCACTTCCATCGATTGCTTCTGCGCCGGCGCCGGCCGCTGGTCAAAAGCCCACTGTTGGAGCCGTGCCGCTGCGCCCCACCGGAGCAACGAACGCCCAAATACGTCAGCCGAAGGACGACATGGAAGCCTTTTCCATGGGCGTCGCTTCAATTCGTTGAACCCTTGACCATCTTTCGAGATCGTGCATCTTGCGCGTGCGGACTGACAATCCGCACCGCGCAAGCGTAAGCGGAAGTCGCGCTCCGTAGCATCGTAAGTGGGGTCGTGTCCACGAACGCGGGAAGAAATCAGCCAATCGGCTGTGACCTTTCCTACTTCGAGGACATAACAGTGCCCATCACTTCCGCCCAGTTGGCCGCAGGCGCCAACTATCAGCTCAACAGCTATGCGAAAAACGATCCGGTCGATCAGTTCACGACCGCGCGCCCGTTCGCGCAGTGGCTCATCAAGAACAAGCAGGAATCCGTGTTCGGTAATGGCATCTTCAACGAGAAGGTGCGCATTTCGAACAACTCGAACTATCAGAACTACACGCGCGACGACCAGGTGACCTACAACACCAAGGACACCGTTCGTCTTGCGCCATTCCAGCACTACGAAGCCCATGACGGCTTTGCGGTCAACGAAACCGACATGGCCGACAACGGCATCGTGCTGACCGACGATAAGAATGCCGTCCTCACCGAGGCCGAGCAAATCCAGATCGTCAACCGCCTCAAGGAAAACTACGCAACCTTGAAGGACGGTTTCCAGCAGAACTGGGATCTCGAAATCCACAAGGACGGTACGGCGTCGACGAAGTCGTGCCCGGGCCTCGATCTACTGGTTTCGACCACGCCGACGTCGGCAACGGTCGTCGGCGGCATCGATCAGTCGATCAATGCCTACTGGCAGAACAACGCCTCCATCGGCATCAACACTGGCACGGCCGGCACGTTGGTGCAGGCCATGGAAGTTCAGTGGCGCAAATGCATGACCTACGGCGGTATGTCGCCGGATGCGATCTTTGTCGGCTCGGCGTTCCTTGATGCCTACCGCAAAGATGCGCTCTCGACGGTGAACCGTCAAATCATCCTCGGCAGCGGCAAGAACACGAACATCGATGCCTCGACCGACACCAGTGGTGGCACGAGCGGCCTGTACTTTAAGGGCGTCGAGCTCATGTGGGATCCGACGTTCGATGTGCTCGACTCGACGACGCCGGGCTGGGCCAAGCGCTGCTATTTCCTGCAGTCCAAGCACATGGTCCTGCGCCCGAATAAGGGCCGCTGGCTCATCAACCGCAAGCCCGATCGCGTCTATGACCGCTATACCCATTATTTTGGCCTCACCGCCGACTATGGGCTGACGGTCAAAAAGCGCAATTCGATGGCTGTTCTTTCCATCGCCTGAGGACACGACCATGGCAAAGCTTTTCACTCTTGGTGTCACCACTGCCATCAATCTCGGCCCTGGCGTCGGCGGTGGTGCAACACCGTTCGTTTCTGGCCGCAATGTCCTGGCGTTCAACCCGACCGCCTCGCCAATCGCGCTGACGCAGTCGCCAGACAACGTGGTGTCTTACACGGCGCTGGCTACTGTTCCGGCGAACTCGTTCGTCGAGGTCACTCTGCCGAACTACATCAAGACAGCGACGGCAGGCATTCTTCTCATCGACTAAAGGAATTTCATGGAAATTCAAACCGTCCAGATCGAACGCGGCGCGGCGCTCAAGATCGTCAAAGAAGTGCCGGAATACGAGGCGCATGTCCTTCGCCAGATTCACGGCGATGCGAACGTGCATGTGCTCGGCACGAAAAACGCCTCTGCCAAGGACGTCAACGTCGAGGAAGAGTACGACCGTCTCATGCGCACCTATCCCGACTACTTCGACGAAGGCCGAAATGCCCTGGTCAATCCGGTGCGAGAAACGTTTCGCGATTATGGCGCCTTGTCGCGGTACATCACGCCTCAGAAAGTCGCAGCGTAGCCATATGGGCCGGGTTCGCCCGGCCCTTTTTTCATCGGGGTATGTGTGGGACTAACGCTCAATCAAGATGTACCGGTTCCTCCGATCACTCCACTTGGCGGTCTTCGTCTCGGGCTTGATCCTGCGGGAACGTTGACGCCACAGGCTCATCTTGCTGGGACGTCGCTTAGCACCAATCCGCCATCCGGAACGACTCCACCCAACACTCCGCTTTCTGGGCTACATCTCGACATTGATTGCGAATGCCCCATTCCTCGCGCTAGATGGGATGGCGTAATGGATCCAGAGGCTCTTAGCGTTGGGTTTTCTCTCACGTCCGCGGTGATGACATCGTTGTACTACCTGACGAGTCGACCCTATCCAGTTGAAGTGTTGGACGGACTGCAGACGGCATTCGGTTTGCAAAAGGGCGATGTGCAGTTCAAGCACATCGAAGCTCTCGATGCGTTTTTCACCCTCCATAGCGCGGCGCTTCGTGAACTTGTGCACTCCTGCACGATGAAACCCGAAGCGATGGATGTTTCCTACTCCATGCAGAGTGCGACATTGAGGAATGTTGTGCATGACTACCAGGGCGCGCATCCGGAGGCATTGGATGCCGCATTCAATCTTCAATCGGCATCTCTGCGTGACATCGTGATCACTTACACGATGAAGGCAGAGGCGCTTGACATCGGTTTTGGCCTTGTGTCGGCGACCCTTCAATGAGCAGAGATTACACACCACAGCCTCTCTCCGCGCTTCGTCAGAAGATGTTCGACGGACTCGGCTTTATCGATCCGCTGTCTATCACAGTGACGCGTGCGTTGAATGATCTCGTTCTCGATATGGCACCAGCGTTGGGTTTCGGCGCACTGGGCATAAATTTGCCTCCCGGAACCTATGGAACGCTGTCTCAGTTCCTCAACATGGCGCAGCAGGACTTGTGGCGCGATCTTGAGTTGAACAAGGGAAACGCGACGGCACCTCCTTTGCTAGTAAATGGATCGGACGAAACCGTTCTGGACTATACGCCAGTCCTTAATCTGGCCATTGGGAAGGCAAAAGAGCATCTAAGCCAGCCTGACGCTGGCTCATATTTCGAACAAACGAAAAAATACCTCGCCGATGCCGTCAATCGGCAGCCACCGAATGCGACCACGGTCGTGAATCGCCTCTTGAAGGATGCGCAGGAGCGATTGTTTCGCACCTACAACATTTTCCGGATGGAACGCTGGTTCACATGGACATTGGGGGCCGGACAGCGCTTCTATGACATCGACGAGAACGACGAACAGACGGCAACGCCGCCTTGCACGCTCGTGATGGACCCGCGCTGGGTCCAGGGGGCATGGACATCGTGCGGCGACAACAACTGGCGTCCGCTGCGCCGCGGAATCGTCCCTGAAATGTACAACGCCATTCAAACGGGCCCAACCACACACTACGAGATTCGATCGTGTATCGAGTTGTGGCCAACGCCGATTGTCGGTTGGCTGCTGCGCATCAAGGCGTTCTATTGCTTGCTGCCATTTGAGGCTGACAACGATCTGACAACCATCGACTGGCAGGCGATCTATCTGACCGCGCTGGGAGATGCGAAAACGATCTATAAGCAAGCGGATGCGCAGGCCGCTGTTTTACGAGCTCGGGAATACGTTGGCGATCTCGTTGCTGGATCGCACGCCGGCGCGCGCTATTTCCCTGGAGGCGATCAACGACCGCTTCCCATGTCGCTGCCAGTGCGCGTATGACGGCGCAAGGCAACAACGCCCTTCGGCCCGTGTCACTGACGACCGCATCTGCCGGTATGAGCCGCATGCGTGTTCGTGGCGGTGCGTCTCCAGCGACATTGTACGATCTCGAAAACGGCTACATCCTCCCATCGAAGGCTCCAGCCCAACGTCCCGGGACGACCTTCAAGTTCACTCTGCCGCCAAATACCAAGGGGTTATGCGCGTTCGATGGGACGCTGCATACGTTCACCTCTGGCACCGATCCGTTGTCGTTTGGGTACATTCTTCCTGCGCCTAGTGTCAGCGTGACGCCGAGCGCTGGTGGCTCGCTCATCGCGGGCTCGTACTCTTATCGAGTTACGGCGATTAGTTTCTGGGGAGAAGGGCCGGCATCCGATCCCATCGTCGTGAATGTGGCAGCTGGATCGAAGAATCTCGTGTCCTGGGTGGCAGTTCCGGGCGCACTTCAATACGCGATCTACGGACGGACGCCGAACAATGAGTTGCAGATGCAATTTGTTGCAGGCTCGCTAACGTTCATTGATATAGGAGTGGGGACGCCTTCTGGCCCACCGGTGCCGAAGGTCGCCTATGCCGTCGACGTGCTACGCCATCCAGATCCGGAATTCGTGGGGCAGATCACGGCGATTCACTTTTCGGCGCCATTCATGGGCTACTTGTATGTCGTAGCCGAATTCGATGACGGGCAGATTTTCCACTATTACCTACGGAATCCTTCGAAGTGGAGTCCGAACCACGAATACCTTGACGGCGATGTCGTACAGCCGACGACGCCGAATGGCTACTACTACAAGGCGACTCCCAAGGTTTCACCCGTGGCCTGGGCTCCTGGGGTAAAACGCGCTGTAAACGATGTCGTGCAGCCAACGACGGCGAACGGGTTCAAGTACACCGTCACAAGTACGTCAGGTAGCAATCCGTCCAGCGGAAGCGTTGAGCCGGACTGGCCGAAGCTCAACGGTGCGACCGTGAATGAATTTGCTGAGTCTGACGGCACACCGTCGCCTCCCGCCGCGCCGCCAACGACAGCCCCGCCACCGCCTGATGGATATAACAATCCAGGCGGCACCGCACCACCGCGGTCACCCATTGGCGGCACGGGCACTCGCACGCCGACGCTAAACCCATGACCGACACTTGGCTGCCCGGAACTACCTACGCGCCTGGCGCGACCGTTGTGCCCACGGTGGTGCAAGTCACGGCGAGCCCGTCTCCGGCGAACGCGAATTTCGCCGACAAACTCAACGGCTGGAATGCCAGTGCAGGATGGGTATGGAATAGCGACCAAGGATACGGTGGCTCGATCGGCAAAGCTGACCTAAGCAAGTATGCAGGCACCGATATTCCACTGGTTAACACCAATCAGGTACCGGTGTCTGTTGGGCAGAGCATCACCGCGACATGCCAGGTATTGCATGGTCTTGCGTCTGACAATGACGCCACCTGTTCGGTTTCCATTTACTGGTACGACAGCAGCAAGACATTCCTGTCTCGCTCCGATGGCAATGTGATCGCCACCAAGCATGGACACACCTGGGAGCGCTCAACGGTCACAGCTTCCGCGCCGGCTGGGGCAGCGTTTGCGGCCATTGGGGCCAACGGCAAGAACGTTAGCGGCGTGAGTGCCCTGGGATGTGACTCGTTCTCATGGAACTACACAATTCCTACGGCCGCTACTCCGCTTATATATACGGCGACTCAAGCCGCGGCGGCGAAGTCGGGAGCAACTGAGCCGAACTGGCCAACGACAGTGGGCGCTACGGTCGTCGATGGTGGTGTGACATGGACCGCCGGCGCCATGACGAAAGTGCAGTGGACAGCATCTCCACTGATGGATTCGGCGGCGACAGAACCAGCATGGCCGACCATTGTGGGCCAGACGGTCACGGATGGAGACGTTGTGTGGACGTGCACCACGCCAAAGATCTCCGATTCGAATTGTCCGCAAACGAAGTATGTGGCCATCGCCGCATCAAAAGTCTACGCCGCGGACAATGACGTCATTCGATTCTCTGCAACATCGGATGCGACCGATTGGACGTCGACGGCTGATGCGGGATTCCTGCCTTATGGGCTGCAGAACTATGGGAACACTCCCGTACAAGCTCTTGGGCTGTATCGGTCCAACCTCGTGGCGTTCAATGCCAACGGGTTCCAGATGTGGCAGGTCGACGAAGACCCTGCAAATGCGGCTCTTCTCGATGCCATCCCCGTAGGCTCGGTGTACCACAAAGCGCTGTCTCCCATTTCTAACGATCTTTTCTTCTTGTCGGCGCTCGGCGTTCGCTCGATGGGAATATCAGGCGGCTCGGGAAATCTTGAGGCGGGCGATGTTGGCGTACCGATCGATACGCTCGTGCAGGGCGCAATTTCTGCCCTGAGTTCTGATGTCGTTCCATTGGCGACTTACTACCCAGCCGCTGGTCAGTACTGGATTGCATTCCCCGGCGTTCCCGGGGATGCATCGTTTTTCTGAGGGTCAAGATCATGACGGAACCGAATATCCATCTCAAATTTGGCATTGGCGGCCGATATAAGCTTGATGTCTTAGGGCAGGATGGCGAATTACGCCGCAGCACAGGATGGTTCAACAACCTCGTCCTCACCAATGGGCTTGATCTTCTTGGTTCGCTAGGCTCAATCAATGGTGCCTGCCAAGTTGGTCTAGGGAGTTCGACGCCAGTAGCGACCCAAACCGGACTCGATTCGTACGTTGCTGGAACTACGAACGTGATTAGCAACACAATCACCGCACAATCAAGTCCTCCGTACTACATTTCAAACATAAAAACATGGCAGTTCACGCCTGCCGCGCTTGGTAATGTTGCGCACAACTTTTCAGAAGTTGGCGTGGGAGCAAGTACTGCGAATGATGGGAAACTTTTTTCTCGTCAGCTGATTCTCGACGGTTTGGGAAGTCCAACGACTATTACGGTTTTGGGCGACGAATACCTAAACGTCACCTATGAACTTCGCTATTACCCTCCCGCGAGCGATGCCACAGCAACGGTGACTATCAACAGTACGTCATACACCATCACGATCCGTGCTGCGATGGTTACCAATTCCGGCACCGTGAACATCGGTGCAAAAGCCGGATTCTATTCTTCCGGAGGAAATCCATCCTGGTTTCAGTCAGTAATACAGCCCATCACCTCAATTCCGTCTGGGACAAGCATTGGCGCTTTATCATCGACTTTGTCGTCATATACAAATGGAAATTACTACGTCGATTTAACGGCATCGTCCGTCATCAACACGGCGATCACTGGTATTCAGTCTTACGTTGTTGGAACTACCTTAGGTTCCGTCCAAATGGGAATTTCGCCTCCGATCGACAAGACAAACACACAGCAATTGACGTTTGTTACCCGCGTGTCATGGGCGAATCACCCGCTATGATGCCGCAGAACATTCTATCGACGAGTCCGCAGTACGCCTTACTTCTGCCACCAGACGATCTGGCCATAAGTGCGACGCTCGACTACGAGCTAGGTGGAGTTGCGCTACAGGATTCGTCGCAGGGGCTGCAAGTTCAGGTGTGGACGTTTACTTTGGATACGTCAACCGGAACGGTCAGCGTTTCTGCGCCATCGACTGGCGGCCCGATCGTACTATTCACTCAGGCCGGAACAACGGAAATATCCGGTACGTTCGATCAGAACATGAACCCTTGTGTGGCGTTCATGCAAGCTGGCGTGATGAACTTATGGTGGTATGACCCGATTGCGCATGCGCAGGTTTTCAGGTCATTCCCGGGTTCCTATTCACACCCTCATGTGGCGATGGACGACAAGCGCGCGCTGGAGACGCTGGTGGGCTCGAATGACATGATTCTTGCTTACATGAATGGTCAGACGTTGTGCACGCGTATGCAGCGTGATCGGTGGGGTATGGAGTACGTGCAAGCCACAATCCCCACGGGACTGAATTTTTCCAAGCTTGGCATGAACCGAGGCAATCGCTTGCAATTCGAGTTCACTCCGTCATGACTGACACTACGGTATTTGTTTACACATTGAGCCGAACCGGCGAAGTTGGGGCGTGGAGCAGGTATACGTTTCCATTCCAAATCGATGCGTTTGCCCAAGACGCCGGTACGCTGTACATCCGCTCTGGCGATGATGTGCTCGCCGTCGATCAGAGTGCGCTAGGCGACTACGTTGGTAATTCGCCGAAATTTTCCGAGTTCACCTCAACGATCCAATGGCCTTGGCTTGATATGGGGCAACCTGGACTTTCGAAGCTGATGGTCGGCTTCGATATGACGGCTTCCTCGCAACTTCTCGCGGACGTGTCGATCGGCTACGACGAGTCGAACACATCGGCATTCACGGCGGTGTATTCGACAATTCCAGATACGGTCCCAGGGGTATTTATCCCATTGACCTTATTCGTGCCTTCGTTCTCGTTCAAGGTAACGTTTTCAAGTGCGAGTAAATGGGCGTTGTACGCCGTGACGATGTATCTGAGGGATTCGCGCCCGACCGCATGACCCTTGACCATTGATATAACTATGGAACGCTGCGCGTATGCGAGCCGATCCGCCGTCAAATCTAATTGCTTGCCGTCCAGCGCACTTGCTCTATCTCTGTGAGCGCATGCGTCCGGATGAGATCGAGCAATACCTTGCATTCGTGCCTGCGCAGACGTTCGATCACGAAGCCGCGGCTGTCGGTTTCATGAATACGCCTGGCTTGAAATTCACGCTGCTCGGGCCCGATGGCTTCCCAGCGTGCGCGGGTGGCTACCATGAAGTGCTGCCAGGTGTTTGGCAGTCATGGATGGTTGGTTCGTGCGATGGCTGGAAAGATGGGTGGCGCTCGATCACAAAGGCATCCCGGTGGGTCGCGGACGGTTTGTTCGAAGCGGGCGCTCGTCGCTTGCAAACGAACTGCCTTGCTTCGCGCGCGCGCGCAATCGAGTGGTACGAGCGGGGATTGAAGCTAGTGCGTGAGGGGACGTGGCGCGCTTATGGCCTTCAAGGCCAAGACGTAGCGCTTTTTTCGAGGGTAGCCTGATGGGCGGATCGAGTGACAATTCGGCACAGAATGCAGCAAATCAAGCCGAGCAGGAGCGCCAGGCGCAGATCGCTGCGTCGACCTCGGCAATCAATAAGATTTTCTCCGACCCATCGCGAACCTCTCAGTACGACAAACTCGCATCCGATACGACGCAGTATTACACCAACGACCTCAATCGCCAGAATACCATTCAGCAGCGCAATCTAAAGTTCGCGCTCGCGCGACAAGGTCTTGCTGGTGGTAGCCAGCAGGCGGCCGAGGGTGGTCAGCTTGGACAGGCTTATCAGAAAGGCTTGCTTCAAGCGTCTCAGTACGGCCAGCAGGCAAAAGCAAATCTGATGAATTCAGATGAAAGCACGCGAATGCAATTGCTTGGCATGGCGCAGACTGGCGCGGACACGTCGACATCATCGCAGATGGCCACCCAGGGCCTGCAAAGCAATTTGCAATCTGCCCAGGGAACGGCTCAGGCGCAGCAGTTAGGTGGTCTGTTCGATAACTTCGCGAACATCTATTCAAATAGCCAGAACCAAAAGGCGCAGCAGCAAGCCATGCTGTACGGGTACGGCTCCATTTTCTCGCCGATGTTCGGACCTGGCTCGAATGGTGGTGGAGGTTATAGCTATGGGTACTGAGGCAATCTGGATCCCTCTCGCGATGTCGGCGCTTGGCGCCGGGGCGAATTATTATAATCAGCAGCAGACCGCGAAAAAGCAGGATCAGACACTTGCGCAGCAGATTAGAGATCAGTCTGCGATTCAACGGCAGGCGGATGCGCGTACAGGCCAGATGATCTCGCAGCAAGCGAGGCTGACAGATCAGCCTCAATTGCAGCAGCAGACAGCGGCGCTTACGGGGCAGTTGAAGGCAAATCAGGCGCAATCAGTGAAGCCGTTGCAATCCGCTGGCGCCGTATCGCAGGCTTATCAAAATGCCGGCGCGGATGCCGCGCAAGGCATCTCAAACTACGGCAACACGACCGCTGGACTCATGGCCGGAATGGCTGCGCCCACCTTGGAGCGACAGGCAAACACGGTCAATATCGACAACTACGCGAATGATTTGGGAGCGCTCGGCCGAAAGCTACAGGGGCAGAATTACCTGGATACGCTTAAGTTTCAATCGATTCGCCAAAACCCCTGGATCGGCCTACTGGGTAGCGGGTTGCAGGCTGGAGCGGGCGTCTATTCCGGCTCATCTGGGAGCGCCAATTTTCTTGCGGCATTGAAGGCCGCACAGGCGGCGAAATCCGGCTCGTACCCGTATAGCGGGATGGATTATTCCGATTTGTCCGCCGACACATCTGGACTGATTTAGGGGACCGCGGAATGGCTCTGTACGAAAATCTCCCGAATTCTTCGCCTTCTTTGGGCGCGGCAATGCAGGCGAGATACAGCAATCCGCTCGACAATACGGGAGCTTCTCTTGCGAGCGCGCTGTTAGGGAATGGCTTGCGCCAGCAGCAAGCTGTGATGCAGGGCGCCTATCAGGGCTCGAGGATGCGAGACGCCCTTGCTCAGGAGCGCTTACGTGTTGCTCAGTCCGTCAAAGCGGAAGCAGAGAACAATGCGCAGAACTCCTACGAGCAGACTTTGTCGAATAACGGAATAGACCAGAGAACAGCCGCTATTTTGAGCGGAACGCTTCGTGCTGGATTCAATCCAAACGTGGTCTACGAGGCACTTCAAGGGCAGAGAAAGTACGACGCCCAAGACAACGCATTGACGGCCGCAATGTCTGGGAATGACCTGGGTGCCTCACGGATTGTTTCGGCGGCCACGTTGAAGCCGCTTGCGGTAACGCGCGTTGAAGACGGCACCGTTGTGAATCCGTATGCGTCCGCGGATGCGCAGTCATTCGCGTCGACTCCCATCGGCCAGTCGTTGATCGGACAAAGAAATGCCGCGAGCGTGGACAATCTCGCGAAAGCTGCGAAAAACGGGGCCACGATCAGCGGAGCAATGATGGGTGCTGCGCCGGATTCTGGAACGCATTTCACCTCGCAGTCTCCTGGTGGCCCCGTCAAATTCGATCTAACGGGCGATATTCCGCCCGAGCAGCGCGATGCGATCGTCAAAGCGGTTGAGGCCGGGAAGGACGATGCTGGTATCGGAGCTGACTTCCAAGCAGCTGCCAAGCCGACGGCCGGCCCGGGTCAATGGACAGCTACTATCAGCCCAACAGCGACTGCTGGCGCAGCCAATCCGCTCGCTGAGGCGATGGCATCGACCATTCACGGTGACGACTTCCTAAAAACTCTTGCTCCGGCAGATGCTGCTCAGGTGAAAGCGCTTGCCGAAGGACGCATGGATTTCCCTAGCGGGTCCGCGCTGAAATCGCCCTACTGGCAGGAGATGCTGGCGAATGTCGCCAGCTACGATCCGAGTTTCGAGGCGGCAAATTACAAAGCGCGATCGGCAACTCGCAAAGCGTTTACTTCGGGTAAAGAGGCGCAAACGATCAATGCGCTCAATACGGTTAGCGGCCATCTGGGTGATTTGAGCGATTCCGCTCAAAAGCTGAACAATTTCGGTGGTGTTTTGACGCCTCTGAACGCACCGAAGAACTGGATCGCTAACGCAATGGGCGATCCCCGCATTCCTCAGTTCGAGGCGACGAAAAAAGCGCTCGTTGATGAATTGACTCGCGTCTACCGCGGCACCGGTGGCAGTGAATCGGATATTAAAACGTGGAGCTCTGCGCTCAACGCCGCCAACTCCCCTGAGCAGTTGCAAGCGGTTTCAGGTCAGATCAACGAACTCCTACATTCGAAGATCAACGCACTGGGAGATCAGTACCGGCAGGGCATGGGGACGATTGCGGCGCAGAAGGACTTTATTTCTCCACACGCACATAGCGCATTTGACAAAATCGCTCAACGTAGTGGCATCCAAGTGGGCTCATCGGATATCAGTCCAAATACCTCAATCTCTGATTTAATGCAGAGCGGCCATAAGGTCGGAGACATCATCTCTGTCGGCGGAAAGCACTATCGCGTAACGGGTGGTGACCCCAGCGATCCCGATGTGGAGTTGGTGCAATGAAGCTTTCCGAGGTAGTTCAAAGCGCTCCGCTCAAGCTTTCTGATGTCCAGAGCGCGCCGCAGCCAAGCACTACTGGCCCATTGGATGGAATGTCCACGGCTGACAAATTCATCGCCGCAATCGGGCAGGGCATGCACAGTACAGCCCAGGGTGCGGAGCAGTTGGTAGCGCATTATCCATGGTTAGTAGGGCCTGAGGCCGTCGTCCAATCTGCTTTTGATCCAGGCTGGAAAGATCGTATTGACACGGATGTCGCAGATAGTGCGCGAATGGATCGTCCTCTGCTGAATACGAGTCCTGGCCAATGGGGCAGCTTGGCTGGAAGCGCTGCGCTTACGGCGCCCATCGGGGGCATTGGTGGTGGGGGTGCCCAGAGTGCAAATTGGCTTGGAAGAGCTATCCAGGCCATCAAGGCTGGCGCAATCGGGGGTGCCGGCGCTGGCGCGGTGACACCAGTCGAAAATGCGAACGATTTCGGGACCGAAAAGCTAAAGCAGATCGGCGAGGGGTCGGCTCTCGGCGCGGTAGTAGGAGGTGGCCTAAAGCAAGCCGGGGAGATAACTGGCGCTCTGGCCAATGCCGCAAAACTTCCATTCCGTATGGCCGCAGGGAAGCCGGTGGTCGAAGCGGCGCAGGAAGGCGCGGCGCCCTCACCGGCAAAAGACTTCATGACGGAAAGCGACCGGCTGTCGCAAGAAACTGGCGTGCCATTCACGCCCGGACAGAGCACGGGAAGTAAAGGTCTGACGACCATGGAGCAGAAACTGCGTCAGTCAAAGGACACGGCAGACACTGTTTTCGCTCATGATGATCAGGCTGCCCAAGCGCTCGACGATTATATCAACCGCATGCTCAACAACACGAGCAAAAATGCTCGTAGTCCAGAGGAAACGGGGGATCTTGTCCGTACGGCGATCAAAAACAAGATTGCCGATATCGAGGGGCAGCGTAAGACGCTAGCCGATCAGCAGTACGGAGCCATCCGTCAACAGATTGGCGGTCGACCACTCATTGAACCGGATAATCTCCGTGCAGCGCTCTCCGATATCGCCACAGAAAATGGAAACATCGCCACGCCAGGCGCGGAAGCATTGACACGATTTGCGAACAAGACGTCCGATTCTGGGCTGGGCGATGTCAATAGCCTAATGAGCCTGCGTTCCTACCTTTCCAAGGTAGCTGGTGGACAAGCAAAGATCAGTGGTGAAGGCGTCGATCGCAAAGTCGCGCGCGACCTTCTTGGGGCGATTGACAACGATCTGGATGCAAATGCAGAGAAGCTGGGCGGCCCTGTCGGTGACATGCTGCGCACGGCAAACCAAAACTACCGCAATTTCAGCGGTCAGATCGATTATTTGAAGAAATCGCCTTTAGGTAAGCTTCTCGGCGAGGATGTGACGGGCACGATGACGGGAGATGACTTCAATACGATCCCTCCGGAGAAGATCGTTGCACGCGTGAAGGCCATGACTCCAAGCGAAGTGTCGGTAACGAAAACCATGATGCAGGACGCGTCTCCAGAAGCATGGCAGGCAGTCAAGCGTCGAGTGATTGAAGATGCGCTAGAGCAATCGCGCAATGCCGCTCCGTCTCAGGGGGCAAATACCCTGGCAATGCAGCCGACCACGTTCGTCAGAGCGCTGCAGGGGAATACGCCGAAGGGACAGGCATGGGCGCAGTCCTTGCTTGAGCCGAACGAGCTTGCCCAATTGCGGAATGCTTACGATGCCGCCCTAAGACTGGGGGATAAGACGGGCTACAATTTCAGCGGAACGGGTGCGAATTTGGAAGGAGATGTGCGACGGGCGGCGACGGCCGCAGCCGCGCATTCAGTGACCGGACTGGCCGCCCTTGGCGCCAGCAAATTGGCTGGAATCATGACCAATAAGCAACTTGCCGCTGCGATGGTCGATCCCGAGGGAAGAAATATTTTGCTCCAACTTCGGACCCTCGGCTCCGGGTCCAATCGGAGTAAGCAGCTTGCGGCCCAACTCGCCGCCATAACGGCTGAGAAGGAAAAGAACGCACCAAACGCAGGCGGCGATACCACCGAAAATCCCTGATATAACCGCGACACTTTCCCAGGTTATCTGCATGTGATTTGCGGCAGCCCGTCCAGCGACGAGCACGCCCCAATACATGATCGCATTCCAGACGTAGGTGCGAAATTTGGGGACTTTCGGCATTCGAAAATCATACTCCGGTTTTCGACCCTTGACCATTTCCCTGGTTCCATTCCAATTCTGGAATGGCCCGTGCACGCGTCCCCATCTTCGGCAAACCCGCAAGCTACGTCACGATAGATACGGATGCGGCCGGTGCTGAGCTGGGCGTCAATTTAACGTATCAAGGTCGAGTTCTCGACCCTCGAGAAATACTCAACATCTACGTCCCGGTGACCACAAAAACGGTGGCTGGGAACACCACGATCATCCAGGGAGGAGGTGGAGGGCCACCATCACACCTGACAACGGACGATGTGATCGAGGGCGGCAACCTCTATTTCACGGCAAAGCGGGCAGAGGATGCCGTGGGCTCCATTTTTTCCGATAGCACCGACATCCATTTCACCTATAACTCAACGACGCCAGCTATTTCGGCGACGCTCAAGCCGAACGGGGTAACGGCTGGCTCCTATGGGGATGCCTCACATATCCCCCAATTCTCCGTTGACGCAGAGGGTCGAGTTACTGGCGTATCGCCCATAGCGATCAGCACGACATCCTTAAGCGCTGTGCGTGCCATCGCAGTGCTGAGGGCGTACTGATGATCCTCGACGCCACTACGCGCTCGCTGGAGGTCGTCCTCGCTGGCTCAGTTGCGACCACTCAGTTGAAGTGCGCGACTGCATGGACGGACATCACTGCCACGAGCTATGCCCCTGCGGAGACGGTAGTTTCGACGAACGGAGCAACAGCAGTTACGGCTGTCGCGGCGCCGGCTGCCAGCACGCAGCGAAAGATCACGACATTCAACATCTTCAACGCCGATACCGCGAGTGCCACGGTGACGGTTCGCTACAACAACAATGGCACGATCTACAACCTCGTCACGTTAGCAATTCCATCAGGCTACACCTTGTTTTGGACGGATGTAGCTGGATGGAAGGTAATCAGCGGTAGCGGCTCATTGCAAATGGGCGTCATTGGCGCCACGGGTCCGACTGGGGCAACCGGCGCGACAGGCGCAACGGGGTCAACTGGCGCGACTGGCGCCACGGGCGCCACCGGTGCCACGGCTTCCAAGGTTGTCACGGCACTTTCGATTTCTTCGGGTGTTGTGAATATCGATCTATCGCTGGGCGATCTGTTCTCCCTGTCTCTTACTGCAAACGTCACTTCGATCACGTTCTCAAACTTGCCCGGAAGCGGTAACGGACAGGCAATCTTCATCCGCATGCAGCAAGACGCCACGGGAAGCAGAACGGTGGCACTGCCATCGGCATTCAAAGCCATTGCAGGCTCGGACACGGCAGTGCAGTCTGCTGCGAATGCTTACACAGACATTGCCGCCACCACCGTCGACAACGGGACGCGTTGGGAATACTGCATGCGGGCTGGTGGCTGATGCGTACGCCGATCGCTACGCAGATGATGATGATGGGTGCCGCAAGCACTGCGCCTGCAACGTGGGATCCCGCATGGGTCGGTTCTCCCATCGCGCTGAGTAGTGGCAATTTGGTCGCGACCACAGCCAGCAGCGGCTCTGTATGGCGGTCGACACGAACGACTACCGCAAAAAACTCGGGGAAACGGCTTGCTGAACTTCGATGCGGCGCTGGAGCAAATACCTCCGGTAATTGGATTTGGGGACTACTAAGCACCGCCACGACGCAAAGCAATTTAACGTATATCAGCAGTGGCGCCTCTGGTGGCATCTGGCTAGCCGAGCAAGCCACATACCGAACACTGACGGGCGCCAGTGGATTTACGGTCGGAGCCTACACATCGTCAACTGCGCTTGCGAGTAGCGCTTATCTGCAAGTGGCGATTGATTTCTCCGCAGGAAAGTTATGGATAACCACAGCCGCCGGCACGGGGTGGATGGGTGGCGGAAATCCTGACTCTGGGACCAGCCCCTCATTTACTTTTACCACCGGGTATTCCCTTTATATCGCAACCTCTCTTGATTCGAATGGCGCGAACGTGTCGTCCACATTGAATACGACAGGGTTGTTCAACCTTAACCCTGGCAACGTCACAACCTTCTCGCCGTGGGGATGATTATGGATGACGAAGTACAGCAATCTTCGCAGGAAAAGAAGGAACGAAAAGTACAGCGTGAGCGTCGCTATCAATCGATCGTCGTCACCATTTTGACGGGCGCTGTACTTACTGGCGGGAAATGGATAGTCAGCACACTGTGGGATATCAGCCAGTCCAATGGTGTGGTCAAGAGCGACATCGCAGAAATGAGAGTGCAGTTGAGTGGTGCATATCGCTCAGATATGGCACGCAAGGACTTCGAAACGGTGAATTCTCGCCTCAGCCAGCTTGAGAAAACGAATAGCGCGCAGGACACGAAAATAGACAATATCGATCGCCGTGTATTGCTGATCGAAACGAGTGCTGCAATCAAAGGGCGCCGTCCATGAAAGGCCGCATTATTGGTGCCGGTATTGCTGCATGCCTCGCACTGGCAACTCCATGCGTGTCCTACTATGAAGGAATGGTGCCGCGCACATACGCCGATCCTGTGGGTATCCCAACGATATGCTACGGCCATACTGGCGGTGACGTGACTGCAGAACGAACTGCGACCGATTCCGAATGCGCAGCATTGCTCAATGGCGACCTCCGTATGGCAATGCAGGGTGTCCTGCAATGCGTTCAGATCGACCTTACCCCGAACCAAGCCGCAGCCCTAGTCAGTTTCGCCTATAACGTCGGCGTGCCGGCCCTATGTCGCTCAACACTTGCGCGATTGGCGAATACGGGTGCGGCACCAGAAGAATGGTGCGCACAGCTAAATCGTTGGACATATGCGACGAAATTTGGGCAGTCGATTCAGTTGCCCGGCCTCGTGAAACGGCGCGCGGCCGAAACCGCGCTTTGCTTGGGAACATCGACATGATCATCTTCGGAATCCTGCTCGGCGTGGCTGCCGGCTATTGGCTCGGTTGCAATCGCGACCTGTCGAAGAACTTACCCGACTGGCACCGGCATACATGAACGGCATAGAGCTTTTCGCACTCTCGTTCATCGCTTTTTACGGCGTCATCACCTTGTGCCTCGCGCTCAAGCTATCGCGTCTGCTGCTACGCCGTATTTTCCATCCGCAACCGCGGTTCACGCTGCGCGTCGCCTTTGGCGCTCAGCAATCCTTACCCACATCTTGAGGATCTTCTATGGACACTGCAATCGATATCGGCAAATTCCGTCTTGCCACTTTCAGCGGCATCGACAGCAACGGCGCGCCAGTCACGAAGTTCGATGCGCCAGTCACCGTTGTGATCGACAACCCGGCCGTTGTCACCTTTACGCCTAGCGACGATATCAGCGGCAACTTTGCTAGCGTGGCGGCTGGTACGGCGAATTTCACAGCGACAGCGACATGGAAGGGCTTCACGTCTACCGTAACCGGCGTTATCACCGTGGCCGTAGCCGTCACTGGCTTCGTGCTGTCGGTCGCATTCGGTGATCAGCAAGCCTAGGTATGACTCTCTCCGAAAAGGCACTTGTCGCGCTGTTCCTCGCACTCACCGGATTACTGGTGGGTGCGTACTTTGGTTACGACTACGCGAGCAGCAAAGCAGATGCAAAGTATGAGTCGCATCTAGCCGCCGATAGAAAGGCCGAAGAAAACGCGCAGCGGACTGCTCGCATGCATGAGTACGAGTTGGCATTGGCCGCAAATGCGGCGGCCGAATCCTATGAAAAGGGGAAGAAAGATGCTGAAAACGAATCTCAAAAGACTGTCGATGATCTTCTTGACGGTTCTCTGCGGCTGCAAAACCGTTGGGCCGGTTGCGAGGCCGATCGAATGTCCGAAGCCGCCACAACCGCCGGCAAGCTTAATGCAGCCACCAGAGACAGAGCAGAAAGTGCGAGCCGAATTATTGCAGCGGCAGCAGCCTGTGACGCCAAAGACCGGGCATGGCAACAGTGGGCAGCAGCCACAACATCCATTCTAACCAAAGCGAGTGCGCCGAAATGAATCTCTTAAAATCGATCTGCGCCTATCTGATTTTTTCGCTCTTGTTTGCGACTGCTCACGTTCAGGCAGACTCTGTGTGTGCAGTGACCAGCGCCTGTGCCTATGTTGGCGCCGTCGCAAACGCGCCATCTTGCGTCATCCTCGATTGCAATGGCTCGACACAGCCACCGCCGCCACCTACCTGCACGCCGCCGGCTGTACTCAATCCAGCCACCAATCAATGCGTGATACCGCCGAATGCGTCATGCGATTCGAGCCAGCTCTCCAGTTCTATCGGTGGCAAGTTCTTGAGGCGCCAGTGCTCGGCATCCATGATCTTCTGGCCGAACGGCATCAGCGGAAGCGGTGATGGTTCCGATCTCGCAAAGGCGCTCGGTGGATCTTGGCCGGCGTACTCTTACGCAGGATATTCGCCAACCTTCACGATAAACTCGGGGTGGTATCTGGCCTTGGCGTTCACGCCAAACAAAACTGGTGCAATCCAGCTCGTGGCCAATTCATCCTACGGGGATGGCGGCACGATCTCGCTAAGCACGGTTCCTGGCGCGCTGACGAGGGACGCGACTGGCGCGATCTGCGTTCTCACTCGCGGAAGCAATAACAGCCTCTACGTCAGTACGGTCGCCGGTTCGGTCTGTCAGGTGCAGCAGGGCGTGACCTACTACGTGAACATCGCTGACGTCGACTCGCTGGGCAACAATCTATGCTTCAAGGGCCCGGCGAATTCGTGTGCCTCATCGACTCTGAGCTATACGCTCTACACGTCAGGGCACTGAATCATCCCAGGGAACGATATCCAGGCCGGTGACCCAGAGCCGGATATATTCCACTGCGGTATCGAAATCCGCATGGACGGTATTCCAGTGAGGTTCTGGCCAGTCTAGCCAGAGCCATCGCACAGCGATGCCGCCGGGGCATCCGCTGAACTTGGCGAATTCTTTTCCGTCTAGCTTGGCTGACCAGCCAGGATTGGTTCCGCTGGTTTCGATCGTCAACTGCTCGATGGCTGGTTTGTCGCCACGCATGTGTGCAGAGTAGCGTGGCGCCATCTCGCTTGCTGCGATAATGGACAGTGCCGTGAATAATGGACAAAGGCCCGCAGGCGAAAAAACGCTGCGGGCCTTATCGTTACTGGCTCCCCGAGACGGACTCGAACCGCCGACCCAGTGATTAACAGTCACTTGCTCTACCGACTGAGCTATCGGGGAATCGCTTTAGCGAGCCCGTCATTTTCTCCGACGTGCGGATTTCAGTCAATAGTTTGGGCGATCGGAAGCGGTGTTCTCTCGGTTGGACCAGATAAATTGGGCGCGCGCAGCCCGATTTGGCGTGATTTTTCGCTCTCTCGCGAGTGGTGAAACGCCAATCCGGCCAGCCCTTTCGATCGAAACTGGTCTTCCTAACGGACCCAGGCTATTCCCGCGTCAGCCACGCCACGCGCTGCTCGGCGCGCGGATTGCGTGCGAGCAGGCGCATAAGATCGGGCAGCAATTGCGCCAGCCAGCGATCGAACTGCCAGGGCGCGTTGACGATGACCATGCCGCAGCCGTTGAGGCGCAGCGGCGAATCGTCGGCGTCAATCATCAGATCGGCGGCGAGAGTCTTTTTGATGCCGTGAGCGGCGAACCAGCGATGAAACGGCAGGATCTGCCGGGGCAACTTGATCGGGTACCAAATGGCGTAGATGCCCGTCGGCCAGCGTGCGTAGGCGCTCGCCAACGCGGATTCGATCGTGCGGAACTCGGCATCCTGTGCCTCGAACGGCGGGTCGATCAGGACCAGGCCGCGGCGTTCCTTCGGCGGCACCAGCCCCGGCAGCGCCACGTAGCCGTCGCGCTGATGCACGCCGACGCGTCTGTCGTCGGCAAATAGCTTCTTGAGCGAGTTGGTTTCGGCCTGTTGCACCTCGCACAACGTCAGACGGTCGTTCTCGCGCAGTATGAGACCGGCGATCAGCGGCGATCCGGGATAGACGTTTAGATGGCCATCCGTATCGGCCGCGTTCGCCGTGCGCAGCAGGTCGAAGTAGGGGCGAAGGCTGTCGGGTAGGTGGGGTGCGGCAAGCAGGCGTTGCACGCCGTCGACGAATTCGCCGGTTTTGCGCGCTTCTTCGTCGCGCAGATCATAGCGCCCCGCGCCGGCGTGCGTGTCGATATAGCAGAATGGTGTGGATTTGGCCTTGAGCGAGTCGATCAGCCCGACGAGGATGGCGTGCTTGAAAACGTCGGCGAAGTTGCCGGCGTGGAAGGCGTGGCGGTAATTCATGGCGTCATCGTAGCATTCGCGAAACTTGCATCGCTGCACGCGCGCGGGCAACATGCGCGCATGACTCGCATCCGCCGCCCCTCGTTCCGTCTGCAGCGCCTCGCGCGCAGCGGCGGCGCGCGCGTGCTGGCGCATGTGATGGCCGTGTTGCTGGTTCTGGCCAACTTCTCCGCGTGGGCTGCGCCGGTGATGCCGGTATCACAACCGACATCCGCGGCCGAAATGAGCTCGGATTCGGCGCATCACCACTGCGACGAAGCGGCCGCGAAAACGAAGATGGGCAGCGAACAGGCTCCGCACGGCAAGGGCTGCCCCTGCTGCAGAGGTGGTGCGTGCGCCTGCTTGCATTCGTGTTCGGATGCATTGAGCGTGATTTTCCCCGACCTGGTTTTGTATCCGACCGCACAGCCGACGCCGTTGTCGGAAGTTTCTTTCGCGAATGTCGCCGGTGAACGCCGGTTGAGGCCGCCGATCACCTGACTCGTTCGAATTAGCCGTTCCGCCGCAGTTATCTGTGCGGAGAAGCCGGCGCGTCCCGCGCTGCGAAAAATTTACGAGTCCAATGAACAAGTACGACCCCACCTCCCTGATGGAGCGCCTGGCGCTGCCGTCGCGCCGCCGTTTCGTGCAGGGGCTGACGCTTGGCGGCATCGCCGCCGGTTTCGGCCTCGATGCGCGCTCGGCGCACGCTGCGCCGCCGGCGCCGCAAGTTCCTGTGCTTTCAGGCACCGAGTTCGATCTCTCGATCGGCGCGATGCCGGTCAACATCACCGGCGCACAGCGCAAAGCCACCGTCGTCAACGGCTCGCTGCCCGCGCCTATGCTGCGCTGGCGGCAAGGAGATACCGTCACGCTGCGTGTGCGCAACACGCTGCCGACGACGAGTTCGATCCACTGGCATGGGATCATCCTGCCCGCCGACATGGACGGCGTGCCCGGCCTGAGTTTCATGGGCATCGCGCCTGGCGAAACCTACACCTACCGCTTCAAAGTGAACCAAAGCGGCACGTACTGGTATCACAGCCATTCGCGTTTCCAGGAACAGACCGGCCTGTACGGCGCCATTGTGATCGAACCGCGCGAGCCGCGTGCGCGTGCCGACCGTGATCACGTGGTGTTGCTGTCCGATTGGAGCGACAGCGATGCGGAGTGGCTGTTCGCGACGCTGAAGAAGCAAGGCGACTACTTCAACTTCGGCAAGCAGACGGTCGGCGATTTCCTGCGCGACACGCGTGCGCAGGGGCTCGGCGCTGCGCTCGCCGATCGGCGCATGTGGAATCAGATGCGCATGAATCCGACCGATCTCGCCGACGTATCGGGTTACGCCTACACCTATCTGATGAACGGCGCGTCGCCCGCGTCGAACTGGACCGCGTTGTTCGCGCGCGGCGAGAAAGTGCGCCTGCGCTTCATCAACGGCTCGTCGATGAGCTTCTTCGACGTGCGTATTCCGGGCCTGAAGATGCGCGTAGTCGCCGCGGACGGGCAAGAGGTCGAGCCGGTCACCGTCGACGAATTCCGCATCGGCACGGCGGAAACGTACGACGTGATCGTCGAGCCTGACGCCGACCGCGCTTACACGATCTTCGCGCAGTCGATGGATCGGTCAGGTTACGCGCGCGGCACGCTCGCGCCGCGGGAGGGGATGAGCGCCGATATTCCCGCGCTGGATCCACGCCCACTGCTGACGATGCGCGACATGATGGGTGAGATGGATCATTCGTCGATGCCCGGCATGGATCATTCGAAGATGGACCACGGCTCGATGCCGGGCATGAAAGGTATGGAGGGAGGTTGCGGCGGCATGGCCGGCATGGCGATGCCTGCAACGC
>Ga0207694_10000552_pt1 | contig 33973 bp, 37 predicted proteins | sample KBSC34metaG_FD_184353 | JGI IMG/M metagenome (GOLD analysis project Ga0207694, IMG submission 184353) | Corn rhizosphere microbial communities from Kellogg Biological Station, Michigan, USA - KBS C3-4 metaG (SPAdes) (version 2) | ecosystem: Host-associated > Plants > Roots > Rhizosphere > Soil... | reverse complement strand
GAGGCGGAGTGGCTGGGCGGACCGGACGACGGCGCGAGGGTGGCGCTGGCCGACGACACCCACGCGATCAGGACCATGCGCCCCCGGCTGCCCGCCTTCGACTGGGTGAAGGAGAACGACCCGATCAAGGAGATCGAGTTGGACATCGTCACCCACCAGGTGGTCCGCTGGCGGGGCAAGTGGTACATCGTCTGGTGAGTGGTGGAGTGGGCGTGTAGCGACGCCCCGTTCTTGAGCCCCCAGCAAGATTCAGTCCTCAGCCCCCGGAGGGGCATCACCTGCCTTGCTGTTTGGCTGCACGTTTAGGGAACCTGCCCTGGTACCTGCCGGGAGCCTCCACCACCGCCACCCGACCACGCCGCGCTCTGGTGGGCAACGTATTTATGGGCGACACTTGCGCTCATGCGTGGACGCCCACCCCTGCCCGCGGCCGACAAGCGGATCAAGATGTCGGTCCGCGTGCGCCCTTCCTTCAAGAGCCAGTTCTACGCCGCAGCCGAACAGCGCGGCCTGACCCCTGCCGACGCTCACCGTGAGGCCGTCAAGAACTGGGTGACAAACGTGTCACCCAACGTGGAGGAAGCCTGATGCCCAACGCACCGATCATCCCGTTCGGCGAGGACGAGGAGCCGGTAGACCCGCGCCTGCAAGACCTGCCGTTCGAGGGCAGCGCGAAGCGGGCCGAGGCGGCGGTGGCGCTGCGCCTGGCCGGAGCCACCTACCCGGAGATCGCCAACACCTGCGGCTACACCGACGCCTTCCATGCCCGGCAAGCGGTCGAGCGGGTCCTGGCCGCGTCCGTGGGCGAGGACGGGCGCGACCAGTTGCGCGCCGTCGAGGGCAGGCGTCTGGAGCGGCTGCTGCGCTCGGTCTGGAAGCGGGCCACCGACCCCACCGATACCGAGCACCTGGCCTACGTCCGGGCCTCCCTCGCCCTCATCGACCGGCACGTCCGCCTGTTCGGGCTCGACGCACCGCAGCAGATGGTCGTCTACTCCCCCGCCCAGGGTGAGATCGAGGCGTGGGTCGCCGGGATGGCCCGCACCGTGGTCGCGGACCTGCCCCAGGAGGCCGACATCATCGGCCAGGTCATCTACGAGCCCGAGGAGACCGAGGCGGACAGCCTGGAGCGCGACGAGGACGGCTTCGCCTACCTCCCCGAGGAGCCCGATGCCGAGCGCGAAGCAACAGGCTGAGCGGGCCACCGCCAAAGCCGCCCATGAGGCCCACTGGAAGGGCAACGTCATGGCCGCGGTCAAGGCGCGGCCCCAGGACTCGACCGAGGGCCAGGTCAACCTCCTGGTGATCGTGTTCCCGGCGTTCAACCGGTACCTGGACGCGGCGGCGCTGACCCGCAGGACCACCCGCTCGTCCTACGTCCGGCGTGCGCTCTCGGTGGCGATGGCCCATGACCTGATGCTGCCGGTGGGCACGTTCCTGCGGCACACCATCTCCCCCGACGCCCGCTGGGACTCGGCGCGCAAGCGCGGGATAGACGGGCGCTTCATCTCGCGCCGCGACGATGGCACGGGCATCCAACAGTGGTGCCCGCACCCCGGATGCGACGGGAGCCACCTGTGATCCGCTACCACACGGCGGTTGAGCCGCTGCTGACCCCGGTGGACACCGTCACCCCCGATCCGCGCAACGCCAACAACGGCGACGTGGACGCGATCATCGAGAGCATCCTCGTCAACGGCTGCTACCGGCCCATCTACGCCTCCGCGCTCACCCGAGAGATCGTCGCTGGCCATCACCTCTATGCCGCGCTGCTGGAGATGGGCGCAGGAGTCATCCCGGTCCAGTGGATCGACGGTGACCGCGAGCAGGCCACCCGAATCCTGCTGGCGGACAACGAGATAGCCCGACTGGCGAAGATGGACTACTCGCTGCTGGTGGACCTGCTGGACAACCTGGCCGAGACCGAGAAGGGCCTACTGGGCTCCGGGTTCACGCCCGAGCGGCACGACGAGTTGCGGCTGCTGGCCCTGGACCAGGGCGGGTTCGCGGTCCCGGACCCCGAGCCGGACCCGATGCCGCACCGCTGCCCAGAGTGTCACCACGAGTGGTTCGGTCCCTGCACCACGGTCACGGAGGTATAACTCAATGTTTGACTTGGGCACACCGGGTGCACACTTGGGTTATGAAGGTCCGTTACACCGTCCCCTGCGAGAAGTGCAAGGCCCCCGTGCCTGTCGGCACGCAGGGCGTTCGTCTGTACGGGCGCATCTGGCACCTCGCCTGTGCGGAAGCCTGGAAGCACCGGTACGAGACCACCGCTGCGTGAACCGATGAGCGCGGCCGAGGAGTTCGACCCGGACGCCTACAAGCGGTGGAACCCGAACGCCCAGGAGAAGGCGGCTGAGGCGCTGCGCAAGGTGCAGGAGGGTGCCTGGCGTCCCTTCTTCTGCACCCGGAAAGGCTGTGACGGTCGGCCCCACGACAAGTGGGGTTGGCCGCACGCCCGCGACGACCAGCACCCGCCGCTCGGTGACTGGCTCACCTGGTTGCTGCGCGGTGGCCGAGGGTCCGGCAAGACGCGCACCGGCAGCGAGTGGACGCACCGCCGCACCAAGGTCAGCCCACGCATAGCCCTGGTCGCTCCCACCGGACCGGACGCCCGCGACATTATGCTCGAAGGCGAGAGCGGGCTTCTGGCGACCGCCCCGCCCGGAGGTCTGCCCCAATGGGAGCCCTCCAAGCGTAAGGTCACCTGGCCCAACGGCTGCATAGGTTCCGTGTACTCGGGTGAGGAGCCGGACCGCCTCCGAGGCCCCGAGCACTACGACGCCTGGGTCGATGAGCCCGCTCACACCGACCTCATCGAGCCAGTGTGGGACAACCTAGTTCTCGGGCTGCGGCTCGGCCAGCACCCGCGCATCTGCGCCACCACCACCCCGAAGCCGAGCAAGTGGATGCGCGACCTGGTCCGTGACCCCACCACCATCAGCGTCGTCACCACCACCTACGCCAACCTGGAGAACCTGGCCCCGTCCTGGCGGCGCACCGTCCTGGCCCGGTACGAAGGGACGCGAAAGGGACGCCAGGAGTTGCTCGGCGAACTGCTCGAAGATGTCGAGGGCGCGATGTGGAGCGCCGAGATGATCGACCTGAACCGGGTGACAGATTTGTCACCCTTGGCTCGGGTGGTCGTCTCGGTTGACCCTGCCGGGACGGCCACTCGCCGCAGCGACGAGACCGGCATCATCGTCGCGGGCAAGGGCGAGGACGGCGACTACTACGTCATGGAGGACCGCTCCGGGCGGTACACCCCGCAGGGCTGGGCGACCCGGACAGTGGCCTCCTACGACGCCAACGAGGCCGACCGGGTAGTCATCGAGAAGAACTACGGTGGCGACATGGTGCGCACGACCCTGGAGTCCGTGCGTCCCAACCTGCCGATCACCGAGGTCACCTCGCGGCGCGGGAAGGCGCTGCGCGCGGACCCCATCGTGGCCCTCTACGAGCAGGGCAGGGTGCACCACGTCGGAGTGCTCAACGAGTTGGAGGACCAGATGACGACATGGGTCGTGGGCGACTCCTCGCCCGACCGGGTGGATGCGCTGGTGCACGCGCTGACCCACCTGTCCGGCAGCCACGGCCCCTCGGAGATCGCCACCCCGGACAGCCTGGGCTGGCGTCTGTGATCCTCCTGGCCCCGCCCGACCTGAACGTCTACTTCTACCTGATCCTGGCCGCGATCACCCTCGTCCTCTCGGCCGGTCGCATCACCCGAGTCCTCGTGGCCGAGGACTACCCGCCCTCGATCCGGGTGCGGATGTGGTGGGACAAAGTGACCAAGGACGGGCCGTGGAGCAAGTTGGTCCACTGTCCCTGGTGCATGGGTCCGTGGGTCACATTGGTCCTGCTGGTGTGGGCCGTGTTGTCGAACCTTCACTGGACATGGTGGCTGTTCAACGCCTGGATGGCGTTGTCCTATGCAACGTCGTGGATTGTGTTCCACGATGAGGACGGTGGCCCTGAGGACTAGCGGCTGTCACACTGGCGAGCAGTTTCGGTCAAGAGGAGTGCCGTAGATGCCGCGCATGTCTGGTCGGACCGCAGTCCAAGCCGCCCCCGCGGTCATTACCGCTTCCGCGGCCCGCTATCCCGATACTGGGCAGAAACTCCCGGTGAACACCGGCACCGCTGGCTGGCAAGCGGAGGCGTGGCGCTTCTACGACATCATCGGAGAACTGCGGTACATCGCCAACTACATCGGCAACATCCTGTCCCGAGCCCGCTTCGAGATAGAGCAGGTACAGGGGCCGAACGGCACGCTGCTACCGAACGGTCCCAAGGTCGTCACCATCGGTCCGGCCGTCGATGCGCTCGGTCTGCTGACCGCCCAGGACTCATCCGAGGAGGCGATCCTCAAGGCGTTCGGCATCCATCTGACCATCGCCGGAGAGTGCTACCTGATCGGCCTGGAGGAGAACGGCGGAGACGAGTGGGGCGTCTACGGGGTCACCGAGGTTGACCACAGCGGCAGCGGCGAGAACGTCAAGTGGTCGCTCAAAGAGGAGAACGGCCAGCGGCGCGAGTTGGACAACGCCGTCGTCATCCGGGTCTGGAGGCCACACCCGCGCAACCACATGATGGCCGACTCCCCGGTGCGTTCGGTCCTGCCGATCCTGAGCGAGATCGAGTACCTGACCCGGCACATCTTCGCGCAGGTGCAGTCACGGCTGGCCGGTGCGGGCATCCTCGAACTGGCGCAGGGCATGACGTTCCCGGTCGTCCCCGGCACCGAGGGACTGGGCACGGCGGACCAGTTCATGCAGATGCTCGGGGAGGCGATGGTCCGCCCGATCAAGGACCCGTCCTCACCCGCGTCCATCGTCCCCATCGTCGTGACCTCACCCGACGACCTCATCGGCAAGATGAACCACACGACCTTCTGGTCCCCGCTGGACGAGCACGCGGTCGAGTTGCGCACCGAGGCGATCCGCCGTCTGGCGCTGGGCATGGAGATACCGCCAGAGATCATGCTCGGCCAGGGCGGGGTCAACCACTGGTCCGGCTGGCTGATTGATGAGAGCGCGATCAAGGCGCACATCGAGCCGCTGCTGGGCATCGTCACCAACGCGATCACGGTCAAGTACATCCGCACCGCGACCGACTCCGAGATGTGGCGCGTCGTCGCCAACACGGCCCAGATGCGGCTGCGCCCGGACCGCAGCAAGGAAGCCCTGGAGTTGTACGACCGAGGCGAACTCGACGGTGAGGCGTTGCGGCGCGAGACCGGCTTTGACGAGGACGACGCCCCGACCATCGAGGAGTACCGGACCTGGCTGCTGCGCAAGGTGGCCGGAGGCTCCGCCACACCGGAGCAGGTCGGCGCTGCGCTGGCGCTGCTCGGCGTGGACCTCGGCGTGACCGGCGAGGTGTCCCGCGAGGCTCGGCCCGACCGCACGCTGGACGAGCACCCGGTCCGCGACATGCCCAACCCGGAGGACTCCGAGACCGACGAGGTCGCACCGGACCTGGCGGCAGCGTCGGAGGTTCTTGTCTTTCGGGCGCTTGAACGCGCGGGCAACAAGATGCGCTCCCTGTACGGGGTCCGGCCAGCGGGGGTCAACGCGGCCGACCTGTACCGATACGTCCCGGTGCGCAACGGCGATCTCGACCGCTTCATGGAGGACGCCTGGAGTTGTCTGCCCCAGACGATGCACCGGTTCACCTGTGACCAGGAGCGGATCAAGAGCGCACTCGACTCCTACACCCGCTCCCTGCTGGTCACCCAGGGCGAGCACGACTACGAGAAGATGCGGACCTTCCTCGCCGCGGCGTCATGACCATCGACCTGGCCGCGTTCGCTGCTGCGCGTCGGCCGGTCCAGGACCGTGGGGCCAACGCGCTGGAGGGCTCGGTCCGGTGGGCGCTGTGGCGCAAGCGCCGGGGCAAGACGGCGTGGGCGGGCACTCTGGTCAACGCGGCCGAGCGCCTGATGCGCCGCGTCTACCGGCGCGAGTCCGGGAAGATGACCAGCAACGACTTCCGCCAGGACGTGCAGAAGTTCCGCACCAAGGCTCGTGACGCGCTGGAAAAGACGACCGGCCTGACCGACGCGAACTTCGAGTCCCGCGTCGAGATGATCTCGCGCTGGCTGTCCAATGCGGCGATCAACGCTGGGGCCGAGGCGGCGGGCCTGGAGGTGCACCGCGACCCGACCAAGCCGTCGATGCAAAAGACCTGGATCACCATGCACGACGACCGGGTCCGTACCTCGCACCGTGAGGTGGACGGGGTCACCGTGGGGATCAACGACAAGTTCGTCGTTGCCGGGTACCGGATGGAACTGCCCGGCGACCCCGCCGCACCGCCCGATCAGATCATCAACTGCCGTTGTGTCATCGCCGTCTCGGCTGCGACCCTGGCTGCGTCTGCGAACGAGGGAGAGACCATGACCGTCACCGAGGACTTCGAGCAGATCGACATTGACGTTGATGATCTGGACGAGGGTGACAAACTTGTCACCGACGAGGACGCCGCAATCCCCTGGCACGGCGTCCTCGCCCCCGAGGACGTGATGAGCGGCGACGGCCGGAAGTTCGGCAAGGACGCGCTCCGCTGGCGGGACCTGCCGCTCCCCCTCTCGTGGCAGAAGGTGACCGCGCCCGGCCACGACGGCGGGGTGGTCGTCGGGCGCATTGACGAGGTCTGGCGCGAGGGCAACCTCATCAAGGCGTCGGGCGTGTTCCTGGTCGGCCATGACGAGGCGGACGAAGCCATCGGCCTCATCGCGGACGGTGGCATCCGGGGCGTCAGCGTGGACGTGGACGACGCGAGCATGGAACTCCAGAACCGCAGCGGGGGTGCCTGGGCGGAGGGCGACGACCCGCAGGAGGCGGTCACCGTGTTCCCGGACGGCCGGGTCTGCGGCGCGACGCTGTGCGCGATCCCCGCGTTCGCTGAGGCGTTCGTCGGCCTGGGCGAGTGGCCCGAGGAGGGCGCGCTGGTCGCCTCCTGTGAGTGCGAGATGGCGATAGACGAGGGCACCTGGGACGGCTCGGCCAGCAACTACACCGACGAGCAGTATTTCAAGGCGACCATCGTGCATCTGGTGGACGACGGTCCCGAGAAGTTGAACAAGTCCAACAACAAGTTGCCGATCCTCACCCCGGACGGGAAGTTGAGCCGGGCCGGGGTGCACGCCGCGGCCTCACGGCTTGGCAGTACCGACGCTCCCCCGGAGAAGATCAGCCAGGCCAAGGCGGCGCTGCGCGGGGCCTATGACGAACTCGGTGAGGACCCGCCCGAGAACATCGCCGCGACCGACGACGACATGGACGAGTTCGCGGTCAAGACCGAGGACGGGCCGGGCTGGTTGACCCACCCGGTGGACACCGAGCGTCTGCGGCGGTACTGGACCAAGGGCAAGGGCGCGGCCAAGATTCGCTGGGGATCGCCCGGTGACTTCAACCGCTGCCGCAGCCAACTGGCGAAGTACGTCAAGGCGCAGTACCTCAACGGCTACTGCGCGAACCGTCACTACGACGCGACCGGATACTGGCCCGGACGCGCACCCAGTGAGGGCGGCGGACGGGGGCGGCGAGGCCGTCACACGGGTATGACCGAGGCCCTGACTCCCTCGATCACGCTCGTCGCCTCCGGTCGCCCGACCATTTCGGCTCGCTACTTCGACAACCCGAACCTGACCGCCCCGACCGCGGTGACCATCACCGATGACGGGCGCATCTTCGGACACCTGGCGGCGTGGGGCACCTGCCACATCGGCATCAAGGGCACCTGCGTCACCCCGCCGTTCAGCGGCAGCAACTACGCCCACTTCCGTACCGGCGCAGTCCACACAGACGAGGGAGACATCGCGGTAGGCCACGTCACCCTCGGCACAGGACATGCTGGTCCCCGCTTGTCGGCTGCCGCGACGGCGGCGCACTACGACAACACTGGGACGGTCGCTGCTGATGTTGTCGCGGGTGAGGACGTGCACGGCATCTGGATCAGCGGACGGGTCCGGGATCACCTCTCGGATGAGGACCGACATGCCCTTGCCGCAGCCCCGCTCTCCGGTGACTGGCGAGAGGTTGCCGGAGGGCTGGAGATGGTCGCCGCCCTCTGCGTCAACGTCCCCGGCTTCCTGGTCCCGCGCACCCAACTGGCCGCTTCCGGTGGCGAGCAGATCAGCCTGGTCGCGGCAGGGATCGTGGACCGGGCTCCGCACGTCGTCTCCGGTATCGACATCAGCGCAGCGGTCATGGCTGCGGTGGACGAGATCGAGGCGCGGAACGCGAGGCGCAAGATGAACGTGCTGCGCACAGCAGCCGGGCTCGACCCGAAATCCAAGATGGCTCGGCTACGGAAGGAACTGGTCTGATGGCTTGCGGCTGCCAGGGCAACAAGAACGCGGATGGAACACCCAAGGAGTTCATCTTTGTGAACCCGCGTGGTGAGCAGCGGACTTTCCGCACCGAGATCGAGGCGCGTGCCGCCCAGATTCGGGCCGGTGGAGGGACCATCAAGGCGAAGTAGCGGTGGGTGACAAACTTGTCACCCTGCTCGATGGGACCACGGCAAAGTACGCACCCAGCACGCGATATAGCGGCAGAGAACCGGGACATGGGACCGGACGCCTGTGGGAGAGCAACAGCAGGGCCGTTGCCAAGAGCAGCGGCCCTGCTCTAGTCTCCGAGCAGATGTCGCCCTCGGCCCAGCCGTAGCGAGTTCTCCCAGCGCCAAGCGCGGAGTGTCAGTTCAACCTCCCTAGTTCGCTTGCCCTGTCAGGAGATACGACATGGACTTCTCCGTTGTCGAGGACCTCAGCGCCTATGACGCCGAGGCGCTCGCCGCCAAGATTGCCGAGGGCGAGGCTGCCCTCAATGCCCTGCTTGACCTGGACGCGCCCACCGATGACGACGTGACCGCCGCTGAGCGGATCGTCGCCTCGCTGCGCATCCTGCGTGACGAGCAGGAGGGCCGCGAGACCGCTGCCACTACCCGCGTGTCCCGTATGGCCGCTGTCCGTGAGGCCGCCTCCGTGCAGCCCCGGAACCCCCGGAACCCCGCCGACCCGGACCCTGAGCCCGCACCCGACCCGGCCCCGGAGCCGGAGCCCGCACCCGAGCCCGCTGCCGAGCCGCCCACGAAGTCCGAGCCCGCCTCGGTCAGCGCGAGCACCACGGTCGCCACGCTCTCGCGTCGCGTAGCCCGCCCGGTCGTCCCCGAGACTCCGCCGCTCCAGGGCATCGTCATCACCGCCTCCGCGGACGTTCCCGGCTACTCGACCGGTCAGGTCCTCGGTGACTGGGACAACCTCACGGACGGCTTCCTGAACAAGGCCCGTGCCTTCCCCACCGCGTGGGGCATCCCCGGTGCCCCGCTCCAGCGGTACCCGGTCGGCCAGTTCAACCTGTCCTTCCCGACCACGCTCGTCGCCTCCGGCAGCCGTGACTCGGACACCGTGGACTACGCCAGCCGCGAGGGTCGCCTGCCCGGCAAGTCACTGACCGCCGCTGGCGGCTGGTGTGCGCCGTCCGAGACGATCTACGACCTGTGTGGCGGCGGCTCGACTGACGGCCTCTGGGACCTCCCGGAGATCAGCGTCAGCCGTGGCGGTGTGCGCTACACCTCCGGCCCCGACTTCTCGGGCCTCTACGGCGCGACCTTCTGCCAGACCGAGGCGCAGGCCATCGCCGGTACGCCCAAGACCTGCTTCGAGATTCCGTGCCCCCCGTTCGAGGAGGTTCGGCTGGAGGCGTGCGGCATCTGCGTCACGTCCCCGATCCTCACCGAGGCGGGCTACCCGGAACTGGTCGCGGCCTTCCTGCGCGAGGCGATGATTGCGCACCAGCACGCGATCACGGCGAAGTTGCTGACCCAGGCCCTCGCCGACGCCACCCCCATCGAACTGGCCTCGCGCACCTCCTCGGCCAGCGACATCCTCGACCACGTCGAGTTCATCGCCATCGTGGCCCGGAGCAACTTCCGCATCGCCAACAGCGCCACGGTCGAGGTCGTCCTGCCCTACTGGGCCAAGGGTGCGATCCGCTCCGACCTGTCCATTCGGACCGGTGTTGACCTGCTCGCGGTCACCGACGCGAACATCGCCGGGTACTTCGCCGCTCGCAACGTCAACCTCCAGTTCGTTCAGTCCTGGCAGACCCTTGACGACACCGCGACCGGTTACCCGGCCACGGTCGAGGTCCTGGTCTACCCGGCTGGCACGTTCGTCAAGGGCGTCTCCCCGGTCATCAGCCTGGACGCCGTCTATGACGCCGCCTCGCTCAAGCAGAACCTCTACACCGCGCTGTTCTACGAGCAGGGAGTCCTTCTCCTCCAGAAGTGCTACAAGGCGTACAAGACGACCATCGACCTGTGCTCCGCTGGGATCACGGGTGCGGCCTCGAACACCGAGTGCCTCACCGGAACCGTCCTCCCGTAGCCGTCGTGGGCGGGCCGTCTGCGCCATCGCGGGACGGTCCGCCCCCTTCACCTTCGAGGAGGTTGACGATGGCGAATCACAAGGACAAGGGCAACCTGCCCGAGACCGATGACGAGGTCGTGGACGCCGAGACCGCCGAGGTCAAGGAGGGTGACAAGTCTGTCACCCCCAAGGCCGACGAGAAGGGTGAGACCTTCTACGCCGGGATCAACGAGGACAACGCCGTACTGCTCCTGGCAGCCGCCGAGGAAGCAGGTCTGGATCAGCGGGTGGTGACCGTGAACTACGACCGGGGTGGCTTCAACGCTCCGGCCGAGGTCATCGCCAAGGTGAAGTCGGCCAACAAGGACGAGGAGTAGGCCCGTGTCGAACAACTGTTTCCCACTGGTCCGTGGGCGGGTGATGCGGGCTACGGCCCTCGACGGCTGCGGGCGTCCCAAGGCGGGCGCGTGCGGCTCCGTCACCACTGACGGATTCGTGTCCGTAGCCTTCACGGCGAACACCGATGAGGGCGAGGAGATCAGCGTCACCAACGCCTCGGGCAAGGTCTGCGTTCGTGACGCAGCCTGCCCGACACTGACCGGCTATACCGCGGTCATCACGTTCTGCGAGGTCAACCCTGAGTTGTACGCGATGCTCACCGGTCAGGCTGCGGTCTACGACTGGCAGGGCAACGCGGTCGGCTTCCGGGTCAACTCGGACCGGTCGGCCTGTGACTACGGGTTCGCTCTCGAACTCTGGAGCAGCGTGCCCCAGGTCGCCTGTGACCCGGAGAACGTGAACGCGCAGGGCTCCTTCGGATACATCCTCGTGCCGTTCATGCAGGGCGGGACGCTGGGTGACTTCACCATTGAGAACGCCGCGGTCTCCTTCACCATCAACGGTGCGGCGACCAAGACGGGCTCCGGCTGGGGCGTCGGGCCGTACAACGTCGTCGGCGGGTCCGGTGGCACCGCAGGCCCGCTCCTGGAGCCCATCCAGAGCGGCGACCACCTGCACGTCCAACTGACCGACGTGGCCCCGCCAGCGGCCTCCTGTGACTGCACCTCTACGGGCGTTCCCGCGACCGGTGCGACCGCAGGCAACCCCGGCACCTGGACTCCCGTTGACTCCTACGCTCCGTCCAACCTGGCCGGAATGACCGGAGTGACCGCGAGCCCGAACACCGCTTGGACCTCGGGCGAGCACGTCGTCCTCGGCAACAACACCAAGGCCCACTGGAACGGCACCGCCTGGACTGCCGACGCTGCGGTCATGGCGGCGGACTCCGAGGAGGACGACGAGGCCACGGCCACGGCCAAGGCCAAGGGCAAGAAGGAGCCCGCTGACGCGAGCGCCTAGTCGGGACAAGCCGTAAGGCATCACACTGAGGGCGAGGTTTCGACCTCGCCCTCAGTGGTGAGCGGAAGGGTGCGCATGGACGACTACTGCTGGCCGCTGGATGACTCCTGCTGTGCCGAGTTCAGTACCTACCCGCAGGACGTTCAGGACCGCGCAGCCGCGCTGGCCGGGATGACCCTGCGGATGCTGACGGCCAACCGGGTCGGCGGCTGCCCCGTCACCGTCCGTCCGTGCCGTCAGGTCTGCGCGGGCTACCAGCCCTTCTACGGCGGGTCTGCGTTCGCCCCGGTCAACTGGTCCGGGACCTGGTTCAACTGCACCTGCGGGGGTGACACCTGCGGCTGCGGCGCGCTCTGCCAACTCGAACTCCCACGCCCCATCGGCGCGGTCCAGGAAGTGAAGATCGACGGCGTGATCGTTGACCCCTGGACCTACCGGGTGGACGACGGCCGGTGGCTGATCCGCCTCAACGGCGAGTGCTGGCCGGACTGCCAGGACCTCTCGCTGGCCGATACCGAGGTCGGCACGTTCTCGGTGACCTACCTCAACGCGATCCCGGTGGACTCGTTGGGGCAGTACGCAGGCGGCGTGCTGGCCTGCGAGTTCGCCAAGGCGTGCTCGGGTGGCAAGTGTCGTCTGCCGTCCGGGGTGACCAGCGTCGCCCGGCAGGGCGTTTCCTACGAGATTGCCGCTGGCTCATTCCCGAACGGGGCTACCGGCATCCGTGAGGTGGATGCCTGGATCGCCCAGTACAACCCGAATCACCTGCGCGTCCAGCCCCAGGTGTGGTCGCCCGACGAGCCGGTCCTGGTGCGCACCATCACCGTCCCTCCCGGACCCCCGCCGATACCCGATCCGCCGACCTACCAGGTGACGGCCTACTCGGACAAGCCGTTCGTCGGGGGCCTGGCTGGGCTCCAGGTACAGCAGACGAGCCCGGATTCCCACCACGCGACCGATGCCGAGATTGCCAGCATCAACTGGGGTGACGCGACGATACAGACTGCCCCGTACACCCGGCCGGGTCCGGGACTGACACTCATCACCCACCAGTACCAGTCGGACGGGATAAAGGTCTGGACGGTCACCTTCACCGACCCGCAGGTGCAGCCTGCGACGGGGACCTTCACCGTGAGGTACTCCTACTACGTTGACGCCTCCCCTCCCGGTGGTGTGGTGGAGGTTGGCGAGCCGTTCGGCATCGCCCCCTGGGATGCCTATGCCGCCGAGATGCTGCCGACCAACGAACACTTCGACAGCATCGAATGGGGCGACGGAACCATCGACCACAACCCGTTCGTCCTGGACGCCAGCGGGTACGCGACCCACATTTACGAAACGGCAGGCTCGCCCCGTGCCGACATCACCTTCCTCGACGGCTACCGCATGGGCTACACCGTCACTGTCGAGCCAGGGGCTATCGACATCGACTACCGCCTCGAATGGGAGCCAGCCAACCAGTTGGTCTTTGTGGGCGGGACGTTCGGGATGCGCCCGCTGAACGGCCCCGCAGGGCCTCCGATACCACCGGACACGGGCTTCACCTCCCTCGACTGGGGTGACGGCACGCCGGTCGAGTACCCGCCGTTCACTGTGGACGCCAACGGTTTCGCCACCCACGTCTACACGGCGGTCGGCAACTTCGACACGGACGCCTTCTTCGCCGATGGCACGGAGTCGGGAACCCTCGCGCTGGTCACCGATCCCCCGCCGACCTACGCGGTCATCGAGATGAACGAGTACCCGGTCGTGGACTTCGAGGACACGGCTGGGCTGTTGATCCGGCAGGTCCTCCCGACCCCCGGCCTAGCCACCGACGCGGAGATCGCCTCGATCCTCTGGGAGCCCGGTGTCGTCCAGCCGCCGCCGTTCGTCCGGGACGTGCTGGGCCGCGTCACCCACACCTACACCTCGTTCGGGCCGAAGAACTGGCGGGTGGACTTCACCGACCCGGACTCGGCCCCCGTTACCGGCATCGTCAATGCGACCTACTACTACTACATCGGCTGGCTCCCGAGTAACGCGATCATCGTCGCTGGCGGGACGATGGCGATGCGACCGCTGGACAACTGGCAGGGCAACCCGCTGCCCCCGGACCAGCACTTCGCTGCCGTTGACTGGGCGGACGGGTCACCGATCCAGCACCCGCCCTTCACAGTGGACGGCAGCGGGTACGCCACGCACGTCTACACCGTGGCTGGGACCTACAACATCCAGATCGGGTTCATCGACAACTCCATCACCAGTCTGGGCATCACCGTCACCGCCACCCAGGAGGACGCGGACGCGCTCAGGGACCAGCCCCCTCCGGTCGAGAGCAAACCCCCTCCAGACGAGACGTAGCGGTGGGGGTGACAAAGATGTCACCCTCGCCGTAGCGCCTCTGCGGGTTGTACGCGCATCTCCGAGAAGAAGGAATCGTCATGAGCGTTCAGCCGACCGGCACCATCATCCCCACCCCGACGATTCCGCCAGGCTCGGACACCCTGACCGACATCGCCACGGTCATCTCGTCCAACGACCCACACCTGGCGCACGGCGGGTCCTACGAGACCGTCTGCGGGTCCGGCGTCATGATCGGCGGCAACTACCCGTGTGCGCCGATCAACATGAACCGGGGCCTGGGTGACCTGACCTGGGTCCAGGGCGTGCCGGGCACCGTGTTCACCGGCCTCCAGTGTTACGGCCCGATGGACCTGGCCGAGATGCAGGCCAGTGCGATGAAGGGCAATGACGCGCGGGTCAACCGCACCATCCAGGACAACCTCATCGGCGGGTTCATCCCCATTTCCGAGTTCGAGGTCCGCACCGCCACCGAGGCGGGCGGGCTGGCCGACGCTGACACCGTCGCACGGTGCGAGTACACGGGCCAGGCCGTCATCCACATCCACCCGGCGCTGGCCGAACAGTGGATGGGCAAGGAGATCATCCGCGTCGGCCGTCACCTGGAGACGGTGATGGGCGCGATGGTCTCGCTCAACTGCTGGCTGCCGGTGGACCAGATCGCAGTCACCGGCTGGCTGACCGTCCTCAAGGGCGCGAGCCGAGTCTTGGACCCGTACCACGATGTCTCCGGGGGTAGCGGCAGGGGTGCGCCGCTGAACCTCTGGTACGTCAACGTGCAGACCCCGGCGACGGTGTTCAACGACTGCAACCTGGCGGTGCTCATCGGCGGCGTCGAGGGTGGTGGCCCGCCGCCTGTCGTCGGCCCGGTCACCCTCACCTCGGTCACCCCGACCGACATCTCTCTAGATGGCTTCGTCACACTCCAAATCAATGGCACCGGGTTCAGCAAGACCACGGTCGTCTACTTCAACGGCCAGCCGGTTCCGGGGACCGTCTACTACACCCCAGAACTCTTGGGCGCGTCGATCATCCCCTCCAACTTCGTCGCGGCGGCACCAACCATCGCCGTCGTCAAGGTCAGCGGGTCGAACGACATGCTGAACGTGAACGTCACCGCCCCGGTGAAGTCGGCCTCCATCCAGGTCTCCCCGTCCGCTGGGTCCAAGAGCGGCTTCTGGATGTACTTCCGGCTGTACGAGTACGTCGGCGTCGGCCAGGGCGAGCACCCGGACGGCACCACCGACCTGACCGATGCGGACATCGCCTCTATCGACTGGGGTGACGGCAGCGCACCCCAGACCGCGCCGTTCGAGCGTTTCCCCCGCGCGCCGCTGTACGGCACCTTCATCCGCCACGCCTACGAGAACAGCGGGACCTACAACATCACGGCCGACCTGAACGGCTACGAGGACGAGGTCTACACCGGCTACCCGATCACTCCCGACTACTACCTCGAAGCGAACCCGAGCAACTACGCGGTCCTCGTCAATGCGCCGTTCGGGCTTCGCCCGCTGGACGGATACCAGGGAGCACCGATGCCGCCCGACGCGAACTTCACCTCGATCAACTGGGGTGACGGGACGGCGGTCCAGAGCCCACCGTTCACTGTGGACGGTGGCGGGTACGCCACTCACGTCTACACGGTTGCCGGTCCCTACACCGCGCAGGTCGCGTTTGTGGACGGCAGCACCGAGAACGGCGCTGTCACGGTCACCGTCGCCGCCACCCAGGAGGAACTGGACGCCTACAGCGCGGCCTATGACGAGGAGCGGGTGAGCCAGAGGCCAGAGGCCACTGAGGAAGATGCCACTGAGTGATGGAGCGGTTCCGGGAGGACACGAAGGTTTGGCCGCTCCTGACACAACTGGCTACCTGCCTGTGCCAGGAGTTGGCTGCCTCCGGCCTGCCCGAGCCCTGCTTCTGCGGCGTCGTCCCTGGCGAGATAGCCCTCGACTTCTGTGACGGCTGCGCAGACGGCTCCTGCGGCGGGACTGCCTGGGTCAACGCTGTCAGCATGACGCCCGCGCTGACCCTCGGCCAGATCGCCGCGACCCGGTGCAGCGTCGGCCTCATCGACATGGTGTTCCAGGTCGGCGTGGTTCGTTGTGCGCCGATGCCCGGCGAGGACGGGACGCCGCCGACCGATGCCGAGTACCTGTCCTCCGCCGAACTCCAGATGGCGGACATGGCGGCCTCGCTGAGGGCCGTTGTGTGCTGCCTGGAGGAGCAGGTACCAGTTATTGCTGGCTGGACCTCCTACGGCCCGCAGGGGGGCTGCGTGGGTGGGGTCTGGACCGCGACGGTGCAGGCAGTCTGATGGCTGCCGTCGTCGTCACCGTCAGTGATGCCCGAGCCAACTCCTACGGACCGCGCTACCTGCGCTACAAGGGCAAGGGCATCGAGGAGTTGGCGAAGTGGGCAGCCCCCAAGCGCACCGGGCACCTGGCCCGCAACATCAACCGGGGCGTGGTCACGCAGATGGGCTCACAGGCCGAGGTCCGTGTTACCGCCAGCGCCAACTACGCATCGTGGGTCCACAACGGCACCGGGCACATCGTCGCCCACGGCAAGGCCATGTCGGTGCCGAAGTACAAGTGGCCTGCCTCCCAGAACGCTCGGACGAAGCGCAAGAGCGTCAACGGCCAGGTGGGTCAGCCGTTCCTGACCGACGCAATGGTTCAGGAGATCAGGTTCAGCCGGTTCGTCGTCCCGCTGTAGGGGGTGACAAACATGTCACCCCCTCAGACCACGGGCGTACCGCGGCGCAGGTACCAGCCGAGCAGGATGAGGCCCGCGCCGACCAGCAGGAGCACCCACCACACAACGCCGATATGGATGACCGCCAGCAGCGCGAGCACACCGATGACGACGACGACCAGGCCAAGGACTATCAGAATCATGGGGACCATGCCCTCAGCATCCTCGCCATGTCCGGTCCGCGCCCTACGCTGGGGGCCACCGCCCGGAGAGAGGACTCATGGAACCATTCATCACCGCGGCCGAAGCCGACGATACGGACGAGATAGTCGGCAAGCCGATCACGTTCATGCTGGACGACGAGGAGGTCACCGCCCTCCCACCCACGACCTCGCAGATGGCGCTGTTCATGGCCGCGTTCGCGGACTCCGCGCCCAGCGACGAGGTCGCCGTCATGGACACCATCAACTTCTTCATGAGCCTGTTCGAGGGCGACGACGCGACCTACATCAAGAGACGGCTGCTCGACCGCAACGACAAGTTCGGACTCAAGGCCGTCACGAGACTCATCATCAGTCTGGTCGAGGAGTGGTCCGGCCGCCCTATGGTGTCGCCGCAAGACTCACCTTCGTTGCCCGCCAGCGATGGGCCGAGATTGACGGCGACTACGCGAGGCAAAGCGGGGGCCAGAGTCCGTTCGGCCTGAGGTGGGACCGCCTGCTCAACGTGATCTACACCTGGGCGGTTGAGAGGGTCGAGGACCGCGATGCGTTCGACGCCTACCTTGAAGCGTCAGCCGAGGAGGGGGGACGCGGCACACCCTCTGCTGCGACACTGGCTGCCGAGGGCCAGGCGTTTATGGACTTCATGGCTGCCGTGAACGGCTGAGAGGAGCGCCCGTGGCTATCGGTGGCGAACTCATCGGCGCGGCCTACATCAAGGTCCACGCGGACTCATCCGCCGTGGCGGGTGAGATCAGGCGAGATGTCAGCAAGGCCGCGAGCGAGGCCGGTGACGACGCCGGTACCAAGTTCGGTCAGGGGTTCAGCAAGTCCCAGCAGAGGGAACTGCGCAAGACCGTCAACTCCACCCGCCAGGCGCTCCGGTTCGCCGGTCCCACGTTCACCCGTGAGGGCGACAACTCGGGTGGGATGTGGGCCAGGGCGTTCTACAAGGGGGCGCACCGCGAGCCCTCCACGATCGGTCTGCTCGGCCAGAAGATCGGTAACACCCTGCGGACCTCGCTGAACCGCGAGGGCAACATGCTCACCAACACCCTGCGCAACGCCTTCGCCAAGATCAAGAGCCCCTTCACGCCCAACCAGTTCACGCCAGGGGCGAGCCGGGCCGGTGGTAACGCCGGGACCGCGGGTGGTAACTCGTTCGCCAAGGGGTTCGGCAACGCCCTCAAGAACGCCCTTGGCCCCAACGTGAACCTGCCCTTCACCCGAGCCAAGATTCCGCTTGCGGCCCTCCTCTCGGCCATCGACCCCGTGGTGCAGGCGCTCGGCTCGCTCGGTGGCGCAGCCCTGTCCCTGGTCGGCCCGCTCGCCTCAGCGGCCTCCGTGGCTGCGGCTGCGGCCCCGCTCTTTGCGTCCCTCGGCATCGCCGGGGTCACCACCATGACCGCGTTCAACGGGATGGGTGCCGCGCTCAAGACCCAGACGGTCCTCTGGGAGAAGATGAGCAAGGGCATCAAGCCCACGACGGAGGACCTCAAGAACGCCGAGGAGGCCATGAAGGGCCTGACCCCCTCGGCCCAAGCCTTCGTCAAGTCCCTCACCGGGATTTTCCCGGAACTGACCAAGATTCAGCAGACCGTCCAGGAGAACGTCTTTAGGAATCTGGGCAGCCAGTTCACTGAACTGGCGAAGGTCGGGCTGCCAGCGGTCTCGAAGGGGATGGCCGACACCTCCAACTCGATCAACGCGGTGGCGTCGTCCTGGATGACGATGTTCAAGCAGGTCACCGCCCAGGGCACCCTGGCCTCGATCTTCGAGGGCGCGCAGCCGATCATCACTGACCTCGGCAGCGCGCTCGGCGTCCTGATCCGCGGGGTCATGGAGTTCACCCAGGCCGCAATCCCCTTGGCACAGGCCCTAACTGGCGAGTTCTCCGCCTGGGCCACCGCCCTCGGCCAGGACATCACGGCGGGTCTCCGGTCCGGCGAGATTCAGGCGTTCCTGGCCCAGGCCAAGGCCGACTTCGACGTGGTCCTCGACATCGTCCAGAACCTCGGTGGGGCGCTCAAGACGACCTTCTCCATCGGCGCGACAACGGGCCGTGGGTTCCTCCAGCAACTCGCCTCGGTCACCCAGAAGTGGGACGAGTGGACCAAGAGCGCCGAGGGGAACCAGGCGATCACCCAGTTCTTCGACAACAGCAAGCGGGCGATGGACGCCTTCATGCCGGTGGTCGAGGAACTCGGCAAGGCGCTCGGTGGGATGTTCAACAACCCTGCTGCTCAGCAGGGGTTCATCTCACTGTCCAAGGGGCTCGCAGACATACTGCCCATAGCCGGGCAACTGTTCCAGGCCATCTCGAAACTGGGCATCGTTGACATCGTCGGCCAGGCGTTCTCCGCCCTCGGCCAGGCTCTCGCTCCCGTGATGCCGGTGCTGACCCAACTCGCCATCTCCATTGGTTCGGTCCTCCAGGGCGCGTTCACCGCCATCGCTCCGCTCCTGCCGGTGCTCGGTGAGGGGCTAGTTGCGCTCGGTCTGGCGATCACCCCGCTGGTCGATGCCCTCGGTGGCGCGCTGACCCCGATCCTCATGGCGGTAGTGCAGGCGATCATCCCGCTCATCCCAATCATCACTCAGTTGGCGCAGATCATCGCCTCGATCCTGACCCCCGCCGTCCAGGCGTTGACCCCGGCGCTGATCGCCCTGGCACCGCTCTTTGCGTGGATTTTCTCGGAGTCCGGTCCGGTGGGAGCGATCCTCAAGATGGTTGCCGACACCATGACCAGGGTCCTCGTTCCGGCAATCCAGGCCGTGATCGGCTGGATCGGCAGCGCCATCGGCTGGCTGTCCAACTGGAAGGCTGCGCTGTCGCAGTTGCAGGCCGCAGCCTCGGCGGTATTCGCCGCCATCTCCGCGACCGTCGCCTCGTGGGCCAGCAACGTCCAAGGCTGGCTGAACACCGTGGTCGGCTGGTTCAACTCGTTCGGCAGCCGCATCGCTGACGCCGTCCGGGGCGTCGGTGACGCCATCGCCAAGCCGTTCCTGTCGGCCTACGACAAGGTCGAGGGGTTCATCAACCGGGTGGTCGGCCTGTTCTCCGGCTTCGGCAGCCGCATCCTCGCCAGCGTCTCCAGCATGGGCGGGCAAATCCTGGAGAAGTTGCTGGGCGGTCTGCCTGGCCCGGTGCGCTCGGCCCTCGGCTTCGCCCGTGGTGGCGTCGTCCTCGGTCCGGTCACCGCCAAGATCGGTGAGTCCGGCGCGGAGGCCATCGTCCCGTTGAGTCGTCCCCTCTCCCAGGTCGATCCGTCCGTCCGTCTCCTCTCGGCCATTGCGCAGGGGAAGATGGCCGGGTTCGCCGCAGGCGGGCTGGTGTCGGGCGGTGGTCGGCAGATCACCGTGGCCCCCGGTGCCATCGTGGTGAACACCCAGGTCGAGAACCCGCGGCGCGTAGCCGAGGCAGTCCTGGACCGCATGACCCTGGCTCTGGTCTGAGGGTGACAAACATGTCACCCTCACGGCACAAGGAGGCTCTATGTACTTCCTCGGCTGGATGAGCCTCGCGGGTGCCGAGGTCTGGAACATCCAACGCACCCTGACCTACGTCCGCGCCAACCTGCCGACCCTCGACATGTCCGGGTGCGACGAGTGCGCGACGCTGGCGCTGGCCCTGGGCGACTCGCCGTACAAGAACAACCCGGTGGACGACAACGCGCCGTGGATCGCGGACGACGAGCCGGACCTCAACGACTTCTACGGCTTCTACCCGATGAGCATGGAGGGCCTGTACGACCACACGCTGACCGCGACGGTCACCCAGATGAGCGGTGACGGCGGCTTCATCTCCACGCCCCGCCATCAGACCAAGGACATCCGGGTGACCGGTGTCCTGCTGGCCCGCACCCAGATCGCACTGGTCAAGGGACGGGCCTGGCTCAACAACGCCCTGTCAGGCTCGCGCTGCCTGAACAGCGGGCCGGGGTGCAACGGCGACGACCTGTGTTTCTTCGCCACCTGTCCTGCCGACTCCGCCGAGGGCGACTACTACCTGCGCACCGTGCGTGACGTGGCCCTGATCGAGGGGCCGAACGTCGTTGAGACCTACGACAAACTGCCGTCCGGGGCCTGGATGGACCTGATGGAGTTCAACCTCGTCGCGGCCACCCCGTTCATCTACGGACCGCTGGACTACCTCGGCTCCACGATGGGCACGTCTGACACGACGGTCCCGATCAATCCGCTGGTCGTGGTCGGGGAGACTCACGGGTCGATGTCCCAGGTGGAGAACACGGTGACGCTCCCGCAGGGCGTCGGTGTTGGCGACCTGCTGGTCCTGGCCTGGGGCTCGGACTACCCGCGCACCCAGCCGCTACCCGGCGACTGGCAGATCATCGCGCGGGACTACGAAAACTATTTCAGCGGTGAGGTCGCCTGGAAGATCGCCACGGCCAGCGACATCGCCGTCCCCACCGTCACCGTCACGGTCGCCGGTACTGCCGGGGGCTCCTGGACCTGCTCCGCGTACCAGGCTGGGACGTTCCACACCGACCGCGCATCGACCGCTGCTCGGGCGGCGATCTGTGCGCCGCCTACCTCCGGCCAGAAGATCGAGTCGCTGACCGACTCGTTCGACCGAATCACCCCGGACGTGATGGCCGAGCCCGGCTACGACGAACTGGTGATTGCGGACGGACCCATCTCCTACTGGAAGATGGGCGAGGACAGCGGCCCGCTGGTGGCGGACACCCTGGGCTGGGTGCCGCTCTCGTTCGGCAACACGACCGGAGTGCTGCGCGGCGAGCCCGCCATCGCACCAGGGCTGGGGCCGTCGCTGCGGGTGTCGGATGGCAACCACGGGACGCTGACCGGTCATGCACCGACCGAACTGCGTCCGCCGCTCACCTGGGAGGGGTGGGTCAGCCCGAACACCATCGGCTACCCGTCTGCGGGCTTTGTGAACAACTGGCCGGGTTGGTTCGTGATCGAACTGACGGACTCCACCTATGAGGGCCGGTACGACCAGTTCGTCGTGATAATCGAGGAGGTGCTGCGACGGCGCGCAACGCCCTCCGATGCACCCGAGACGCCCGAGGCGACCGAGACGCCCGAGGCGCTGCGAGCCTCCGTACAGGTGAACCTGCAACCCAAGATCACCACCGTAGACACCGTGCAGCACCTCGTCGTCGTGGTGGACGCGACCAACGTGACGCTCTACCAGAACGGTGCGCTGCTCGAAACGGTGCCGCACGGCCTCAGCAATCTGCTGTTCTGGGGACCGGGCAGCAGCGCGCGGTTCATGCTGGGCAACGCCGAGTGGAACGACACCTTCCGAGGTCGGGCGTCGAACTGGGCGGTGTACGACAAGGCGCTGACCGCTGAGCAGGTCGCCAACCACTGGGCGAAGGGCAACACCACCCCCCCGCCCGTCCCGCCCACGCCGTCCCAGATCGACCCGGCCAAGTGGCAGGTCCTCGACGGAACGGTGACCTGGAGTAACGGCAGGGTCGCTCTCACTGAGGCACCAGCGCCGCACTACACGACGCTGGCGAGTGTCGAGGCGTTCGACCTGCGCGACTCGCAGGCACACATCCAGGTCGAACCCTTGCCCGGACAGGGTTCGGTGACGACGCTCTCACTCGCGTCTAGCGTTGCTGGCAACACTGAGGCGATTCGGTTTGTGGCAATCAATATCGCCGGGAATCGCTATCTCTACTACACGATCAACGACGGGGGTGACTACAGCGAGGTAGGCGAGACCTACAACCCGACGCTCCATGCCTGGTGGCGTATCCGCATGGCGCGCGGGGTTGTCTACTGGGAGACCAGCCCGGACGGCAAGGACTGGACGGTGCGGCGGACGGCCACCCCGGACTCCACCTTCGACTCGGTGAACATGCAGGTCTACCTCGACCCCATGCCCGACGCGACCCCCGACACCGCCTACCTGGATAACGTGAACGTGGTGCCCTCGATGCCGCTGCGCCTCGTGCAGCACTTCATCAAGGGCACCAGCACCGGCACCTTGCCGCAGGCGATGGCTCCGTTCACGAGCAGCCCCGGAGCCCTGGCGTCCTACTTCGTATCGCGCAACGTCGGGGCGATGGCCGAGGCACTCACCTGTTCGACAGGCGAGAAGCAATGGGCGACCAGCCTGACCACCAACGGCAACATCGTCACCAACAGCGCGCTCTACATGGAGTACAGCCCGGCTGAGACAACCAGGCTCGTGGTGTGGTCGGCTGCGCCCTCTGGGGTACTGACCCAGGACGGGGCGTACTACCTCAACCTGGAGGTGCTGCCGAACTCGGTGCCGGGCCTAGCCCTTGACAGCCAGCCACCGCGACTGCCGGAGTGCCCCTACATCCCGCCCCTGACTATCGTTGACCCCGAGGCTCCCACCGTCCCGCCGCCGCCTCGTCCGCCCAGTGTGAGCAACTCGCTCCAGCCGCCCGCCCCGTACATGTCCGGCTACTCGCTGTTCATCCCGGCTGAGCGTGTCCCCGAGTCGCTCGATGCGGTCCTCATCATCACGTTGACCACAGGCGCGGACGCTGCACGGTGGGTCCGACTGCGCCTCTACGCAGCACCCCTCGGCTACCAGCAGAAGTTGGAGGACCTAGACCCGTGCTCGTTCTGTGGTGACATAACTGTCACCTACATCCCGCCCAACTCGAAGTTCGTCATCGACGGGATGAGCCAGGTCGTCTACATCGAGGACACGGCGGGCAACCAATACTCCGCCTCGCACCTGGTGTTCTCCGGCACGGGTCAGCCCGCCCAATGGGCGTCAGTCACCTGCGGCATGGACTACTGGCTGGCCGTGGAGTTCACCGGCACGGAGCGGCAGGTCAACATGTTCTTCGTCAACGGCGGCTGGGCGGGCCAGCCTGACAAGGTGATCGACTCCTCGACCTTCACTGTCGATCTGGGCGGATGGACCAACGGTTTCTACGACGGCTCGCCCCGAGCGGTCCTGGCGCGTGACACCGCCCAGTTCGAGTCAACCCCCGCCTCAATGCGGGTCAACTGGCCGGTGGGTTCCACCGACCGTCCACAGGTCGTCATCGGCAACCTGACCGCGGGACGCACCTACATCATGAGCATGTGGGTGAAGTCGCCAACGGCACGAATCTCACTCTCACTGGAGCAGGGCGGAACGATCCAGGCCCCGCTGTCACCCGTCTGGGAGTACGTCGAGGGCGTCGTCACCGCCAGCGCCACGACGATGATTGCCTCCCTCAGCCGTGACACCACCCAGGCGTCGGGTGACATCTGGGTGGACGACTTCTCTCTGCGCGATGCAGAGATCGCCTCCTACTCGGTCGTGAAGATCGACCTCGCCACCGCTCGGCGGGAGTAGAGGTGCCCCTGGGTTGCGGGGTCAACGTCGCTGCGATCTTTGACCGCGGCGGTATCAGGCGGCTATTCCCCATCGACCGAACCACGTCCATTGCCTACGGTCGGATCAAGGACGGCATCTCCGATGCGCTGGTGCACATCCCCACCTCGGCCGACTGCTGCGGTGACCTGGCGACACTTGAGCCGGTGCGACACGAACTGGTGATCTTCCGTGACGGCCAGCGGGTGTGGGAAGGGCCGATCACTCGCGTCACCTACACAAACGACGATGTGGAGATCGCCGCCAAGGACGTGATGTTCTGGCCCTACCGGACGATCATGCGGGGCGAGTACGACAACTCGTATCCCAACATCGTGCACGGCACGGACCGCATCGGCCTCATCCTGCGCACCGAACTGGAACGCAAGGAGCGGCAGGAGCCACCCATCAACGTCCTGCCCTTCTTGCGGATTCACACCGAGGCCGACACCGCGCGGACCTCACGCCACACGCTGCCCTACCAGAAAACGGTGTTCGAGGAGGTTGACGACCTGGCCGCAAAGGCGGGGATCGACTACGTCGTCGTCGGTCGGTCGATCCACGTCCAGGACACGTCCTTCCTTCTCGGCCAGACCCCACTGGCAACCGAGGCGGACTTCCTCGGTGGCGTCGTTGTGACCTGCTACGGCATGGACCTGTGCACCTACTCCGCGGTCACGGACGGCGAGGGACTGTGGGGGGCGGACCAGCGGGACCAGATGTACTACGGCGAGGTCGAGATGCTGGCGACCGCCTACGACGAGGAGAACGACACCACCGACCCGAGCGTGGCGGAACTACGCAGTCAGGCACAGCGCAACCTGTCCCAGCGGTTCCCGATGCCCATTGAGGTGCGGGTGCCGGACAACAGCCAGATCAACCCGAACAGTGAAGCGTTCTCGTTCGACATGCTGGTGCCCGGCGTGAAGGTGCCACTGATGGCGACAGCAGGCTGTCGGCAACTGCGCCAGGATCAGAAGATCGACAAGATGGATGTGCGCCAGGACGAGAAGGGTGAGGTGGTCACCTTGACGCTGATCCCCTTCCCTGGAGCGAAGGCGAGCACGGTGGACAGCACGATGGAGTATGAGAAGCCGAACGCTCCGATACAGCAGCAGCAGGGCGTATGACCTCCTTCCTGACCCCGACGACGATGCCGGAGTGGATGAACCAGGTGAACCGTCGCCTGGCGGTCATCGAGCGGCACCGGCACGGCAGCAGCGGCAGCAGCGACGGGTCATCGGGGTCGGGCGACATCACCACGAACAAGTGGTTTCGCGCCTCGGTCGCCAACAACCTGACCACCCAGATTCAGGTGGACGGCAACGTCAAGGTGCCACTGGACGCCAAGGCCGACCCCTACGGGATGCTCAACTCCTCGTTCCAGTTCGTCCCGCCCCGCAGCGGGCCGGTCCAGTTCTCGGCGGGCGCGCACATGCAGCCCACCTCCACCGTTCTCGCGCACCAGGTGAACTTCCACGGCTTGATCGTTGACCTGGATGCCAGCAACTTCGAGTTGATCCGAGGCACCCAGTACGTCAACCTCAAGAGCGACTGGACCGCTGGCGGTGGGCAGCAGACAGTCATCTCGGGCATTGTCGAAGTGACGGCCGGACACCGCTACGAGTTCCAGTGCTACGTCCAGGCCCAGGGCGTCACCAAGATGTGGGCGCTGACGCACGAGAACTGCTACTTCTCCGGGGCCTACGCCGACTCCGGTGACCCGATCCGGCAGTTCCCGGTCAGCGGCTCCGCCGAACTGCACACCTGGACGCCGAGCATCATCACCTCCGGCAACCCGTTCGTCTGGGGGACCAACGCGGTCCGTAGGGGGTACTGGCGCTGGGTCGGGCCGCACCACATCCACTTCGCAGCACTAATGACCATCGGCACCAACGCAAACGGTGGTACTGGTGACTACTACTTCGCCTTGCCGCCGTGGGGCACCGCGGACCCGACCATCGACATCGAGCAGGGATGTCAGATCAAGGTCTATACGGGCGGTAACGGCAACTTCAACTACACCGGGACGCTGGTGGTTGCGGGTGGTGCTCTCGCTGGCGCTGGCGTGGCTGGCTACCTGGACGGCGGCACCGGTCCTATCGGGTCCGGCAAGCCCGCCTTGGGTAACGACTCGAACTTCGCTCTGTCCGGCGACATCCTCCTGGCTGGTGGCGTTCCTGTCGGCCCTAGCCTGGACCGACCCGAGGTGAGACCCTCAATCCAGTACGACGACCGCCCAGGGTGACAAACCTGTCACCCCAGGGATGGAGCCCCAGGCCGTGAGAACCGGCAGAGAGCAGGACCGTTATGGCCCGTTGCGGGTGCGCCTCAGGATCGTGCAGTTGTTTGGTCACCGGAGCGGGCGGGATCACCGTCAGCGGAGTGGGCACGCAGGACAACCCCTTCGTCGTCAATGGCCCGGTCTTTTCGGTCGGCAACAGTGCGACCGCCGACATGGTCCTGACCGGCTCGGGCACTTCGGGCGACCCGTACCGGATCGTCTGCAACGTCCACCTGGCGCTGGACCAGTTGACCGATGTGGTCGTCCCCTCACCGACCGCAGGCCATGTCTTGACCTATGTCAACGGCACCGGCTGGACCAATGCGATCCCGCAGTCGGGGACTCCCGGTGCGGTGCTGCACGACACCTCACTCAAGGGCGACGGCACGGCGGCAGCGGTCCTCGGTGTACTGCTCGACCCGGCAGGCAACATCACCCTCGGGCCGTCCGGCCTCAAGACCAGCGCCGCGTGGACCCAGTGCACGTCCGGTACCCGTCCGCCGAACCCGACCGCGTACCAGGGGATCATCGAAACCGACACCCAGGCGTTTGGCTTCTGGATGCCGGGCACGCCGGGCAAGTGGCGCATGTTCGACACCAAGGTCCAGAACTACACGCCCGAGTTCACCACCAGCAGCGGTACCCCCAGCATCGGAAGTGATGGCTCGTCCACCGGCTCGTACATGCGCAAGGGGATGCAATGCGACTTCAAGGCCAACATCAGGTTCGGGTCGAATATGAACGGCGGCATCGGCAGCGCCAGGGTCAGCCTGCCGATCACCCCGGCCGGTAACAGTGGACAGGTGGGCAGTCAGTGGGGAACCGGCTTCCTGCACGTCTCTGGCTGGGCCTACATGCCGATCCTCGTGCAGATCGGACCAGGCGACCCGAGGACCATTATCTGGGCCTACGAGAGTGCCTCGCGCACGATCATCTGGCACATGACCAACACGAGCACCGGCATCTTCGGCCAGGGCACCGTCCCGCAGAGCCCCAACTTCCCGATGGGTCCCAACGGCAACATCGAGATCGGCGCTACATACTGGATCGACTGAACCCACCCTGCGCGTCGAGGGGGCTCGATGTTCCGCAACCGTTCGGTGGTCGAGATCATCGTGCTGACGTTCACCCTCGTCGTCGGGGCCAGCCTGCTTGGCCTCGGTGGGATCATCGCCATCATTGAGATCAGAGACCCGGCCACTGATACGTCGGCAGCGGTGCAGTCGTTGGTCTCTGTCCTCTCAGGCATCATCGGTGCGTTGCTGGGCCTACTGGCTGGGAAGGCGGAGCGGCTGTCCAGCCTGACCTCCCGACCCGAGGAACGGGAGCGCGAGGGGCTGTGAGGACAAGTACGGCGATCTACGCGCTGGCCGGGTGCGGGCTGTGCTCGGCGCTGATGGTCGGCGGGGCCTATGCCCAGCAGCAACCGGGGATTGCACAGGACCCTTCCACGACCACGCCACCTTCGGTGACGGTAGCGCCTACCCCCGACACCACCGTCACCATCGTCCAGCAGGGACCGCAGGGTGTGCAGGGGTTGCCGGGGCGCGACGGCGCGGACGGTCTACCGGGTGCCCCTGGTAGTGACGGCACCAACGGGACGGATGGTAGGAATGGGCAGCCGGGTACGCCTGGTGCCCCCGGACCGCAAGGTCCACCGGGCGTGCCCGGTCCGGCCAGTACGGTGCCCGGTCCGGCGAGCACGGTCCCTGGTCCTGCGGGACCTGCCGGACCACCCGGACCCGCAGGAGTGACAGGTCCGAGCGGTCCTACCGGACAGCCAGGTCCGTCCGGCCCGCCTGGTCCGGCAAGCACCGAGATGGCTTGCCCTCCCGGCTTCCTTGCGGAGCCTCTGACGCTAAACGCTCCGGGCGGTCAGGTCACCATGTTTGTTTGCCTGGCCCAGTAGTCGGCGCAGCGCCCTACCCTGGGGGTGACAAAGATGTCACCCAACCACCACCAGAGAGGTCGCCCGTGTACGCGACGCGGTATCCGCCCGCCGACCAGAGCACTCAATGGTTCGGCAACGGCAACGCCACGGTCTCTCCGAACAAGATCGGCTGGCACACCACCGAGTCGGGTCGCAGTTGGCCGTCTTACGGCGGCGGGGGTTCGGCCCCGAACCTGACCTACCACCCGTGGGACCACGTCTGGCGGCAGCACTTCCCGATCAACGGGACCGCTGCGGCGTTCAAGAACAACGGCGACTTCATGACCAACCGGGCGGGCATCGTCCAGGTCGAGATCATCTGCTACTGCGACCAGAAGTACAGCCGCCAGTACGGGTACGCGGTCGAGGAGATGGACGACCAGGCGTATGACGACCTCTCTGAGTTCAGCGAGTTCATGCGCGTCGAGTGGGGCGTGCCGCCGTCCTCATCCGGCCTCCAGTGGCCCCCCTGGTTCGACTCCAGCAAGTCGAGCCCGCAGGTTCCGAAGTTCGCCAGCAACTCTGCCTTCACCGCATACGCCGGGCACTGTGGTCACGTCCACATCCTCGGCAACGACCACGCCGATCCCGGTGGCCTGGACGTTGAGCGCATCATGTCCGGGTCAGGAGGAGGAATCCCTGTGTCCGACGTGAGCGTCTCGACCGAACCGGCACCCGAGGGTTACCACGCCGTCGAGAAACTGTCCGTGACCACTGACGGTCGCCTGTGGGCGGAGGTGGCCGACAGCGTCATCATCGAGCCGCCGCCCACCGAGCCCCCACCCACCGAACCACCGCCCACGCAGCCACCGCCCTCCGGTGGCGGAGGAAGTGATTACCCCGTGCCGACCTCGAACCAGGTCTACCTCGACAAACTGCACTACGGCCAGGACGACAGCGACTCCGTCTGGTACCTCCAGGACGTGCTCAACGGGCACTCCCTGGCGGGCGGCTCGACGCTGCCGACGACCGGCTTCTACGGCGACCAGACCGACCACGAGGTGATCCTCTGCCAGCAGCAGCACGGGTTCGGCAACGACCCGGCAGGCACCTCCTACGTCGGCCAGGGACAGGCGGACCACCTGTTCGCCGGGTCCGGCCTGGAGGTCATCGGTGACACCAGCAGCGGCGGTGGCGGTGGGGGCAGCGCACCGCCACCCTCAGGGGGGTCAGTCAGCACCCCTTGGGATGGGGCGGTGGTCACCACGGCCTACGGGGTGCCGGGCTCCTGGAGCGCGGGCTTCCACACGGGCGAGGACTGGGCCTGCGGGTACAAGCAGCCGGTCCGGGCGACCTGGACGGGCAAGGTCGTGGCGATCAATGCCTGGGGTTCGTCCTACGGCCAGCACGTCATCTACGAGCACTCGGTCGGTGGTCAGACGGTGCGCACCGCCTACTGTCACCTGGCCGAGATTCAGTGCCACGTCGGGCAGGACACCTGGCCGGGCTTCCAACTGGGCCTGGCCGACAACACCGGTAACTCGACCGGCAACCACCTGCACGTCGAGCAGCGCACCTCCCCCTATGGATACAACAACCACTGTCAGAAGCCGGTGATGTGATGGGTATTGACCGAGAGAAGAAGCGGCCCACCGCCGAGGAGTTCCGCAGGCGGCGCGAGCAGGACGACCACCGTGTCCTGCCGGATGGCGAGTACGAGTACAAGGGCGACGCCTACTACGGCTACGACAAGAGCACGGAGCCACGCGCCTGGACCGACGAGGAGCGGCGCGAGCGCAACCTCGACCCACGCGGCGAGGACTCGCGCGGCGAGTGAAACAAGAAAGCCCCGGCCTGTGTAGGCCGGGGCTTTCTGTTGTTCAGGGGGCTGGAGTCTGAGTCTCGATCCGCGGTACGTCGGGACGGATTTCCACGTCGGTCCAGCGGAAGTCGGAGACCACGTCGTCGTCGCGCAGTCCCTCGTGGATGAACGTCTCGATCATTGCCATGAAGTCCTGGAGCGACTCGGCCTCGCTGGACGCCTGCACCCAGGCGGCGACGCCGAAGGTGACCTGTCCGCTGACGTGGTAGTTGCTGCTCATGCGTTCCCCTTGACTAGTGCGATGTAGGTGCTGTCGTGGCGACAACTACGGCACAGGTGCAGGCCCTCGTTCTTCCCCATCTGGATTTCCCTGCCGCACCGGTCGCATGGCCCGCGGCCGGTGCGGTAGGTGATGATGGCGGTCCCAACTCGGGTCGCCAGAATCTTCTCGTCCATCGCTTCCTCTCTGGTGGTGGTGGGTGACAAACATGTCACCCATGAGGACAGGTCGGGTCTCCGGCTGAACGGCCCGGCGTCTGACAGATGGCGGTGCCGCTGGACGGGCAGACCATCTTGGCCTTGCTCATCGTGGTGCGCTCGTGAATCTTCCAGACGTAGTGCCTGCCGGAGCGCACCAGCCCGATCTGCCGGGTGGAGTGACAGGTCGGGCAGGTGGCCCAGTCGATAGTGGGCAGCGACCGCTGACGCCCGCCCTCGCCCTTGCGCCGGTTCGGGGACTCAACCTCCATCATCGGTTGGATGTCCCAGCCATCGCCCTTGACCTGTCGCTCCTTCATGAGCGTCGGCTGCGACTGTCCCGCTGCACCTTGATGGTGGTGTGGGCGGGCAGCGAGTCGAAGCGCAGCCGAGGACCGGCCTTGTCGGGGTACGGGTCGATGCCCTCCCAGACGAACAGGCCGTCCTCGTCCTGGCCGGTGTAGAGCAGCGCGTCCAGGACCGCAGTCGTCCCGTCGTTGTACTGAATCCACACGTTCTCGGGCCGCTGGATCAGGTCCTCGCCGTCAGTCACCAGGGGCTCCTGTCGTTGTAGCGGTCGAACAGGTAGGCGACGAGGCGCGAGCGGGCCGAGGCGTCCAGGTCCTCCAGCAGGTCCACGAGGTTGCGCAGGACCGCGAGTTCCTCGTGCGGCGTGGTCGGTGGGTCAGGCGGCTCCGTTGGTTCCAGGTGGCTCATGGTCGTCATCCTGCTGCTTCCTCTCGGGTGGTGTCCGTTGATCTTCAATGGTCTGGCAGGAGACGCACACATCCCAGGCGTCCCCGTTCTCGTCCCTCCATAGTTCCTTGATGTCGAAGCATCCGAAGCAGATGCAGCACATCGCCTGGTCGTCGCCGCACCACGGGCTGTACTTCACGACCCCTTACGGCCCTTGACCGGCGTGATGTTGAGCCGCTGGTATTCCTTGCGACGGAACGACTCGATGGTCTGCTCCGGCACGTTGACCCACCGGACTGAGTGTTCCCCGGTCGAGCCGTTGACACCAGAGAGAACGGCAGCCGCGCTCTCCCTGTCCCTCTTGGCCTGCTTCTCCCGCCCTGCGGCGTCCAGGTAGGTCTTGACCGCGAGCACCTGCTCCTCGTCGTCAATGAGACCGGTGACATCTGTGTCACCCCCACGGCAGGCCGAGACGTAGGGGCAGGCGGCGTAGCAGAACTCGCGGGGCTTGTCCCGGCTGGTCTCCTCGTCGTTGGCGAGCGCGTAGATCACGTCGTCAACCCACTCCACGATCTCGTCCAGCGCCTTGGCGTCGTACTGCCACACCTCGACGTGCGGCTTGGTCTCTTTGCCGGAGCGGTCGATGTAGACCAGGGCGCACAGCGCGTTCTCGGGCAGTCGGCCCATGAGGATGAGCGCCGCCGTGTAGAGGATGACCTGCCAGCGGTGCTGCTGCTTGGCTCCCTTGCGAACCACCCCGAGCCCGTCCACCGTCTTGAAGTCCACGCACATGACGCTGGTGACGAGGTCCGGGTGGCCGCGCAGGGTGACGCCGTTGGGAAGTTCGATTCGCACTTCCAACTGCGTATCAACTTGCTCCGTCGCCCAGTGCTTGGAGAGCGCACCCTCGGCGTAGTTGCCCACGGCGTGCCCGACGAACGAGGCCAGCGCGTAGGTGTTCGGGTGGTCGGTGAACGGGTCATTGAGGATCATGCGGCGGACGTACTCGCGGCACCCGCCGATGTCAGAGACCCCGAGGATGTGACTGCTCGACTGCTTGCTGCGCTCGGACTGGTCACCGAAGTCGATGATCGACTGCTCCACCTGGTCGGCCAGCCAGAGCGCCGTCTGCTGGATAGCCAGGTCAGTCATCGCTGTTCCTCATCGACTCGGCCAGGAACACCCCCAGCAGTCGGAGTGCCTGCCACTCCGAGAACCCCTGCGCGACAAGGGTCCTGAACAACTCGTGTATCTGCGCGGCAGCGTCGGCCAGCGGCGTCTGCGGCTCCTCACTCGGGGTCACGACTCAATCGCCTCGGCCACGACCGGCTCGCCGTCGTTGGGCATGGTGGCGCGGGCGACCATGTCCTGGACCTCGGGGCTCATCGGCTGACGCTCGGGGCGCGGGTGCCACTGGTCCGGGTCCACGGTGAACCGCACCTGGTCCCTGGTCGCACCCTGGGCGTAGAGGCTCAGGCCGAACTGGCTGCCGAGGTTGGTGCAGCACCGCTTCATCGCGTCGGAGGCGGCGGTCTTGACGGCGAAGTCCATCGTGTCCCCGAGGACCGGGCCGACCTGGGTGGCTGCGGCCACGTCGGAGTAGACGCCGCCCGTGGCGTGGATGGTGACCCGCGCCTGGGCCAGTGCGGTGACGACGTAGTGCCCGCTCTGTCCGTCAGCACCACGCCGGGACACGTCCACGACCTCGATGTGGGTTGTCTCGACATCGAACTTCCCGAAGCCGAACACGCGGATGAGGGTGGCCCGCACGTCGTGGGCCTCAAGAAAACTGAGGTTCGCTCCGCCCTGGCTCCGCTTCTGCACTCGCGCTGGGTGGAGATCAGCGAGTAGCAAGTTCACCTGCTCGGTGGTCAGACCTGGGAAATCGCGCTTCATGCTCGTGCCCTCTCTCGGTGGTGGCGTTGGTTCTCGTTGTCACACAGGCGGCAGTTCGGGTAGCCGTCGGTGCCGGGACGCCCGTGCTCGGCGTAGGAATGGCCGCGTGGACAGTGTGTTCGGCGTAGTCGGAAGCCGGTGGAGCGGGCGTTGTTCTCGCCCATCGTCACGTCCTCCAGGTGGACAGGGTTGACACAGTTCCGCACTCGACACAGGTGGTCGAGCGTGAACTCGATAGGGCCGACGAGGTGTTCGTAGGACCAGCGGTGTGCTTTGACTGTTCTACCCGGAGGGTCTGACAGGGTGAAGATTCCGTAGCCGTTCTGCGTGGCAGCGAGCCAGAGCCAGCAGTCAGGAGTGATGGCGACCTTGGCCCAGAAGCGGTCGGCCTCGGGTGCGCCTCGATAAGCCCAGCGGTCAGTCATGGGTTCCTCTCGGTGGGTGACAAAGATGTCACCCCGCAAGGTGGTGGTGGTCGCCTGCGCGTACCTCCATCCTAGTGCGTTACGGGTGTGTGCGCAATGGTCATTTACGGGGGCGTTCAAGTGCATATGACTGACCCGCGCAGTCGATGGCCCA
>Ga0207694_10000548_pt1 | contig 34055 bp, 24 predicted proteins | sample KBSC34metaG_FD_184353 | JGI IMG/M metagenome (GOLD analysis project Ga0207694, IMG submission 184353) | Corn rhizosphere microbial communities from Kellogg Biological Station, Michigan, USA - KBS C3-4 metaG (SPAdes) (version 2) | ecosystem: Host-associated > Plants > Roots > Rhizosphere > Soil... | reverse complement strand
AACCCTTTCAGGGTATTGCGTGTATTTTGAATTTATACCCAGGGTTGTCGCTGCGCTCCAACCCTGGGCTGAAATTAGCCAACGCCTTCGGCGTATTTTCAAACTGACCCACTACCCCCACGGCAAGTGCTATACCAACTTCAAACATTTATGTTTATTGAAGAGTATTGGATGTGACCCGGGAATTTTTCTGGTCTAGACGCAAGAATCCGCACAGATGAGGAAATCAAGCCAGTCTGCCAGACAGCTTTAACAAGCTGTGTCGTCATTGACAGACTCAAAACGCGAGGCATATAGTCCCAGCCGTTTTCGACAAGGCTGAACTCACGAGCTCCTGCTAGCAACCAGATTCACTCATTCAAGCGAATGGAGGTGCATACATGATTCAAGTCAGAAAATGGCGAATTGGAGTTGTCTGCCTTATCACACTCTTCGCCTGCCTCGTAGTTAAAGCCCAGGATCGAACAATCATTATCAGCGGTACCGTGGTTACTCCGGAAAAGGTCCTCAGCAAAGGATGGGTTGTCGTCAGGCAAAAGAAAATCAGCGCAGTGTTAGACAAGATTCCTTGTTCCAACGACTCTTGAACATCGACGCCGGCGAACAACTTAAGTCGTGACGCGCACAATCGCCGAATCGGAAGTGATCGAGACAACCTCGAACGTTGGAGCGCCTGCAGCCGCGACATAGCGTCCGCTCGCACGGAGATTATCGGCGACCACTTGGACTGCTTCCTCGGCGCCACGTGGGGGATAATAGAAGTCACTGCCGGTGTGGTCGTGTGTCCCGCCCGCGGGACACGCGCCAGGAACTTGCGGAGCCACCCATACCGCGAGGAGTTCGCACTTGCGGCACCAGCGCCACTGCGTGGCAGCGGTTCGGAACGTCACGAAGTACTCTTCCGGCCCAGGGGTGTGCATCCCGCTCACGGGGCAGCGGTTTTCATTGGCGCCGTTGAACGATTTGAGTGACATCAGGACGCTACATTGCAGGCAAACGCGCCAGAAGCTCTGCTCCTTTGCGAGCGTCGTGGGGTTTCTGCGCACCACGTAGACTTCGCGTGCGGATGTGTCGTGCGTTGCGCCGACAGAACAACCCGCGGGATTGTTGCCCCGAACCAGACACGCGCACTGGCTGCACAGCCGGAAACGGTCATCGCCTGGAACCGAGGTCGTATCCCGGGCGATCTCGTACTCTATTCTGTCCGCTATATGAGTCCCGCTGACAAAGCACCTCCCCGTGTCGGACGTTACGTCGCGAAGATGGAGTGCGCTACAGCTCTTACAAAAGAACCAGTGACGTTGCGCGGCCGCGGCCTCGGTGTCGGTGCGGAGCGTGTAGCGTCCACTTCCGGCGTGGTCGTGCCTGTCGCCCGCAGGGCAACGACCTTCCGCGCGCGAGCGGTCATGAAAAGCGAGCCCGCGGCACTTCGAGCAATATTTCCACTCACGCTGCCCGGATGCTTCGTCGAGGTTGTGAGTGAGTCCGTAATCGGCCCCCGAGAGGTTGTGCACTTCGCCGCCAGCGCAGCGTCCCTGTCCAGCGTAGAAGAGTCCGTCACACTTTTTGCACCAGCGCCACTTGTTCTGGCGGTGAGGTCCGCTCCCGCCAGCAAGCACGTAGTTGCCGCTGCGTGAATAGTCGTGGAGTCCACCGGCTGGGCAGGCGCCCTTCATGGCTTGGCCGCCATATCCTAAGCCCTGACACTTGTGGCACCAGCGCCAGTTTGGTTGGCCGGCGCCGCCGTGGAGTAATGTGTAATTGTCGGAGCCCGATAGATCGTGTTCGTCTCCGGCCGAACATCGACCGTTGGTATTGTTTCCGGCGAAGGCCAGTCCCTGACATTTGGAACACCACCGCCAGTTATTCTGTCCGACGGAGGCCGGCACGGGATCGAGATTGAAGAGTAGGCCATAGTCCTCGCTTGCTCCTCCGTCATGCAGACCGCCGGCGGCGCAGAGCATGTCCTCTCCGTAGACCATGCCCTGACAGTTTGAGCACCAGAACCAACAATCCTGACCCACCGAGTAGAGTGTTTGCTGCGCATGCACCACCACGCGGCTGGTCCCGAGCCCTCGATCCCATCCGATCGCGGGTCGGTAGGAGGCTGTGTAGATGCGATTGTCGGGCGCACGGATCACCTGCACCATTCGCGTTCCGGCGGCCGAGCCGTAGAGCGGTACGAGAGTTACGGTCTGTGTGCCCGAACCGCTGAAGCGCATAACCTCGTTGTCGTTCACCCAGCCCAGCTTGTGTAACATCGGCGCGCTAAGCGCCGCGCCTGCGGGTGTGAAACGGGGTGTCACAAACTGCGCGGTCAAGCTCCAACTCATGAGGTCCGTCCAATCGCCGTATGCGCCGGGACGAGTGTCGTCGCCGAAGACACCCGAGCGGCGGAGGCCGAACGCATGTATGAAGCCGAAGGCGTGTCCGATCTCATGACTCAATGCTCCGACGCTGGCGTCATAGGCCTGCGGTACACTGTAATTGCTAATGGGGACGTGCCGGCCGCTCACGTGGCAAGGGCCCGGCCCGCGCACAGCGTCGTTATAGACAAGGCACTGGCAGCCGTTGCACCGGCTCCAGTTCGATTGCTCGCCCGGGCCGCTGCTCCCCACGCGAATCACATAGTTCCGATCCCCGAGCGTGTGGGTACCTCCCGCCGGACAGGGCGCCATGAAACTGGACGACACTATTGCCTCGCACTGGCTACACCACCTCCACCCGGCGTGACCGTCAGTAATCGTGGTGTCGTGCTCGATGGAATAAAGAGAGCTGCCGGAGTGGTCGTGACGAATTCCACCCGCGCATCTACCGGGCTCGCGAGAGCCGTCCCAGTAGGCAAGGCATTCGCAATTCTTGCACCAGCGCCACCCCACCTGGCCGCGCCACGCGCTGATTCTCGAGACCACGTCTTGTCCCTGGTTGCCAAAGTTATCGAAGTCGACTATTAGCGCGAACGTGTAGCGGTAGCCCGACAGATCTTCGCCTGCCGCTGTGGCGGCCGCGCGTGCTAGTGCCGCCGCCGCGCTGCGGCTATCCGGTCCCGTCGGTAATTGCGCGACCGTTTGCGTGAGTCGATACCAGCCGAGGACGCGCGACCCCGCGAGATCGAGTCGCCCGCCTGATATCTGCGACCAGAAATCGTATGCGCCTCCAGCGCCGGCTTCGGAAATGAAACTAGTAAAGTAATCCGGAGTGGGCGACGAGGGCACATCACGATCACTCGGACAGCAGAGAATTACCACCCATGGGTGAGACCCCTTAAGCTTCGTCGTCATGTTCCCTCCCTGTAATTAGTCGCTGGCGCGTAGGACCAGCAGGTGGTTGCATAAGTATCAAACGGCGATAATAGCCGTCGCAATTGGTTGCACAAAGAGTTGGGAGAATCTACCACAAAACTTACAGAATAAACGGAAAGTTCTTGCTTCTCGGTGTGAAGGGTAACAGCCTATCTATTAGCTCTTGGGACTTGGGTCGCAGGGTCGATTCAGAAAAGTAACGCGATTCAAAGAAACAGATCGCGCGCAGACAAAAGATTCTATGGACCATGATCTACGCCGATCGCAACAGTCTGGGCCAACCAATGGCACAGTGCTTGTTTTGCGGATCACGACGTCATCAATCGCTTAGCGATGTTCGGATAAGTTGAGCGATAAAAACTTCTCAGAAGATTTCGAAGGAGTACCTCACTAGACACCTATCGCGTTGACACCGTCCGCTCACAGGTGTATATACGACCCGCCAACGTTAGTCCCCCGACTCCTTGCGTTTTCCGGCTTGATATTTCCGAGTTTGCCTGCTGATAAGCTGTTCCCGGCCGCCCACCAGGAATTTACCTATCCAATCGCCTAACTACAGCAGGTCTTTTCAGGTTATAGAGAGGATCTTCGTGGGTAGCTCAAGCAATTAATTGATGCCGGTCACCAGCCTCGCGTCGCGAACTCGTTGGTTCACCAACATCCGATGCACTCAATCAAGGGGGGGGTAAGTTTTTCAAGTGAAGGTCACAGTTCCCAGTCGAATCCACAAAGAAGTAGCCATACAGACCTTGCAGTCTATAGCCGGATGGAAACTGGCTGCATATGTCTACACTTACCGCAGACTATTGGGCTGGATAGCCGCTGTTTTCTTAGTGACTGCCGCTCTTGTCGGAATTGCAACTATCAGGAACACTCCCGAAGTTTCCGTGATTACCGCAGCCCCAACTCAAACTGAACAGATTCAAGCCGCAAAGGCCGAAGCCGCTGTTGCCTCTGAACCAATAACCGAACCGGTGACGGACCCGGCGATTTCAACAGCACCTTTGATTGGTGACTTTGGTTTTTCATTGGGATCACCGGGTCAATCGATTGAGACGCTGCCAACGATTAAAGCAAAAGAACCTCTTACAGCTCCTAAACCAGAAGCCATACCATCACCGCCACCGGCGCCGCCAGCGGTAGCCGAAACCCTACGACCTTCTTCGGAGCCAACCACGGCCCAAAAAGAATTCGTGGAGATCGCCGTTCAACTGACCGTCCATGAGGGACGCGTCGCTGAAGCCCAGGTAGCAAATCGACAGCCAGGCGCAGAAACATTTGAAGCAACTGCACTCCACATTGCCAGACAACGCCGCTATCCTCCAGGAACTTCGCGCACCGAAATCGTCGTGGTACGGGTAGCCAACCAGTTGGGGGAAAAAGAACCATGAAGCATTTACTAATCCTCCTGATCGCGGTCTGTTCTTTCGCCTACACCAGCAACGCACAAACCAATGCCACCGCCACCCCGGTAGCGGAAGCCACTAGCGGCAGTCGAGACCAAGATGGATTGAGGGGGCCTGTTCGTCGGGTACGAGTGGAGATTGCAAACATCGTCACCAGAAACGGCAAGCCGGTGGAATTACCAAAATCCGTTGTTGAAGTGTCAACTTACGACGTCGCGGGGCGAAAGATTGATTCCGTGGCCTACCCGGTTCAAGGCGCAACTGCCCCGGGCAAGGAAGAATACAAATACGACGACAAGGGCAATATCATCGAAATGACATTGCGTGGCAGTGACGGCTCAGTCCTCTCCCAGGAAAAGTACACTTACGATCTCGATGAGTTCGGTAACTGGAAAAAAATGACCGCTGCCATTGCCATCTACGAGAATGGGACCGTCTCGTATGAGCCTACTCAGGTTACCTACCGAACGCTGACCTACTACTATGGTCCAACCGTAGCCAAACCGGGTGTCCCTGCTGCGCCTGTTACTGCGCCTTCGAAGCAGCGTACCGATGCTGAAGCAGCGCCAGAGGCAAATAAGCCGGCGCTAACTCAACCACCAAGCGTTGTATCAACACCGGCAAAAGTTGCGGAGAAATCTACTCCATTACCAGCCACGAATACCCAGCCACTACCACCCACGAGCAACGCGGCAGACGCGAGCAAAGAAGATGTAAGACCGGCGATCTTACGGATTTCTGAAGAAGTTCTCAGAAAGGCGGCGATTGCCCTTCCAGAACCAGAGTATCCCGCGGATGCAGAGATGGCGAGAGCTTCGGGTCCGGTCCAGGTCGAGCTGATTATCGATCCGAACGGAGTTGTCACTGCGGCGCGAGCCGCTTCGGGTAATCCGCTGCTCTTCGACGCGGCAACTTCAGCAGCCCGCCAGGCTCAATTCTTAATGTCCGCTTTTTCAGATCACCCTACCAGTGCCTACAGCGTTCTCACTTACAATTTTGTACGACCAGCAGAAGTAGCTTCAATTCCCAGAAATGCATCTTCGACCACCATTGACGCGCGAATGGAAAAATCAGTTCCTCCTGGGACCAAGGCAGCACTTTCACCACTTCCTGAAAGTAAAAAGACCCCTCCAGTGACGACCCCCGTCTCGAATAACAATCCAGACACAACGGATACGAAAACGTTTGCCGGTTATTTCAATAAAGGAATGGCTAGCCTCGGCTCCGCAAAATACAAAGACGCGGTTGAATCCCTCACGCAGGCTGTAGCCTTAAACCCGCAGGATGCAATTGCTCACGCAAAGCTTGGACTTGCGTATTCGGCGCTCGGCGAACATAAACCTGCCATCACAGCATTCAAACAAGCTATTAAATTGAATCGCGCCTTTGTTGATGCAGATTCTTATTTCCGCCTTGGTATTTCTTATCTGGCGCTGTCTGATTACGCGTCTGCGATCGACCCACTGAAGCAAGCGCTCTACGGCGTCAAAGCAAAAGTGCTGGAAGACGGAACCAAGTCAACCGCTGGACCTGGTGAAGCGGACATCAACGACGCTCTGGGTCGCGCTTACTACGGCATCGGCTCCTATCGCCAGGCTGTGAAAGCGTTTGAAAGCGCCGTTCGACTTAAACCCGATTTCGCCTCGTCGCACTACGGCCTCGGACTGTCGTATTGGGAAGTTGGCGACAAACGTTCAGCCGAAAAAGAAGAGCAAGTTCTTCGCAAGTTGAACTCTCGACTCGCAGATCGTTTAGCGGGAATGTTTATCGTACCGGCCGGTCAAAAAAATAAAGTGTTTTGACGATCTCGATCTGCACGCCTGAAGTTGGGTTTAGTCCATCTCAGACGAGTGTTGTCGCGGGCGATGCGATGCGCGAGACGGTCGACTCCCGTGTGATTGCGTCGGTGAAGGAGAGCCAGGTCGCGCGTACTAGGCAAACGCTCCTTCGGTTTGAGGTCGCACTGACGATGCCGAGTGTGATCTGCGTGACCAGTTGCTCGCGTATCGGGACTTCGCTGTTTTTGGAGAGCCAGAGTCGCATCGCGCTTTGGTGCGCCGCAGAATATCATAGGCGCCTGCGGCCTCAGAGTTTAGCCTCTTCAAGGACAACCCACTCGTCGCCCTGCATGATCTCGAACGCGATAACCGGGTGCATCTCCCAGAGTGTCCCGCGCGTCTTCTCGAGTTGCTCGGGGTGCTCCTGATCCATCATCAGCCAGCCGCTCAGACGCACCTTCATACGGTTCGTTACGACTGTTGCGATGCGCTGTAAACTCCACCCGGCGTTGTGCTGAGAACTCACGCGCGGGGTCGTCTCGCAGACCACCGACTGCCAGCGATCCTCCTTGTTCGCCTTCACCGGGTCGTCCACGAGCCACATGTGGTAATCAACTGCCGTCGGGGAGTGACAGTTGCACGACTCCTCGCCCTCCTTCTTCACGGCGGCCAGCCAGCCGATGATTTGTATGGCTCCCTTCTTTTCGTTCGCCATCACTTCTTTCAACGCCTCGGAGGACCACTTCCCGCGATTCTTCTTCTCGATACCTTCGGGCCACGCCAGATCGAGCATATTCTCGACGCTGGTCTCCCGCCAGTTGCCCGAGTGCGTGCGGTTCTTCAACTCGTTTAGCTGGTGATCGCCCCCGTCGCCCCCGAGGGGACAATCCTCGAGGGCGTCAATTTTTGGGGAGGTGGTTGGGGGCTCGACTTCCGGCTCCTCGAAAAGCCTTCGTTTAGTGCGCTGTCTGGGCTGGATCGGCGGGAGCGCGGGTGCGGGCGCGCCCGGTAGGGGCGGCGGCGCGATGACGTCCTCGTCTTCGTCCTCGTGGACCTTAGCTATCTCCATGCCCGCGTCGAACGGCGTGGTCTCGGCCGGCGCGAAGGACACCGGAGGCTGCGGGCCGCGCACGGCCTGAATCGCGTCGGCGACGGCACCGACAGCCAGGCTCTTGAAATCGACGGGTGCGGCCTCCTCGCCCGAGACGTAAACGGTGCCGCTCAGATTACCGGCTTGGTCGACGGTCAGCCCCTCGTCTGTAAGCGAGAGACCGTGGCCGCCCGCGGCGAAGGCTTGTTTGAATTTTTCCAGGATCTCGCCGCCGGCGCCCGGGTTCGGCCCGACGGTTCCGTTCACGCGTAACTTTATTCCTTTGAGCATACGGTTCTCCTGCTTTCTACTGTTAGAGCTTGGTCCGGACAGCCGTAGACAAACGTCAGTCGAGGGCGATTTCAAACACGCCCCGGCCGTGTGTGGCGGCCCGTAGCAGGCGCTGAGTCGGGTGAATTTGTAGGTCGAAAATAGGGGCGTCCGGCAAGCCGTTTTGCATAGGCGCCCAGTTACGTCCTCCGTCGGCGGAATGCCAGACGCCGATATCGGCACCGGCGTAGACGTTGCTCGGCGCCGCTGGATCAACCGCGAGGGCGTTATGCTCCACGTTGAGAAGATTGTTACCACCGGCCGGGCCGCTTCGGACTTCCCACTTCGCCCCGTCGAACCACCAGATTCTGCGTCCGTCTCCCATCCCGCCGAACGCAAGGTAAACGGACGAGCGGGTCGCGTCGGCCCAATCGACGGCGATGTCGCTAATCAGACCGTCGAGCCCGATCGGGCCTACGGCGACGTTATCGAGTTGGATGACCGTCCAACTGTTGCCCGCACGGTCGGCTCGAAACACTCGCCCGCGTGTCGTCCCCATGAATAGCCGTGTCGGCGACGCGAAGGCCATCGCAAATATCTGGTCCACAGGGTGCCCGGTGGGGATAGAAAAGTTCATGGACCATGAGGCGGCGAAGTCGTCCGACACGAAGACCACCTCGCCGGCGGCCACTGCCACGATGTTGGCGTCGGCCGGGTTCGCCGGGTCGAACGGAGCGCCGACGATCGGTTGCGTCATGGTCGCCCAATTGAACTTCCATTCCGCCGACCAGGAGTTGTGCGAAGACCCTCCGCTCTCCGAGCGATAAACCTTCCCGTTGGCAAACACGAGCACCAAATCCGGGTCCACCCAGTTGACCACGCAGTACCCGCCGTCGCCACCCCACACGTGGTTCCAGATCGGCGCCGCGACTGTGCGAGCGGTGCCGTTGTCCTGCAAGCCCGTGAACAGAATGTGCGGGTCCGTAGGATGCTGGCCGACGAAATTACAGCAGAGGCAAGCGAGGCCGTTGTTCTGACCGGCGAACTCGCCCGTCCCCCGCGGGTTGCGGTTGAGGAATATTCCCCCGTCACACCCGCACCACAGCTCCGTCGGGTCGCCGGGTGTGTGGACCAGCACGTGTACATCCGCGTGCGCGTGAGTCCCGATGGACGCGGAGTTATTTACCTTGAACCCCGCGCCGGCGGCTTTGATCATGCAGCGCCATATAGACGCCGGAAAGGGGGGAGCGCCGACGCGGTCGCCGCCAAGATAGATCACGTCGGGGTCTACCGGGTCTACTGCGATGGCGAGGTCGTATGCGCCCTGTTTGCCCGGGAGGACATCGGGGATGTTGCTCACGTTCTTCCATCCCCCCGAAATATTATCGAGCCGGTAGACGCCGTGAAGCCCTCCGTTCGTGTGCGAGATGAACGCATAGAGGAGATTAGGGTTGTTGGCCTGCACTCCGAGGGAGATGCGGGCGGCATTGGTTGTGGGCAGCCCGCTCCCGGCCGGGTTCCAGGTTGCCCCACCGTCGTCCGAGTAAAACACACCGGAGACGCCTGCGTTCCAACCCCACTCCGCGCAGTAGAACCGCGTGGAGGCGCCGGATGAAGTAACAACCACGCTCGAATGTACACCCGTGCGCACGCGTAGCCATTCGAAGTCGCCACCGGGTTTCGGCACACGGCGGTAAAGCCCCTGCGTCGTCGCGCTGATGACGTTATTGCGGTCGCGCGGGTCAACGGCCAGAGCAAAGAATGCTTCGCCCGCCAAGTCAGGCGTGCTCGGCTCGGGTGACCAGTTTGCCCCGCCGTCATCGGACATGATCGGCCCGACTCCCCTGTAAGCCGGTAACGATCCGGTGATGCGCTGCCGGAAAAGCTGGAGTGTGTCTCCCTCACCCGTGCCAACGTAAACCCGCGTCGGGTTGGCTTGATCAATCGCGATGGCCCCGCACACCAGACTGGCGCTGGCGAAGTTAGTCGGGTCGAGGTCGAAGCGATCCATCATCGAGCGCCACGTTGCTCCACCGTCATTCGAGCGGAATACGCCGCCGTTGGCCGAGGCCGCGTAGAGGATATTCCCGCCCGGGGCCACCGCTATTCCGACCACACGCCCCGCGACCGGCTGGTCGCCCACTGTCTGCCCCTCGAGCACAACGCTCGGCCCGAGCGGCTGCCAGTTGCGCGCGCCGGGGACGAAGGGGGCGGCCATCCCTATCGTGGGGAAGGCCAGAGTGGGTGTCGGCGGCGACACAGAGGCTGCCTTCCGCCGCTTGTATTCCAGGAAGATGTCACGCCACACCGTTGGGCCGGCCGGTTCCAGCACGGTGGCGCCGTCCGGCTGAATGCTGCTGACCGCAATCGTTACCGGCGCGGGCTCAGCCGCCATTGTCATCTCAAACGGCGGCGCGGCCACAGCACCGCGTGGCACGAGTCGCGTATAGGCCGATTCCAACGTCGGCAGCAGCCACCCGAGTGGACCGTCTTCGTCCCGCTCAAACTCTTCGATCTTCTTGCCCGTTAGCTTGACCGGGCGTAGTGCCCGTGAGGGTCGGCCCTTCCCGTTGCCTCCACCGTTGGTGAAGTTTTTTGAAGAGGCGGTACTCTTTTTCGCCCCGCCTTTTTTTGCCTTTTTCATAGCTGGAACCCTTTCCTTATTCGTTCCTTATTCGTCCGCCGACGCAGATGGGTGGGTGAGAACTTGACGCTTTGAGCAAGCCGCGCACTGTTGAGCGGACTTTCTGCCGACTCAAGCACAGGCGTTCATCTGCTCAATGAGCGTGCCCGTGATGCTGTTCGAAGATTTCCTTCAGCACAAGCGCGAGCCTGACGCCGGCACGGAGCAACTGCCGTTCTATGTTCGCGCGGTTGTCCGAATAATATTGAGTCGTGATGTGATAGAAGCCGTCGTTTCCGCGCGGGCCGATCTGGTATGCACTCTGCACCGCGACGCGGTGCGCCTCTTCGGCCCAACTGACGGTCGTTCCTTGCTCTATGGCGTTTAACTGTGCTTGCGTCATGCTCGCGGTCCGGTTTGCCAGCAGGTTGAAGTATTGGTTCTCGCTCATACCAGTCCAGGCGATGATGTAGTTGTCCCAGGCGGCGTGGAGATTTCGCTTGTGTTCGTGATCCTCGTCGTCATAGCAGCTCTCCGAAGCGTTGGGCTCGCGGACGCAAATCTTGCGGGCGTTGCCGCCGTCGTCGTCGTCCTTAGCGACGTCGTGCATCGGCTGGTGCATGTCGCCCACGAAATGGAGGATGAAGGCCAGCGCGTCGCGCCGTTCCCGCGCGCTATGTCCTGACGTGAGCAGCACGTTACTGTAGCGCTCAAGCGCGTTGATAACACAGTCTCCCTTGGCTGGATCGAACCTGCAGTCTTCAGAGGCGATGTAGTTCTGACGTCCGAAGGGGATGTCTACGAAGTGGTTGTTATAGGTGGTCAGGTAGGGAGGGTTGAAGCGCGCGTCGTCCGGCCACATCACGGCCTCAAGCAGAGGCTCGCCGTTCAAGATCGCCGCCACTTTCGAGGGGACGCCGGGAGCGGTAGTCTGTAGCCGGCGCATCGCCAGCCTTACGACCAGGCGATGCCCGACTCTGCCCCAACCGAAGACGTTCGCGGAGAAGCTGAGCAGAAACAACACTGCCAACAATATGGAGATCGACCGGGCCGTGGGACGATGCATGGGAGGCTCCTTGTTTGCTGAAATTCGGAAAGAACGGGTGAGCTCGCAAATGCCGAGCACGCAGATTATGACCGGCGGCGGAGTCTGTCAAGCGCCATCTGCATGACGCCTCGTGAACCCTAATCGGGGGCGCCTGACTTTGATGAAGAATTCTTATCCAGAAGTGTCGACACGTCCCAGCGTCGCATGAGCCATGAAGATGGGGGAAACGTTTATCAGGGCCGTGAAGAGACAGACCGCCGCGGCCCAACGTGCCAGCCCCTCGACGGCGAGGAACAATTGGACCAGGGGAGCGATCAGACTCAGGAGCAAACAGGCTGCGGCCGGCACGCGTTTGGTATAAATCTTTCTGGCCAGGAGTGACAGACCGATTGCGGCTAAAAGTTCGAACAGTCCGAAGTCTATAAACAGTTCCTTAGCATGCCTCACGATTACGCCACTTAGGACGTCCAGTGACCGACCGTTACCGCTGTCCCCTGATCAACTCGCGCGGGCGTTAGGGTACTAACTTTTACATAATTTACGGGTACACTTACATTCTTCCGAGACGCTGATGAGGCACTGATTCGCTCGAAACGCTTGACGGCTTTTGCCGGGTAAAGAAGTCAACGATGGCTGCAGAGTACGGACCGACTACTTATCTTTATACGAAAGCGGGGAGCTGGCGGAAAGGGTGCAAGCCCTTGAAAACTTCTCCTTAGCTGCACCGTCTGCCCGCGCGACTGCCGGCAGACACAACCTCAATTCCGACGAGCTTGCGACTGAGTTTATTGCCCAGGCGGGGATGCCGAGTTGGGCCAGCATGTTCGCCCCAATGACTCAAAGAAAAACACTGATAGACATTTCCTGTTCGACCGATAACGAAGTAAGCATACTTCCCTTCTGCTGCGCAGTCTTCGGCGGCTTGCTTACCATCATTAGGCGACCATCGGTAGAATGAACTATCGCGCCAATGGGAAACCCATGCTGATAGGAACCCCGAACACGCATTCTTACTCCCTGAAGCCGGATCGCCTTTGGGTAATAGATTTCCTTGTCCGAATCTTCGGCTTCAAAGTCACCGCTAGTTTCTGTCTTCGCACTCATGTTCACGTCCTCAGTCTTATCCAACGGGATTAATGATCGGTCGCCGGGCCGATGACTCCCACGCCTCAAAATCTCCTCCCGCCGGCTCTAGGCTTTCGGCTTGAGTAATTCTTCCAGAATATTAGCCTGCAGGGCGGCTCTCTTCTTTTTCATTTCCTCTTTCGCAGGGCCGTCCGGCGCTGCCTCAATCTTCTTGTCAAGTTCGATAATCTGCTTGCGGAATGAGATGTCGTTAAAAAGCTTGAGCCCTTCAATCACAAGCTCGAACGGGACTGATTTACCTTCCTTAATGTTAAAGAAACGAGACATGAGCGCGGCGCTGGCCGCCGTCGGAGTGAACGATTTGAGCTCATCGCTCTGCGTTCCATCTACGCTGATAACGACGTAAGGGACATCGCCACTGTAAACCTTTGCCTCGTTGGCGACTTCAACAACCGTTCCCTTCGTCGAGACTTTGTGCTTGGTACGGAAAGATGGATCAACGGAATCGATGTTGTCGCCCGTGACCAATACGAAACCAGCCGGAAGGGGAGCGCTACCAGGAAGAAAAATGTCCAGGGCGTCGGAAGATTCGAATTCAGGCGTGCTGTCAAATATGGCTTCACCAATCTTGCCAATCAATTTGGTAATTGCCCCTGCAGCGATGAGATAGAAACTCTGAGTCACAAAGAGAGGAATGCCCGCAGCTGAAGTGAAGGTATTGCCGATCTGCTCAAAGATTTCCTGGTCGAAGCTGTCGAAAGCAACCGTGATGTCCAGAGTTAAAGATCTCTCGAGGAGCGCCGGCGAGTAAAATATGTGCGGTGTTCCCTGTTCGCTCGCGCCGGGTCGTTCCATTCGACTATGAGCCGGCACTCTTTTCTTGAGGTAATTGAGAGCCCGCGGCTTGGCGTCCAGTGTCGCGATACTCTTGATAGCGGAGGTAAGAAGCATATCCTCCTTCTTCGGACCGAAGAAACTGCCTTTTGGGAATTTGCCCGTGTAGACCTCTCTGACAATCACTGACAGCGGCAAGCCAAGGCCGATCGGCTGAAAAGGAACTACCTCATCCTCAACTTCCATTTTCCCGGCGCCCTCAGCTTTCAGATCACCCGTCGGCAGGTTGATCGTGCTGGGGGTTTTCCCGAGTTTCAGATCGTCGAAGAATTCAGTCAATGATCTAAATACATCTGGTTGGAAGATTTCGTCAGCAGTCATTATCGCGTCGCCTTGTGCGTAGTAAAGCATTTTGGGTGTCTCCTTGAGAGTAGGGTTTCGAATTATCTTAACGGAGTTTGAGTTTTGAGATTCTGTCCTGGGCACGACTGTAATGATCTGGCACAAACACACGCTGCGATCGAGGACGTGCCAAGGCGCGTGACTGAATCTACGGCAGATTGATTTCTATCTCTCCCTTGACGTCGCTGCCGTTTGGCGTCTTTCTTGGAATATCAACGAGCTCACCTTCATTATTCAACTCGCCGATCGCGCGCACAGTCATTTTCTTGCCGGCCACAGTAACCAATAGGAAATGATACATAGCGGCCCACGAAACGGTTCGTGCTTCGTCAAATTTGTCAGGAGTTGCAGTCCTTAGCTGGCCTGCGCCGCCTGACACCAGATACTCAACTCCGTCTGCATGGCTTTGCTGAAACTGGTGTTCATGCCCACTTAGAACGACCTTTACGCCGGCCTTCTGGAATCGTTGGACGATTTCGGTCATCCCCTCAGTGTTGTGGTGCGCCGGTCCCGCGCAAAACGGCGGATGGTGGCAGAAAGGTATGCGCCACATAGAACTCTGACCTGCGGTCGCTGCTGGTAGAGCCGAATTCAGGAACTCCTGATGCTTCGGATGATCGAAGAGTCGCTTCTTAAATAAGGCCGCCTCTTTCGACGTGTCGATACAGATGAACTCAACGTCGGAACTAAAACGAAAGCGGTAAAAAAGTCCCGGATCGATCGAGGCTCGGCCGGAAGCCTCCTCGCCGGCGATACGTTCATTGATGTAGAAGTTATCAATCAACTGATCGCGATCGTCACGGCTTTCACTTTCGCCCGCATCGTGGTTGCCGATGGTCGGATAGGTTGGCACTCGGTTGATCACATAACGATATGGTTGGTAGTAAGTGAAGTACCAATCGTCGTCCTCGTCTCCGGTATTGCCGCCGATAAAGCCGAACATTGCGTCCGTGCGATAGATGTTGTCGCCGGTCGTCAGGATGAGCCGCACGCTATGATCGTTAACAGCTTTTTCCAGCGCCTCTGCGATTTGCCGTTGCCCTCGGTCTTTGTCCTTCTTAATCCCCACGCCAAAATCTCCGATGACGGCAAAGGTGAACGGTTCAGCCGATGGCTGGGTCGGATCGGGATGCGTGCGGAAGCTATTCTGATAGGGTTTACTTTTTGGCCCGAGTCCCATCTTGTCGCCAACTCGTTGCCAATTGCGGCGATTGCCGCTGGCCCACTCCTCGCCGTTCACCGTTACGCGATAGGTATACTCGGTATCAGGTTGAAGACCCGACACCCAGCAGTGGTTGGCAGTTTCAGTAAAGGCTGAGGCGACCACCTCACCTTCCATCATGACCTCAACTGTCGCTTTGCCATATGGTTCGGAGGTTGCGCCGACAGTCTGGTGCCGCGGCGGGTGTACGTGCTTGAGGTCGTCATCGTCGACCAGCTTGAAGTCCGCTTCGTTTTCTCTCACGCGAAAGTAAAACGCTCCCCAGGCAATCAACACCGATTTGTGAGTCAGACCCGCGAGATTCAGAAATGGTTCGGAATAATAGTCAGGCATAAGGGTTCTCCGATGTCTTAAACGTTTAGGTGTGTGCGGGTGAAACGAAGTCGTAAGCGCCCGCCGAACTCTACGATCCGATGCCCAGATTAATAATTTTCAACTCGGCATTTTCTTTGACCATTTGGACCACAAAAATTCCGTGTTCGACTGTGTAGATGTTTTCTGGCGCCGCTTCGCCCGCGACCTCCGATGCCACCGTATCAATGTGGTATGGGTGCCGGCGCTGTTCGTTGATGCTTCTGACGTTAGCTCTGAAAAGCTGCGAACGCCCTTCGCCGGAAATCAGGCGTGCGCGATAAGCGGATGCAGCTTGCTCAAGCGTTACGATGAGTTCTTCAAGCTCCGCCTGCTGGTAGAACCTTGAAACATCCATCGCTTCTTCATTGACAAGGACTCGCAACTGCGGCGCGGAACTGAGCATGTCCTTAACCTCAGGAGGCTCCTCCTCTGTTCTTTCTCCCAAAGCGATTATTCCAAGGAACTCCGTTCTCATTTGAAAGAGGCTGCGCAGGTAATAGAAGTCCATCAGTCTCTTGTAGACTCGAATTAGTTCCGCATCACGAAGCGAGGAAACCAGCTCTTCAGTCAGTCCCATAGCGGCGAAAAAGCCGGTGCTCTTGATGTAATTGATTGCGCCCGCCGCAAACATTTCCTCAAATAGACCATCGAGCGTCAGCCTGGTCTTGAACCTTTCAATAAAGGCTAATGCTGCTGAGTTGGCCTGAGAGATCATTTCCATTTGAGGAGCCGCCTCGGTGTGAACATCTGCGGAAATAAAGAGTGCTTCGGGAGAGGGTGGCCCAAGATGAACGTCCTGCATGGTGATCGGCACGTTACCGTAGCGTCCAATATGACGCTGAAGATGTGACTTGCTGCCGTCAAACGCACGTATGTCCGAATTGTCTTTAGTGTTGTGCGCGGGATTGATGAGTCTCCGGTAGTCGACGTCGCTGTCGAAACGAAGCCAATCTTTGGTCAATGAAAACTGACCATTCGGCTGACCCCACATTCCTTGTTCGCGCCTGCTGATCGAGTAATCGCCGTGCCCACTTCCGAAGATCGTCTGATCGAACTGCTTCTTTATTCTTTCCATGGAATCTGCGGCAAGCTCTCCAAACAGTCTAAAGTTGGCATTTGGCTGATCGCCGTTGATGTTTGTCACCGTGGTCACACGGTCTATTACATTTCGTTTCTCCCACATGCTGGTAACACCGACAAAAGTGGTCAACCGGCTGAGATTGAGCAGACGGTCCGAGGCAGGAGTGCTGCTTGAATTCGCTGTGGTCACCGAATCGTTCCAGAGGCCGGCGGCAAAAGCACTGGGGTCCGTTCCCACTTCGCCTCCGAAGTTGGCCCGAACATAGCTAATGAAAATTCTGTGCTGCTCAGTAGTAAGCCTATCCCATGTACCAATGGTAAATTTTGGGGCGGCCAGGCTGAGAAATTCGCCATTCATCTTCCAGGTTCTCCTTAATAGGGCTTTGCCCGAAAAGTCCTTGAGCAACTGTTTTAGTTTGCTCTGCGATCTCTGCGTAACTCGGCGTCCTCTGCGTTAAATGATTCAGCGGGTCACGTTAACGCAGAGGACGCCGAGATACGCAGAGATCGCAGAGAAGATATAAAACCAAGCGATACTGGAGTCGGCTGACTTTTCGGGCAAAGCCCCTTAAAGGTATTGACCAATTAGATCCCTGCTTGATCCGACGAGGAGTCTGTCGGGGTCAAATCCTGAGAATTCGGCGGAACCTTATTCAGCGCGAGTCCAATTCAACTCCGAAATCTACCCAATCCAAGTTGATATGAGTTTGCCGGGCTAAACGTTTCGTCCGGCGTGTTACTGGCGCGGAAAGTCACACCACGAAATATTTTGGGTCAACATCTCATTAGAGTCAGGAAAGTAATCTGAACAAACGCGGTGTAGAGAATCATTAGAAGGGCTATTGCCATCGTGCCAACTTTAGGCACTCCCTACGGCTTAGCCCTGGGGTAAAAATGGAAGAAAAACACAAACTGCTGTACGAGACACTGGGATACACCGGCCCTTTGGAAACTGGATCGCAGCGACTCAGCACGGAAGTGATTGCTGATGAATTGCTCAATCCCGTTGCTGATGACGCCAATGCCGGCCCACTCATTGACGAAGCGGTTGTAGTGTTGCCGACCACCGTGTTGCCCGGACAAGACCCCGCAGAGATTCCTCCGCTCGACCCGGAGGGTATCGAACAACTCGAAGAATCTCTAAACCTCAGACCGGAAGAAACGCTGATTAGAGCGCGGGAGGCATTCGACGAAGACATTTCAGAGACGCAATTGCGAGCGATGATCGCTCAGGCGCGAATGGCGCTCGACGCGCCGGAAACAGCGATTGCCTCGCTCGAAATGGATTCCATTCACCTCGAAGCCGCAAACCCGTTACCGCCGGATTTTAATTTCGAGGGGATGGATCTTGATGAGATTCCCATCAAGCCCGGTGACACTAAGTTTGAGACTGTTGCTGATGCCTTGGGATGGGCCTTGTTTGCTGGACCATTCGTTCTAACTCAGGCGTCGAGGGACAAGTTTCGTTGGCATAGTAGTCCGAATCACGCGGCGTCCAGGTTTATCTACTCTTTGAAAGAACCGACCGCAGCGTCACCGGTGGAGATAGCGCTCTTCAGCGACTTTGGAACAGGACGCTATCATTCACGCTACATCGCTAAGCGGTTGCGCACTCGCAAATTTCCCTACGCTGTCCACTTGGGAGATGTTTACTATGCCGGGCGTCGCTCCGAGTTTGAAAAATACTTCACAGCGCCGCTCGCTCCGATCCTTGCCGATACCACGCTATTCGCTCTCAATTCAAATCACGAAATGTATTCTGCCGGGATTCCTTATTTTGAATTCATGGACCAGCGAAAGACTGAACACCCCGCAAAGCAATTGCAGGAGGGAAGCTACTTCTGCCTTACGTCTGAAAAATTTCAGATTGTGGGGATCGATACCGCATACTTCGATAGGGGACGGTACCAGGAACCGCAACTACTTGATTGGCTTGCCGGCACTCTTAGAGACGGCAGGAATGCCGGGCGCGCCAACATCCTTCTCAGCGCGGATCAACCTTACGGCTATGGAAGTAGTGGGCAGACAAAACTGCTCAGCAAGGATCTGGCTCAACTTGTAAAAGACGAACAACTGGTTGACCTCTGGTTTTGGGGTAACACGCATTACTGTGCGTTGTTTGACAGTGCGGCAACGAGCCCTTTCGTCGGAAGTTGCATCGGGCACGCCGGATATCCGTATGACCGGCAGAGTGTGGGCAAACCGACTCCAGCGCCACTGCTTTTCCTGGAAACAAAAGCACGGTTTCCCCAATGGACCAACCTGCGTCCTGATCGGGGCAATAACGGCTACTGTATTCTGTCGCTAAAAAGCGATGGATCGATCGGCCTGCAATATGAAGACTGGATGGCAGAGCGTCGCTGCGAGGCTAGCTTATCGAGAACGGCCGCCGGCAAGCTGCAAGTGAGTTCAGTTGTACCAGTGCCTTAATCACCTGAGGATCCAAACATGCAAATCAACACCCGTACTCCGCTACTACAATTTCAGAATCCGCCAAAGAAGTTGACGGACTCACTTTCGGCCGCAGTTTTTGCCGGTGACGACTTGTGGGTCGCGTCTGATGAGACGACTGGCGTGGAAGGAGGGCAATCAGTTAATAGTCGAAATGCAAATTCCCTTTGGCCAGGGGTACCGACCATGGTGAAGGCATTGCCATCGTCCCGGATGCTGGACCGCCGAGTCAGCTATTAGTCGTCTATGACTCTCCCGGCGCGCAAAGAAAAGATGTAGACGCAGTCAGAGCGGATGTATTTCCTCTGACGAACAATTAGGGGCTCGAGTCGGCTTTGCCCGAAAGTCAGCCGAGTCCAAGTATCACTTAGTTTTTATCTCTGCTCTGCGATCTCGGCGTATCTCGGCGGTCCTCTGCGCTAAGGTAAACCAGTGAATCATTTAACGCAGAGGACGCAGAGATACACAGAGATCGCAGAGCAGACTAAACAGTTGCTCAAGGACTTTCGGGCAAAGCCGCTCGAGTCTTTAGGTCCGAAAGTTACGACAGCGAGAGGAAATTCCTATGGCAAATAGAGCGTTGATAACCCCGCGCAGAGTGCCGGGCGCTGAGGAAGATGAAACTACCGCCGGCGACAAAGCCAGGGCTATGGGTGTAGCGGTGGAACATGATCTCAGTGGCGGCTCAATCATTAATCTGGAGAACGACGAACAGGTTGATGCGTTAGAGGCGAATGGCTTCCGCGTGAAGGTCTTGCCGAACACCAACATCCTGAACATCGGCAACTATCAGATAGACATCGAAGCTGCAACAGCAGCTGAAGATGAAACTACGCTAGCGTCCCCCGTGGTCCCCGGTATGGAAGTCCCAACCGAGATCGCCTCCGAGTGGACACACCACCTCGTTCAGCTCATTGGTCCGCCAACGGAAGATTGGATCAGGCAGATCGAGGCACGGGGCGTTGATGTCGTCGAACCGATCTCTTCTTATGGACTGTTTGTGGTGGCGAAACCGGAGGTCGCGAATGGGCTGCGAGACCTTCCCTTCGTAGCCTGGGTCGGACCCTTCAAGCCAGCCTACCGCATCGCTCCGAATCTCACCGGGCTAACCGGTGTTATCAAGTATGTGAGCATCGGCGTCTATCCGAAAGAAGAGGTAGATCTAGTGAAGCAGGTGTTGGCCCAGGTTGGCGCCACACTGGTTCGCGAGGGCGCTCCAGTCGAAGGCTATTACGATGAATATACGCGGCTCATAGTGGAAGTCTCGGCCGAGGCGCTTCCCACCCTGGCCAGTCTGCCCGGGGTTCGATGGTTGGAATTCGCGTCGTCGGTACCCGGCCTTGACGGAGAGCGCGAAACGCAAATCGTAGTCGAAAACCTCAACGGCGCGCCTGGAGCTATGCTTGCGCCGATACCTGGGTATCAGAACTGGCTTGCCACTATGGAATTGAGCGGAGCCGATATAGTGATCGCTATCTGCGACACAGGTGTTAGCCGGAACGGAAGTAACAATGTCGATGGACACAAAGACGTAAGAGGCCGGCAGGTCTCATTTGTAGACTACACGGGTGGGTTCAAGCTAACCGATACTGACGGACACGGTACTCACGTCGCCGGCATCGCGGTCGGCAATGCAGCCACCGGAAAAATAGAAGGTCCGCCACCGAACGATTTTCTGCTCGGTCAGGGAATGGCGCCCGGAGCAAGTTACGTAACCCAGAACGCACTCTTCGGCCACTGGCCACCAGCCGACTGGGGGACACTGACTCGCGATTCAGTCACGAATAGGGCCGTCGTGATGAACAATAGCTGGTGGGACGGTGGGCCAGCCGGTTCCGGGTACACCGAAAACTCCCGGCGTTTCGATCAACTTGTGCGCGACCCCAACCCTGACACCGAGCAGTTCGATCAGCTCGTGATCGTTTTTTCAGCCGGAAACGCAGGTCCGAACACGCACACTATTACCCCGCCTAAAGAGGCCAAGAATCCCATAACGGTCGGCAACTCGCTGACCTTCAGACCTGGCGGAGAGGTTGACGACATTCGAGGTATCGCGACGAGTTCGAGTCGCGGTTCCGCGCGAGACGGCCGTCTGCTGCCGAACGTTGTTGCTCCCGGCACAAACGTCTCTTCGGCGAAGGCCGGCACCACCGAAGACTACGTGTTGATGTCAGGGACGTCGATGGCAGCGCCGCATGTTACGGGAGCGTGCGCCCTACTCATCGAGTGGTGGCGACGAAATAATTCCGGCGCAATGCCCAGCCCTGCAATGATCAAGGCTTTACTTATTAACGGTGCGGAAGATTTGTTCGGTGGTCCAGATGGCATGGGAGGTATTCTGGGCCACATGCCCGACAACAATCAGGGCTGGGGCCGAGTCAGCGTGGAGAATATCATCCTCGAGGCCCCAGCCTCCGACCGTGGGCCGAAACTATTCTTCGACCAGAAAAACCCGCTTACAGTTGTTGGCCAAGAGGAGATCATACGGGTAAGGCCCAACGACGAGTCACGGCCTCTTCGCGTAACACTGGTATGGACGGATGCTCCAGGAAGTGCCGACGCGTCGCCGGCGTTAGTTAATGACCTCGATCTCGAAGTGGCTGAACTCGATGAAGGGGGCAGGATTTTCAAGGGCAATGTTTTCGCCGAAGGCTTCTCCTCAACCGGTGGCCAGTTCGACAGCCTAAACAACATTGAATGCGTTTACGTTCGCGACCCGCACGGTTCCTATGAGGTGCGCGTGATCGCTTCTGCACTGCGCGCTAATGCCCGCCCACCTTTCGATAATATCGGGTGGCAGGACTTCGCCCTGGTGATCGATAACGCCGTGCAGTTGTAGCTCGCATTGGTTTCAAACGGACACTCGCCGGACGCCGCAGAAACGGTCAACGGGACGTCACGAACTTTTAACTGCCGTTCTTACAGGAGGTATGGATAAGTCATGACTTACGAGTTGGTGAAGGCCACACCTGCATTGATCCGAGCACATGAGGGCGCCTACGCCCCAATCTCCATGGGGGAGGCCGCCCCATGCCCGGATCGCGCATATCAGAAACTTAACATCGGAATGATCCAGGTCACAAACGGCGAGTTCATTGCCTACTCGACCCCCGATTCCGCCTTCTTCGTTACGAAGAACCTGATTGAAAAGGCAGAACGTTCCATCCTCATTGGTATTTACGACTTCACGGCAAAGCACATGAGGGATCTCCTCATAGCCGCTGTACAGAAGGGTGTCAGTGTAACGCTGATGCTCGATTGCAATTTCAGTAATCTTCCGGGCACTGTGTCGCCTGAGAAGTCCCTTTTTGAAGAGCTTCGTAATAAGGGCGTCAGGTGCGTCCGCGCACCCTCCTGCCAGGGCGGGACAAACCGTTACTTCAAAGTAGCGCATGAGAAGGTGATCGTCATAGACGACATTTGGACGCTCGTGCAAAGCGGGAACTATACGAACCACAGTATTCCCTTCAACCAGAGCGACGGTATCAACAGTCCCGGTTTCAAGACGGGTAACCGCGACATGGGTGTTGCCATTAAATCCCCGGACGTAGCTGAGTTCTTTTCACGAATCATCAATGCTGACATTCAACTCGAACTGGGTGAGGAGGACGAAGTAACAGATTCGGCCCTGGTGGCGACCAGCTTGCCCCCGTTGTTTACACCAGCGGTCGAAGCCGTGGAGTTCCAACTCTTCCACAGCCAAAGCTTCCCAATACCTGGTTCAGTTCCTGTGTTGCCCGTGCTGACGCCGGACAACTATATGGATGTGGTGCCGGCGTTGATCGCCTCCGCTAAGCGTTCCATCATCATCGAGCAGCAGTACATTCGTGACTTTAACCAAAGTTGGAACGGCAGCATCAAGCGACTGGTCATGTCAATCAAAGGTGCGCTGGAGGAGAATTCCGATCTCGACGTGCGCATAATCGTTGCTCCACCCTACGATTCAACTAATGAGAACGATCGCACGCAACTCAGAAATGAATTGAACGCGCTCGCCGGCGTAGGCCTGCTCGAGGGTAGGAATATCAGACTGCTAAATAAGGCCCAACTTACGCATTGTCACAACAAGCTGATCATTGTGGATGAGGAGAAGGTGCTGATCAGTTCGCAGAACTGGTCTGAGCCCGCCGTCACCATCAACCGCGAAGCGGGAGTCATCATTACACAGCCGGATATTGCCGGCTACTTCGCAAAGATTTTCAATGAAGACTGGAAAAACGCTTACCAGGCACTTGATGATGCGCCGGATACTGAGCTCTTCATGCTGGCGGATCCAAGCCCTGAGAACGTTCAGGAGGTCCTCGCATCCGGCAATTTCGCGCCGGTAGAGTGGGGTGATCATGCTGACATCTGAGACCGAAGCGAGCTAACTCTTCAAGAGGCTTTGCACGAAAGTCAGCCGACTCCAGTCTCACTCGGTTATATCTTCTCTGCGATCTCTGCGTATCTCTGCGTATCTCTGCGTCCTCTGCGTATCTCTGCGTCCTCTGCGTCCTCTGCGTTAACGTAATTCGGTGAATCACTTAACGCAGAAGACGCCGAGATACACAGAGGTCGCAGAGCAAACTAAAACAGTTGCTCAAGGACTTTCCGGGCAAAGCCTCTAATCATTTGTTTTGGTAGCGTCAGCGACGACTGAGTTGGAACTCCATCGTTGACGGGCCTAATTAAGACCTCGCGATGTCATTTAGTTCGAAGGTTGGAGAGTGACGCCTTTGCCAGAATGGTTCCCTGGGCCACCGGCGCTCCATAAGGTAGCGGTCATGATGCATAAGCAGGTATCGCGCGTAAGTGCGGTCAACGATCTCCGCAAAACTGCGGAGCGCGTCCTTTTCGCCGGTGAGGAAACTGACGATGGCCGACGCGGCATACAGGCCATTTCCCATCGCCGAACTAATGCCGTATGACGAGAGCGGGTCGTAAGCGGCAGCTGCATCGCCTACCGCGAGCCACCGATCACCCACCATTTGCGAGAGTCGCGCGTTGTGCGCCATGAGTAGACGCGGAACTCCGAGAGAGCGGAAATGTCCGCCGGCTACGCGTTGGTGCGTGTGTTTGGCTTTCCGCATGAGAGCCTGCCACTCGTCCGCCCGGCGCAGCAAGGCAGGATCAACCAGATCATTGTCGGTCATGTAGACGGCGATCAACTTGCCGCCCGGCAAGGTTGCAGAATACCACCAGCCCGAAGGAACAGCTTCGATCAGAGTGCGGGCGTCACTGTCCCCGGACCCGTCATACGACTGCATGAAGACTGCCGCACCGATCAAACGATCATAGACGATGGTTCGAGTCCCCAGGAGACGAGAGAGCCGTGCGACGCGGCCAGACGCATCGACTACAAAGTCCGCATCGGAGAACTCCGTGCCTTGCGGGGTCCTGACTGCCAGCCGCCAGCCATGTGTCTCGCGAGAGCAAGCGATAAGACGATGCCCGTATCGCCAATCGACACCGGCTTCCACTGCGGCATGGGCCAATGACTCTTCAAACTTGAAGCGATCGAGGTGCCAGCCGTTACCATTCGTACCAAAGATGAAATCGCGATCCACGGGAACCGGAGAACCCCAAACAGAGCGGCTCCCGTATGAGGCAATATGATTACCGCCGCGCAATCGTTCTACGAGGCCCAAATGTTCCAGGAGAGGGTTGACGCTCGGAGGGAGACACTCTCCGACTTTGATCGCCGGTCCCCGCCGTGCTTCCCAAACTTGCACGGCGAGTCCGTTGCGGGCCAACATCGAGGCGACCGTCGCTCCCGCTGGTCCACCTCCGATGATGACGATGCGCGGCACACGCAAGAAACTCACTGTCCTTTATAACTGGTCACGCCTGAGCACGCGGCGCCGCGCCGATATAGGCACTTCTTCCTTCTCCGCCGTCAACTTGGCTGCGGCAAGGAGGGGCACGTCTTCGACTTCGTCCGTGGGAGCTTGAATCAGCCTCTCCGCAATCCTGACCTGCTCCCACGTTGGATCGGACTTGGTGAACTCTTCTGCGAGTCCGGTCTCTACCCAAAGTCGCGCGGGCAGGCCCTGTTCAGCATTCGCCGGCCCCGGACGAGCCGTCACGATGCCGAGTTTGTGCCAGTTGGCGACGTTGTCGTTAATGCGTGTCTCATAGTCCGGGCCAAAATAACGGAGCCAGTCGAGCCGGTAATAAAGGTGCTTCATCCTCTGGCCAAGAGGGAGCGTTGCATCCATCGCGCGACGGTAGGAGCGGTCGCTCAAAACCTGATTAGGGACGCGCGCGGCCCAGAACGAAGGCAACGACAGGTAGGTGCCAACTTCGTAACCGGAGAGACAACTCGCCTCGTCGGTTTGCCACGGCACGCCGAGCCAACACGTAAGCGTGCCTGGACCACTTGACTCAACGATCCCGCCCGGACCCATCGCCTCAGCCGGCGTCAGCATAGGTCCGTAATCCATTTTCGGTTGCACGCCTTCGGGGAGGATGTTAAGCCGGAACGGCCTCTGCCACATGCTTGCCACGCGCAGCGGCCAAGTCAACTCAATACCGGGATGGAATGGGCCCCCGAGACAGCTTTCGAGGTTAGCTTCGTCGAGCGCGTGCGGCTGTTGCGCGACCGAATAATCCTGCAACGTAACCGGTCTTTCGCGGTCGTTCGGGTCGTTGTCGAAATTGCCCGCTGCCCACTCCCGCAGCCACGAGTACTGGGTCCGGGTGGTAACCGTTAGATCATCCATCCCGACGTTCGAGTAGTCGCCGAAGGCATCGCCATAGAAGGGCGGAATTTTTTCCGCCTCCTGCTCCGCCAGGGCGCGGGCCGGATCACGGAACCACTTGAAATAGGATGTGCGCAGTGGCTTGAACTCATCATCCGGATTCGACAACTGATCCAGCAATGCGGGTTCTGTCAGGTTACTTGGCGAGCCGATCCCAAAAAGAAAGTTGACGCCGGCATTGACCCACTGACTGTTTGTGAGCCGTTCAAAGATGGGGAAGATATGACGCCAGAAAGATGGCCGTTCCGGGGCCTTCATCGCGAACTGTGGGCCCCAGCAAAAGAGATCGTAGACCACGTCGTACATCGTCACTACGCCGTAGAGTCCCTCCCCGTAGTTCGGGGGCGTGACGGCCACCATCGCAGGCTCGGCCTCGAACACCTGGCCGCTGATTTTTACGGTGGCTCGCACCGGGCCGTCCGAGGTGTCATCGTGCCAGTCGTCGTTGTTGGCGAAGGTCGTGGCCGGCTTGTCCTTAAAAGAGGCCGAGTGGCCGAAGCCACCCAGCACGAGCAGCCGCCCAGCGTCGTCGGTGCGCAACTCGCCGAGCGGAACTTTCTTCTCCATGAACTCCCCGCTGTCGAAGCGGTACGCGTCGCCCTGCATGTTGCGTCCGCTGATGGTGCGCGGTCCAGGATCGATGACCAGCTTCTCGCGGTCTTTGCCCGTGATGGTGGCGTTGCGCAAGGGCGTTGTCTTGGCGTACTTCCCCAGGTCCATCGCGTTCTGGAACTCATACCATGCAGCTTTGCGGTTTGCGAGGTGGACGCTCCAGGTAATCTCACCTTCGGCGGCAGTAATTTCGCGCACCGCCTCGCCCGCTTCATTCAAGCCGTAGACGCGAAATCGCGCGGCCTGTCGCTTGATACGGCCTTGTGCGTCCTTGTAGTTGCCGTCTGGCAAAGATACTTGGCCGGGCGCCTCCGGCCCGATAAAGTATTCTTCATCCGAGTTGCCTACGCGCGCCACACCGATACATGGGTAGATCGCATAACCCACTACTGAGTCTTGATCTGGCATGAAAATTTTCTCCCGATTTATGAGTCAACTGAAGACCTCGCGCAGCGGTAGTGCGTCAGTTTGAAAGTTGACCAAATTACGCCGGAGGCGTTCGTTAATTTACGCCGGAGGAGGAGCTTTGCCCGAAAAGTCAGCCGACTCCAGTATCACTCGGTTTTTGTATCTTCTCTACGATCTCTGTGAATCTCGGCGTCCTCTGCGTTAACGTAACTCGGTAAATCATTTAACGCAGAGGACGCAGAGATACACAGAGATCGCAGAGCTACCCGCGCGGCTTATACGACGTGCTCGACATCGCTGTCAATGGCTTTTACCGGTGGCGATTGACGCTGATCATGTGATAGAAACGTTTTCCCGCTCCGTACCATTCATTATAGAAATACATCCACAGGATGGAACCAACTTAGATCAGGGGGAAATACATGAATCGAGGCGTAGCTCATCCGCTTAAGAGCACAGTGCAGGGAGTCACAGCCGGCGGAGTTCGCGTTGAGGGCGTTGAGATTACACAGGCCATACAGGACATGAATCACTCAGTCACCCTCGTGGCGGGCAAGAAGACGGTCGTGCGCGTGTACCTCAGCCGCCCAACCGGCGCAAACATCAAAGTCAGGGGCGAGATCGCAGTCAGGAGGACGCCCAGCGGACCCGCGAAGTTAGTGCCTTCACTCGACACAGCCCCACTCAAGTCAGGGCAAGCCGTCAAAATTCGATCCCTCCGAGAAGATGTCCGCTTGAGTCTAAACTTCCTGCTCCCGCCCGAGCTCACCACAGAAGGAAAGATTCACGTTCAGGTCGCGACGCTCAAGGATGCCACGACTGGCGCACCGGTGACGTGTGACGGGTGCGATGGGACCAATGTCACCGTCTCTTTCAGCGCCGCTTCTCCTTTGAGAATCAAGCTTATTCGTCTTCGTTACAGGACGAGCAATCCAGCTGGCACGCACCTCGCTTCCGCCAACGATCTTGCGCTTATTAAGTCCTGGTTGAAACGCGCGTATCCGGTGGCGGAAGTAATCAGTTCGGTCTCGACTGTGGATGCTAATTTCGGACCGCCGTTCGACCAAGAGGACGCAACGGGAGAATCGAACGATTGCAACGATGCCAACGCGCAGATCTCAGCCATCCGCAACCTCGATATTACCGGCAATGGCGACAAGCGCACACACTATTACGGTCTGGTCGCCGACAGTGGTGGCTTTATGCGCGGTTGCGCAAACATCATCCCTGCGTCGGCCAACCCGGCGGCGGTGGCTTCGGGTCCGAGCGGGCCAGCCGATTTCGGCTGGGACACGGATGGCTCCTACGGAGACTGGTATACTGGACACGAACTCGGCCACACATTCGGGCGCAAGCATATTGGTGTCTGCGGCGAAACTGCTGACGACTCGAACTTCCCATTCCCGAAAGGGCAACTCTCGAAGGCCGACGGCGCTTTCGTTGGTTTCGATGTCGGCGACGCGGCGTTGAATTTGCCGATGGCTGCTCTCCCCGGAACGAAGTGGCATGACGTGATGACCTACTGCGAACGGCAGTGGCTCAGTAGTTACACGTACGAAGCCATACGGCGGCGGCTACTCAAGGAGGACGATTTAGGCGCCGGCCCAGTTCCGGCTGAGGACGACGAGGGCCCTGCTCCGTCCGAAGTCATGGCCGCTGACGAACTGGAGGTGAACATGGATTCCGGGCAGTTTATAAACGTCGTAGCTACCGTTAACCTCACGCGGGCAACCGGGAAAATCAAATACGTGAACCCGGTAGACACGGTGCTCGTGCCCAAGGAAGATCCTGACAGCCCGGTATCGATTCGCGTCCGGTCTGCGGACGGTCAGGTGCTTCATGAGTATTACGCAGCCGTCAAGCTCAACACTTGTGAGGAGCCAAATAAAGACCGGAAGGGAATCGTGGATGTTGCCCTGCCGCGCCAAGCCGATGCGGCGTCTCTGGAACTGCTCGTCGACGATCAAGTCGTGGACACATTCCGGCCAGGCGCGGCCCCTCCCCCTTTAAGCAATGTCAGACGGCGTGAGGTTGAAGAGGACGAGACAGCGGCGGTAGGCGTAGGCGCGTCGGAAGACGCAGTAAGTCTCGAATGGGACGCACCGGTCGCGGAAGAAGAGGGTGTCGTAGGCGAGGCCGGAACCAGTCCTGTTACCTACAATGTACAGGTGAGCACGGACGGCGGACGCACCTGGCAAACAGTTGCAGTTGGACTCACTACGCCGACGGCAACGATAGACCGCGGACAGTTTCAGGATGCCGAGAGCGTGATGGTGCGTGTCATCGCGACCAATGGTTTTGACAACAGTGTAGTCACCACCGATGAAATGCCCGTCGAGAAACTAGGAGAGTCGGGCCTCGGCGTATAGTGGGTCCTTTGAGCATGGGCTCGCTTAACGAATGCAAAATTCAGGAGAAGTCACATGAGACCCAGCAGCGACCTCGACAGATTGACGAGGAACATGGCGCAGCGCCAGACGGGATACGCTGCCGACCCGTCATCTCCGTCTTGCGAGCCATACATCCTGTTTCTGGGGGCGGGTTGCTCGCTCGCTGCGGGCGTGCCGAGCATTGACGAGATCGCGCAGAAAGAACTTTCACAGCCGGTCAGCTCGGGCTCAAGCTTTCCCACGCCGCCGCCATACGATCCATCGGATAAAGCGGCGTCCCTCAAAAGATTCTATAAATGGCTGGAGCCGATGTCCGCCGGTCACGTCTTCCGGCTGTTCCAGAAGCATTACGCGAACACGCCCGTTCCCCTGTTCTATCAAGACCTCGCTCTCTTGATTAAGAACAAGTTTTTCAGCCGTATCTTGACGACCAACTTCGATACCCTCCTCGAACAGGCACTCAGCGGCGCTGGACTTGTGCGCGATGTGGATTTTGAAGTAATAAACTTCGGCTTGACCTCGCGTCCGGACGAGATGAGCGTCGCTCGCACGACCGCCTATGACGCTTCGCCCGACCGCGTTCAAGAACCGATCAGCATAGTCAAACTGCACGGAGACCTCGCCGAGGGCCAGCTCATGATCACTCCGCCCCAGATCGAGCAAGCACTCAAATCGCGCCGCTCGGAGACCAAGCAAGAGCTGAGAGGCGACATGGTGATGGTCGATTACAAGTTCGAAACCCCCCTGCTCCATCATTGGCTCAATTCCTACCGGAAGAGGGAGTTGTGGTGGGTCTCCGCCGAACCGGAGCGACAAAACGACATTCAATCGTGGGGCGAGGACATTGCATATATTGACGGTGAACTCGGGAAGCCTCAGGAGTTCTTTAGTCAGTTAGCCCTGCGCCTGCTGCGCCTGCCGGCGCTCCAGTCGCAGCGGCAAGCATCAGACTTCTCTCTTCAGCGAGAAATGAATCAGAGCGCCGAGCCGGCGCCAGCGATCGAGTTGCTCCCTGAAGACGAGACGGTTTTGGCAGAAGACTTGCGCGGGCAAATCAGGCGCGTCCAGGCGTCGCTGTATAGCCTCGAACAGAAGGCTAGCCCGGACGAGAGGCCAGCGAGCCTCCAGGCGCAGATCGATTATCAAAAGCAGCAGATCGTAGTCCTGGAGGACAGGCTCCGTTCGCTCTCCAGCAGCAAGCCGCGGCTGCTTGAGTTGCTGGAAACATTCACTGCCAGCTTGCAGGTGGCGCTGGACGACCCTAATACCGAGCAGCTTGTTAGCGACGCCACCGTCAAATTCTTACGTAACCAATACTACGCCGTGAAGGAACAATACTCGACCAGCACACCAAATCAGCAGATCATCTCAGCCGCTGTCGGGGCAGCCGCGATACTCGCTGAAAGGCTCTACGTCGAGCTGGGCTCAGACGTGGTGAAGCCCGAAGAGGTGCGCGACCTTGCTTCGTTTGTGCCGACCATGGCGACGAGGGGGTTAAAATGATGGCCGCCCGTATTTCGATCATGGTGCTCCCGTCAAACCCGCGCGAGACGCCGCCGCAAATTCTGTTGGAGCAGAACGGCGTGTGGCTCAACATGATGCCGGATGACCAAAGCACGAACGCCGTAGACATCCAGGAAACCAAGAGGGACATTGACGCCTACTTCACCAAGATCATGGGTGAGGTGGAAGGTGCGCCGGCCCACAATGCCGACACCGCAGCTCTAAAGTCTCCGTTTGCGACCTACTACCGGAGACTGGTCACGACGAAGGTTCGCGAAGCTCTCTTCAAAGCCGCCGAGACGCGCGTCGGTGACGACCTGCCCGAACTACTCATCCACACCGACACCTATCTCGAGTGGATTCCGTGGGAGATGTTCCATGACGGCAAAGATTTCCTCGGCCTGCGGTTCCGCGTCGCGCGCCTCCCCATCATGAGGCAAGTCCCGGACATGAGCGCGAAGACAATCGCAGTGCAGAACGTCTACAACCTGCTGGCCAACAACTTCCTCGACGCCGCCCAATTTGCACTCTGGGAAAAAACCTTCAACGGCGTTCTTGGCGCCGGGCAAGAGAAGAAGTATCCTCCCCCTCCTCCCAGCGTAGACAACATCCTCAACGCGCGTAACGCCGATATCCTCCACATTACCTGCCACGGCGGCTTGAGAGATCAGCAAGAAGAGGTCTATTGGACCCTCGACGATCGCAACCCACAGCCCATCAACTACGAGGTCCGAACGACGTTCTTCGACAACGACATTCTCGGTTACGACACTAAGCCGCTGGTCTTCGGAAACGCCTGCGCGTCGACCAACGCGGGCGGCGGCACCCGCAAGAATGGACTGCTCCCAGGTTACGGCGCTTCGTTCTTCGCCAAGGGCGCTTTGAATTTCATCGGGACATTCGCTCCTATCACTAAAGACCTGGCTATCGAGTTCGCCCAGCTCTTCTACCAGAAACTACTCGGGACGGGTGGCAAGCCGCCGCTGCCGATTGCACAAGCGCTGTGGGAGACCAAGAACCATTACCGCTCGGCGGCAATCAACAGCCCCGATCCTTCATACCTCTTCTACTGTCTCTACGGCCCGCCCGACACGATCTTTCAGGCGGCGCCGCCAAACGTGTGAGCGCCGTCTTGGAGCGCGACTATGAGTGATCTTGCCACTTTGCGAGAACAGGAATACCGCCAGCGACTCGAAGTTGACCGGCTGCGCCGGGTGGTCTACGAGCAGGCAGACCCTAACGCAACAGGGCTGTTGCAACAGTTGGTTGCAGCGGAGAATAGTCTAAGCCTCATCGAGCAGGAGCGCGCAACCGCACAGGCAGGTGACGACAGCAAGACGAGCGAGGGATTGATCGTCAACACTAAAACGGTGGGCAAACTGGCTGGTGCCGAAACCACCGGGCTCGAAGCCAAAGTCAACCTTCAGATGGCGCAACTCCCGACCGCCATTTGTCACCTTTTTAATCCCGAAACGCACCCGCTAGTCACCTGCGATGTCACCAACACATCCGCCCAGACTCGCCGCGTGCGGGTTAGCTGCGCCATCCAAAACTACTCGGCTCAGGCTGTAGAGACGAAGGAGTTGAAAAGGAATCAGCCCGAAACATTCAAACTATTGCCAACACTCTTCCCCGAGCGTGCCAGACGAGTAACGGAGTTGACGCGGGCCACGCTCAACGTGCTCGTCGAAGACCTCGACAACGGCAAGGTCGAGATTCAGAAGACCAGTCCTATCTGGCTGCTCGCACGGACGACCGCGCCGCTGGCCGTCCGGGATCCGACTTCCGGCCAATGGAACGATTTGTCTATGTACTTGGGCGCGTTCGTGACGCCGAACGCGAAGGAGTTGATGGGCTTCCTGCGCGCGCCTGCCGCCTTGCACCCAAACGGGCTGGTTGGCTACCAGGGAGATAAGGCCGGCGTCACGCCGCAGGTCGAAGCTCTCTTCAACGCACTCAAGAACGACGCGCAGATCACATACGTCAATTCGGTGATCGCCTTCAGTCCGGAAGAAGGTACAAATACCCAGCGTGTGCGGCTGCCTCGTGAAAGCCTTGCGAACCGGACAGCCAACTGCATAGACGGCACAGTGCTCTTCGCCAGTCTCCTCGAAGGAATCTCGCTCAACCCGGCGCTCGTCATCTTGCCGGGCCACGCGATCGTCGCGTGGGAGACGTGGGACAAGAGCGGCGAATGGGACTATCTTGAGACAACAATGATTGGCGGAAAGTACACCTTCGACCAGGCTCGAAACTCGGGGAGCTCGATGGCTAAGACGTTCGAGAACCTGGCCAACGTAACGGGCAACAAAGCTAAGTTCCGGCCGTGGCCGTTGCGTACCTTACGCCTCGAGCATCGCATCATGCCGATGGAATAGGCGCGACGCATCTCGCATGGGAGCTACCTTCAGTCGGGGCATAGACCACAAAGTTTTATCTCTGAACGAAACCACACCATAGGAGGAATACTCATGGCTATTGACGACGACGCAGACGTAGGCTCGGGTGAACTCCGCTCGACCAACGAGCCTCGCACCGGGATCATAGGCGGTCGCACTTTCTTGATGAAGACCGTCCAATACTCGGACATCGGAGGAGACGCTATCTTCGAGGGCGACATCGTACTCGGCACGGTCAAGGAGATGGAGGAAGCCTACCAGAAGATTGCGGAGTCCGACGACGTTCAGACAACTCTCAAGGCAGTCTTCCGCTCAGGCTCGCAGTTCCGCTGGCCGGGCGGCGTCATCCCTTTCCGCATTGACCCGGCGCTGCCCGATCCGGGCCGCGTGAAGGAGGCCATCGCGCACTGGGAAAGCCGCACGCCCATCAGATTCGTCGCCAGAACGAACGAGGTCAGCTTCGTCACGTTCCGCCGCTCGGTTAACGGCTGTAGTTCTGAAATCGGCCGGCAGGGCAAGGAGCAATTTGTCAACCTGGGCGACTCGTGTACCAAGGGCAACGTGATTCACGAAATTGGGCACACGGTCGGGCTATGGCACGAGCAGAGCCGCGAAGACAGGAAGAACTTTATTACCATCGATCTGACGAACATCATCCCTGGAAAAGAGCACAACTTCAACCAGCACATCACCGACGGCGACGATGTCGGCCCGTACGACTATGGCTCGATCATGCACTATTCTGCTTTCGCCTTCGCGCTGAACACAGCCAAGCCGACTATCATCACGCCGCACGGCGAGGCCATCGGGCAACGCGAGGGTCTCAGTGACGGAGACGTTGCCGCCGTGAAAACCGTTTATGAATTCGCTTAAGTGCGGCGCGGTCCGCGGAGTTAACTTTGGATCGCTCTGAGCCTACGCCCGTCCTGCTTCGCGGGCATGTTGTTTTCGACGACTCAGCAGCGTCTTTCACAGGCGCCACTCTGTACGTTTCCCTGCAAGACACGAGTCTGGCCGACGCAGATGCCGTGACCGTAGCGGAGCAGATAACAAAGGG
>Ga0207694_10000546_pt1 | contig 34150 bp, 53 predicted proteins | sample KBSC34metaG_FD_184353 | JGI IMG/M metagenome (GOLD analysis project Ga0207694, IMG submission 184353) | Corn rhizosphere microbial communities from Kellogg Biological Station, Michigan, USA - KBS C3-4 metaG (SPAdes) (version 2) | ecosystem: Host-associated > Plants > Roots > Rhizosphere > Soil... | reverse complement strand
GCTGGTGCACGGGCTGCCCCCGGTGGCCGCGAAGTGCTCGCCGTTCATCCGCGAGTACCGGCATGACTGCCCTTCCCGTGGCGGGGTGAGCTGGCCGCTCCAGCTGAAGGAGAAGACCGAGCTGAGCCCGGAGTACTGGGTCTGCTACTGCAGCGAGATCGCCCCGCTTGAGGAGTACGTCTTCCCGCACAAGGACTGCCAGGGCGGCAGGGAGGTGACCCCGGCCGGGTTCTTCAGCTACGCCTGGCTGGAAGGCCACTGCAAGTGCGGGCTGACGGTGCGCAGCGGAACGGGGCGATTGGAGATCCGTGGCTGACAAGCAAGACCGCCCCGGCGGCATCCTGGAGATCTCTCCCGCCGTCGCGAAGGACATGGAGAAGGCCAAGGCAGGCAAGATCCCGAGCCCGCCCATCGAAGCCTTCATGAGCGACAGCATGGTCTCCCAGATCGAGGCTGCCGCCGCCCCGCCCGCCCCGGTGCACGCCGAGACGCTGCGGCCCATCACGCGCGGCGAGGCAAACCTGAAGACCACGTTCGACGGCCAGAGCCTGCCGAACATGCCCGCTCCCCGCAGGGTGATCCCGCCGCCGTTCCAGCGCCCTAGCGTCAGCGGGGGCAAGCACGGCAAGAGCTGGCAGAATGTCCGTGCTGACCAGGTGCGCAAGGGCGACATCATCCCGGAGATCGGGCTGGTGCTGGATGTCAGCGAGCGCCTGGTGCGGGAGACCATCGCTGAGGTGGACGAGGTTCCCACCCGCGTGGTCTTCAAGGTGACCGGGGCCGGGGGCATCGAGCAGAGCTTCGCTCCGGACGCCGCGCTCCGGGTGTTCCGGAAAGGCGTATAGCCCTTCGTGGCTGGTTCCGTTGAGCACGGCAAGGTAGTCCTCTCCGCCATCGTCTTCGGCGGAGGTTCGCTGCGGGCGCTGGATTACGCGCGCACCCGGCTCACTCCTGAGCACTTCACGGATACTGTCCAGCGGGCGCTGTTCGTGTTCCTGCAGCGGTACGCGGACCAGTCACGCGGCATCCTGCCCCGCAAGACGCTGGCCGACGTGCTGCGCGACCAGGCCCCCGGCCGTGCCCAGCAGTTCATGGAGTACTACGACCTGGTTGCCGAGGCCGAGCCTGAGCTGCACGAGTTCAAGCACTCCGTGGCCCAGCTGAGGGAGCTGGCCGCCGAGCAGGCCACCGGGGACGCGCTGCGCCAGGGCATCGAGATTCTCCGCTCCGGGGCGTACGCCGACGACGAGAAGACCTGGCTGAAGGGGCACGAGGACGCCCGTGCCCACGTGCTGGCCGCGTTCGCCGCCGCCGAGTCCGCCCACGGCACCGCCGAGAGCCCGGAGGGCGACGTGCGGAACGAGGGCAAGGACATCATGGCCCGGTACGCCAAGGCCAAGGAGCTGCGGCTGCGGAACCGGTCTCCCGGCATCGCCTTCGGCATCGGGGAGCTGGATCGCAGGCTGCCAGCTGGCGCTCTGCCAGGCTCCCTGTCCCTGGTGCTGGGCTGGACCAGCGCCGGGAAGACCAGCTACTGCGTCAACTGGGCGCACCACGCCGCCGTCATGCAGGGCCGGGACGTGGTGTACTTCACCACCGAGACGCTGCGCCCTCAGGTCAGCGCCAAGCTCATCGCCCGGCACTCCCGGTTGCCCCAGTTCGGTCTGCCCCAGGGCCTGAACTCAGCCGCGATTCAGGCCGGGCGGCTGACCGACACCGAGGAGACCGCCTTCCAGCAGGTCCTGGCCGACTTCGGCGGGGCGGGGTACGGCAAGGTCTGGCTGGTCCAGTGCCCCCGCCGCGCGACCGCCAGCACCATCGAGTCCCGGCTCGCTGCCATCAGCCGGAGCTTCACGCCGGGCCTGGTGATCATGGACTACGCCCAGCTGCTGGCCCCCGAGCGGGCGGGCCGGGAGTCCCGGACGAGCGAGAACCTGGCCGGGGTGGTCAAGGACCTCAAGCAGGTGTCCGCTGCCTTCAACGGCGGTGAGGGCGTGCCCATCGTCACCCCCTGGCAGGTCTCGCGGGAGGGCTACCGGTCCAAGAAGGCCACCGGTGCCTACGACCTGCTGGACGTGGCCGAGACCAAGGAGGCCGCCGACACCGCCGACCTGGTTATCGCGCTCATCGACCCTGCCTCCGACGACACCAGGGGCCGGGCCGTTCCCATCACCGCGTCGGTCATCAAGTGCCGGGACGGCGAGCGCAACTTCTCCGCTGAGCTGACCGCTGATTTCGCTACGTCATTCTTCGATTCGAGAAACGTAACACTGACAGCTGACGCTCTCGGGATCGGAGACTTGACATGAGGCAGCTGAAGTACCGCCGCAGGCAGGACGCCGGGCTGACCAGGGTCTGGTGCGGGAGGAAACGGACTAGTGTCATGAAGGCGCTGATCAGGCAGCGGGACCCCCTGCCCGTCGCGGACATCGCCCGGCACGCGGGCACAAGCTACGCGCTGACCAACGACATACTGGGTCACCTGGACGCCGCCGGGTACGTCACCTGCGAGCAGGGGGTCCTCAGCGGGGGAGGCGGGCAGCCGGACACCTGGGGCAGGTTCTATCACCTGAACTACGCGGGCGAGGTGTTCCTCGCTGCTTTCCTGGCCCCGAGGGGATGACCCGCCGCAAGTCCCTGGTCCAGCTGGCCAACGAGCACGTCCCGTTCCCCCTCGCCGCGCAGTGGGCGGGGGTCGAGGTCTACGACAGCCCCGGCGAGCGGGGCGTCAAGACGTACTGCCCGTTCGGGGAGGTCGAGCACCCGGACGGCGGCCTGGAGCCCTCTCTGCGGGTCTATCAGGATCATGGCTGGTGCTTCGCGGAGACCCGGTACTTCACCACCTGCTCGCTGCTGGCCGACATCTGGGAGACCTCGCGGACCGAGGCCGCTGAAGAGGCGTTGCGCCGGGTCAACTACAGGCCAGCGAGCTACGCCCACCTGTTCGAGCAGGCCGACGCCGACCCGGACCCGGACATGGACGCTCTCGCCCAGGCCCTGGTCTACTGGTGCGAGGCGCACCGGCCCGATTGGAAGCAGGCGCAGTACTCGCCTGTTATCGCCAGCATGCTGGCACGCTGTCTCGGTCTTCTTCCCCTGGTGAAGGACGCCAAAGATTGTGACATCTGGCTGTCTGCGAGCAAGCAGGCTATGCAGCAGGTCTTGTCGTAGGTAAACTGGGGCAGGGGTTAAAGGAGGACGTGGACATGCCGGGTAAGGGCCGTAAGCGCGATCTCAGGGGCCTGCCGGAGCTGGAGGGCTGGCTCACGTTCACTGAGGCTGCCGAGACGCTGGGGATAAGCCGCCAGCGCTTCTACCAGCTGGCCGAGGCCGTGGACGTGAACGGGGTGCCGAGGGTGAAGACTGCCCAGAAGCTGGGTGCCCGGCCCACGTACATCGTGCGCACTGCCGAGGTGACCGCCCTCAAGGCCCAGCGCGAGGGGACAGCGCCCGCCGGGAACGCTGAGTCCCCGCTGTTCCACGTGGCGGGCGGGGCTGCCGTTACCGAGGACGACCTGCGCCAGGCCATTGCCATCCTGGATGGGTCGGCCGGGTCGCGCGGGTCCTTCAAGCAGGCCATGGCCAAGGCAGGCAACCCCCTGGCCACGTCGGATTACATGACCACCGCGAGGCAGTACCGTATCCTGCACCCCGAGAAGAGCCGGGGCCTGAGCACCAAGCAGGTGCTCCTGGAGGCGTACAAGGCACAGCTGAGCGAGGCGGCACTGCCCGCAGCGGTGTAGAGGGAGACGTTCATGAGCATGGATTACCTGGACCTGGGCGCGGTCGAGCTGCCCGCCTGCCCCGGCCGGACCTGGTTCGAGGCCCTGAAGGAGGGCTGGCACGACCAGTCCATGATGCGCCAGCACATGGAGGGGCTGCACGAGCTGGACCTGGAGCAGGCCCGGCACCAGCCCGTCATGGCGCTGGCGGTCAACACCCGCACCGGCCCCATGCGGATCAGCCCCGGCCCCGTGCCGGGCTCGGTGGCCATCACCGTGCGCGAGCCGCACTACGACCAGCCCGCGCCCTGGCTGCCAGCCGAGCAGACCCGGACCATGGTCCTGCCGCAGGACGCCACCATCGAGCTGGACCCGGTGGTGAACGGCCATGCCCCGGCAGCTGACTAGCGCCGCGCAGGACGACGGCTCGCTGCTGGTTGACACGGGGGTGTGCCCGTTCTGCGAGAAGACCGGCTCGGTCCTTGTCCCGGCACTGGCTCGGGACGGGTTCACCGCCTGGCAGTCCGGCGGGTCTATCCAGGAGGAGCTGCCGGAGCTGTCCGACAACGCCCGCGAGCAGCTCATGAGCGGCATCCACGGGGCCTGCTACGACAAGGAGTACCCCGACGAGTAGGGGAGGTCCAGGTGTTCTACTGCCCGGATTGCCAGAAGAGGCGCAAGTGGCCGCAGACTATGAGCCGGAGCCAAGGCCCGTGCGAGGTGTGCGGGAAGCAGGCAGTCTGCTACGACTTGCCCAGCCGCCTGCTGCCGCTCCCAGCCCGGCCATGAGAACCGCGTCCGGAGGCATGCTGAGGCCGAGGCGGGAGCCCGGTGCAGCGAGGGCTGACCTGGCCGACGAGGTGGTGCAGTCGTTCACCGACCCTGGCACCACGTACCGGGTCCGGCAGCTCCCGGACGGCTCCTGGTGCTGCGAGTGCAAGGATTACACCTGCCGCCTGCACGACTGCAAGCACATCGTCTACGTGCGGGATAAGAGGAGGGCGTCATGACTTCGCTGAATGTCAGCACGGGCGGGCTGAGCAGGGCCGGGTGGCATACGCAGTTCGTCTTCGACACGTGCTGGCTGGACTGCCCGAAACCGGGCTACCTGCGTGTCGCCGGGGTGAGGCTGATCTGCCTGTGCCTGGTGCACGCGGCCTACCTTCAGGCCGGGTGCTGGGAGGGTGACTACTCAGGTGCCCCGCTCCCCCCGGAGAGCCGGGCTACCGAGTGGCCGTGGCAGTTCCAGAACGACATCGACTTCGAGTCCATGGTGGCTTGACACAAGACAAGGTATAATGGGTGCAGGCAATCGAGGAGGCACCCAATGAGCAAGCTGACAATAGGAGAGCTGAAGCAAGGCGACCGTATCCGCGCGACTCGCGTCATCACGGAGGTTGTCGAGGGCACGGTAGACATCAGGACCGGCACCAAGGGCGAAGTAGTCGCGGTGGACTGGGAGGAGCCCGGAACCCCGTGGGGCTCGGTGAGCCGGGCACTGGACGAGAGCTGGACTGTCGAGAGGCTGTAGGTGAGCCAGGGGCGCTGCGCCGGGTGCGGCAAGGTCGGGCCGGACAAGGTAATCGCAGCTCACACCATCCGCTGCCCCGAATTTGCCCGCAAGGTCAAAGCAGGCTCCGCTCCCGTCCTTGATCCTGAGGACGAGTACCTCCGGTGGAAGGCCGAGGAGGCTGACGGCGAGAAGACCGCTGCCCGCCAGGCACAGGTGGACCGGACCGATGTCGCACGAGCCGCCATGGCCGAGCGGTTCCGGACGAGAGACCCGCTGGAGGAGTAAATGCCCCCGTCAAAGATGGCAGGGTGGTTCAGGGACAGGCGCTGGCGCGTCGTCACCGAGGCGCACGGGACCGGGTTCGTGCCGTTGCCCAGCGCCCCTGAGGACGACCTAGAAGGCGGCTATATCCCGGTCGTGTTCGACCACGGCAAGTTCACCGTGGGGACCGGAGGCGCGTTCAGGAGCCCGCTCAGCGGCAATCCTGGCCTGAAGGGCATCCTGCTCCAGGAAGTGGACGCGGATGGCAACGACATCGAGGGCTCGCGGGAGCCGTTCGGGGAGCCTGCCGTGAGGGCCGCGCGGGAGGAATTCAATGCCATCGTCGGATGAATGCGGGCACGAGCTGCCCGCAGACCTGCCCCCTGACCTGGCATACGACGAGCTGCCCATGGCCTCCGCAATGACCACCAGGGCGGGCAGGGAGCTGACCCGGACCTGGGTCGAGGCTCAGGCGAACGAGGCCGAAGAGGGCTACGACGTGGACCAGCTCAGAAATGTCGGACCCTCAGTGCATCATGTTCATGACGACGAGACAGTCAGCGGCGGGGACACCTGACAGAGCCCTTGACTCACAGCAAGTGCGGGTCTAGGTTGTTCTGACGGGCTACCCATGTGACGTGGTGGTGGAAGTGTGGTGACCGGGCCAGTGGCTCATGCGCGCTTGTCTCCAGGTGCCCCCGAGACGGCTGAACAGCTGTTCCGGCAGGACGGCATCTACATCAAGTCGCTGGTGCGGCGGCAGCTCGGCGGCTTCGCCTCCGACCAGGACGTAGAGGACGTGGCTGCGGAGATCGTCTACCGCATCGTGAAGCGCAAAGTGATCGGCATGTATGACCCTGGGCACGCCAGCGGAGCCCGCTGGCGCACGTTCCTGGGCAGGCAGGTGTTGCTGTACTGCCAGGGGATGGGCGAGACGCTGGGCCGGAGGCGGGGGCGCGAGCTGTCGATCCTGGATGACACAGGTGATGGTGGCAGCATGAGGGACTTGCTCGTGGGCGCTAGCTGGGACGACTACTCCCGGCTTGAGGACGAGGAATTCCTGGCCGAAATGCGAGCGCACATCGCCCGCGCTCCGGGGTGGCAGGCCGGGTCCGTGTCCCTGGTGGACCTGTTCGACCTGACCGTGGCCCGGCTCCGTGCCGGTGAGGCCCGGCCCATCCCGTCCCGCCAGGTGGTCGAGGACAGCCTGGGGGTGTCCGCCAACGTCGCCAGGGCCGGGCTGTCCATGTTCCGGACCAAGCTCACCCAGCTGCTCAGCCGGGCCGCGCCCCCGCAGCCAATCGAGGTCGGCGGGGTGGAGCTGACCGTGCCGCAGGCCCGTGCCGCGCTCCGCGCCCTGCGCAGTTCCAGGGGGAACCGGGTCGCGCCCGCGCTCCAGGCGGTAGACAGCCCGCTGGCGGGGCTGGGGACCAGGGAGTTCATCGCGGTCGGCCGCAAGGAGGTGCGCGAGCACCCCGAGTGCAAGGTCCCCAAGGGGGATAAGAGCAAGCACGGAAGCCAGACGAAAGACGCACTCATCCACCTGCTGTCCCGGCTGCTGTCCATGGCCGCGCCGCCGCAGGCGGAACCCGCCAAATCCGCAGCAGTTAGCAGCAAGCTGGCAGGAGAGGACGACGAGCCCGGACTTGAGGAAATCCTGGAGGCCCGGCTGTGGCGGCTGAAGGGCGCGACCAAGGAAGACATCGAGGAGATCCTCCAACTGGCGAAGCAGACGTTCGGTGAACCGCCCGCGTAAGCCCCGCTGCGGCAAGCCGGTTCAGGCGTACTACCTGAACCGGACCCGCGCGTACGAGGACGAGAGCCCGGTGTGCGGCCTGACCGAGGGCCACAAGAGCAACTGCGTGAGCACCGAGGCCGTGGAGCACGCCAACCGGGTGCGGGCCGCGAACAGGAGGATAAGCCGTGGCGGATGAGTTCACTGGACGCCTTGGCCAGGTCTACCGGGTGCTGGCTGCCGAGCTTCCCCCGGTCACCCTGCTGCTCGGGGATTACTTCCTGGAGTACGGGGCGCTCATCAGCGAGCTGGCCCGGCACTACAAGGTGGGGACCGCTGACATGCTGTTCCTGGCCATGCCTATATCCGCCACTGACGCCCGGAGCCTGGCGGGCCACGTGAACGTGGCCCCGTTCGGCCCGTTCAAGCTGGTCGCCGCGATCCTGGACAACGCCAGCGAGCAGGCCCAGAACATCCTGCTGAAGCTGCTGGAGGAGCCTCCGGGCACCGCCCGGTTCATCCTCATGTCCAGCGAGCCCCCGCTGCCCACGATCGTCTCCCGCGCCCAGGTGTACCGGTTCGGCGTCCAGCTCCGCCAGCAGGAGGCCGACGACGAGGCCCAGGGCAAGGTATCCGCCGCCGTCCGCGCCGCCATGACGGGGAACCAGGGCCTCCTGCTGGCCCTGTGCGAGGGCTTCGAGGCCCGGCACATCGCCATGCTCTCCCGGTGGGCGCAGTCCCAGGCCACCGGCAAGCGGCCCGAGCTGTACCCGGACGGGGCCATGGAGCCCGAGGTGCCGGTCAGGGTGGCCCGCAAGGTCCTGCAGTCCCTGGCCGCCGTGGACCGAGCCCGCCCCGTCAACGCCGCCGTCACCGCGCTGACGCAGGCGTTCGATTAGCTCGGGGTGACACAGATGAGCACCGCGCAGACCGATCCGCTGACGGCCCAGTTCGCCTTCGAGTTCCGCCGCATGGTCGAGCAGAACAAGCAAGGTTTCGAGGAGCTGAAGCGGCAGGGAATCCAGTTTGACATGGGCGTTCTCCTGACCATGCAGATCGAGTGCCTGTACCGCACGATCGGTGAGGCCATGGGTCCGGTCGAAGGCCCTCGCTTCATCGAGCTGGCCAAGCTACGCTGGGAGCAGGCGATTGCGGAACAGATCGCTAAGGCGAAGGACCAGGGCACGAAGGCCCAGCTCCAGGCGGGCGGGAGCTTCAGCCCTGGCATGATCCGGGAGCTGGCCCGTGCGACTGGCACCTTCGGGGGGATCAGCTGACGTAGAACCCTGCGTGGCTACCTTCACGCAGTGGAACAAGAACCGCCCTCTCCGCCGGGTGACCTGGGTCTGCGGGCCTGAGCATGTCCTGGTGCACGCGGTGCGCGAGGAGTTCCGCAAGCTCCAGGTCCCCCACTACGGCTACTACACGGACGTGGTGACCGACGAGCCGCTCATGTGGGATTCCATCCTCACCTGGCCGCGCGGCGGCAGCCTCGCTGTCGTCTACGGAGCCGAGAGGCTGAAGAACCTGGACCGGGTGACTACCGTGGTGGAGACCATCCCCGAGCTGGCCCGCGTGCTGTTCATCTCGGCCGAAGCGGATTTCGCCCGCGTCGAAGACGGCGAGAAGAAGGTCCTGGCCCCGCACCTTTCCGCTATCCAGGAGAGCAAGGAGGGCCAGCTCATCCGGTGCTGCAAGCCGTCCCGCGAGGAGGACATGCTGAAGCTGGTCGCCTCCTGGTGGCCCGGAGCCGGGCTGAATCTGGCGGCTGAGGTGATGGCACGGACCGGCGGGGTGCTGGAGACGGCCTATGCCGCCTGCAAGACCGCCGAGCTGGCCGGGCTTCCCGCGTCCCCTGATTACCTGGACATGGCCGTCCAGCAGACCCCCAGTGCGAAGTTCGCGGAGCACCTGGTGGCCGGGAAGCGCAAGGAGGCCGCTACCGAGGCCAGCCAGCTCGGTGAGGCTGCCATCGGCGGCACGCTGAAGTACCTGTCCGGGCTGCTGGACAGCCTGCGGCTCTACCACGCCATGTCCGCGAGCGGCATGGATGCCGAGCAGATCGCCCGCAAGGGCATTCCCCGCTGGCAGCAGAAGCACATCGCCCCTTACGCCGCCTCGTACAGCGCGCAGCGCGTCGTCCGGTGCCGCAGGGTGCTGGCGGTCGCGGAGAGCGCGTTCCGGAGCGGGATTCGCGATGGGGTGCTGGAGGCCGTGGCCGCGTTGTGGTGAGCCGTATAACGGCCATGCCTGTTTCAGCTCCGGACATCGACGTGACCGCCCGCCAGCACCCCAGCGGGGTGAACAGCATGGACGTGGCGCAGTGGTTCTGCTACCTGCTCGGGAGCGCCATCACCCACATATGGGATGCCGGTCAGCTGAACCACAACAGCGTCGTGGACGACCTGAAGGTGGCCCGGCACTATCTCGACCTGAAGATTGCCCAGCTGGAGAGAGACGAAGGCAAGCCGCATGTCTGATACCTGGTGCGTGTACGTCCCGGAATGGGTCGAGGTGTTCTCTAACGGGACCCTCATGGGGCGTGAAGCGTGCGTTCAGGCGTACCAGCGCGAATGGGAAGGAAAGGTCGGCCCGGAGGAATGGCGTCTGCAGTCCTCGGGTAAACGAGAGCCGGTTACGTGGACACTGGAGATACTGCTCCCCAACCTGAGAGCGGAATTCAAGGATAAGGAGCGGGCCGAGCGCATCGCCGGATTGAACTGGAAAGGCGCGGTGGTCGTGCAATGGGGCTCCGAGGAGGAAGAGGCCCTGCTGGAATACGGGACCAGGCAGCTGAAGACGGCGTGAGCGTTCAGGAGATCGAGGAAATGGCTGCTACAGCTGAGCTAGAGCAAGTCACGGCTGAACTGCGGGGAGCCGAGCGTGTCAACCTGGAAGCCATGCGGTTCCTGGACGAGCGCGGGCTGCTGCTGGAGTTCAGGAGCCGCATGGAGCAGCTGGACCGCAGTGCGGACCGCTGAGCCGTATATCTAGCCATGCCGGTTCAGCCGAATTTCGCGCTGCTTACCGATCCAGCTGAGCTAATCCAGCTGGTCAGCCAGCTGGCTGACGCCGGGCTCCCGGTCGGGTTCGACATCGAGACCGGGTATGAGGGCGAGAGCCGGGAGAAGGGCTCCATCCATCCCGAGGAGAACTTCGTCGTCGGGATCAGCTTCACCAACTCCCTGAACTGGGCACGCTACGTGCCGGTGGCCCACGACTCCGGGCCGAACGTTGATAGCACCCTGGCCGCCAAGGTCTTCTGGCTGCTGCTCACCGCGACCGGGGCGGACGGGGCACCGCTCGGGGTCGCGCACCACGCCAAGTTCGAGCGCCGGACCATGGCCCGGTGGTTCCTGAAGCACCTGGCCAGCGACCCGGAGTACGGCGAGGAGGTCATGCGGAGCCTGGGCTACCCGCTGATCCGGTCCTGCACCATGCTGGAGTCCTATGCCGAGGGCGACAACCGGACCCACGGCCTGAAGGAGATCACGCTCGTCAACTACGGCGTCAAGATGGTTGAGCTGATGGAGCTGTTTCCCGAGGGGCTGACCCAGAAGGAGCAGAAGTCCATCCGGTTCAACGTGCTGGACCAGAATGACCCCAAGGTGGTTGCCTACGCCTGCGACGACTCGCACAAGGCGCTCATGCACCACGCCGACCGGTACCCCAGGGTCAGGGACACCCTCGTCTACCGGATGGAGATGGAGGACCTGCGCAACGCGGTCTGCGTCATGGAGGACGTGGGCCTGGATTACGACTGGAACAGGATGCGCGGGGCCGCCATCACCGGCAGCGAGTTCGCGGACCGCTACCTGGTCGAGGTGACCAGGGACTTCGAGAACATGCTGGGCCGCTCGCTGCCGCCCAAGTTCAACTTCGGGTCCCCCAAGCAGCTGCAGAAGCTGCTCTACGACAAGGACGAGGGCCTGGGGATGCCGGTGACCCGGCGGACCAAGACCGGAGCGCCCTCCACCGAGGCCAAGACCGCGCTGAAGGGCCTGTCCAAGCAGTACACCGCCGTGCAGAAGCTGCTCAACTGGAAGGGCCTGACCAAGCTCCACCGGGACTTCCTGGGCAAGTTCGAGGCCAAGTACTGCTTCGCCCCGGACGGCCGGGCGCACCCCAACCTGCTGCAGCACGGCACCGTCACCGGCCGCACCAGCGCCGCCGACCCGAACTACCAGCAGTCCCCGAAGATCAAGTACAAGTACACCCTGGCGGACGGGTCCGGGGAGTTCACCCACAACTTCCGCGACAACATCCGTGCCCCCCAGCCCGGCATGCGGCTGTGGTGGCAGATCATCCTGGAGGAGCTGGGGCTCTGGCAGCCCGACCCGCTGGAGGACAAGCTCGGCTGGTACATCATCGGGTTCGACTACAGCCAGATTGAGCTGCGCGTCGTCGCGGGCGAGGCCGGGGAGACCGCCCTGCTGGAAGCCTTCGCACGCGGGGACGACGTGCACCGGCTCACCGCCAGCCTCATGCTCGCCAAGCGCCCGGAGAACGTCACTGACGACGACCGCGACGTGGGCAAGACCATGAACTTCGCCCTGGTCTACGGCATGAGCGAGGAGGGCCTGGCCGAGCGGCTGGGCATCAGCCTCGACGCCGCCAGGGACCTGTTCGCCCGCTACCACGCCGCGTACCCCCGGATCAAGCAGTGGATGGAGGCGACGGTCGCCAAGTCCAAGCGCGACGGGTACGTCACCACCCGGTTCGGCCGCAAGGTCCGCATCTGGGAGTACCAGGACGCTGACGAGATGGGCTCCGCGTGGGCCGCGAGGATGCGCCGGGCGAACGGCGAGCGCACGGCAGGCAACGCCCCGATTCAGGGAGCCGCGACCGGCGACTACAAGAAGATCTCCATGGCCCGAGCCCAGCGGGCGCTGCGCGACGCGGGCCTGGACGACCGGGTACTGCTGGTCATGGACGTGCACGACGCGCTGGAGTGGTATGCGCGCAAGGACGTGGACCCCGCCGAGATCATCGCCGCGCTGCAGCCCGCCGTGGTCTGGGACGTGCCCGGCTGGCCGCCCATGAAGGCGGAGTGGCACATCGGGGACCGGCTGGGCTCGCTGGCCAAGCTGGACGTGCTGGAGGACGGCACCCTGGTGGCCGAGCCGAAGGCCGAGGACCTGCCCAAGTTCTCTCCCGAGGACGAGACCGACGACAGCCTGCCCGAGCCGCCGCAGGAGTTGCAGCCCTTCAAGTTCACCGAGCCGGAGCCTGTTACCGTCAGCGGAGGTCTTCACCTCCTGGCACCCATGGCTGCCAGCGGCGAAGTTGCCGTCAAGGTGCCTCGCACGGTGATCGTGACGCTGGAGCGCATGCCAGCAGCGGGCCAGGTCCAGCGGTTCCTGGAGTTCATGGCCGCCATCCCCGGCCCGAACTCCGTCATCATGCGGATTCCGGACGGCGACATCCCGGTGGACGCCGCTCCTCCCACCGGGCTGGGGCCGCAGCACAGCGCGGACGTTTCCATGATCTTCGGAGGCGCGCTGACGTGCTACGACCTGGACTCCATCGACATGGACCGGCTGGCGTCCGGAGTTGACCTGTAGCCCGTATCACGAGCATGAACATCAGGGATGGCTGGGCCACGGAGTACTCCCGCAAGTCGTTTTCCGTGCAGGTGGACGAGCAGGATTACGCCAAGTGGCTGGACGAGGCCGGGGTGGACGCCGCCAACGTGGTGAGCATCCCGCTGCAGGCGAAGTACCGGATCATGAAGCTCATGGCGGCAGCCTGGGCGCTGGGTGACCTCGCGGCCTACCTGGACCGCAACGGGGAATCCGTGGATGTTGTCCAGGCCGAGCTGAAGGCAGCAAACGAGGAGCTGGCTACCTGGAAGCAGGCCCTCAAGGAGCAGTTCGGGTGACCGAGGTCCCCGAGGTGCCGGGTGACGAGCTGACCCCGATCCTGAGCATCTGCGCGGGCCTGCTCACTACCGCCATCGCCGCGCGGAACTTCACCGCGCCGGGTATCGACGGGACCCCGCACACGGTGCACAGCGCCTTGATCGACGCCCGCGCCCGGCTGGACCAGCTGGAGCAGATCCTGAGCCAGGCCATGGACCTGAAGCAGGCGTCTGCCATGGAGGCCACCGCGCTGGAGCAGGCTGCCCAGGACGCCTGGGACAAGGTTGCCGACGACGCTCGCAAGCGCGGGCTCCGCGACCAGTACGAGGGAGCCCAGGAGAAGTACGCCACCTGGCGGCTGAAGACCCGCGAGCAGCACCTCGCCGCCCGGCACGCCAGGGCCGTGGCGGACATCGCCGCCACCTGCGAGGCCAAGGTGCGGATGTACTACCGGGGGCTGGACGGGGCCAGGATGGACCTGCACAAGCGGCTGAGCGCGCTGGCCTTCGAGTCCAGCCTGGAACGTACGTGAAGTGCTTCTTCTGCACTCAGTGGGTCACCAAGTACCAGATGGCGGATAGGGTCGAGGTCTGGCGTCAGTACAGCAAGGTCACGGGCGAGAGCTACAAGGTCTACGGGAACGTCCCCGGCGCTGACGGCACGCTGAAGGAGGCCACCGGCTGGCTGGAGCAGGTCTACCACCACAAGTGCTGGCTGGCCCGCAAGCGCCGGGAGGCGCTCCAGGAGGCGAGAAGCGCCGATCCCTCCGCACAGCAAGGTGAAAGCCCTGATTGGCGGGAGCCCGCCAGCGCTGAGGTGGAGGACATAAGGCCCCGTGAGAGCGACAGAGATCATTGAGGAACTGGAGCGTCAGGTCGCTGAATTCGGTGACGGCGAAGGGCAAATCCCTGACCCGATCGAGAATTGGTGGTACGGGATATCGCGCATTGAGCGCGAGCCCGGCGAGAATGCCTTCCGGTTTGTCTCTGACCACTGAGCCGCGCTCAGCCGTATCACCTTTCGAGCCCTAATCGTGGGCACAAGCGAACTGCGTCATGCGACCAGCGAAAAGCGTTTGCGGATAAGCAATAGCGACATGCGACGAGCGGAAAGCGAGAAGCGACAGTGCCACGGCGAGCAATAGTCAGCGAGAATCGTGTAGGCGAAGGCGGGAACCGGTTCCCCAAGCTCGACTTCAAGGAGAAGGGCGAGCGCAAGAGAGTCCTGCTCATCGACCCCGAGGGGCCATGGCAGGAGTACGTGCACTACCTGAGGGCACCCAGGTTCAAGGACGGGGTGCCCGTCATGACCACCCGCGAGCGGCGGGGGGAGGAGGTCCCGGACTACGAGACTGACTTCATCGGGATGCCCCTGTGCTACGGGGACGCCAAGACCGTCGCTGAGGACGGGTACGACCCCGAGAACTGCCCGTCTTGCGCCAGGGTGCCCGAGGCCCCGGCAGAGGCCCGGCTGGCTCCCCAGCTCCGGTTCGCGGCCAACGTCGTGGACCAGGTGCTGAGGGGCGGCACCTGGGAGATCCGCCGCCCGTACAGCGCTTCCGTCGTGATCTGGACGTTCACCTCGTCCATGTACGACGAGATCCTGAGCCTCCAGGAGCAGAACGGGGCGCTGATCCGGGAGAAGGACATCACCCTGGAGTGCTCCAACGCCAAGTTCAACCAGGTCAAGATGGGCGTCATGCAGGTTCCGGGCTGGCAGGAGGCCGACGCCGGGGCGGTGCTGCAGGAGCTGCTGGAAACCGCCGGGAACGTGGCCACCGAGGAGCAGCTGCGGGACGCCTGCGGCCGGACGGCCAAGCGCGGGTTCATGGAAGAGGACACCAACCTGTGCCTCAAGCGCTGGGAGAAGGCGCTGCGCCTGAACGGCGTGGAGCTGGGCGATCCTGCCACGGGCGCGCAGTTCGGCGGGGGCCAGGGCCAGCAGACGCTGGCCAGCGCGGCTGCTGACCTGCTGGGCGGGACCCAGATCCCGGCCAGCGAGGGCACCGCCGCTGCCGTGGCGGAGATCGAGAAGGCCAAGGCCGAGGTCCGGCAGGAGATGGGCCTGCAGCCCCAGACGAGCACTGGTCCTCTGGACATCTTCACGCCGGGCGGGGACGACCGGGCTCAGGAAGCCGCCAACGCCGCAGCCGCCGAGCGCCGGGGCGCGGACGTGAACCCTTTCGGGGGCAGCGCTGCCCCTGGTTCTCCGTCTCCGGCTGGCACTGCAGCCGGGGACTCGACTGCTTCTACCCAGCCTGCCCCCCCTTCTGAGGAGAAGCCGCAGAAGTCCCGGTTCGACACCCTGCTCGCAGGTCTGGGCGGCCAGGGGTAATGATCACGGTTGTCGTTCATGACGAGCCCAAGCCCCAGGGCAGCAAGGTCGGGTTTATCAGCCGGGGCACCGGGCGTGCGGTCGTCAAGGACGACAACAAGCCTGCGCTGCGCGCGTGGCGCAACTCGGTCGAGGAGGCGACGACCAAGGCCAGAGGGGATCAGGCCCCGCTTGAGGGGCCTGTCCTCCTGGCTGTCACCTTCACCATGAAGAAACCCCTGAGCCGCCCGAAAACCAGGTTCACCATGCCGGATAAGAAGCCGGACCTGGACAAGCTGCTCCGGTCCACCATGGACGGCCTCAAGATGGGCGGGGCGTACGTGGATGACGCCCAGGTGGTGGAGATCGTCAGGCTGGCCAAGTTCTACCCCGTCACCGGGGGGCAGCCAATGCCGCTGGCCAACGCCCAGCACATGTTCTCCATGACCGGGACCCGGAGCGACATCCTGGACGTTCCAGGATCTGTCATCCGGGTGGCCAGCGTCATGGAGTTCCCGCCGCTCGTTGAAGGGTGGTTCTAATGGCCAAGGGGAGCATCCACAGCGGGCAGCCCACCCTCCAGGCGTTCCTGGACGCGACCAACGCCAAGTTCGGCCCCGGTACGGTGATGCAGATGGGGGACGGGGAGCGCCCGCCCATCGAGGTCATCTCGTCCGGGTCCATCGCGCTGGACGAGGCGCTGGGAGTCGGGGGCATCCCGAGGGGCCGGGTCATCGAGCTGTTCGGCCCGGAGTCGAGCGGCAAGACCTCAATCTCGCTGCGGGTCATCGCCCAGGCGCAGAAGGCCGGGCTGAACGTCTGCTTCATCGACGCCGAGCACGCGGTGGACCCGGATTGGGCAGCCAAGATGGGCGTGGACATCCCCTCCATGGTGCTCAGCCAGCCTGACACCGGGGAGCAGGCCCTGGAGGTGGCCGACATGGCTGCTCGCAGCGGCCAGTTCGGCATGCTGGTGGTGGACTCGGTGGCCGCGCTGGTGCCCAGGGCGGAGATCGAGGGGTCCATGGGAGATTCCCACGTGGGCCTCCAGGCCCGGCTCATGAGCCAGGCGCTGCGCAAGCTGACCGGCGCGCTGAACGAGACCAAGACCACCGCGCTGTTCATTAACCAGCTCCGCGAGAAGGTCGGGGTGCTGTTCGGCTCGCCCGAGACGACCACGGGCGGCAAGGCGCTGAAGTTCTACTCCTCGGTCCGGCTGGACGTGCGCCGCATCGAGACGCTGAAGGAGGCCGGTGCCGACGCGCACGGCATCCGCATCCGGGTCAAGGTGGTGAAGAACAAGCTGTCCCCGCCGTTCAAGCAGGCCGAAATGGACATCCTGTTCGGGGAGGGGTTCACCCGGACCGGAGAGCTGATCGACCTGGGCACCGAGCGGGGGGTGATCAAGAAGAGCGGGGCCTGGTACACCTACGACGGCCAGCAGCTGGGCCAGGGCAAGGCCAAGGCCATGGCCGCGCTGGAGGGCCTGCCCCCGGAGGCCGTGGCCGCCATCGAGGCGGCTGTCAGGGAGGCCGGGCCGCCAGCCGGGGGGACCACCCGGAAAGGTAAGCTGACTCCCTCAGAGGGCACTCCGTGGGGGGAGTCAGGTGACTGATCGCAAGAGGCTGCGCCCGCCGCCGCCCATCCTCGGGCCGCATCGCAGCGTCCAGTGTCCCATGGTTGACGTGCCGCGCATCGAGAGCGGCCAGTACCATCCGGGGGACCCCCTGACGTGCAGGTGGAAGAGGCGGGGCCGGTCTGCCAGGGTGCTCCGGGCGTACCGGAGGCACTGGTACGGGGACCACTGGGTGCCGTTCGAGGCTGAGACCAAGGCCCTGGTACAGTCGCTGGGCGCGCTGTCCGCCCGGCCGTTGTAAGTCACCGATGAGGCTCCAATTGGCGTATAACGGGGTGACACGCATCATTCCCTGATCAAGGAGCCTCCATGGTTCATGCCAACGTGGTGGACTTCGCGCAAATGCGGGAGAAGCTGCTGCCCCTGGACGACGTTCGGGAGCAGCTCGCCTCTACGGAACCGCTATCCGAAGTCGCCTTCGTGGCCGGGCAGTCTGCCCTGGCCGTCTTCCAGAATGACCAGGGCGGGCAGCCCTGGTACAAGACCGAGCTGACGAATGCCGCGCCGGTCTGGCTGGACGTGCCGAACGGGGAGCGCTACCAGCTCACCCACCAGGCCGCCATGCAGCTGGCGTCCGAGTGCCACGTCACGCGCGGGTACCAGGAGCTGGTGCCGGGCACCCTGCTCCAGGACAACGTGAACTGGTGGCTGCAGCACGGGCTGGGCGACAAGGAGCTGAAGCTCCTGGTGGCCGGGTCCGGCAAGGATTCCTTCGGCGCGGACGTGCCGCTGGTCCGGGCAGTCTGCCGTCACACCGTCAGCCCGTTCTCCAACCTGGCGCTCCTGGAGACCATGCTCTCCGGCCTGGAGAAGAAGTACGGCCAGGGCGAGGTTCTGGTGGATTACAAGTTCCACCACGACCTGGAGCGCACCGCCATGCGTCTCATCATTCCCGGATATGAGCGCAGCATCGAAGGCACCAGCGTGCACGACGACACCTGGAGCCTCGGGCTGGACTACTACAACAGCCTCATCGGGCTGAAGCAGACCACCCTGGCGGGGTACCTGTTCCGGTGGTGGTGCACGAACGGGTGCACCGACGTGGCCAACCAGGTCGGCGGGTTCTCCCGCCGGGGCTCCACCGAGGAGGACGCCCTGGCGTGGGCTCAGGAGTCGGTAGACGAGATCCTGGGCGGCCTGGAGCACACGTTCGACCAGGTTCAGGCGCTCACCACCCAGCCGGTCGGCGGGGACGTGGTGACCGTCCTGAAGGGCCTGTTCCGTGAGTTCGGCATCCCGAAGCGGGAGCGCACGCGGATCATCGAGACCATGGCCGACACGACCGAGCTGACCATGTACGAGCTGCTGTCCGCCGTGACCATGGCCGCGAACATCGAGGGCCTGGACGACCGGGACGTGCACCGGCTGCTCAACATGGGCGGGCACATCACCCACGCCAGCACGGGCCTGTGCAGCACTTGCCACCAGCTCCTGCCGGAGGGCTTCGCCCTTGGCGAGACCGAGCCGGAGCCCGTGGCCCTGGTGTCCGCAGCCGGAGGTGCTGACGAGGACTAGGGCTTGACAAGTGACAACCCTGCACCTATAGTGGGTGCATAAGACGTGTGGCGGGGCGGAGGAACCCTGTCGGCGGAACCGGTACGGCCTCCGTCCCGTCACAGCCAAGAGGTGAGACGTTAGAGGTGAGGTCGGTGGCGCAGCCTGTGGGCAGGACCCCGGCCGTGGTTCTCATTGATCCCAAGTACCCGCATAACGTCGGAGGCGCGTACAGGGTCAGTGCCGCCTTCGGCGTCGAGCAGCTGTGGTACACCGGCAACCGCGCCGAGGCCAAGTGGGAGGAGCAGGGTCGGCTCCCCCGCGAGGAGAGGCTGCGGGACTACCGCCACGTGGAGTTGCTCCGTGGCGAGGGCCGGTTTCTGGGACAGTTCACCGGCGCGACCATCGTGGCCGTCGAGGTGGACCCCACGGCCGAGGTCCTGACCCACTTCACCCACCCGGAGCGCGCCGTCTACGTCTTCGGCCCGGAGGACGGCAGCCTGCCCAAGGGGATCAGGGCTGCCTGCCACCGTTTTGTCATCATCCCGAGTGATACTGCCCTGAACCTGTACAGCGCGGTCACCAGCGTCCTGCTGCACCGCCGCATCACCCGCCAGCTGGCAGGGCTGGAGCCGGTCCGGCCCGCCTACGCGACCATGGGAGGCAACCGTGGGTAAGGGAGATCGCCGCCGCCACCGCAACGGGGGGAAGAAGCCGCCCGCGAGCGACGCGCCCCGGTACGGCAAGAAGGAGACGAACGAGGTAACGCCGAGCGCGGGGGCTGACATCCCGGTACTGGACCCTGCCGGGATCGTGCCGCCGGACGTGCGGGCGCGGGAAGGCATCATCGGGCCGGAGGGGTTCACCATCCCCGCCTCCGCGCTGGGACCCCCGCAGAATGAGGCAGAGCGCGCCAGCCCGGCGCTCCAGGCTATGCGCATGATGACAGAGCACAACATGACGGGCGACATCAGGGACGACGCTCCCAGCCAGTACGAGCCGGTGGAGGCCGGGCTGACCGTCAACCCGCCGCCGCTCATCGGGCCGCTGGGCGGGAGGATTTACCAGGACGTGGCTCCGTTCCGGGCTCCCAACCTGAGCGTCCCCGCCCGGCATGCCTTCGACCCTGACGTGCCCGCTGAGCTGCGCGAGCAGCTGGAGACTCCCTCCACCATGGAGCCGGACAAGGCGAACGTCCGGAAGACCTGGACCGCCGGGCAGGTGCTGGAGCACCACACCTGGCTGACCGAGAGGTTCGCGCACCCCACCGGGGCCATCCTGGATTACGTCCGGTACTTCGTCACCGACTCCTACCGGAAGAACCCGCAGCGGGCACAGGGCATGTTCTACCCCGCCGACCTCCGGCCGCTGGGCGACGCGGAGGTCCCCGATCCCGGTACGGGGGTAGCCCAGCAGATCTGCGGCGTCGTCGCCAGGGGCCTGCGGAACTCGCTCACCTTCGAGGTGACTGAGGAGATGGTCCAGGTCATGCGCCAGGTGCATGACAAGACCCAGGAGAACGTGGCCTGGCTGGACGAGGCCGAGCTGCCGTGCCCCTCCGGGTTCGCCTGGCTGGACTCGCCCTGGCCCATCATCGACGCCTGGGCCAACTACATCCCCATCCGGGCGCTGACCTGGGATCTGGACTACGCCTGGGCCAGCATGGAGAAGGGCCAGCCCAGGAGGACAGCCTGCGTCAGGATCGGGCTGTGGACCTACATGGACGACGACGTGGCCTACGGCCGGTGGGACGGGCAGGAGCACCGCGCCCAGGCGACTTCCGACGCCATGGGCGAGCTGACCTTCATGCACATCGCGCTGCTCCCGTTCGGCGCGGAGTTCGAGTTCGGCCCCGGCGCGGACGCCAAGAAATCAGGCGACTCCATCCTGGGCATCCTGCACACGCTGTGGATGTTCCTGGGGATGGAGATTGTCTCCACCGAGCCCGCCGCCGACGTGCCCCGGCTGGCCCGCAAGCGCGCCCTGAGGTCGCTGAAGCACGGCGAGGTCAAGGTCGTGACGCTGCGCAAGATCAGGCACGTCAAGAGCGGCGACATCGTGAACCCCCGCGACATCGACTGGTCCTGCCGGTGGGTGGTCCAGGGGCACTGGCGGCACATCGACCGCTACGAGGGCGAGCGGCACCGTGCCATCCGCGAGGTGCGCCGGGGGGAGAAGTACGACACGTGCGCCGTCTGCACGTCGCGGGGCGAGGAGGTGCGGGTCACCTGGATCGCCCCGTACATGAAGGGACCGGACGGAGCGCCGCTGAAGTCCGCTGACAAGCTCGTCTACAGATTGTCGAGGTAAGAAATGAAGCCTGACGAGGTGCAGATGAACATGGGGGATGACGCCCAGCCCCCCGACGACCGCCTGGCCCGCATCGCGGATACGGGCCGCAAGGCTATGGCGGCTGACCCTGAGTGGGACGACGACATCAAGCTCATCATCTCCGTCTCCGGTGTCCGCGAGGGTGGCAAAGAGGGCGGCGGCATGTTCGTCTCCGGCTACGAGGTGGACGAGGAGGATAAGGCCAGGCTGGAGAACGTGCCTGAGGAGCTGCAGCAGACCATGGCCGAGAAGCTGGTCTCAGCTCACGTCGTTGCCGTGCTCATGGAGCACGTCGAGGCCCTGCTCACCCAGGTGACAGGTTTGCCCGTCCGGGTCATTCCAGTGAGTCCAGTGGGTCCTGTCAATCTGACGACACCTAACTGAGGCACCAGTGGACCGGGTGCAGAACTGCCTGCGCCACCGCCGCTACGACAACGAGGACGAGGCGGACGCACGCCTGAAAGAGCTGAAGGTCCAGGCCAGGAACCGGACCCTCCAGGTGTACCCCTGCAAGGAGGGCGGCACCGGGCACTGGCACATCGGCAATCCCTACTACCGGCGCAGGCCGCGCCGCCGCAAGGGACGGAGGTTAGCCATGGTCGAGGAGATCCTGGCCGCAATCATGGTCGTCATTATCGGCGGCTGGCTCGTGACGTACTTCGCCATCCTCGTCCGGCGTGCGGTCGTTCACCAGCGAGAGCTGGCCGCGAAGCGCGAGGCCATCGACTCCCAGCGCGAGCTGGAAGCCTACATCCGGAAAGTGAACCAGGCGACTTCGGATGAGGAACTGGCACGCCTGGAAAAAGAGAGGAGAGGTGAGGGCTGATGTTCTTCGTCGCCATCATCTTGTGGCTGGGGATGCTCGTCCTTGCCATCGCCGCGCTAGTGGCGGATAAGAAGGGCGGGTTCGTCGCCGGGGCTGTGGCCTGTGCCCTGCTGGGCGTGGTTGCCTTCGGGTGGGCCGGGGTTCACTCCGTACCGGCTAAGTCGGTCGGCGTCCCGGTCAGCCAGGGGCACGTGGAGGGGGGATACTACAACTCGGGTGCGCACTGGACCTGGGACCCTTTCATGCACCTGGCTATCATCGACCAGACCATCCAGACGGTCACCTTCGAGACCGGGAGTAATCTCCCTGGCACGTCGCAGTGCCACGGTGAGCTGCCCATCCGCATCGGGGGCCAGCAGCCCGCCTGCGCGAAGATCACCATTCAGTACCGGGTGAAGTCCGGGGCTGCCGGGTCGCTGTTCAGCGACTACGCCAACCAGGGTGACCTCATGCAGGCAATCCAGAACGCGCTGGTCGTGCGCGAGCTGGAGGTCGTGGTCAACAACCAGCTGGGCGACTACGACCCGATCACGGACTACAAGAACACCGTGAAGAGCAACGCCAATACCAGCCAGTTCACGGCCTTCGGCCCGGACATCCTGAACACCATGCGGACCGACATCGGGAGCCAGGTGCAGGTCATCGCGGTCTTCCTGCCGCGTATCACCTACAGCAGCGCGATCGAGAACAACCTGATCAAGATTCAGACCGCGTACACCAATGCGACCATCGCCACGGAGAACGAGACCGTCAACGCGGCCAACGCCAAGGCGTACAGCAACCTGGGCAACCCGACCCTCAACCAGCTGGTGGCCCAGTGCCTCAAGGACGTGGAGATCGCCCACGTGTCCCCCATGGGCTGCTTCCCCGGCCAGGCGTCCGGCCTGCAGCTCAGCAAGTAGTTGACACAGCGCAAGACATGCACCTAGGATGGGTGCATGCACCAGCTCCGTATAGCTCTCCGTGGTAGAACTGACTGCTTTCCTGGACTGCCCGGAATGCACGGAGACCTTCGAGGCCACCTGGACGGACGGCTCACTGTCTCTCCAGGACATGCCGTCCGCCCCGGTGGCTCTCTTCACCTGCCCGAACCCCAAGTGCGGGCACCAGTTCACTAAGGAGTACCCAGGATGGTCACTGTTCACCGAGGCTGGCTGAGGCCAGTTCTCGCCGCAGCCGGAATCACCGGGAGCCTGCTGCTGACGGCAGCGTGCAACTCCGGCGCTTCACACCCCAAGCCGACCCTCAACGCCACCGAGCAGGCCGAGCTGCAGCAGGGCCAGAAGCTCCTGGCCAGCTGCTTCCCCAAGACGATCACGGAGCAGGTAAAGACCGTTCACCTGGTCTTCCTGTCCCGCGCCACCGGGAAGCACGGCCCCGAGGTCGTGGCAGCGCGTGCCAAGCTGCTCCACTGCCTGAACATTGACGACCCGGCCAAGCGCCAGGCGTTCATCAATAAGGCGGGCGAGGACGCCCTGCACGGGCACCTGACCACGCACGACGGGCGGCACACCTACTTCACCATCACGCTGCCGAAGGACATCCTGGCCGCTGGCGGGCACGCTGGCGGCGTGGGGACCGGTCAGCCCAGCATCCCCGGAGTCACCAGCTCCGCCTCCCCGCGTGCATCCGGGAGCCCGTCATGAGCTTCGCGCAGCAGGTCGCTGAGGCGATCCTCAACGAGGCCCAGTCCGGGTCTGCCGTCTGGGACGAGCTGAACGGGCCGAGCGCGGCACTCAGCGGGCGTTACCCCGAGGACAAGTTCGTCATCACCATCCCGCAGGAGTACGACGGCGACGAGCCCACGGATCGGGTCTGCACGATCACCGTCGAGTGCGGGAGCCCGTCATGACCGCCATCCCCCTGGAGTCGGACGGCCCGGTCGTCCCGAAGAAGAAGCGCGGGAAGTCCACGGACATCCCGAGCATCGAGCCGTTCAGCTGGGCGGGCGCTGAGTCCGTCGTCTGGGCCTTCGTCATCGCGCACCTGGTCAAGTGGGCGGTCAGCTTCGCCTACTTCGCCCTGTTCCAGGTCCGTTACGCGGTGGGGTACGGGAAGACCACCTTCACCGTGCTGTACCTCAAGGACCTCTGGGACTTCCTGCCGGTTCGCATCTCCAACTGGCTGCACCTGGACTGGTTTGATGCGAACCACCAGTACGAGCCGCTGTGGTGGATCACCTGGCGGCACGACATCCGCGACGTGGGCATCGCCGTGGTCGGGACAATCATCGTCCGGTTCATGTTCGTCAAGCCGAAGTACCCGCTGGACGACGCTCCCGGACTGAAGGTCTACCTGACCTCCGTGCCGCTGGCCATCGGGCTGGCGCTTATCCCCATCGCCATCGTCGGGGTGGTGGCCTGGAAGCTGCCCTGGCTCACCCACCACGGGCTGCACGTTCCCGACAAGTACGGGGCCAGTGCCGCTGAAGTCAACGGCTGGGTCGAGGCCGGGGAGTGGATCACGGTCCTCATGGGCATCACCGGAGGTCTTGCGGCCAGCCTCGTTATCCAGCGAGTGGCCGACGACGTTCAGTGGTTCTTCGCTGAGCGCTCAGCCGGTAGGATTCTGGCCAAGCGGCGCAAGAAGGGCCTGGCCGGGATCAGCCTGACCGGAGGGCGCGTCATCGGGACTCCCGCGCACCGCAAGCGCGTGCACTGGATTCTGGAGAACCGCCCCGAGACGACGGCCCGCAGCCTCTGGCTGGTTCGTCTGCTGATGGCCGTGGGGGTCGGGGCCACGGCGTTCTCTATCGCTGGTGCCTGGCTCAACCTGGTCGGCCCGGCCAAGCCGCACTAAGGAGGATCATGGACAGCGAGCATGAACCCGAGCACGACCACACCGAGGCCAACCTGGCAGCGGTCGCCATGGTCCGCGAGGCGCTGAAGAACGCTCACGGGATTCCGAACGAGCTGCCCTACAGCACCGTGGACGGGTACCTGGAGCGGTGCTGGCAGCAGCTGGGGTCCCCGGAGGACGGCATGGACGCCACCGTGCCGCTCATGGAGCTGCTAAAGTCGCTGGCTCAGCTGGCCGGGGCAGCCATGGTCCAGGCCGCTACCGGGCCGGGCATGGACCCGCCGCCTATCGGGGAGATCCTGGACAGGCTGGACGTACTCCAGCAGAACCTCATGGAAGACGACAAGAATGAATAGCATCATCACCGACTTGGTGACCAAGAAGGTGCAGCGCACCCACGGCGGCATGCCGGACTGGGCGCTGCTCGGGGTCGGCAAGGACGCTGAGGGCAGGTGGCGGACCTACTGGCCGTACACCTCGGAGATCGACGGGCAGCGGTTCCTGACCCGGTTCATCTTCATCCGCAATCCGTGGTTCTCCGTGGACATCACGCGGATCGGCATGGCGGACGACCAGCGCGAGTGGCCGCACGACCACAGCCGGACGTTCCGCTCGCTGAAGTTCGGCTGGTACGAGGAGGATGTCTACGACGACGTGGCGGAGCCCCTGAGGTTCCGCCACGTCCGCCACGGCCGGTTCTCCATCCACCGGCTGAAGTACACCCAGGCCCACTCCATCACCAAGGTCAGCCCGAAGCTGGTCACGGTGCTGTTCCTGGGCCGCAAGCGCCAGAAGTCGAACTACTGGACCCCGGCAGGGCTCCAGACCATCGGCATGGCGGTGGATCAGGAGCCGTGGGGCTGACTCCTGAGCAGCGGGCGTTCCTCCGGGCTGGTCACGTTCTTCACGTGCGCCTGGGGGACGCTCGCTACCCGTATATCTTCATATGGCTGTGCTCCGGACCCTGGACATCGAGAACTATCAGGCGCTGGGCTCCGCCCACCTGGAACTCGGACAGTTCACTGTCGTAACCGGTCCGACCGGATCTGGCAAGAGCGCCGTGATCCGTGCCCTCAAGATGGCTGTTTTCAACGCCAGGGGCACCTCCTTCATCCGCCACGGCACCAAGACCGCCAAGGTGTTCCTCACCGACAGCGCGGGGCTGGGCGTGGCCCTGGTCCGGGGCAGCCGGGACGCTTACGTCCTGGACGTGCTGGGCGAGCAGAAGACCTTCACCAAGCTGGGCGGGCAGGTCCCGGAAGAGGTAGCCGCGCTTCTGGCCTTCAGCGACCTGAACTTCGCCGGGCAGCTGGACCGGCCCTTCCTGCTGGACGCCTCAGGCAGCCAGGTAGCCCGCATCCTCGGCAAGCTGACCAACGTTGACCTGGTATTCGAGGCCGCCCGGCGGGGGTATGCCCGCAAGCAGGAGATCAGCCGGAGGCTGAAGTCCGTCAACGCCGACCTGGAGGACCTGACACAGGCCGCCGAGCAGTACGCCTGTCTTCCGGCCAGGCTTGCCGCCCAGGAGCAGGCCGAGCAGTGCGCTGAGCGCGCCGAGCAGGCCAGGGACAGGCAGCAGCGGCTGTTCGTCCTCTACAGGGACGTTGTGAACGGCGCTGAGGCCGTCCAGGAGGCCGCCGCTGTCCTCAAGCGCTTGGAGCCCCCCTCCCTGACCGTCCTGGACACCCTGGTGGCCCGCAGGGACCGCATGAAGGGACTGTTCACCGAGCTGCTGGAGGCCAGCAGCCTCGTCGGGTTGCTGCGAGATCGCATCTCGGTCTCGGCCGGGCAGGAGAAAGCCGCGCACGATGCGGTACATGATGCTCTAGTAGAGGCTGGGACCTGCCCGACCTGCGGGCTCACGGTGCCCAGGTAAGGAGACACATGGCAATACTGAAGCTGCCGGATGTCAGCGAGTTCCAGACAGGGAGCAGCGCCCCGAACTGGACAGGCATCAAGGCGCAGAACGGGGGAGCCGCGATCATCCGGGTGGGGTACGGCAACGCTCACCTGGACGGCATGCTCGTCCGCAACCGCTCCCAGATCAAGGCCGCCGCATACTCGTTCTGCGGGCTCTACCAGTACCTGAGGGCCGGGCAGTCCGTATCCTCGCAGGCCCAGGCGTTCATCGGCTGGATCGGGCCGCACCTGAACGAGGGCGAAATCCCCATGCTGGATCTGGAGGAGGGCGGGGGGAACCAATCAGGCCGGGCTGGGGAATGGTTCGGAATCATAGATTCTGCCTATAACCTCACCAGCCTGCCGCTGGACCGGAGGTCCTGGCTGTACAGCGGGCAGAACTTCGCCATCAGCCAGGGTCTTGCCCCGATCTTCAACTCCGCCCGGCACACCTGGGTGGCCGCCTACCAGTCATCCGAGGCCGGGTTGCTGCCGCACACGCTGTGGCAGAGCACGGACGGCGCGTCCGGCTCCAACATCACGTCGTGGTCCGGGTGCGGCCGGGTGGACACCAGCGTGTTCCACGGCACCCTGGCTGACCTCGCTGCTCTCGGGTGGCACGCGCACACCGACCCCCCGCCGCCCGTGGTGCGGCCCAGCAATCTCACGGAGGAAGACATGACCATCAGGAACGATCAGAAGTACCACGCTGTCGCCTTCCTGGGCGGGCAGTACAACTGGGTCTCGTTCTTCAGCGACAGCGGGGTCGAGGGCAAGCAGCCGCAGAAGCTGCGGGTGGCCCCGTACTCCAACGCCACCGGCGGCTTCTCCGGGATCACGGTCGTCACCATCGGCCCGGACACCGAGAAGGTCACCGTCGCGCTGCCGGACGGCTGCGCGGGGGTCTCGTTCCAGCGGACGGACGACCCGTCCAACTGGGCGACTATCGCCTACAACCTGGGAACCTGAGCCGGGCCTCCTGCGTCAGACAGGAGATTGCCCTTCGGTTACTGGTGGCTCCGCTGCTCGCCGGGATGCGGCAGCGGAGCCACCCGTATCACCGGGCATGAGCTGTTTCCGGGAAGAGCTGAAAGCCCGCCTGAGGCGGCCCGTCTTCTGGGTGGTCCTGGTCATGACCGCAGTGGTGGGTTTCCTGCTGGGTCACGTCGTCGCCCACGGGTGGAACTGGTAGTGGCCAGCTACCTGCTGCTCGGGGACCTGCACCTGACGGATAAGGCACCCAGCAGCTGCACGGACAGCTACTGCGACGACCTGTTTGACCTGCTCGGGCAGGTCAACGCGCTGGTCCGGGAGCACGAGGCCATCGCCGTGGTGATCGCGGGGGACGTGTTCCACAACAAGGCCCCGTCCCGCACGTCCCACCGGGTGGTGCGCCGGTTCATCCGCTGGTGCTAGAGCATCCGGGTGCCGGTGTTCATCGTGCCGGGCAACCATGACATCCGGAACGACAGGCATGAGTCCATCGAGGACCAGCCGCTGGGCGTGGTCTTCGAGAGCGGGGCCGCCAGCCGTCTGGAGGGCTGGGGCGGGTACGACGCCGACCACCAGTACATGGTCTACGGGGTGCCCTGGCAGCAGGACTGGAGCACGCTCAGCCCAGCGCTGAGCAACTACCGCCATCCCTCTGCCGCCACCCAGCCGTCCCTGGTGGTCGCGCACGCCCCGCTCTACCCGCCGGGCAAGGAGCTGAGCTTCGAGTTCTACCCGTCAGCGGATTGGGCGAAGTACATGGGCGGGCAGGGCTACGTCTACTACGGCCACGTCCACGAGCCGCACGCGGTGTGGGAGAACGGCGGGGTCACCTTCGCGAACTTCGGGGCGCTGAGCCGGGGGTCGCTGCACGAGTACAACCTCACCAGGGCCGTGGGCGTGGGGATCTGGGACGACAGGACGGGCGCGTTCGGGTTCATCCCGCTCCGCGCCAAGCCCGCGCCCGAGGTCTTCCGGCTGACCGAGAAGCAGCAGGTCACCGACATGCACGGCAGGCTGGACAGCTTCCTGGACGAGATCGGGAGCACCGAGCTGGGCGTGGTCACCGCTGAGGGGGTCCTCCAGGAGGTCAGGCAGATGGGCCTGAAGCCAGGCGAGGTGGCGATGGTCGAGGAGCTGCTCGCGGAGGTGCACCATGACCAAGAAGGACGACGAGGCTGACGCCATGGCGGCCTCCTGCGGGAAGTGCTGGACGCACCCCGGAGAGCCGTGCAAGAAGATGTCGGGCAAGCCGGGCAGGGCTACCTCCAAGGACAAGAAGACGCCGCACCCCGAGCGGGTGGCGCGGGCCGCGCGCAGGGGAGCGCTCGGCGGGGTCGGCCGGGCCATCCTCGGTAAGAAGAAGGGCAGCAAGTGAGCTGGGAGATTAGCAACAAGGGGCTTCTGGTCCCGGACGGCATGCCCACGGTGTGCTGGGACCTGGACTCCACGCTGCGGTCCTCGGTGCAGCGCCGGTACCTGCTGCCGGAGGTCCGGGCGGGCCGGAAGACCTGGGACGACTACAGCATGCTGGCCGCGAAAGACACGCCCATCGCGGGGTCTGTCGCGATGCTGCGGATGCTGTCCATCGAGGCGGACATCTTCAACGTGGCGGTCACCGGGGCCTCTGAGGCGACTCGCGGGCTGACCGAGGCATGGTGCGACGAGTACGACGTTCCGCTGGACGACTTCATGATGCGCCCGGCGGGGGATGAGACAGAGAACGGGGTCTGGAAGGTCTCCTGCATCAGGAAACTCCAGGCAGCGGGCATGGACGTGCAGCTGTTCGTGGAAGACTGGGAACCTATCGCGCGTTACATAGCGCAAGAGACAGAGATCCCGGTGCTGGGCGTCAACCCGTTTGATCCTGACGCAATGACCATCACCGTGGATAACCTGGAAGAAGTCCTCACCAGGCGGAACAGCGCTGAAGGCTACTTCGGCGGCGTGGCGACAGCCAGGGACATCTTCGCTGAGCTGAGGAAGAGACGTGAGACGGGTGTGTGACGTAGATGTGGAAGGGCGCGGACCAGCTGGTTGACCACGGCACCAGCTGCGAGAAGTGCAGGAAGCCGCACAGCAAGTGCCCGGAGTGGTGGGCGATCATCGTCTCGAACTACGTGGGGTTCGAGGTCAAGCCTTCGGAGGTCGGCAGTTGGATGCCCTGGACACCAGGCCGCTCCGGATCAGCTGGTCAAGACTCCGCGCACATGGCGAGTGTCCTGCTAAGGGCCAGCTCCTCAGTGAGGGCAAGAAATCTCCCATCACTGACATCCGGGGGTACTTCCACGGCACGGTCGTAGACCAGGCCATGCGCCGCTGGCTGTCCCAGGACGACCCGCAGCCGGGGCAGATGCGCGAGTGGATCGACGCCATCTTCGCCAAGGCCGAGAAGGACGCCAAGGAGTCCGGTGACGGCGTGGTCCGGTGGAAGTTCGCCGGGGATAAGGCCGAGACGCTGGACTTCTGCCGTGAGTGCGTGGCCCGGCTGGAGGAGCTGCTCCTCAAGGTCTGCCTGCCGTACACCTGGGACCCCGCCGTCCGGTTCAGCGTGCCGCTGACCATCCCGGACATAGACGACAACCCCAGGCGGATCGAGCTGATCGGGGAAATCGACCTGCTGGTGGCCATGCCGGGGAACCAGGTGATCGTCTGGGACCTGAAGGCCACGAAGGACGACAGCTACTGGCGCAAGGTGCTGGGCCAGCTGACCTTCTACAACATCGCCGTGGCCATCATGCGCTCGCTGGAGGCCCAGCCCCCGGCCGACCCGTTCCCCTACGCTGCGGGGCTCCTCCAGCCGATGTGCGCCGAGCAGGACCCGGTGTTCACCTTCACTCAGGAGGACTACAGCCAGATGTTCCAGCGGATTAACGTCCTGGCCAGGGACATCTGGCGCGGGAACGTCCTCCCAAAAGCAGATAACACGGGCTGCAAGTGGTGCGAGGTCAGGGGCTCCTGCCCGAAGTTCCCCCACGGCCGGGGCCGGGCCGGTCTGGGCATGCCTGCCGTATCACCGGCATGAGCACGCTCCCTGAGCGGCAGAGGCTGGTCGCTGACGCCATCATCCTGGAGCGCGCCGAGCGCGTCCTGCTGCGCCGGACCGGGTTCTCGCCCGCCCTGCTCGGCATAGTGGCGCGGAGGCTACGGCGGGAGGCTGAGCATGACCCTGGACGAGAAGATAGCCGCGCTGCGGCAGCAGCAGGCGGGCGCGGAGAGCCGGAAGGCACGGGCTGAGGTCGAGCTGGCCGTCGCTGAGAAGCGCCAGCAGGACGCCCAGGACGCCCTGAAGGCGGAGTTCGGCATCGAGACCACGGAGCAGGCCCAGGCGGCTCTGAAAGCAGCTGAGGACGATCTCGCTGCGGAGTGCCGCAGGCTTGAGGATGCGCTGGTGCAGGCGAGAGGACCGGAGTGACAGAGACGACCAATACCAACGTCAACCCGTTCGCAGGGCTGCAGGCACCGTCCGGGGTTGTGGATTACGGGAAGTTCTCGTTCACCGTCAAGCGCTACGTGCTGGCGGACCTGTGCGAGCGTGCCCTGGTGGCCGTGTCGTCCAGGGAGACGCTGCCGGTGCTGGGCTGCTTCCAAGTCCAGGTCGGCCACGCCGGGCTCCGGGTGGCGGGCACCGACATGGAGCGGACCGTCTTCGCCCGCACCGAGGCCGTGGTCACCGACGCGGACGACGCCCAGGTGTACGTGAACGCGCGCAAGCTGGTCGCCATCCTGCACGCCGCGCCCGAGGGCGAGGTCAGCGTCAAGGTGCGCAAGAACAAGGCCGAGATCACCTTGTCCAACGGCTACACCGCCGAGCTGAAGCTGCCTGATTCCAGCCCCTACCCCCAGCTGCCTGATCCCGAGACGCTGGAGTACGCCGGGTTCGGCCGGGAGAAGCTGCTGGGTGCCCTGCGGGCCATCCGGCACGCCATCTGCCGGGACGCCTCCCGGTCCAACCTCACCCAGGTCGTCCTGGCGGAGACCGTCACCTCCAGCGACGGCAGCAGGATGGCGCGCATCGACCTGCCGGGGTTCCCCCTGGCCGCCACCGTGCCCTCCGGGGCGACGGAGGACCTGGTGCGGCTCCTGGCGGCCAGCCCGGACGTAAAGGACATCGAGGTCGCGCAGACCACGGGCATGGTGGTGTTCCGCGTCGGGCACGTGACCCTGGCCGCGAGCAAGCGCCCGAACCCGTTCCCGAACGTCGAGGACCAGCTGCTGAAGCCCGCAGCGGGCAACGCCGACCTGCTCACCATCGACCGGAGCCAGCTGCAGTCCGCCATCAGGCGGGTCCGGATCAATGCCGACACCGAGACCGCCGCCATCGCGCTGGACATCAGCTCCGGCGAGGTCGCCGTGGTCAGCCGGGATAAGAACGGGAACAGCGCGAGGGAGACCGTGCCCGCCAAGTGGGACGCGGGCAAGCGCCTGGTCGTGCTCAACCACGTGTTCCTGGCCGAGGCCGTGGACGCCTACCCCGGACCCGCGTGCGAGTTCAGGCTGGGCGAGGACATCGGCAAGAAGCGGTCCATGGTCCTGCTGGAAGGCGAGGGCCTGGTGCAGGTGCTCAGTCAGATGCCCCCCGCGCTGGTCGGCTACTAGGAGGAATCATGGGATTTGACCGGAAGTACGGCCGGGTCACCACCGAGCACGGGGACATCCCCGACGACGAGCCGGTGATCGTGTTCCGGGGCCACGACCCGGCCCTGGTGCCCATGCTGGACACCTATCTCCTGCTGTGCACGAACCTGGGAGCCCCGGACCGGCACCTGAACATCGTCCAGAACAGCCGGGAGGCCATCCTGGCGTGGCAGCAGGCCAACCCGGACCGCATGAAGGTGCCGGACAGCGAGCGCAGCCGCGAGTGGATGGCGGGAGAGTAGAAGAGGGACGTGAGCACCGGCAGTATCGCCTGGTTCAGGGAGAACAAGGGCTACGGCTTCATCCATCCTGACGACGGCACCGACGACATCTTCTTCCATGCTGCTGAGCTGGTCGAGGGCGAGGAGAGCCAGCTGGTCGAGGGGACCCAGGTCGCCTACTCCACGTCGAGCAGCCACCGAGGCCCCAAGGCCGTCAAGGTCCGGATCGTCGGGGCACCATCTGAGTGGGTAGAGGACCCTCAGGAGCCTGTTGCTGAGGAGGCCGAGGCCCCTGAGCCCGAGGGCTGGTCCTGGCAGGACGAGATATCCGCCGTGGTGGACAAGCACGTGCAGGCCATGACAGACGAGATCAAGCAGCTGATTGCGGGGTGGCAGTGAACAAGAACAGGCGGGCGCGGCAGAAGGCCCGGAGCCGGAAGGCGCACCCTCACACCCCAGGCGTGCCGTGTCCCGTCTGCAAGCCGAACTGGCGGAGTGGCACGATTCGTGCCTGGACCGACGAGGCTGTCCCGTTCCGCCCGTATAACAGGGCATGGATGCAGGCAATCAGCGGCGGCAAGAGCGCGGGGAAGGCTAGTGGTCACCCACCAGTGCCCGGCCCCCCGGTGCAATAGGCAGGTCCAGGAAGACAGGCTGGCGTGCCGGACCGACTGGTACCGGCTCCCGAAGGACCTGAGAGACCGGGTGTGGGCCGCATGGTACGGCGGCGGAGCTGGCTCCCCGGAGCACAGTGAGGTGGTCCGCGAGGCCATTGAGTGGTACCGCGCCAATGACTGAGCTGGACACCCTGCTCGCCCAGGCCAGGGTCCAGCGCCGTGAGTTGGACCAGCAGACCGGTGCCGCGCGGGAGCTGGCCCGCCGGGGCCAGGCCGCCGAGGCGGAGGCCGTGCGCCTGCTCGGGCAGCTGGAGTCGTACGAGAAGGTCTGCGGGGTGCTCACCAAGATTGGCGAGCAGGAGCAGTCCAGCGTCCAGCGCAAGGTGGAGGAGCTGGTCACCCGAGCCCTCCAGGTCATCTTCGGGGAGGAGCTGAGCTTCAGGCTGGTGCCCCGCACGCTGCGCGACCAGGCGGCGCTTGATTTCGTGCTGGTCTCGACCTATGGCGATACCGTCATCGAGACCCCGGTCCTGGAGGCGCGCGGTGGCGGAATGGCAGCTGTTGTCGGATTCGTTCTCCGGCTCGTGGTTCTTCTTCTCACCCCCGGAGTACGGAGATTTCTGGCGCTTGACGAATCGTTCGCCCATGTCAGCGCCTCGTACGAGCCACGGGTCGCTGAGTTCCTGCGAGAGGTTGCGGATAAGGCTGGAGTCCAGCTACTTCTCATCACCCACTCGACTGCTTACAGCGAGCTGGCCGACGCCCGGTACAGGCTTGTGCTAGGCCCCGGCGGGGTGACCCAGGTGTTCTCCGGGGAGTCCGAGTGAAGCCAGGCAAGGCGGCTGCTGACGCTGCCTGGGCACCGACCGGCCAGGTGGAGTATCCCTGGTACCCGGATTGGACCGTGCAGGCCGCCTGCCGGGGCGAGTACGGACCGCCCGGAGACGACCCGTTCTTCGACTTCTCCGCGCAGCATGAGGAGACCAGGAGGGCCAAGGCCATCTGCTACGGGTGCCCGGTCCGGCTGAGGTGCCTGAAAGAAAACCTCTGGGTGCCCTTCGGCATCTGGGGTGGATACACTGAGCGAGAGCGCCGGGCGATGCGCGGGGAGCAGCGGGACCGGTCTGTGCAGATCATGTTCTTCAAGCACCAGCTGGAGGCAGGGTGAGCGAGCTGGAGCCCGGAGGCCAGGAGGTCGTTCCCCTGGTGCCGGACGACGAGCCCGAGTTCATCATGGTCGGGGTGCGTCGTCCAGGCGGAGTCATCCTGTTCGTGAGCAGGGACGTGACCGAGA
>Ga0207694_10000544_pt1 | contig 34165 bp, 26 predicted proteins | sample KBSC34metaG_FD_184353 | JGI IMG/M metagenome (GOLD analysis project Ga0207694, IMG submission 184353) | Corn rhizosphere microbial communities from Kellogg Biological Station, Michigan, USA - KBS C3-4 metaG (SPAdes) (version 2) | ecosystem: Host-associated > Plants > Roots > Rhizosphere > Soil... | reverse complement strand
CTATCGGGTTTCGCCGCAAGCCGAGCGTGACGACTAAGCCATTCCTGCAATTTAAACCAATGAAGCCAAATCGATTCCGATGACGACATTGCTCGCCGAAACTAAGCCAGCCACGCCACGACCGCATCAGTTCCTCGACGGCCTGAAATCGATCGTTGGCCCCGATTCGTTGCTGATGAATCCAGACGAACTGCTGGTTTTTGAATGCGATGGATTTGTTGTCGAGAAGAAGTCTCCTGAAGTCGTCGTCTTTCCCACGATGACTGAACAAGTGGTGGCCATCGTCAAATTGTGCAATCAGTTTGACGTGCCATTCGTCCCGCGCGGTGCCGGAACCAGCCTGGCGGGGGGCTGTTTGCCAGTCGGTGGGGGGGTGATGATCGCCCTGACACGCATGCGCCGCATTTTGGAAGTGAATTATCGAGACCGCTATGCCGTGGTGGAACCGGGTTTGGTCAATGTGCATCTGACTCAACATCTGAAGGGCAGTGGATACCATTATGCGCCTGACCCATCGAGTCAGGGGGCGTGCACAATCGGCGGAAATTTCGCGACCAATTCAGGTGGTCCACATACGCTGAAGTACGGCGTCACTGTGAATCATGTGCTGGGCGCAGAAGTCGTTATGCCGGACGGCGAAGTCGTCCAATTGGGTGGGCCAGTCGAAGACACTCCTGGTTACGACCTGACGGGCTTATTCGTCGGCAATGAGGGGACGCTGGGAATCGCGACCAAAATCATCGTTCGCCTGACGCGCGATCCCGCCGCTTACCGCACGATGCTGGGTGTGTTTGAGACAGTTGCCGACGCGACGCGGGCAATCAGCGAAATCATCGGCGCGGGGATCGTTCCGGCGGCTCTCGAAATGATGGACCAGGGGATTGTGGGAGCCCTCGAACAGGCCTTTCACTTTGGATTTCCGCTCGATGCCGGCGCCGTCCTGTTGATCGAGGTCGATGGTCTGGAAGTCGCCGTCGGCGAAGAAGCGCGGCGGATTATCGAATTGTGCCAACGCTCGGGTGCCAGAGAAGTCCGACAGGCAAATACAGCCAAAGAGCGACTGTTGTTGTGGAAATGCCGCAAACAGGCGTTTGGTGCCATTGGCCGGCTAAGTCCCAGCTACTGCACTCAGGACGGAGTCGTTCCACGAACCAAGCTGCCCGAGATTTTGGAATTCATCATCGAATGTGGACAGCGGTACGGTCTGCGAATCGTGAATGTCTTTCACGCGGGTGACGGAAATATTCACCCGATCCTGTTATTCGACGAACGCGATACCAAACAGGTTGAGCAAGTCCTGAAGGCGAGCGACGAAATCCTGAGCAAGTGCATTGAACTGGGCGGCAGCGTCACCGGCGAGCACGGTATTGGCGTGGAAAAGATCAGCTTTATGGACAAACTGTTCTCGGCCGAGGATCTGGCAGTGATGCGTTCGGTTCGTGCCTGCTTCAATCCCACCGGTCGTTGCAGTCCGGGAAAGATGCTGCCGACGACGGCCGGATGCGGCAACGAAGCACCGATCAAGCAGAAGCCGGGCCGACGAGCCGCGATGTAGTTGTGTCGGCGTCGCTGATTCTGACCATTGAATTGTCCTGTGATTGAACCTGAGATTCCGCGGAGCCCTTATGACCAGTCAGACGATTCCAATCATGGGCGACGGACTGCCTCAGTCATTGCGTGACATGCTGGGACCGGAGTTCGAGATTCTGGATTGGGACGATTCCCCCGGTTCATCGGCCCTCCGTCGAGCGGTCGCCTTGATCACGTACGGGCACCCAATAGTCGATGGCCCGCTGATGGATCGGACGCCGAATCTAAAGGTAATCAGCAATCATGGCGTGGGGGTCGATCACATCGACGTTCCAGCAGCGCATGAACGAAACATTCCAGTTGGCAACACACCCGGTTGCCTGGATGCCGCGACGGCGGACATGACGATGGCGCTGCTGCTGGCAACGGCTCGCAATGTGGTGGTGGGAGATCATTTCGCTCGCTCAACAGAGTTCACTCATTACGACCCGTCGCAAATGATCGGGTATGAAGTCTCGGGCAGCGTACTGGGAATTGTCGGATTGGGTCGGATCGGACGACAGGTCGCCAAGCGGGCAATGGCGTTCGACATGCAGGTCCTGTACCACAATCGCCGACGCGACGAGCGGGCCGAGCGTGAGTTGGGAGTGATCTATCGAACATTCGACGAGTTGCTCGCACAGTCCGATTTCGTATCACTGAACTGTCCACTGACTGCCGACACGACCAATTTGATCGGTCAGCGAGAATTGGGGCTGATGAAGCGAACCGCCATTTTGCTAAACATCGCACGTGGGCCCGTGGTCGATCATGACGCGTTGGTTGCGGCACTAAAGTCGCGTCGCATTGCGGCTGCGGGGCTCGATGTGACGTCTCCAGAACCGTTGCCGCGAGACCACGCGTTATTGGGGCTTTCCAACGTCGTGATTACTCCCCATCTGGGCAGTGCTTCGAATCGAACGCGTCATCGCATGATCGAGATGACCGTTCAGAATCTGAAGGCCGGATTGCAAGGTGAGAATTTGCCATGGTCCGTATGATTTCTGACCCGGCTGCGGGTCGGCGGGGTTCGCGACTGCGTCGGGTTCAGAATAGTGATATCGCTCGCGCGTTGCGGGTCATCTGCACGTCGAATGACGGGACGATGGCTCGGAAATCGCAGTTGCAGGCAACGGTTGACGACGGACTCTATTCTGCCATCTGTTTTTCGACGGGAATTGCTTGCCATGAACGACGAGGTCTTACAACGGATTCAGCAGGTGTATGGCGTCGAGAATTGGTCGGCGGGTTACTTTGACATCAATTCGCGCGGTCATATCGTCGTGCGGCCTGCCAAAGACGATCCGCGGTATGTGGACTTAAAAGAACTGGTCGACGATTTGTTGACGCGGCAGAAGCAGCAGTTGCCCCTGCTAGTCCGGTTCCCTCAGTTGTTGACGAGCCAATTGCGGATCTTGTCCGGTGCCTATCAGGCCGCCATTAAACAGTACGAATATGGCGGCCTGCATTTTCCCGTCTTTCCAATGAAAGTGAATCCGCGTCGTGAGGTGGTTGAAGAATTCTTGCGTGACAGCGGACGTTGTCGAGTCGGCTTGGAATGTGGTTCCAAAGCCGAACTGTACGCGGCGATCGCTCAAGAACAGACGCCCGAATCGTTGATGCTGTGCAATGGCTTCAAGGACGAATCGTTTATTCGTACCGCGATGCTGGCAGTGCAGGCCGGCAAGCGGCTGACGATCATCGTCGAGAAGTTGAATGAACTGAAGAACGTGATCAAGCTGTCTCAGCAGTTGGGGGTCGTTCCGTGGATCGGCTTGCGGGCCAAACTGTACTCGCGCGGTTCGGGGAAGTGGGCGTCGTCTGGAGGAGAATCGGCAAAGTTCGGTCTCACCACGTCTGAGTTGCTTGAATGCGTGCGGTTGCTCAAAGAGGTTCGACTCGACGGGCATTTGAAGCTGTTGCACTTTCACATCGGATCCCAGATTACCGACATCAAGCGAGTGAAAAATGCGATGAAAGAGGCGGCGCGAGTCTATTCGAAACTGCGCCAGATTGGCTGTGGTATCGAATTCCTCGATATCGGCGGTGGATTGGGAGTCGATTACGATGGTTCGCAAACCCGCTTTGAATCGAGCGTGAACTACACCGTGCAGGAATTCGCCAACGATGTCGTGTACGTGATCAGGCAGGTGTGCGACGAAGAGGATGTTCCGCATCCCAACTTGGTCACTGAAAGCGGGCGGTTCATGACGGCCTACCACACGGTGTTCATCGTCTCGATCCGCGATGAAATCGAAACGTTCGCCGAAGACCAACCGGAAGTGACGATCGATGCGGACGATCCTCAAGTCATCACGGAACTAAAAGACTTGTGCGACGGAATCAATGGCAAGAACTACGCCGAGTACTACCACGACGCATTGGAGCACAAAGACGAACTACACACACAATTCAATCTGGGTCTGATCAGCCTCGAAGATCGAGCGAAGGGCGAAGTTCTGTTTTGGGAAGTGTGTGCCCGTGCCCTGAAGGAATCGGAAGAGGAAAGTTTTCCCGACGACGAATTCGAAACGCTCAAGAAGATCCTGGCGCAAAAATACCTTTGCAATTTTTCGTTATTCCGATCGGCACCAGATAGTTGGGCCATCCACCAGTTGTTCCCGATTGTCCCGATTCATCGATTGAACGAAATTCCGACGGACTATGCGACGCTGGTCGATGTCACCTGCGATAGTGATGGAAAAATCGACAAATTCGTTGATTTGAAGGACGTCAAAGAGACCCTGGAACTGCACAACTGGAAGCCGGACGAAGACTACTACCTCGGGATTTTTCTGACCGGGGCCTATCAAGAAGTCATGGGCAGCCATCACAATCTGTTCGGGAATCCCAATGAAGCACAGGTTGTGATTGACAACGATGGCCGTTATCACGTCACCAAACTCATCAGCGGCAGCCGCGTGAACGAGATGCTGCAGTTTGCCCGTTATGACAAGGCGCAGTTGCTGGAATCATTTCGGAAACAACTGATGTCTCGAGTGGATGCGGGTGCTTTGACCAGGGAGGCTGCGGATCAATTGGCGGCCGAGTACGAGGCCGGGGCTGGCAAAGGAACCTATCTGGACTAGCATTTTTGTCGTAGTGGGGTGGGCACATCCCTTTGCACTTTGGGTGCATGATGTCGATAATTGAGCAGAATGTCTGAAATCCCCTTCGTCAGGTGACTCATGGCCGGTTGGTTGAGTCGAGCTACATCGCTGTTTCAGCAAACGCCGCCTCCACCGGAACCGTTCGAAGTGGAATGCGACTGCGGCGGCAAAGTCACTGGACAGCGTTCCTCGAGCTATCAGCGACCCGCCTGCAGCATCTGCGAACGCCCCGTCTTCGTGCTGCCCATCAACGTCTATCCCGCGGTCAAGCCGAAATCGGTTCCTAAGAAATCGGCAAAGACTCCGACCGACGATGTGACGGGATCGTTGGCCCCGAAAATGCGCACGGCCGTCGCCGACGAACAGGCCGATGCCGAACCCGGATCTTCGAAACGGCGACCGCGTCCCAAGACCAGCGACGAACGCGTCGGCCAGTCTCAGGCTGTGGCGGAATCGTTGCTCATCCCGGAACCTCGCGAACCATTGATGACACCGTTGCGGTTGGTGACTGCGGCGATTGTCATTATCAGCGCGCTGACGGTTGGCGGCTTGTGGCATCGCCAGCGGATCGAAACCGCCAAGGTGACGGCACTGCAGGCGGCCGACGCCGGTAGAGCCGCCATTGAAGAGAACGATTTTGTGAAAGCGTCTCAGGAACTGGAACGGGCTCGCAATGCGGTCGACCTGTTGGGGAAGACTGACCGTTCGGCAAACGAGATTCGCCGACTCAGTCGTGAAGTGAGTACGCTCGTCAAACTGGAACCGAACCCACTTACCGACTTCCTGGCTGAAACATTATCGAGTGCGAAGAGAGATGCGGGTGGTGCGTTATCTCTGTCGCCACTCGACCAGGGAGCGTGGATCATATTCGATGCGTCTGTGACGCCGGCATCGAACGGGTCCAATCGCTTCGTGATTGATGCTCCAATGTGGTTCCCGCAGGCCATCGTACAGATCGAGATCGAATCACCGGTGCTGGCGAAACTGCCGCGTTCCGATGATGCGCGTGATCTGCCACGTGTCATCTTTGCAGCACAGGTTGATCGCCTTTCTGCTCCCGCTGGTGATCCGCAGACCGCTGTGTTGACACTGAACGGGAAGACCGCGTTCTTGTGGACGGCGTACGAAACTCTGGTGGCCGCTGGATTCCGAGCCTCCGATTCCGAAACGGAACAACAAATACGTTCACTGCTCGAGAAGCAACTCGAGATGCGACAGTAGATTCTATGGATGGATTTCGTCGTTGGCTCGATTCGAGGTTGCAGCCGTCTTTCATCGCGCCGGCCGCCAGCGCCATCACGGCGCTGGCACTGATCATGGCTGTCGTGCTGTTTGCGACTTCCACGCAAGGAAAGACGGCGCTCGGAATCCCATTGGGTGCTGACTTCGCCGGGTTCTATGTGGCAGCTCAAATTCTGGAACAGGGGCAAACGCCGCAACTGTACGACCGCGATCTCCATCAGCGGATGTACCACGAATTGCTACCTCACGAACACGCCAACGTGGCGATTCCGTATGTGCATCCGCCCTTCGTGGCGGGACTGTTGCGTCCGCTCACACGATTGCCTTACCCGACGGCAGTTGGGATCTGGATGACAATCACAACGGCATTGTATTTGTGCGGAACTCAATTGTTGATGAGGTCCATTCCTGGATCCGGTCCGTTGCCGACCTGGTTGGCAACTCTCGTCGCGTTTTCGTTTGAGCCATTTCTGTTCGAGTGCTGTCTTGGTGGGCAACTGTCGGCGGTTGCGTTCTTCAGCTATGCAGTTAGTTTCGCATTGCTGCAGTACCGGCAACCGCTCTGGGCAGGCTGCGCCCTGGGGATCTGCTTCTATAAGCCAACTTTGTTGCTCTTGATGGTGCCGATGCTATTGATCGGGCGGCAGTGGCGGATGCTGATCGGAATGACGATCACTGGAATCCTGCTGGTCGGTCTCTCGTTGCTGCTCGTTGGATGGGACGTCAATATCAGCTACCTGGATGTGTTGGTGTCGTTCCGAAAAAGCACCGCGGGCGGCGACCTGGAAATCCGGACTTGGAAATATGTCGATTTGAACAACTGCCTGCGACTGCTGCTCGGAAATAGTTCTGCGTGGCAGTTACCATTGCTCGCGGTGATCGGTGCTGGTCCGTTTTGCTGGCTGGCGTGGCGCTGGTGGAATGTCGATCGATTGAATGTCCAGGATCGACGCTGGCTGTGGGCGGCGACACTGGCCTGGGCGCCGGTGCTGAATCTGTATGTCGGAGTTTACGACTCGATCCTGATCGTGCAGAGTGCCCTGATCACGTCGATCGTGCTGCTCGCGGTGGTATCCGTACCGCATCCGCTGCTTCGATCAAAGTATGGTTACCTATTCGCGGCGATCTATGTGGCAACCTGGTTCAGTCAGAACCTGGCTGCCAGAACGGGAATTCCGTTGTACACAGCGTTCATGATGTTGCTGGGAACGTGGCAACTGCTGGAAATCGGCCGTCACGCCTCATCGATCGAATCGCTGTCATCGTCGTCAAATTGAAGACTGGCTGTAATCGAATCGAGCTGGTCACGCGTCGTTTCCAGCTCATGATCGGTTCCTTGGAACAGGACCATCGCCGTCAGTTCGCTGGTTTGAACGGCTCGCACCGAAGCTGAATTCACCAGGTCATAACAAACAAAATCCAATTCCCGTCCCAAAGCGGGCAAACCGCCCAGGCTGGTGATGCTGGAGGTCACGTCGACCTCGTCATAATCTTGCTCGAACGCTGCGACGACGGTGTCGAGAACTTCGTCTGGATCCGGCCGTGCTTCCAGCAACATCAACGTCCAGAACGATGTGCCATCGCTTTGCAGCGAGATCGTCGTTTCGCCCTCATCGGACTGCTCGGTGATCGCCCATGACGCTGGAAAACGAAAGCGGACACCGTGCTTTCCGTATCCGGATGTCGCTGCATGAACATGCCGCGGAACGCAGTTTCCATCTGCGTCATGATCGTGGTCGTGATCATGATGATGTGCGTGAGAATGATTATGCAGGTCCATCAGACACCTCGTTCTGCTTGAGCCATGTTGCCGGAAATCAACATCGCGAACAGTCTCGCGATTGCTGCCGGCCCATATCTGATTTTAACCAATCGGAGCGGCAGTTGCAGGCAACGGGCAATCGACTGGTAAGGACGTGGCAACGCATGAATTGATGAAGATATCAAGATTGAGTCGTTGTTGACTTTTGGCGTCGCGAATGAGGCGAAAGAGCAACGAAGATTCGGCAATTTAGCGAAACTTGTCCGGTTCAATAGACACTGCGGACAGATGATTGTCTGCGGACTTTACCGGCTGTAGTTGGGCAAGTCTGACGATTGCTGTGGTTTCTCGGATTTCAAAGAATTGACTCACGCGTCCGCTTGTCTGGCAGTTTATCATTAGTGGCGATCGACAGTGTGATGAGGAATGCGCGGGTCACGTTCGGTTAGCACATCGCAGCGCAGATTCGAATCGATCTTCGATTGCTGATTGGTCCTGAAGTGCATTACGTGACATCCGGCGAAGGCTGAATATCAGCAACCGTTGGATGCAGGATGATGGAAAAGACGCGCGAAAGGTTGTCAATAATCGGAACACCCAGCGCGCCGCAGATAGATGCCGCGTGACCGCGGTAGTACAGTTTACTTTGGGGGGACTTTACGATGAAGAAGGCGATGGTCAGTGCATTCGCCGCACTGTTGCTCGCGACCGCCGCATCACCGGGAGCCGTACTTGCCGGGAGTTATTGCGGAGCAGCCAGTTACCGGTGTTGTCCGACGACCGCGTGCCAACCTTGCTGTTACACGGCCTGTCGCGTCGAGCGGCAAGTGTGCCAGCGCACGGTGTATGACACCGTGCAAGAGCCGCAGCAGTACACAGTCAGCCGGACGGTGTATGAAACGGCCTACGAAGACGTGCAAGAAACTTGCCACCGCACGGTCAGCGAAGTCGCGTATCGCGAACAGCAGTACCAAGTCGCGCGCCAGGTCTATGAAACGGCCGACCGTGAAGAACGATACACGGTGATGCGCCCCGTCTCCGAAACACTGTATCGCGATCAGACCTACACGACTCAGCGACTCGTCTGGGACGACTCGACTCGTGAAGTACGCCGTTGTGTTCAACGTCCGGTGACCGAGACGCTGGAGCGTGAATGTCGTCAGGTTGTCATGCGACAGCAAACTGAAGTCATCAACCAGGAACGCTGCTACACTGTGATGCAGCCCGTCACAACCTATCGCACTGTCCAGCAGGACTGCGGTTACTGGGGTCAACAGCAAGTCTATCATCCCGGCCCTTGCTGCCCTCGACTGGTTCCCGGCCCATGCGGTTGCCCGCAGATTTGCATGACGCAAATGCCCGGCTTCTGTACGACTCGTCGCGTCTGGTGTCCGAACGTCGTTTGTCGCCAGATTCCCTGTACGACCTATCAACCACAAGTCTGTCGCCAGACGGTGCCTGTCACGGTCTGTCGCATGGTCCCCGAGACCGTTGTGACAAAGGTTCCTTACCAGGTTTGTCGCATGGTGTCGCAAGAATTGGTCGAACATGTTCCCGTACGAACCTGCCGAACCGTCTGCGAAACGCATGTGCAAAAGATTCCTTACCAGGTCTGCCGCATGGTCTCTGAAGAGTGCACTCGCCGAGTGCCACATCAGACCTGTAAGACGATCATGGAAACGAAAACCTGCCGGATTCCATACACGGTTTGCCGTCAGGAACCGTTCACCGTGACGAAACGCGTGGCTCATTGTGTGCCGCGTGAGATCCAGCAGACCTGCACTCGCATGGTCAGCAAGTGTGTGCCACGCGTCGAATCGTACGAAGTCTGCCGACTGGTGCCGCAAACCATTTGCCCTGCCACTTGTGACTCATGTGCCACCGGTGGCTGTGCGTCAGGTAACTGCGGCGTGCCGCAGACAGGTCCGGTCAATATGCAACCGGTCCCAACACCTGCTGCCGATCCGGCCTCTGGCCCAATTTCGAATTCACGCTTCAGCCGACGACGCTTGAGCATCTGATTCGACTAGTTGCTGGTTTCAACATCGAACGGAACGGGACGCAAGCTGTCAGCTCGCGTCCCGTTCGTCATTTTGACACGTTTTTTCATCAATCAGTATCGATCACGGATTCAGCCGGAACACGATGCGAAGGAATGCATCTACGAAGCGAAATGATCCGAGAAACTCATCCTCGTTATGTCCCATGCTCTGGCCTCCGCCACGATTTTACCGGACACCCGGATAGACCGGTTCAATCTTTTGACGCGACGGCTGGCACAAATAGACCTGTCGATCAGGAAAGTTGCGCACGATTGCATCAAGGTCATTGATGCCTGGACGGAAGCGACCTCGAAGAATCGGAGCGTTCCAGCCAGGTGCGTTCACCACATAGTCAACATGTTGATCATTGGGATCGAATTCGATCAGGACCAAGGCCGGTCGCTTGGTGACGCTGCTGTCCAGCCATCGATCGAACTCGGCATATTGGCGCCGTGGATGTCGAATCGATCCGACCCCCGTGTAAACTCGGCCGGCCTTGGTCGTGATCGACGACAATGCCGCGTGAGGCAGGTAGTCGGCTGCCATCGAGATCAGCAGTAGCAAGGTCCACCAGCTCGACATCAGCCAGCGACCAGCCGTCCGCCAATCACGACACAATTGATCTGTGGCCAGCCCGAGCACCAGACACCACAGTGGTGCCGTCTCGAAGACATAGTGCCAGCCCATGATCCCCGTGTACCAGTACGGAACATGGATCGCGTGCAAGGAAACGATTGCCAGAACGACACCGATTCCTCGGAGATCGGTCCGATGAAAGACGCCCAGAATCACGATCAAACTCATCAGCAGCGGCAGCACATCGAACGTCCACAGCCAACTTGAAATCAGCCGATCACGTACGTTTGTCGCGGCCAGCTCGGGGGTCAGGTTGACAGCCCAGCGATCGTAGGCGTCAATGACCTTGGGTCCTTTCTTCAAGTCGCCACGATTCCCGTTGTTGAACCCATAGACATGCCGAGGCGTGTAGGTCTCCGTGTAAAGCTGATAAGGAGATGTCGTCCACGATCCGGTGACGTCACGGTTATAGGCCAACATCACGGACCAACCGGCCATGATTGGCAGGCCCATGGCGAGGAAAACGGCAAATCTCCGCGACCATCGGACAGACTGCCCTTCGTCGCGCGCCATGAGCATCCAGCACAAAAATGCGATTCCGAATGGCAGACCGAATCCCGCGGCGGTCGCCGGGCGACAAAGCATCGCGAAACTCAGTCCGAGCCCCGAAATTAAGGCATGCCAAACGGACCGTGAGCGTTGCCACTTCACGAACGCCCACATGAACAGAGTCAGCGAGACTAACGTCGGCTGATGTGCCAGCATCAGATTTCCGAACAGGGCAACCCCCGGCGAGAGGGCGAACGTCAAGCCGCTGACCAGTGCCACTCGCAACCGCCCCAGTTCGTAACCGGTCCAGAAAACGAAGATCGATGACAGGGCACTGGCAAACCATTGAGCCCAGTACGGGTGGCGTATCGCTACAGAAGGAGCGAACCAGAGGGCTGTGCCGGGATAGTAACGACTTGCCATCCGGCCTTCGTTCAGCACATGCATCTGGTCGAAAAGTTCGGGATGCGAAGGATGGCCTGGCAGCGAAAAGGCTCCCGATAACACCAGCCTCGTTTCAAACAGATAGCTGTATTCGTCGTGATATGCGGGTGGTAGTTCAACCATGTCATGACCCACCCAGGCGCACGTACACCACGAGGTCAGGCCGACGGCGATCGCCAGAAACCACGGCACGACGTGACGAGACGGGGCATTCGAGTTTGATGTCGCTGGCAGCGAACGTCGCCTTTCGAGCATCCACACGACGGGCGCGATGATCATCCACAAGAACTGAACTGTGGCCACCGCGGGGTCCCACTCGGCGATCAGGTTGACCATCCCGGCGATGCACGCCAACAGTCCGATCAACCATGCCAGGATCTGGACGGGAAGCGGGACGCGAGGAAAGCCTGTCGGACCGGATGGGACGGATGACATCGCAACTGTCAAATTCGAAACAGCGTGTTGACGATCAGATTAGAGTAGAGCTGAAAACTGAGTCTCGCGGCTGGAATTGATTCTCGCAAGCGGAATCGCACTGTTTCGTGATTCCGTCTGTCATCGGTCGTCGAAGGACATCACTGACGGGCGATCCGCTTCAGAATCTCGACACCGCGTTGCAGCATGTTGTCTTCGGCGGCAAAACTGACACGGAAATGCGTGTCCTGCTGGCTGAATACATTGCCCGGGATGATCAGCAAGCCCTGGGAAATCGCCTTGGCCACAAACTCGGAAGCAGTTCCATAGGGCGATTTGATAAACAAATAGAACGCTCCATTCGCTCCACGGATGTCGTACAATCCACCCAGTTCGTCGAGCAGATACTGGCGCTTCTTCGCATAATCGGCGACACGGCCAGAGACGTCGCAATCCAGCGCGGCGATCCCCGCCCATTGAACGGGTTGCGGAGCGCAAACAAACGTAAACTGCTGCAGCTTGATCATCTGTTGGATGATGTGAGCGGGACCGTGAGCGAACCCGAGACGCAGGCCGGTCATCGAGTGTGATTTGCTGAATCCGTCGATCACCAGCGTCTGATCGTTCCACGTGGCGGGAGTGTGAAATGGTGTCCCGTAGGAAAACACACGATAGATTTCATCGCTGATCAGGCAGACATTCTTTTCTGCTGCTAGATTGGCGAGATCCTTCAGTTCTGTTTCGGTCGCCACGTAACCGGTGGGATTACAAGGGCTGTTACAGAGGATCGCCTTGGTGCGTGGCGTGATCGCTTCGCGGACTTTGTCGACGTCGATCCGAAAATCGGGATAGGTGTTGATCAACCGACAAGTGCCACCGGCCAGCGTCACCAGATGTTTGTACATCACGAAGTACGGATCGAAGACGATGACCTCGTCTCCTGGATTGACCAACACCGACAGCGCGAGCATCAAGCCGCCACTGGTCCCACTGGTCACGAATGTTTGACGATCTTCGTGACTGAGGTCAGCTTTGACTCTGGCCTGCAACGCATCGCGCAGCGGGGCGATCCCCTGCGTGACAGAATAGACGTTCTTGCCGCCTTCTACGGCCGAAATCAATGCGCGTTTGACCGGTTCTGGCGTATCGAAGTGAGGTTGCCCGATGCTCAGATTCACCGGATCCTTCATGTTCGCGGCCAGATCGAACACTTTGCGAATGCCTGACGCATCGATCTTTTGCATCCGGTCAGCAATCCAGGATTCACTCATGGTTGTCATATCTAGGTGAAGTGTGTCGAGAACAATTGCCGCGCCGCGATTGTTGACGCTGCGGATCGCCGAAACTGTTCGTCAAGAATAGCTGACCGGTAGACCTCTTCGAAGAGCTTCCTGGAGAAACCGCTGCGATTTCAAATCGCGGTGCTAATTCCAGGCTAACGGTTTCAGCCACGCCGATTTCAACTCAGCACAAGCGACATCGATCAGGGCTGGCAGTCCTTCGGCCGAGATTCTGACTTGACCCTCTGAGATAACACGACCGACGCGCGTCACAGGCAACCCCGCCAACTTCGCTTCGAAGGCACTTGCCTTGTCTGGTTCGACTTCGACCAGGAACCGCGTGGTGCTTTCCGAGAACAACAACACGTTCGGGTCAGTCACTCTGGCTTTGATCGACAAATCGGTCAAATCCAGATCGACACCAAACCCGCCTGCAAATGCCATCTCTGCTGCACAGGTCGCCAAACCACCTTCGCTCAGATCGTGACAACTGCGGATCAGCCCGCTTGAAATCGCCCAGTGAACGCCCAGGAAGATTTGTGGTGCCAGTTTGAGGTCGACTCGAGGTACTCGGCCGCCGCTAAGACCATTGACGAGGGCGAAATGGCTGCCACCCATTTCGTCGTGGGTGGTTCCGATCTGGTACAGCAGATTCCCCGGTTGCTTCAGATCCATCGTGACGCATTGTCCGACATCTGCGATCTGACCGATTGCACTGATCAGCAGCGAGGAAGGAATTGCAACAGTTTTCTTTTCTCCCGTACCCTGGTCGACGTACGAGAATTCGTTGTTCAGGCTGTCTTTGCCACTGATGAATGGCGTGCGAAAAGCGATCGCTGTGTCCTTGCAGCCCAATGCGGCGCGGACCAAGGCGCCCAGTCGTTCCGGCCGCTCGGTGTTTCCCCAGCAGAAGTTGTCCAGGATTGCGATGCGGTTGGGATCGGCGCCGACGGCAACACAATTCCGAACGGCTTCGTCAATGGCTGCTGCGGCCATCCAATAGGGATCGAAATCGCCGAAATACGGGTTCATGCCATTCGACACGACCACACCACGACAAGAGGTCAAGTCAGGCCGCACGACCGAGGCATCTGACGGACCATCACACGCCAGACCCACGAGCGGCTTCACGACGGAACCAGCTTGAACCTCGTGATCATACTGGCGAATCACCCATTCTTTACTGCAAACGTTTAGCGAACCAAGGATCTTGTTCAGGCTGTCGTTGAACCGCGCAGTCGACGACGACGACGGGGAGTTGACGCCCGACAGTTCAGACTCAGGTTGAGGCTGAAACACCGCTTCTCGCACGACAGCAGGGCGGCCTTCGTGCAGAAAACTCATCGCAACGTCGCCCACAGTTTGTCCGTGATAGGTCAGCTTCAACCGACCTTCGTTGCCGAATTGGCCGATGGCCGACGCTTCCACCCCTTCCGCTGCGCACAAGTCGCGGAAGTCATCCCAGTGATTTGGGGGGACCGCCAGCACCATGCGTTCTTGCGCTTCACTGATCCAGATTTCCGTGTACGAAAGGCCTGCATATTTAAGTGGACATTTCTCCAACCAGACAACAGCGCCGATCTCTTCACCCATTTCGCCTACGGCAGAACTGAAGCCGCCGGCACCACAATCGGTGATGGCATGGTACAAGTCGCGATCACGGGCTTGCAGGACCACGTCGGCAACCATCTTTTCGACGACGGCATTCCCGATCTGGACCGCTCCGCCTGACACCGTTTCGCTCTCTTCCGTCAGTTCGGCAGACGAGAAGGTGGCTCCGTGAATTCCATCTCGGCCGGTACGTCCTCCGACGGCGACAATCAGATCGCCTGCATGGACTTCCTTATTCACTTTGTCGACCGGAATCATGGCCGCTGTGCCGCAGTAAATCAGCGGATTGCCGAGATACCGCTCGTCGAAGAACAGCGCTCCGTTGATCGTGGGAATCCCCATCCGGTTTCCATAGTCACGGACGCCCGACACCACGCCCTTCATCACCTGCTTCGGATGCAGCACTCCAGGTGGTAGCGAATCAACAGGTATCTCGGGTGGCGCGAAACAGAAGACGTCTGTATTGAAGATCGGCTTGGCACCCAACCCAGTTCCCAGGGGGTCACGAATGACACCGCCAATACCGGTGTTCGCACCACCATAAGGTTCGATGGCTGAGGGATGATTATGGGTCTCAACTTTGAAGCAGACGTGCTGCTTGTCGTCGAACTTCACCACGCCCGCGTTGTCTTTAAACACACTGACGCACCAGTCGTCGGCCCCCAGTTGTTTCCGGATTTCGACCGTCGCACCGAAGACCGTTTCCTTGAGCATATTCTCGAAGACGCGTTCGCCGTTCTCGTCGCAGTAGCGGATACGTCCCTTGAGCGTCTTGTGCGAACAATGCTCGCTCCAGGTTTGAGCGACCGTTTCCAGTTCGATGTCGGTCGGATCGCGTTGCTGCTCGACCCAATGCAACCGGATCGTCCGCATCTCAGCGAGGCTCAAATACAGTTGCCCGTGCTTGCTGAGATGCATCAGGGCGTCGTCGTTCATCTCGCGAATCGGCACGGTGCGAAGTTGAAACTTGTAATCGGAACCAGCGCCGATCTTGTCCATCTTCAATTGTCCGGCGATGACGCGTTCGACGGCATCGTTCGCCAGGACTCGTTTTGCAAGTCGATCAAGTTCTGTGGGTGAAACGTCGGTGGCGAACCAGTACTTGCGAGTCGTCGCGACCGCATCGACGGAGAATCCAAGATCGATCAATGCCTTGTGAGTACTCGACGCGACATTGTCCGTGACGCCGGGCTTGTAGAGTACATTCAGCAGCGGCTCGTTCGATCCATTAGCAGTGGACGATGCGGTCGTAGAGGAAACGCAGACGACGCGGAAGTTTTCAGCGACCGGATCAACGAGCAAAGCCTTTGCCGCTTGCTGCACATCCGATTCCGTCAGAGCTCCGCCTTGCAGCAGGAACGAGTGGGCACTTCGCACCGAACGAATCGATGCCGCGCCGAGTGCGCGTGCTTCCTGAACTATTCGCTGGCCTTCGCGATCGATCTCCTTCGCACCCGGACGAATTTCGACTTCCCACAGCATGTCAGACTCGTTTCCCGTCAATGAAAAGAAGCCCCGTCATCAGAGGAATTCGACGGGCGGACCGAAATGATATGGGGCTGAACTGATGTTCGAAAGTGTCGCTACGGCTGACACGAACGAAAATGTTTTCATTCGGTCGTTTGAAACGCAATCGATCGACAACGAACCGCGACATTTCCGAGATTTCGATCGGAATTGCCAAACCTTGGTTCCCGTCAATCCAAGGATTTACGCGATGATTGTCCGTTGCTCAAGAGCTGCCGGACCACCGTCGAATCGCGATTGATCAACGCTTCGCGATACATGGCGAGTCGCTGTTGAACGAGTTCGATTCCGGCAGAGATTTGATCGGCGTTGTTCATCAGAATCGCCGTCCACAGGTCGGGATCTCCGGCAGCGATTCGCGTCGTATCTCGAAAGCCGGTTCCGGTCAGCGTTCGATTTTCGTCCGACAAAGTCGTGGCGAGTGCCGCGGCGACAACGTGCGGCAAATGGCTGGTCATCGCCAGCGCCTGATCATGCGCAGCCGGCGACATCTGCACCGTTCGCATTCCAATAGATTCCCAGAATCGCGTTAACCGTTCAACGTGTGGCTTTGGCGAAGATGCCAGCGGCGTGAGGACACACGTGCGCCCGTCAAACAAGTCAGCGTCAGCCGCTTCGAATCCCTGCCGATGTGAACCCGCGATCGGATGTGAACCAATGAACGAGGGAACGTCTGCGAGATCCTCACAGATCGGCGATTTGACACTGCCGACGTCGGTCAAGAGCGGCAGGCTACAACCGTTGCCATGCTGAGATGATGTTGCGAGCGACTGACGAATATCCGCCACCAGCGAGTCAACCGGCGTGCAAAAGACGATCAAGTCGGCTCGATCGACAACGTTGCGAACATCTGTGGCGGCTTCGTCAACCAAACCAGCCGACCGAGCCGCCTGGATCCGCGCCATGTTTCGACCCACGCCGATAATCTGCGTGGCCAATTTGCGCTGTTTGAGTGCGGCGGCGAGTGATCCGCCAATCAATCCGACACCGACGATGACGACGGTTTTTACCTGCGACGTTGAATTCGATTGCTCGCTCATGTCTCAGGAATTGTATCGGCGCGGATACCGAGACAGAAATCATCGACTCGATAAATCAGCATGACGCTTGAAGGGTGTCTTAAGCTGTCTGGTGTGCGTCTTCGCTCGCCAGTGTCTTCCCCAACTTTCGAATTGAACCGCGACGGATGCCTAAGCCGCTTCAGCCGGGGCTGGCTCGCGCGTTGTCGGGATGCGATCGTCGACATCATAAGCCAGACGACAGAATCGCAACGTCTTGATGGCCCACCAGGTCGGGTCCAATTCCCACCACTTATGTCCGGCGGGAGCCACGTGTGGATGCGCGTGGTGATTGTTGTGCCACCCTTCGCCATACGCCCAGATCGCGACCCACCACAGATTGCGGCTTTCGTCGCGTGCATCGTAATTGCGGTAGCCCCAGATATGAGTGGCTGAATTCACGAACCAGGTTCCGTGATAGACCAGCACCATTCGCATGCACAGGCCCCACAACAGCATGGGCATGCCACCAATCGCCCACAGTGCCGCGCCTGATGCGAGGATCCACAGGAAGTAGGTCTTTTCGAAGAACTGCAACATCGGATCGGCAACCAGATCCGGCGTGTACTTGTTGAACAGAGCCTGGCGATCGGATTCTTTGTGACGGACGAACAACCAATTCAAATGTGACCAGATGGCCGTGATCAACGGTGAATGCGGATCGCCTTCCTGGTCTGAACGTTGATGATGCAAACGGTGAGTCGCGGCCCAAACCAGTGGCGAACCTTCACCCGACAACGAACCAGCCAGCAGAGTAACGAATCGAACTGGCGAGACCAGTTTGAGCGATTTGTGAGACAGAAAGCGATGGTAACCCAGGCAAATCCCAATGCTGGCGGTGAACCAGTGCATCACGAAACAGACCGCGACGGCTTGCCAACTGAAAAAGAACGGAGCGGCCAATGCGCCCGCGTGCATCAGTACCATCCAACCTAAGACAACCCAATCGATATTGTCCAGACGCAGACGATCGGGCAACCACGGTGCCCAAACTGCGGCTTTCGCCTGCTCCACCTGTGATCGCCCGGTTAGTTCTGATTGCCCAGTTGGTGGAGTGGCAATCGGCGAATGGTGATGACGATGATTACCGTGCAAAGCCCGTTTTGGGGACGCTGTTGACATAGAGTGGTTTCCACAAGTTCCTGATTTGTTCAGTTCGCGAGCGAATCCATTCGCTTCAGTGACCAAACCAAATTTTCGCCAAGGCCTGATCATGTGCAGGAACTGTATACGAAGATCGGAAATCGTGTGTCAGACGTCCGTCATGCGTCTGTCAAACTTCTGTCAAACCAGAAACGGGACTCTCCGAACCCTAAGAAGACGTGAAACTGTTCCGGTAGAACGGTTTAGACGGTTTGTACGTTCACCGCCGGAAATTCGTTGCAAAACTCTGTTCCATCGCAAAACACCCAAGCTTCGTCCCCAGGTCACCTTTATAATCGAGCCGATTTCACTGCAAAAGCTCGTCTTTTGGCCTGTTTTTCATGGGAAAACCATCGCTTACGAGTTTTCAGCCAGATCTGACCTGAGAGATCGAATTGAACGTTTTTGTCCGATTCGATCCTGTGTGTTGCACGAGATCAACGGCTGGATGCTGCAACTTGTGACTCGCGCTGGTTTCGGGACCTGCGTCATCGGATTCAAGTAAACAACATCAAGTAAACAACTGTGCAGAATTGAACGCAACGGACGGGTGGTGGCGTCCCGATCAGCGGGTCGGGATTGTCGATTCCAGCAGATTTCAATCGAGATAGGCACACATAAGAGGGATTTGAAAAAATGGGGATGCTCGACCTTTTTCGTGAATGGCAACGCGCTCGTAATGGCAAGTTTCACGCACGTCGACGCGCTAGTTTGATGAGGGTCGAAGAGCTGGAAATTCGCCGCGTTCTATCACCCGTCCTGATGGGTTCAACCCTGGAAGTTGACGGAACGGCGGCCCCCAACGTCATCGCTGTCACTCAAGACGTGACTGGCGTGACGGTCACAATCGACGGCACGACGACTTCTTATGGCCCTGGTACCCCGATTGATACGATCAACGTGTTGGCGGGCGGCGGTGACGATCAAATCACGATCAACGGCATCTTCAACTCGACTGTCCTGTCTGTCGATGGCGGGTCTGGTACCAACTCCCTGATTTCGCCCGCTCAAGCCAATCTATGGGCGGTGACGGGTCCTAACTCGGGTACGTTGAACGGAAACGCGTTTTCCAACGTTCAAAACCTGGTTGGCGGCGGCTTTACCGACACATTCCAATTCGCCAGTGCCGGGTTCGTGAGTGGTTATGTCGACGGCGGCAGCGGGATCAACATCCTGGATTATTCCCCACGAGCGACGGGCGCCATCGTCAACTTGCAGACGTCAAAGGCGACGGCCGTTGGCGGATTGTTCATGAACATCACCGATTTCCACGGCAGCGGAGACAACGGTGACCTATTGATCGGGGCCAATGCGGCCAACACATGGACCATTAGCAGCGGTGACACGGGCGACATCAATAGCTTGTTCTTCTTCACTGGAGTTGAGAACCTGACCGGTGGGACTTCGAGCGATTCGTTCGTATTCGGTCCAGCCGGATTCGTCCAAGGAACAGTGACCGGTGGCGCCGGTGCGAATACTCTGGATTATTCGACCCGATCGAATGGCATCGTTGCCAATCTGCAGGCGAATGCTTCGACAGCAATCGGCGCTGGATTCAACCAGATCGGTCTGATCATCGGCAGTACCAGTGGCAGCGACATGCTGATTGGGATCAACGACACGAACAACTGGATCATTACCGGCGCCAACGCAGGTACGGCGAACAGCGTGCTGACATCGATAAGTTTCCAGGGAATCGAAAACCTGGTCGGCGGAACTGTCAGCGATCGCTTCAAATTCTCGACCGGCGCTTTCGTCTCGGGAACGTTGAGCGGCGGCGGCGGTAACAACACGCTGGACTACTCCCCTCGGTCCGATGCGATTCAGGTCAATCTGCAAACAAGCACCGCAACGGCCATCGGGGGCGGTTACATTTCGATCCAGAACCTGGTCGGCAGCAGCAATACGGCCGATAAGTTGATCGGGACGAACGCGACCACGAATTGGAACATCACCGCTGGCAACACGGGAAACGTCAACGGCTCGTTCTTCTTCAGTTCGGTCGAGAACTTGCAAGGTGGCAAATTGAACGACTCGTTTGTATTTGGTCCCACCGGATTCATTTCGGGCCAGGCGGATGGAGATCTGGGCACGAACACGATTGATTACTCGCAGCGCAAAGTTGCGGTCGTCGTGAACCTGCAGAATCAATCTGCAACTGCGATCGGCGGCGGGTTCGTGAATGTGTCGAACCTGATCGGCATTACGAAACCTGCTCCAGGACTGACCATCGATCCTGATACGTTGATCGGGGCCAATGGACCGAACACCTGGAACATCACGGGCGCCGATTCCGGCAACGTGAACAACAGCTTCACGTTCAAGGAAATCGAGAATGTGACCGGCGGCAGTGGTGTCGACATGTTCAAGGTGACGCAAGGTGGAACGATCTCGGGCACCGTTAACGGAGGTGCGATTCCAGCGGGAGCTGCTGCCGGCGGAGATTGGCTCGATTATTCCGCGATCACGACGGTCGTCACCGCGAATCTCGGCACGGGCATCGCTGACGATTTCGGCAAGGTTGTAAACGTGCAGAACATCCACGGCGGCACGTTTGTGAATACGCTGACCGGCAGTTCCATCGGAAACATTCTGGTGGGCGGAGCCGGGAATGACACCCTCCTCGCGGGCAGCGGTCGTAGCCTGGTGATTGGTGGTGCCGGAAGCGACACGGTCTCGGGCGGTGCGGGCCAGGACATCGTGATCGCCGGATTCACCGATTTCGATAACAACTTTGCCGGGTTGTCGTCGATTCTGGCCGAATGGCAATCCGCCAATTCGTTCGATGTTCGCGTCAATCACCTGCGGAACGGTGGTGGACTGAACAAGACCAACGTTCTGGTTGCGGATCAGACTGTTCACAATGATTCGTCGACCGATGCCATTTTTGGTGGCTCAGGCGGGCCGAATTGGTTGTGGGGTTCACCGGCCGAATTCAAGGACAAGACGGCATCGGACATCAGTGACACGCCGATCAACAACGCACCATCGTTGTCCGGTTCCAGCAACACGATCTACAACATTGGTGGTCCGGCCATCCCGGTCAATCCAAATATCGTGATCACGGATATTGACAGTCTGACCATGACCTCGGCGACGGTGCGACTGACACAGAATTTCGCCGGAAACCAGGACAACCTGGGCTTCATCGGATCGGCGGCAACTGGCAATATCGTCGGCAGCTATAACGCGGCAACAGGGACATTGACTTTGACCTCGGCAGGAGCCACGGCCACGCAGGCGCAATTCCAGGCTGCGTTGCAAGCGGTCACCTACTCGGATGCCTTGCAAGCTCCATCGACGTTGCCACGAACCGTAGTCTTCCAGGTGTTCGACGGTATTTCGTACAGCAATCCGCTGAGCACAACAGTCGCCTTGAACTTCTCACCGACGTTGTCAGGAAGTTCAACGATCTCTTACACGGGCGGTCAGGCACCGACCGTCGTCAACGCCTCGATCGTCGTCAACGACGTCGACAACGTGACGCTGGCTTCGGCCACAGTTCGAGTCGCCTCAAATTATGTGAATGGCGACGACTTCCTGACCTTTACCGGGAATGCGACGACCGGCAACATCACAAGTACTTTCAACTTTACGACAGGGACTTTGACACTGACCTCGGCAGGCGCATCAGCAACGATCGCTCAGTTCCAGAATGCACTGCGATTGGTGAAGTACGAGAACTTCAATTTCACGCCGCTGGTCTTCCCGCATTCGATCGCGTTCAACGTCTCGGATGGAACAGGTACGAGCAATACGGTGACAAGCACGGTCAACATCCTGCCTCCAAGCAACTAATAATCCCGGGCGACAAGAGTCGGCTTGAGGGCACTCGCCTGACTGGACATGGGACCGATGACAGCCTATCGCGGCTTGGCAGCACGCCAGGCCGCGATCGCGTCTTTGTTAGCCGCAACATCGTGGACTCGCAACAGATCGACACCCTGCTGAGCCAATGCGACGGAAACGCCAATCGTTCCGAACAGCCGTTCGTCCATCGGCCGGCCCACCACCTTTTGCAAGAACCGCTTGCGCGAATGTCCGATCAACACCGGACGATCCAGTTGTTGAAACCGCGCAATGTTCGCGAGGATATCGAGGTTGTGTTGGGCAGTCTTGCCGAATCCGATACCCGGATCAATCGCCACGCGGTCCAGCGACAGTCCTCGTTTCTGCAGGTCTGCGAGTTGCTGCTCGAAGTGGCGACACAGGTCATCGACCACGTTGTCATAACGGGGCGCGTCCTGCATTGTTTGCGGCGTCCCCTGCATGTGCATCGTAATCACCCCGCAGGCGTGGCTCAGGCACACATCCAGCATCAGTGGATCGCCCTGCAAACCCGAGATGTCGTTCACGATCTTCGCCCCGGCCGCCAACGCTTGTTTTGCGACTTCAGCCTTTGAAGTATCAATCGAGATCGGAACGGTGGTAGCGCCGGCAAGTCGTTCGATGACGGGAATCACACGTCGAAGTTCTTCATCCAGTTCCACTGGAGTCGAACCGGGACGTGTCGATTCACCACCAATATCGATGATGTCTGCGCCTTCTGCGGTCATTGCCAGCCCACGCTCGACAGCGATGTCGGACGACAGAAATTGACCGCCATCCGAAAAGCTGTCCGGCGTGACATTCAGGATCCCCATGATCAAAGGAACAGCACTGGGTTGATAGTTGAACCCGAGGAAACTCCAGGCACGTGGTGTGTGATGAGGCATATCGCGGGGTGATCACTGGCTTGAGCGGTTGTTCTGTTGAATGTGTCTCGCCATCAGGCTCGACCTGACTTCCAGTTATCCCACGGCAACAACTGCCGATTCAAGGAACCGCTTCTGACCCAGCAACGATTCGTGGCTTGAAGATAGGAAAAGTGCTGTTGACTTTTCCGGATTTTCCGAAGGAACTGATTTCTCCGACGTTGCGGGCCGATAACTAATGCTGCTGGGAAAAAAAGACCCGCCGTCGGGCTCAACTCAACTTCCCAATGACCAACATCCGTCTGGAAATCGCCCGAAAGGTGGGTCGGCTCAATCGGGCAGGGAACACTTTCAATTGCCAAGGAGGGAATAATGCCTGTTTTGAAGCTCGTTCGAAGCGCTGCGATCGTGCTGGCCACGATGGGACTGGTCGTTCCAATGCCATCCGTTCAAGCGGCAGAATCAAGCCGCCCGATGACACGTCAAGCCACGGCCACCATCGCCGCTGACGTTTCGAAACTCCAGGACGGAACGTTCGCGGGTCGCGTCGTCGATCACAGCGGGACTGTCCTGAAAGATCAAGAAGTGGTCGTTCGCCAGGGTATGAAAGAAGTTGCCCGCGGACGGACCGACAAAGAAGGGATGTTCTCGATCAAGGACCTGAAACCGGGTGCCTACCAGGTCAGTGCTGGTCGCACGGAAGGTCTTTTCCGCGTGTGGAATGACCAGGCGGCGCCTCCATCAGCTCGCAAGAACGCTCTGATTGTCCTCGGACACAATGGCGCTCGCGGCCAGTACGCGAGTGTTGACGAATATGGTCCCGGTGGCTGGGGTGGGTTCCGCAGCCTCGATCCCACCATCCTGTTGTTGACCGCAGGTGTCATTGCGGCCGTCGTGATCAGCGCGATCTCGCTGGAACGCATCAACGACGTCAACAACAAACTGCCAAACTCACCCTGAGTATCCTCGGCAAACGACCGAAATATCGAGTCTGCAAACAGGCCGAGCACATTTGTGTGCTCGGCCTGTTTTGTTTTTGCCGGTGGGGCCGGTATCGATCACTGCCGGTGAAACTGCGGACAATGCGGTTCTTACCGTTTTAAGTCTGACGATTACAACGACTTTGCTGTCTCGCGAAGCTTTTCAGCTGGAATTGTCATCGCTGTCCGGTTGTCCATGCGCCGCCTCAAAAATGCGCTCTATCCTTCTCGAATATCGGAATGACTCGCACGGAAGTGCAATTCGTGAAGAGTGTGCACGAAATCGGTCCTTGCTTCGATCGTCAAGACGGCACCGAATTCGGCACCGGGAACAGCGCCATGTCCGCGACATTCATCAATGATCAGAACGCCGTCTCGTCGGTCTCGCACAACCATTTCCAGTCGATTTCCAGCGCCACGTCCTCTGCAGGACAGGAATTGCGGTTGTCGATGCCATCGCATCGGCGATTTATTACGCCGGTCGTGACGATGTTGCAGGAGTTCTGCGAACGATATGGGGCGTTCGAAAAGCAGGAATTGGTCAAAATCGGCGTCGCTCTCGAGGAAGCTCTGGTGAACTCTGTCGTTCACGGAAACCTTCAAATCAACTCGTCGCTTCGAGATCAAGACGACGGATCGTTTGAAAAGATGATCGCGCTACGCCAGGAAAAGGCACCCTACCGTCAACGTCGCGTGGAGATCATTTCACGCTACTGGGTGGGTGCAGTCTCGTTCACCATTAGTGATGAAGGATCAGGTTTCGATCCCGCCGCAGTTCCCGATCCGTTGGAGGGTGAATTCGCAGCACGCCTTCACGGACGCGGCATGTTGATCATGCGCTCGTTCATGGATACTGTCGCTTACAACTCCATCGGTAACCAGGTCACGCTGACCAAACGCTGCGCAACTGTTTGATCATTTCTTCGCTTGGCAGCCTGTTGAAAAGGTACCTGACATTTTGGAGGCTCAGCCAATTAGCTTAGAAAAGCGTTGCCTGGAGAGAGTCAGACCCGGGACAGGCACCTGACCACATGAGCAATCTCAACTCCCGACCGCAACGGTAGGTGGTCAAACCCCGTTTTTGTGCAGAGCCGCCGTTGATTTATTTTTTGGCCAGGTGCTTGTCGAACCAGTCGGACATCGGGACCAGATCCTTTTCGATCTGGGGCCATCCGTGTGCTTTTCCCGGCCTGTTGATCAGTTCGGCCGGAACTCCCACCTCTTTCAGCTTGTCGACCATGATCTGCGCCTGCTGGTACGGCACCAGTTCGTCGGCATCGCCATGAATGATCAGGGTTGGTGCATCATCTTTCGTCACGTGATTGATTGGGGAAATCACCTTTCCCAATTCGATGATTTTCTGTTCATCGGTGATCTGAACGAACGATTGGGTCTTCTTGTCCAAAGTGTGAAAATCAAATGGAGCATGATAGTTGACCAGAATACCGCGACCGATCGCATCCTGCCCGGGTTTGCCGTAGTTCAGGAAATCGGTCGGTGGGAAGAAACACGCGACTGCTTGAACGCGGCTTGACTGACGCTCGACGGGATCCTTCGCCGCAGGATCCCCCAGCGTTCCCGCCGTACCCTGCATCAATGACAGATGTCCCCCAGCCGAGGCGCCGGAGATCCCGATGCGTTCAGGATCGATGTGGTACTTGTCAGCATTGTGACGGATGAACCGCAGCGCGCGATGCATGTCCTCGAGTACTTCCGGAATCGTAAACTTCGGCTGACTGCCATGCACGACGGCGAACACTGTGTAGCCACGTTTCAAATACTCAGCATAGAACCCCGCGTTGACTGCTTCGTGGGCAGAGAACCAACCGCCACTTACAACGAACACGATCGCGGCGCCGTTCTGCTGAGCGGGGGTGAACACGTCGAGGGTGAGGGCCGTGCCGTACTTGCGGCCATAAATGACATCTTCCGTCCGAGTGAAACCCGGATCAGCAGCGCTGGCAACGGCGGGAAGCAAGAGACTCAACAGACACAGACCGAGAACAAACCGACGCATCTTTCACGGCTCCGTAAACAGAGATGACAATCGTTGAGTACCCGTCCGTCTTGGATCGGGAACTGCCGATGATAGCCTATGCGGAAGGTTGATCGTTTCGCAAACAAGTCATGGCGTTTGCGATCTTCCGAAGGACATTAACTCCGCTAAACATCGTTTTCGATTGTTGAAACTTACTTTCTGCCCATCCGTTTGATTGGCATTGACAGAGAAAACAGCCGGAACCTAGGCTCCGCCACTTTCTGTTACGTTTGATGTAAGGCACGGCTGACACATGGATGCAGGTTGGAAATGTCTCCTCGCCTTCCATTAAAAGCACCAAATTTGCCCATTCATATCGGCGGCTCGATCGCGCTCTGGCTGATGCTGGCGACGCTTGCCTGCGCTGCGGATTCCTTTGAGGAAAATGAAGTCGCTCGACTCCAGGGTGAATTCACAATTGGCAAACAAGGACGCTTGATCCTGCTGCCAATCAAGATCTCGGGAAAACGTCACGATTTCATGCTCGACACCGGAGCTTGCCGGAGTGGCATAGACGTCAAGTTGCGTGACATCGTCGGCCGCCCCCGTGGCAGTCAATTACTGCAGACACCTGCAGGTCAAACGATGGTTGAAACCTACGATTGGCCGACCATGACGCTCGATGGTCAGCAGATAAAGACAGATCGCCCGATCGTGATGGTCGATCTGACAGAACTCCGTCGAGCCTCGGGCGCACCGGTTCACGGTATCATCGGAATGGACGTCCTGCGGAATCGCCTGGTCCAGATCGAATCGAGCCGTGGAGTATTGCGATTCCTAGATGCACTTCCCAAAGATCTCGACCGACTGGGTTCTCGCATTCCCATCGAATTCAATATTGATGGAGCGCCCTATCTCATTGGTCAACTTGCCGATGAGTCACGAGAGAAATTTCTGATCGATACCGGCGCCCACGGGAACTCGCTCAGAACGTCGGTCTTCGACCAGCAACTGGAGCAAAAGCAGCTTCGGTTGGGCAGTTCCTTTCGAAGCATGACCGTCGGTGGTGAGATCGAAGGGAATCGAGGCCGAGTCCTGAAACTCAGTATCGGGCCGTTTGAACACGAGGGTTTACGCGTCTCACGCGTCAACCTGAGTTCACTGGGACTGCGCTATTTCTCGCGATTTGATGTCACTTTTGATTTCCCTGGCCAGGCAGTTTACCTCCGCAAAGGAGAAAACTTTGCGCAATCCGAACCCAATGCGACAAGTGGGATGGCGTTGAATTGGATCGATGGCAAGGTCGTTGTGAAATCGGTTCGCGAAGACGGCCCGGCGGCAACGGCTGGTATCAAGGCGAATGATGCACTGATCGCGATCAATGGGAAATCGGCCGACGACTACGACCATTATTCGCTGCGGCAATTGCTGATCTACGAGCCCGGACGCAACGTGCGAATGCGCATCGCACGCGACGACCGACAATTTGATGTCAAATTGGTCCTCGACGAAGACTGACGCCTTAAAATCTGTTTCAATTGGCGTCGTTCCAACCGTTCGAGTCATCGAACGACAGACGATTGGTACTCGATCCAAAGAGATGAAGGCGATTTTCATGCAGCGACGCGACTATTGGAATTTCTACTCTGCGGGTCGAATCGTCTTCGGATCAGGCGTGATTCGGCGGCTGGCCCAGTTCATGCAGCCGTGGAATGCCAGGCGAGTTTTGATCGTGACGGATGCGACGCTGGTCCGCGTTGGCGTGGTTGCCGATGTGACCGCCCCGCTTCAAGCGGCGGGATTGACGGTGGACTTGTTCGATGGAGGCGAGCCTGAGCCATCCTTCGCCACGGCCGACAAAGCGCTCGCCGTTGCGAGCCGAAACAAACCCGATGCGATCATCGGTGTTGGCGGAGGCAGCAATTTGGACTTGGCCAAGATCGTCGCGAGTGTCGTCATGCATGGCGGCCACTACAAAGACTATTTTGGCTATGGCAACGTGCCGGGGCCAATTATGCCTCTGGTGTGTGTGCCCACCACCGCGGGAACCGGCAGCGAAGTCTCGCATGCCGCCGTCCTGACCGATGTCGAAAACCAGATGAAGGTCAGCTCGCTCAGTCACTATCTGCGCCCGGCGTTAGCGGTTGTCGATCCGAAGTTGACGTTGACCTGTCCTCCGAAAGCGTCGGCCGACAGTGGGATTGATGCGTTGACGCATGCGATCGAAGCCTTTACGGCCGTGTCATACGACGAATTGGACGTGCCGCCCGATGAGCCGTTCCCCTACGATGGCAAGCAACCGATTGGCGATTGCCTGGCCGAACGAGCAATCGAATTGATCGCCCAGCACCTGATGAAAGCGGTGCATGAACCTGCGAATCTGGAAGCTCGGGAAGGAATGGCATTGGCCGCGACGTTGGCGGGACTCGCATTTTCGAATAACGCCGTCGCCGTCGTTCACGCCCTCGAGTATCCCATCGGCGGCGCACTGCATTGTTCGCACGGAGCCGGCAACGGGCTGTTGCTGCCGTATGTCATGCGATTCAACCTGCCGACACGTGTTTCGGAATTCAAGCGGATCGCGCAACTGATGGGGGAAGACATCGGTGGGCTGTCCGATCAAGAAGCAGCCGAACGGGCCATCGTGGCAGTCGAACGCTTGCGAGCCGCCGTTGGCATTCCACTCCGAATTCGCGAATTGGGTGGAACTGAAGATCAGTTGCCCATATTCGCCAAGAAGTCGTTTGCAATTAAGCGACTGATGGTGCTCAACGGCCGCGCACCGACAGAAGCAGACCTGTTGGGCATTCTCCAAGCCGCGTTCTAGAGCGCATCCAAATTAAGTGTGGCGTCCCGCGAGCCTAACTTCACAGCGTCGTACCCATGTTTCAACGCGACATGTCCGTGCGACACGCGCTAATGTCAAGGAAGACAGTTCACGGAATGATTTCAGGAACAAATCGAGTCTTTCGATCGTCTTACGTCGTGGGGCTCGTGACATGACTTGAACCAATCGATCCACACTCGACTTTCCAATGATGGCGCGTCATTCGTAAGGAATTGTGCAATGAACTATCGCGTTCTCGTGGTGATGGGATTTGGGCTGGCAATTTGTTCCATCACGTTTGACAGACTTGCGGCCGCGGAACCCGAAACTCGACCGATTGTCGTCGTTCAAAACGATTCCATGACCATCAGGTGGGGGGCGACAGATCGAGACATGTTGGTTCTCGACGAACACCCGGACCTGAAGACTTTGATCATTGGCGGTGGTGAGGCTTGGGATGGCCCCGATCCCGGCAAGTTTCCGTTCGAAATCACTGACGCCGGATTCGCTCATGTTGCCAATTGCAGAAAACTGCAAACGCTCGACCTTTCGAGTTCGCACCCGCTGCGGGTGACGGATGATGGACTGAAAGTACTCAGGGAATTGAAATCCTTGCGCCATGTCAATCTGGGCATGCAACCGTTCAGCGACGCGGCAATCACTCATTTGGCGGAACTGACGACCATCGAAGAATTGTGGCTGGATGGTAACGAGAATCTTGGCGATGGAACGCTGCGCTCCATCAGCAACCTGAAGAAATTGCGAGTGTTACGATTTTATCGTGCGCCGATCACCGACGCTGGCATCGCCAGCATTCGTGGTCTGACAGAGCTGCAAGACCTTCAATTGGGACATGCCAGAATTGGTGATCGGTCACTCGAAATAATCGGAGACTTCAAAAAGCTTCGCACGCTGGATTTGCAACACACATTGGTGACGGACGCAGGTATGCCTCACTTGAGCGGGCTGAATCTGGATTGGCTTTGTCTGCATGATACGGCCGTGACTGGCAGGGGTCTGGCGGCACTCGCGAAGATGACTGAGCTAAAGTGGTTGATCCTGGACGGTACGAAAGTTGACGATGACGCGTTATTGCATCTCGCGAACCTCAAAAAGCTGGAGTACCTTTACCTGTCACGAACGCGCGTGACAGACGCGGGTGTCATGAAGCTGAAAATGCTTTCGCAACTAATATCGTTGAAGCTGGATCGTTTACCGATCACGGACAGCAGCATCCCCACGCTCTTGGCGCTAAAGAATTTGAAAACGATTGAAATGAATGGCACCGACGTCACCGCCGCCGGTTTTGCACGTCTGAGCCAGGCAGATATCGAAAGGATTAATGTCGCGCCGTGACGTCGCGCGAAACCTGACAGGGCCACGCGTTTCAGAAATCATTTCTTCCGACAAGGCTTGTCGCGGAATTTGCGAAGGCCTCGCATCGCCAACCGCGATACGTGGTGCGTGCGGAATCAGTGATGGAAAATGAGAAAGAAAAAAGGCGTCGTCCGTGTTCGACCAAAACACGGGCAACGCCTTTCGCGGGAGTGATTCCGATTGCATTGGGGCAGCTCAATTACACTTGAGCCAATCCACCATCGACGAAGAGTTCTGCACCGGTGATGTAGCTCGCGTCGTCTGAAGCCAGAAAGACGGCGGCATTGGCGATTTCAACCGCTTCGCCGACTCGGCCGAGTGGTACCAACTGAGCAAAGCCCTCTTTCGCTTCCTTGGGAACTTCGTTCAGCAACGGAGTTTCGATCGGACCGGGGCTGATGACGTTCACGCGGATCTTGCGTTCCTTGAGATCCGTCGTCCAGGTTCGTGCGAACGAGCGAACGGCGGCCTTTGTCGCGTTGTAGACGCCGAAATTCTGAAAGCCTTTGGAACCCGCCACCGATCCCGTCAGCAGAATCGCCCCACCGTTGTTCATCAGCGGAATGGCTTTTTGGACCGTGAAGGCAGCTCCGCGTACGTTGATGTTGAAGAGTTTGTCGAAGTGTTCTTCGGTCAATTCTTCGATCGACTGAAACTCACCGGTGCCGGCATTGGCGTAAACGATATCGATCTTTCCCTTTTTTGATTTGACGGTGGCATAAAGACGATCGAGATCGGCGAGTTTCGAGACGTCGCCCTGAACAGCGGTCACATTGTTGCCGATCGCTTTGACGGCTTTATCGAGCTCCTCCTGACGGCGACCGGTGATGAAGACGTAAGCGCCTTCTTCGACGAATCGCCTGGCAGTCGCCAAGCCGATTCCTGTGCTTCCGCCTGTAATGACGGCAACTTTATCGACAAGTTTCTTGGACATGATTAAATCCTGTTCTGTTGAATGAGTTTTGTTGAGACAACAATTTGCGAGAGGCGGTGCGATCAACTGCGAGTGTGCTCAGCACATGAACGTCTGCGTTTGATTGAGCGTGGTGCCACCGAACGAGTGGGATTACCGGCGGGCGCTGTCGGTCTTACACAGAATTCGAAAGTTGGCAGTTTTCGTGCCGGTTTGCCGTGAGTTCTCAACGCATTTTCAACTTTGGCCAGAAAATGCCGGCGCAACGGTAGGCACCCGTATGCCACGAGCACGAACATTTCGGCGGCCTCCGCCGATGTATCACGGATGCTGGCGAGTCGTGGCACAGATGAAACACTGAGATTCAGACGGAGTGATTCGATGGATTCCGTCGTGTGCGAGGTGAGGCGGGCACGGGCATCCACTTCTGGGAGGACGTTGTCTTGTTGACATCGTCGTTCTACCTCGCTTGCGCTAGCGCCAGCGAGGCAACACCAATGAACAGACCCGCTGTCACCAGCGGAGACAACGGGCCTGCGGCTACTGCGCGTGAACGATTTGATCAGCCAAACAGTTTGGCGACTGGCTTGCCACCATCGACGATCTTCAGAGGGCGACCGATGGGACTCATGTTCTCCTTGGTCGCATCCACGTGGAGTGATTTGCAGATCGAACTGAATAGATCGGGAACCGTGACGGGATCATGCAGGATGCCAACTCCGTCTTTGGCAGATTCCCCAATAACCTGCCCCCCCTTAATGCCACCGCCAGCAACCAGTGCATTGAAGTTGCGTGGCCAGTGATCACGTCCGGTGCGCGGGTTCACGCGCGGAGTGCGTCCAAATTCCCCCGTCCAGACGACGAGTGTCTTATCGAGTAACCCTCGCTCTTTCAAATCTGCAATCAGGGCGGCCATGGCTGGATCACAGCGTCGCGCCAGGCCTTTGACTCCATCGAACACATCCTGATGGGTGTCCCAGCCATTCATGCGAACTTCGACAAAGGTCACGCCCGCTTCAATCAGACGGCGTGCCAGCAAACAGCCTTTGCCGAATTCACTGTTGCCATACCGTTCTTTCATTTCTGCAGATTCGTTGCTCAAGTCGAACGTCTTCGTCATCGGCGACAACGCCAGCCTGGCAGATTTGTCATAGATCTTGCGATGGTTGGCAACCACGGTTTCCCCGCCCCGCGCCGCAAACTCGCCCTCAAGTTTGTCGAGCAATCCCAATCGACGAGTGAACCGCTTGTCGCCGATGATCGGAGCAACGTTCTCGGGCACGTTGCCGACACTGCCGCCCGTCACATGGAACGGCTCGTAGTCGACACCCAGGAATCCGGCTCCCATGCCCGTCTGGCCGCGATCGCCGATCGACACAACCGATGGTAATTCACGGTCCAGCGGTGCCAACTCGCGAGCGATGCAGGCCCCCAACGAAGGATGCTTGACTGATCCCGAGGGAATGTAGCCGGTATGCATCTGGTAGACCGCACGTTGATGTTCGCCCTCTTTATTGGTCATCGATCGAATGATCGCAATCTCGTTCATCTGCTTGGCGGTTTCTTCCCAGCCTTCGGCGATTTGAATCCCCGAAACGGCCGTGCTGATCGCTTTGGTCTCACCACCTTGTTCGGTGCCGGGTTTGGGATCAAACGTTTCCAATTGCGAGGGGCCACCCTGCATGAACAGCAGGATCATCGCTCGTCCTTCTTTGCGCAGTTCGTCGGCTCGCAACGACATCACGTCGCGAAAGTTCGCAGTCCCGGCGACGGCTGCGGAAACACCGTAGAGAAAGCCGCGTCGTGACAACGTCTGGCGTCCGATGGACACACTTTCATGCCATGAGAATTGGGTCATGATGATTTCCTTGTTTCAAAGACGCCGTCGCGCGGCGCCGTTGTGATGTGCCGAGGTCAGAATCAAGTCTTTTGATCAAATGGCGGCCGCTGCTCGGCTGCTACCGACGCGATATGAACTCGCTCGAATTGAGCAGCGTCCACATCAGGTCTTCGTACGCCTCCGGACGTGCCTTCACTTCGGCGATGTACTGCTGACAAATGTCTTGCTCTTTCGTGGAAGGCTCGCGAGCCAGTACCAGCAGGTACAATTGGTTCAAGGCACCGGCGTCATCCTTGTGCTCACGCAGTATGGTTCCCAGTCGAGTTTCACCTTTGGCCGCCATGCCACCGCGAAACCGGCGCGAGTTCATCATCATTAACGATTGCGGAATGTTTCCGGTCACTTCGTCTTTGGGGGTCGACGGATCGACACCGAACAACTGGTCGAACAGGAATCGCGGCTGCTGACGGAACGCTTGTGGCTTGTCGGCCATTTCTTTTATATCTTTCCCGCGACCGCCTCGGCCACCCATTTCGCTGTCGGTGATGCCAAACACCTGGACCAACGAACTGAAGACGATGTCTGACCGCAATGGGACCGGGGTCGCCGATGCAAAAGGCAGTTCCGTCTCGGAGACGGGCTTCGACTGGATCTGACGCTGATAAGTCTCGGTACTGGCAATCGTGCGGACCAGCCACTTGGGATCGTAGTCGCTGGCAATGAATCCCTGACACAATGCTTCCAATGCAGCAGGATGTCGAGCGGACCGCGTTGGTCCCAGATCATCGATCGGCATGTAGAATCCTTCGCCCAGCATTTCGGCCCAGATTCGATTGACGATCGCTCGAGCAAACCAGGGATTCGTGGGAGAGGTGAATGCGCGAGCGGCCGCGCGGCGGCGTTCGTCGTCGGTCATGCCATGTGGCAGCGTCGACCCGTCCACGAAGAATTTGGGATCGATCAACTTGCCTTCTTCGCCGGGGTGTTGCAGATCGACCATGTGATGTTCAGTCGAGCCACGACGCATATTTCCAGGCACAGGAGCGTTCTTGATTTCTTCCGCAGTCAGCAGGCCGTCTTTATTTGTATCGGCCGATTCAAATAGTCGGTCGGCCATCTTGCCGTTTGGTTTCGGTTCTGGCATCTCCATTTTTTCCATCTTCATTTCGGCCTTTTTCCCTTCGGCCTTCTTGCCTTTCAGTCGAGCCACCATGACAGGCAAGAAGGCC
>Ga0207694_10000538_pt1 | contig 34362 bp, 33 predicted proteins | sample KBSC34metaG_FD_184353 | JGI IMG/M metagenome (GOLD analysis project Ga0207694, IMG submission 184353) | Corn rhizosphere microbial communities from Kellogg Biological Station, Michigan, USA - KBS C3-4 metaG (SPAdes) (version 2) | ecosystem: Host-associated > Plants > Roots > Rhizosphere > Soil... | reverse complement strand
GCGCTAGAAGCGGCAGAGGACGGCGGTGACGTCATCATGCGCCTTGCCGCGGTATGCCCCGGGCGGCGTCGCGAGCTCCTCGGCACGGACATCGGCAACGACCTGACCGGCACCGCACTTGTCCATCCGCTCCAGCACGTCCAGCCACGACCAGCCGTAGCGCTCGACGAGCCGCGTGATGCCGTCGGTCATGAGCGCGGCGCGGGTGACCTCGGCGAGCGGGAGGCTGCCGGCGACGGCCTTCTCGGCCGCGTCGGGGCGGTTGGATGCGATCCAGAAGCCTTCCTCGGTGTTGCGCGCGCGGCTGACGCCCGCGAGGGAGTAGTCGACGAGGTGCGCGGTGCGGTCGTCGTGGGCGACGAGCAGCTCGCCGTCGCCGCGCTCGATCACGATGGCTGAGTCGCCGAGGACGATGTAGTCCACGGACTTGGCCTTGGTGTCGGTCTCGGCCTCCACGTCGCAGCGCAGGATTGCGACGGTGCTCGACGGGCTGTCGGGATTCCGCAGATCGCACTCCCCCGCGTGGTCACGCATGGTCGCCGCGATCCCTTCCCGCAGGACGTCGACCAACGCCCCGTGCGGCTGCCGAACGAGCTCGGAGGCGAGGTTCGCAGCGAGGTGCGCGACGAGCCAGGGGACGTCGTGCACGCATCCGGAGTCGACGCCGGCCGGCTCGGTCGCACCGTCGAGCACGATGACGAAGCGGTCGGTTGCGAGGACGTAGTCGTCGTTGGGGCGCTGAGGGGATGCTGCTTGGCAGACGTAACTGGTGTCCAACGCCGCTGTCCCCTCGCTCGACAGACCATAGGGACCCGGAAACGACAGAGGCCTCTCCGAAGCGGAGCCGTCAGCTGCGACGAGGTCAGGGTGGGTGGGCACAGACAGGTTCGAACTGCCGACCGCTCGGGTGTAAGCCGAGTGCTCTTCCGCTGAGCTATGCGCCCTCCAGAAGGCCGCCGTGGCGACCCTCAAGAGGGAAAGAGTACCCGACCCGACCGCTCGTCGCGGCCCGGGATTCTCGGGCGGCTGCGGAGCTCTCGGGCGATGGCTGTGCGGTGGCCGCTGCGAACCCCAGAAGCGCCCTCAGCCCAGCCCCTTCGGCTGCCCGTCCTGCCAGCGCATCCCCCAGCCGTACATGCGGTCCAGTTCCGACTGGTAGCCCGTCGTGAACTGCACTTCGCGCTGCACCACCAGGTCGGGGCCGTGGCGGAGGAGCAGGGCTACGGCGCAGGACTTCGCATGCGCGATCGGGTTCTCCAGCTTGATCTCCAGTGGGTTCCCGACGGCCGGGTGGAGGGTCACTTTCGCGTTGGCTCCGTCGAAGGCTCCCTGGTAGGCGAAGACGAAGATCAGCACTCGGCTCATCTCGTCCGAGTGGTCCAGGTTGATGAACAGGTTCTCGCCTATGGCGCTGCCGCTGCGGTCGTCCTGGTCCAGGCGGATGTACGGCGGGCGTTCGAAGTCGCCTCGGCGGTGGCCCAGGGCCTGGACCACGCCGCGCTGGCCCGCCGTGAACTCGTAGAGGCAGCCGAGGTCGAGGTCCACCAGGCGCCCGTGGCTGATCGGCGGCGGTTCCAGGCGCCTGGAGGAGAGCTTCAGGCCTCCGGTGGGGCGCGGGGTGGGGATCATGGGCAGCTGGTCCCAGATCAGGTTCACGCGGAGCGTGCCGGCCGCGGCGCCGCGGCTGGTGAGCGACTGGACCGGTCTGGCGGCCGTCATCTTCTCGACGCGGTTGCCCCCCTCGCCGTCGTCGGACGCCCTGATGATCATCCGGTTCAGGCGCATCGCGGTACCCCCTGCTGATGAAGTTGTCTGACATTCCTATGCATCTGACTACAGTTTGCTACCCCGTGGTGGCAAGGCGGAACGTTCAGTCCGTTCTCTGGCCGAAATGACGCTCCAGCGCCGCGTGCACGTCCTCGGACAAGGTGGTGATACCGGAGCGGGACTCGGGGGCGGTTTCGGGAGCGCCCGGCTTCTCCGGGGCCACTTGGTCCTCGGCTCCGCAGTCCTTGCATTGCGTGTTGCCCAGTACGCGGACCAGGCGGGCCGAGCCGCAGGAGGCGCAGCGGGCCAGGTCGGCGGTCCAGTCCCGGTCCTTCTGGCACTCCGGGCAGACCAGGACCTGCTCCCCCGCGCGCACGCCCCGCCGCCACGGTGACGCACCGCGGACCGGGTCGGTCTGGCGGGCGCCGCAGCGGTGGCAGGGCATGGCGTGAAGGTTTCCTATACGGGTGAGTCGGGGGGTGGATCGGGAGTGAGCGGATTGCGGATGGCTCGCCGACGTTGGTGCGCCGGCGAGCCGGATGGGCTTCTTACACGCCGGCCTACACGCCGGCCGCTGTCAGGGCGGCCCGGTAGTCGTCCAGCGAGCGGGCGTCCGCCAGGCCGTTGACCACGGTCCAGCGGACGACACCCTCCTGGTCGATCAGGAAGGTCCCTCGGACGGCGCAACCGCGCTCGGCGTCGAAGACCCCGTACGCGCGCGCCGCCCCGCCGTGCGGCCAGTGGTCGGCCAGCAGCGGGAAGCCGAAGCCGGCCTCGTCGGCGTACGCGCGCAGCGAGTAGAGCGCGTCGCACGACGCCGCGAGCACCTGGACCCGCTCGTTCTGGAAGTCGCCGACGCTCTGGTGGATCGCCTGGAGTTCCGAGCCGCAGACCCGGGAGAAGGCGAACGGGTAGAAGACCAGCAGCACGGCCTGCTTGCCCCGGAAGTCCTCCAGGGCGACGCTCTGTCCGTGCTGGTCGGTCAGCGTGAAAGCCGGCGCCCGGTCGCCGACCGCCGGGACCGGCGGCTGCCCGGTCCCGGCCGGTGAGGAACGGGTGCTGGAAGGGCCGCCGCCGGGCGGCCCGTTCGGGGAGGACATCGCCGCTAGTTCCCCGCGCTGTCGGCCTTGGCCCGCACCGTCGACTTGGCCACCTTCGCCCCGACCTTCGGGCTCACCAGCCGCGTGCCGGACCAGTCGGGGCCGGCGCTGATGCTGGAGGTCGCCGACAGCCCGGCGGTCGGTGCCGCCTCGCCGATCTCGCTGGGCTCCACGTGGCCCTCACGCCCCGCCTTGGGCGTCAGGAGCCAGATCGGACCGCCGTCGGCCAGCGAGGTCAGGGCGTCGACCAGGTTGTCCACCAGGTCGCCGTCGTCCGTGCGGTGCCACAGCACCACGGCGTCGACCACGTCTTCGAAGTCCACGTCGACCAGATCCGCGCCGATCGTGTCCATGATGGCCTGACGCAGTTCCTCGTCGCAGTCCTCGTCCCAGCCGAGTTCCTGCACCACTTCGCCCGCCTGGAAGCCCAGGCGAACCGCCAGCGGGTTGGCCTCGGCCGGAACCGTGTCCGCGACCGCGCCCACGGAACTGTCCTCCTTCATGTCGTTCTGCATTCCCCTAGTCCATACGCCGGAAGCCCAAGACGCAACTACCCGTCGGACGGCGAGTCCGGCGTAGTGTCGCCGGGGGCCGCTCCGAAGGGGCCGCATTCGATGACCGCGTCCGGCCCGGGGAACACCAGTCCCTGGTGGCCGTCGGCGAAACGGACCAGGTAGGGAGGGGTGCCGGAGGGTCCCTTGACCTCGATGATCTCGCCGGTCCGGTCCATCTCGCCGACATGGGCGGCGTGGACGTGGAGCCGGTCTCCCACTGTTGCTCGCATGTCTCCAGTCGACACCGCACGGACGGAGAACGCCACCCGTCATGCGCGCATATATCCTGGTTACCTCCGAGTAGATGTGACGTCCACGGCATGCGCGTTAGACGATGGTGGACGATGTGACCGAGAAGATCTACAAGATCTGTGTCTAGGTTGAAGGACGACAGTGGCACCCGGACAAGAGCGTTTCCCCATCATCAGTGACGGCCTGCCCACCCAGCTGCCGGACGTGGATCCGAACGAGACAGCGGAGTGGATCGAGTCCCTGGACTCGGTTGTCAACGAACAAGGCCGCCAGCGCGCGCGGTACCTGATGCTGCGCCTCCTCCAGGAAGCCCGCGCGAAACAGGTCGGCGTTCCGGGCCTGCGCTCCACGGACTACATCAACACGATCCCGCCGGAAGCCGAACCCTGGTTCCCGGGCGATGAGGACATCGAGCGCCGCATCCGGGCGTTCATCCGCTGGAACGCCGCCATCATGGTGTCCCGGGCCAACCGCCCGGGCCTGGGCGTCGGCGGCCACATCGCCACCTACGCCTCGGCCGCGTCGCTGTACGAAGTGGGCTTCAACCACTTCTTCCGCGGCAAGGACCACGGCGAGTCCGGCGACCAGGTCTACTTCCAGGGCCACGCCTCCCCGGGCATCTACGCCCGCGCGTTCCTGGAGGGCCGGCTCACCGAGCAGCACCTGGACGGCTTCCGGCAGGAGACCTCGCAGGCGCCGTTCGGGCTGTCCTCCTACCCGCACCCGCGCCTGATGCCGGACTTCTGGGAGTTCCCGACCGTGTCGATGGGCCTGGGCCCGATCGGCGCGATCTACCAGGCCCGGTTCAACAAGTACATGTACTCCCGGGGCATCGCGGACACCTCGCGCAGCCACGTATGGGCCTTCCTCGGCGACGGCGAGACCGACGAGCCCGAGTCGCTCGGCGCGATCGGCATCGCGGCCCGCGAGGAGCTGGACAACCTCACCTTCGTGATCAACTGCAACCTGCAGCGCCTGGACGGCCCGGTGCGCGGCAACGGCAAGATCATCCAGGAGCTGGAGTCCACCTTCCGCGGCGCCGGCTGGAACGTCATCAAGGTGATCTGGGGCCGCGACTGGGACCCGCTGCTGGCCCAGGACACCGACGGCGCGCTGGTGAACAAGATGAACACCACGCCCGACGGCCAGTTCCAGACGTACTCGGTGGAGACCGGCGACTACATCCGCGAGAACTTCTTCGGGGACGACGCCCGGCTGCGCAAGATGGTCTCGGGCATGTCCGACGACCAGCTGCGCACCCTCTCCCGCGGCGGCCACGACTACCGCAAGGTATACGCGGCGTTCAAGGCGGCCCGCGAGCACACCGGCCAGCCGACCGTGATCCTGGCCCACACCATCAAGGGCTGGACCCTCGGCGAGCACTTCGAGGCGCGCAACGCCACGCACCAGATGAAGAAGCTCACCAAGGCCGAGCTCAAGAGCTTCCGCGACCGGCTGCACCTGCCGATCACGGACGCCCAGCTGGAGGCGGACCTGCCGCCGTACTTCCACCCGGGTGAGAACTCCCCCGAGATCCAGTACATGAAGGAGCGCCGCGCCGCGCTCGGCGGCTACCTGCCGCGCCGCCAGGTGCGCAACAAGCCGCTGATCCTGCCCGGCGACGACGTCTACGGGCAGCTGAAGAAGGGCTCGGGCAAGCAGGAGCTGGCCACCACCATGGCCTTCGTCCGGCTGCTCAAGGACCTGATGCGGGACAAGAACATCGGCGCGCGCTTCGTGCCGATCATCCCGGACGAGGCCCGCACCTTCGGCATGGACTCGCTGTTCCCGACCGCGAAGATCTACTCCCCGCACGGGCAGACCTACGAGGCCGTGGACCGCGACCTGCTGCTGTCCTACAAGGAGTCCACGCAGGGCCAGATCCTGCACGAGGGCATCAGCGAGGCCGGCTCGACCGCGTCCCTGGTGGCCGCGGGCACCTCCTACGCCACGCACGGCGAGGCGGCGATCCCGGTCTACATCTTCTACTCGATGTTCGGCTTCCAGCGGACCGGCGACCAGTTCTGGCAGATGTCCGACCAGCTCGGGCGCGGCTTCGTGCTGGGCGCCACGGCCGGCCGCACCACGCTGACCGGCGAGGGCCTGCAGCACGCCGACGGCCACTCGCACCTGATCGCCTCGACGAACCCGGCCGTGGTGGCCTACGACCCGGCGTTCGCCTTCGAGATCAGCCACATCGTGCAGGACGGTCTGCGCCGCATGTACGGGTCCTCCGAGGAGCACCCGCACGGCGAGGACGTGTTCTACTACGTGACCGTCTACAACGAGCCGTACCAGCACCCCGCTGAGCCGGCGGGCGTGGACACCCAGGGCATCCTCAAGGGCCTGTACCGCTACGCGGCGGCCCCCGAGGGCCCGGCGGACCGTCCGAAGGCACAGATCCTCGCCTCGGGCGTCGGCGTCACCTGGGCTCTGAAGGCGCAGCAGCTGCTGGCCGAGGAGTGGGGCGTGGCCGCGGACGTGTGGTCGGCCACCTCGTGGACCGAGCTGCGCCGCGACGCGCTGGCCGCCGACGAGCGCGCGCTGCTCTACCCCGAGGAGGAGCCGCGCACGCCGTACGTCACGCAGGTCCTGGGCGCCACCGAGGGCCCGATCGTGGCGGTGTCGGACTGGATGCGCGCGGTACCGGACCAGATCGCGCAGTGGGTGCCGGGCGACTCGACCTCGCCGCAGCGGTACACCTCGCTGGGCGCCGACGGCTTCGGCTTCGCGGACACCCGCGGCGCCGCGCGCCGGTTCTTCCACATCGACGCCGAGTCCGTGGTCACCGCGGTCCTGGCCCAGCTCGCCAAGCGCGGCGAGGTCAAGCGGGAGGCCCCGGCCGAGGCGATCCGCAAGTACCAGCTGCACGACGTGCGCGCCGCGGGCGCCGGCCCGACCGGCGGCGAGGCGTGACCGGCGTGACAACACGCTGAAACGCTGAAACGACGAAAGCGCCCCGGCCGGTGGATTCCACCGGCCGGGGCGCTTTTCGCTGTTCCCCGCCTCCCCGTTCGCCTCCCCCGGTCTCGACGGGCCGGACCGGGAGGAGCAAGGGCGAGGAGCATCGAGAGGCGATCCGTTTCGCCGCGCTCTGGCTGCGTCTGCGCGTATCCGTGAACCGCGCATACGACAACCGCGCCTTGCGGAACCCCCCACGAGCCCCGCAAGACGCGGTGAAGCCGGCCGTCGCAACCCCCGATGACAGCCGCCGCAACCCGGGCTCCGCCCCACGCAGCCGGGTTGCCGCCGCACCGTCCACTGCGCGACTCGCAGAACGAGGTTATGCATTGGCGATACCCGGAGGCGAGAATCCCGTACAACTCCGTACACTCGTGCGCAAGCCGCAGACCTGCGGCGTTCCGCGCGGGCGGTGGCACGGAGGGGGTCCTGTGACGGACACGACGGTCTCCGGGGCCCGCACCGCACCCGACCCCGCCGGCGCGGTGGACCTCGCCGACTTCATCGAGCGCCTGCGGCTGCTGCGGGCGCACGCCGGGTCGCCGTCGTTCCGGGTGCTGGCCAGGCGGGTCGGCCCGCTGCTCAAGCCGCCGCAGGAGGTCACCCACTCGACCGTGAGCGACGCGTTCGACCCGGCGCGGCGCCGGCTGAACCTGGAGTTGGTCGCGGCGATCGTGCAGGCGCTCGGAGTGCCCGAGGCGCAGGTGCCCCGCTGGCGGGCGGCGTGCGTGGCGGCGCATGCGATGCGGCGGCCCGCGGAAACGGCCGGGGTGTTCCGGCAGCTGCCGGCGGAGCTGGCGACGTTCACGGGGCGGCGGGACGAGCTGGCCGAGCTGATGGGGCTGGTCGGCGATGGCGATGGCGGTGCTGGCGGCGGGGACGGGAGTGATGGCGGTGCTGGCGGCGATGGTGGTGGTGCGAGCGGTGCTGGCTGCGATGGCGGCAATGGCGCCAAGGCCGGCGATCATGCCGCCGCCGCGCCGCGCACCGTCGTGGTGTCCGCGATCGAGGGGATGGCCGGGGTCGGCAAGACCCAGTTGGTGATCCGCGCCGCGCACGAATTGGTGCGCGCGGGGCGGTTCGCGGACGTCCAGCTGTACGTGAACCTGCGCGGGTTCGACGCCGACGCGGCGCCGGCCGATCCGGCGGACGTCCTGGACTCGTTTCTGCGGCAGCTGGAGGTGCCGGCGCGGCGCATCCCGGCGGGGCGGGCCGAGCGCGCGGCGATGTTCCGGGACCGGATCGCCGGGCGCGACGCCCTGGTCGTGCTGGACAACGCCGCCGACGAGGCACAGGTCGCGGATCTGATTCCGGCCGACCCGCGCTGTCTGGTGCTGGTCACCAGCCGGCGCAACCTGGCCGGGCTGGACGGCGCGCACCTGTTCCGGCTGGACGTCTTCCCGCTGGTCGACGCGTTGGAGCTGCTGGCCCGCGTGGTCGGCGACGACCGGGTCGCGGCCGAGCCGGAGGCGGCGGTCGAGGTGGTGGAGCTGTGCGGGCTGCTGCCGTTGGCGGTGTCGCTGGCGGCGGCGCGGCTGCGCTCGCGTCCGGCGTGGAGCCTGGCGCGGCTGGCGACGCATCTGCGGGACAGCGGGCTGGACGCGGTGCGCGCCGGGAGCCGGGAGCTGCGTCCGGTGTTCGATCTCTCCTATCGCGAGCTCCCGGCGGCCACGGCGCGCGCCTTCCGCTTGGTGAGCCTGCATCCGGGCCGCGGGTTCACGACCGGTGCGGTGGCGGCGCTGACCGGGACGTCCCTCGGGGCGGCGCGAGCGGCGCTGGAGGTGCTGGTCGACGAGAACCTGGTCGAGCAGCGGACCGCGGACCGGTACGAGCTGCACGACTTGCTGCACGCCTACGCGGTGGAGCGTGCCGGGAGCGACGAGAGCGCGGCGGAGCGGGACGAGGCTTCGGCGCGGCTGCTGTCCTGGTACCAGCACACGGCGGAGAACGTGTCGCGGGCCGTGGAGAGCCGCCGGCTGCTGGAGACGCTGCCCCGGCGGCCGGGCGAGCCGGAGGCGCCGCGTTTCGACTCGGCGCCGGCGGCGATGGCCTGGTACGACGCCGAGCGCGAGAACCTGAGCGCGCTGCTGCAAAGCGCCGCCGACTCCGGCCGGCACGAGCTGACGCTGCGGCTGCCGGTGACGCTGCTGGGCTGCTACCAGATGCGCAAGGACTGGGCCCGGTGGCGGTCGGCGTACGAGACCGGGCTGGCCGCCGCGCGCCGGATCGGCGACCGCACCGCGCAGAACCGGCTGCTGAACGGCTTGGGGCTGGCGCTGTACGACGTGCAGGAGTACAGCGAGGCGATCGAGGTGTACAGCGAAGGCCTGGCCGTGGCCGAGGAACTGGGCGACCGGCCGCAGGTGGCCTCGATCCTGGGGAACATCGCCGGCTGCTGGAGCCGCCTCGGGGACTACGAGACCTCCGAGCAGATGCACCGGCGGGGCCTGGAACTGTTCCGCGAGATCGGGAACCCGCAGAACCTGGCTTCCTCGCTGACGAATCTCGGCAACATGCTGCACGAGGCCAAGCGCCTGGAGGAGTCCCACGAGGCGCAGACCGGAGCCCTGGCCGCGGCCCGCGAGGCCGGCAACCGGCGCTATGAGGCGATCATCGCGTTCAACCGCGCCGAGGTCTGCATGGATCTCGGCAGGCTCACCGAGGCCGAGGAGGACTATCGCCTGGCGCTGACAGCTGCGCAGGAGGCCGGGGACCGGCCGGTGGAGGCCGAGGCCCTGCGCTCGCTCGCGCGGCCGCTGAGGGCGCTCTCGCGGCCGGAGGAGGCGCGCGTGGCGTTACGGGCGGCGCTGGCGGTCTTCGAGGCGCTGGGGTCACCGGAGGCGGTGGTGACGCGGGAGCGGTTGGCGGAGCTCGGGGACGGGTAAGGAATGTAAGAACACTCATTCACTGGAACGGGGGATCCTCATGAGTGCGGAATCCGAGCGCGCCGACGGCGTGGTCGAACCGGACCCGGGCTGGGTCGGCGGCGGCGCCAAGCAGCCGGGCGAAGTCCGCGAAGACGGCATCATCGTCACACCGGACCCGGAGTTCGGCGGCGGCAGCGTCAAGCAGCCGGGCGGGGTCGTCGAAGACAGCGCCATCGTCGCACCAGACCCGAACTACATCGGCGGCGGCGTCAAGCAGATGAACGTCGAGCAGCCCGACCCGGGCTACATCGGCGGCGGTATCAAGCAGATGAACGTCGAACAGCCGGACCCGGAAATGACCGGCGGCGGCGTCAAGCAGCAGATCGTCGAGCAGCCCGACCCGGACGTCACCGGCGGCTGACCGCGCTCACACCGCGCTAGACCGCCGCACCACCCACCCCCGCCGGCGCCCCGCCCGAGCCGTGCTCGTGTGCGGGCTCCAGCGGGGGGCTCCCTATCGGCAGGCACGTCGTGCACTGCGGCTCTTCCAGCGGGTGCCCCGGCGTCGGCATCGTGGCGGCGTCGCGGATGCCGAACCAGGCGATGGCGCCCGAGACCGCGAACAGCACCGCCGACAGGACCATCGCCTTGCTGAACGCCGGTTCCAGCTTCGCCGGGTCGGCGTAGCCGTCGCCCTTCAGCCCCACCAGCAGCGGGAAGGCCGCCACGGCCAGGGCTCCGGCGGCCCGCGCGACCGCGTTGTTCACACCGCTGGCGATGCCGGCGCGGTCGGTGGTCGTGGAGTTCAGGACCGTCACCGTCACCGGGACCGCGATCATCACCATGCCGAGGCTGAAGACCAGCAGGCCGGGCAGGATGTGGGTCCAGTAGTCCGGGTGGTGGCCGGAGGTCGCCAGGATCAGCGTGCCGATCGCGGTCAGCGCCCCGCCGGCGGTCATCAGGCGGCGCGCGCCGATCTTCGTGGTCAGGCCGCCGACGCGCGAGGACAGCGTCATCATCACCAGCGTCATCGGCAGCGAGGCCAGTCCCGCCTGCAGCGGCGTGTAGCCGCCGACGACCTGCAGATAGGTCGCGAAGAAGAAGAACAGCGCCCCGAGCGCGCCGTACGCGGTCAGCGTCAGCGCGTTGGCCGCGCTGAACTCCCGCGAGGCGAACAGCGACAGCGGCATCATCGGCGCCGGCGAGCGCCGTTCGACGAGCACGAAGGCCACCAGCGCGGCCACGCCGCCCAGCGCCGTCACGAGCACGCTCGCCGATCCCAGCCCCTTCGCCCCGGCCTCGACCAGCGCGTACGTCACCCCTCCCAGGCCCACGGCGCAGAGCACGGCACCGGGCAGGTCGAAGTGCCCGATGACGAGTTCCCTCGACTCCGGCACATACCGCAGCGCGATCGCCACCACCGCGGCGGCCAGCGGCAGGTTGACCAGGAAGATCCAGCGCCACGACGCGTACTCGATCAGGTAGCCGCCGACCAGCGGGCCCGCGGCGCCGGCGATGCTGGCCAGGCCGGACCACGCGCCGACGGCCTTGGCCCGGTCGTCGGGGTGGAAGACGGACTGGATCAGGGCCAGCGCCCCCGGCGTCAGCAGCGCGCTGCCCACGCCCTGGATGGCGCGGAAGGCGATCAGGACCTCGAGGTTCGGCGCCAGACCGCAGGCCAGCGACGCCAGCGCGAACCAGATCACGCCGATCAGGAACACCCTGCGGCGCCCGAACCGGTCCCCCAGCGACCCGCCGACCAGCACGAACGCGGCCAGCGTCAGCGTGTAGCCGGTGACCGTCCACTGCAGCCCGGCCAGCGAGGCGCCGAACTGGCGCCCGATCCGCGGCAGCGCGATGTTCACCACGGTGCCGTCGAGGAAGGCCATCGCCGAGCCCAGGATGGTGGTCGCCAGGACGCCGCGGCCGATCGGCGTGCCCAGACGGACGCTGCCCGCCTCGGCGGAGGCAACCGGGGTCACGGCTCACTCACCATGGGCCCATCGTGTCACGGCCAGGGGACGAGCGCATGCGGTCAGGAGCAAGGCGCTGGCAGGGTTGTGACATGGGGTCCGGGCCGGTCTTCGGTCGGCGGGGCGAAGCATTCTGCCATATATCAGGAACTTGCCATGGGCCGAGCACGAGCACGACACGGACGGGACGAGGACCAGGCGGCCGGACTCGAACCGGCGTCCTCCGCATCCGAAGTGCGGCGTGTCTGCCTCTGCACTACGCCTGGACGGCCCGGGCGGCCGGATTCGAACCGGCGTCCTCCTACCCTGTCGAGGTGGTGTGACTGCCTCTGCACTACACCCGAGATGAGCACCCTATAGGGCGGCCCGATCGACGGCGAGATCCTTTATCAGGTCCTGCCGGCGCGCGGTCCCCTCCACATGCTCGCGGATCAGGTCTGTATAAGGCCACGGCTCGATCAGCGGCGCCCCGAGCTCCAGCACCGACCCCGGCGTCCCGACGCCCACCGGCGCGGCCTCGGCGGCGGCCAGGATCGGCTCCACGGACCCGGTCGCCATCGACTCCCGCACCGGCTCGGCCATCCGCGACAAGGCGCCGACCCGCTCCTTCTCCAACGCCCACACCGGCTCCGGGCCGGCCGTGCGAGCCAGCGCCGCGTACCCGGCCCAGCGCATCGCCGGGTCGCGCACCCGGTCGTTGACCCGGCGCAGAACCCAGAGCACCAACTGAGGATCGCCGGAGACCAGCAACGGCTCCATGACTTCGATGTCCCTCTTGTTCGACTCCAGCCGCGCGGCGAACAACGGCCGGAACCCGCCGATCGCCTCGGTCAACCGCACCAGCCCGATCCGCAGCGCGCGGTCGACGCCGGGCTGGAAGTAGGTCTGCTCCAGCACGGCGATGTCGTCGCGCTCGCGCAGCACGTGCTCGCGAAGCTTCGTGATCCGGTAGACCGGATTCCGGTCCAGCGCCGCGCGCATGGCCTCGGTGCCCAAAGGACCGGTCGCGTACTCGACGAACAGCGGATGCAGCGGGCCGCGATCGAGCATCCGCGTCAGGACTCCGGCCGACGCCTCGCTCGTGGCGCACCGTTCTAGGAACCCCTCCACGATCCCGGGCGGCGCCATCGCCAGCAGCACCGCCGAGCCGTCCACCCCGCGCGGCCACCGCGGCGCACGGCCGGCCCACAGCTCCGGATCGGCGCTGTCCGGACGCGCGACCGACTCGACGAGCTCGACCACCGACCCGAGGTGGACACCGGCCCGCATCGTCAATGCCCGCCACGCATCCGGGTCCGCACCGATCCACCGCTCCAGCAGCGCCGCGACCACCGCGAGCAGCTGCCGGCGCCAGGGCTCGAACTCGCTGCGCGTGACCTGCAGCCCCCGCGGGGCGCGCCCGCCGAGATAGTTTTCCGTCAGCCCGTCGACCGGCACCAGCAGCCCCAGCACCTCCACGGCCGGCCGCGTCCGCGCCACCGCGTCGGCGGCGTCCAGCTCCCCGGACATCAGTCCGGTGATCAGCGCACCGCGCGTGCGGAAATGGGTGCTCGCGTCCATGCGCACATGATGGTCGAAAGCCGTGGTGCCGGCTCGGGATTTCCGAGCCGGCACCACGGGCCGCCAGCCGGCGGACGGCGAGGCTGTCAGCCTTCGATGTTGCTCATCACGTGCTTGACCCGGGTGTAGTCCTCGAACCCGTACATCGACAGGTCCTTGCCGTACCCGGAGTGCTTGAACCCGCCGTGCGGCATCTCGGCGACCAGCGGGATGTGGGTGTTGATCCACACGCACCCGAAGTCCAGCGCCTTGGCCGCGCGCATCGCCTTGCCGTGGTCCTTGGTCCAGACCGAGGACGCCAGCGCGTACTCCACGCCGTTGGCCCAGCTGAGCGCCTGGTCCTCCCCGGAGAACCGCTGCACGGTGATCACCGGGCCGAAGACCTCGTTCTGGATGATCTCGTCGTCCTGCAGTAGGCCGGAGACGACGGTCGGGGCGAAGAAGTACCCCGTGTCGCCCACGCGCGCGCCGCCGGTCTCGACCTTGGCGTGCGCCGGGAGGCGGTCGATGAAGCCGGTGACGTGGCGCAGCTGGTTGGCGTTGTTCAGCGGGCCGTACAGCACGTCCTCGTCGTCCGGGTTACCGGTCTTGGTGTTCTTCGCGGCCTCGGTGAGCTTCTCGACGAAGGCCTCGTACGCGGAGTCCTCGACCAGGACGCGCGTGGCGGCGGTGCAGTCCTGACCGGCGTTGAAGAACCCGGCGACCGAGATGCCCTCGACCGCGGCGTCCAGGTCGGCGTCGGCGTACACGATGACCGGGGCCTTGCCCCCGAGCTCCAGGTGCACGCGCTTGACGTCGGCGGCCGCGCTCTTGGCCACCTCCATGCCGGCCCGCACCGAGCCGGTGATCGAGGCCATCGCCGGGGTCCTGTGCTCGACCATCGCGCGGCCGGTGTCGCGGTCGCCGCAGATCACGTTGAACACGCCGGCCGGCAAGATCTCGCCGATGATCTCGGCCATCAGCAGGGTGGACATGGGAGTGGTGTCCGAGGGCTTGAGGACCACGGTGTTGCCCGCGGCGATGGCCGGGGCGAACTTCCACACCGCCATCATCGCCGGGTAGTTCCAGGGTGCCACCTGCGCACACACCCCGACCGGCTCGCGCCGGATCCAGGAGCTGTGGCCGGCCAGGTACTCCCCGGAGGCCGCGCCCTCCAGCATCCGGGCCGCGCCGGCGAAGAAGCGGATCTGGTCCACCATCGGGGGCAGCTCCTCCGAGGCGGTCAGCCCCAGCGGCTTGCCGGTGTTCTGCGACTCCACGGCGACGATCTCGGCGGCGCGCGCCTCGATCGCGTCGGCGACCTTCAACAGCAGGCGCTGGCGCTCCGAGGGCGTGGTGTCGCGCCAGGCCGGGAAGGCCTGGCGGGCAGCGCGCATGGCGGCGTCGACGTCGTCGGGCTCGGAGACCGGCGCCAAGGCGATCACCTGCTCGGTCACCGGGTCGATGATCTGGCTGGTCCGGCCGGACACGGTGTCGACCGGCTTGCCGCCCACGTAGTTGCGCAGCTGGCGTGGTTCCACGGTGGTGCTCTCCTTCAGTGCCGCCGCGACTTCGTCGTCGCGGCATCCGGACGGGTTCGGGCCGGTCTTGTCACGACCAGCCTACACAGGTGGGTCGACGGTGACGATGGATTCAGTTCCGAAAGACGCCATCGCGTACGGATTCCATCGATCAAGCCTTGCCAAGATACCGTTCCCGTTGTCACAATCCCTTCGTGACCGACAGGACGAACGACAGGGCGAGCGGCGCCGCGGGCGGCTACCATCTGGACCCCCTGTCCAAGGCGATCATCGAACAGCTCCAACAGGACGGACGGCGCGCCTACGCGACGATCGGCCGCGCGGTGGGCCTGAGCGAGGCCGCGGTGCGCCAGCGGGTGCAGAAGCTCATAGACGCCGGCGTGATGCAGATCGTGGCGGTCACCGACCCGCTGACCGTCGGCTTCCACCGCCAGGCGATGATCGGCATCCGCGCCGAGGGCGACCTGGAGCCGGTGGCCGACGCGCTGGCCGAGATGGCCGAGGTCGACTACGTGGTGATGACCGCCGGGTCCTTCGACCTGCTGGTGGAGGTGGTCTGCGCGGACGACGACCACCTCCTGGAGATCATCAACAAAAGGATCCGAGCCCTCCCGCAGGTCCGCTCGACCGAATCTTTCGTCTACCTGAAGCTTCGCAAACAAACGTACACCTGGGGCGCCCTGTAGCGGCAAGATCGGCGCCCGGCCGGGCCCGCCCCCGAACGATCCACTCCCCTGCTCGGACGAGGAAGTAGCAGCAATGAGCACCGACAGCCTGGACAAATCCGCCTACGACCATCTCTGGATGCACTTCACCCGGATGTCCGGCTACCGGGACAGCCCCGTGCCGACCATCGTGCGGGGCGAGGGCGCGCGCATCTTCGACCGCACCGGCAAGAGCTACCTGGACGGCCTGGCGGGCCTGTTCGTCGTGCAGGCCGGCCACGGCCGCGTGGAGCTCGCCGAGGCCGCCTACAAGCAGGCCCAGGAGCTGGCGTTCTTCCCGCTGTGGAGCTACGCGCACCCGCAGGCGATAGAACTGGCCGACCGGCTGGCCCACTACGCCCCCGGCGACCTGAACAAGGTCTTCTTCACCACCGGCGGCGGCGAGGCCGTGGAGACCGCCTGGAAGCTGGCCAAGCAGTACTTCAAGCTGACCGGCCGGCCGATGAAGCACAAGGTGATCTCCCGCAACATCGCCTACCACGGCACCCCGCACGGCGCCCTGTCCATCACCGGCATCCCGGACGCCAAGAAGTACTTCGAGCCGCTGGTCCCCGGCGCGCACAAGGTGCCGAACACCAACTACTACCGCGCGGACGAGATCACGGGCGTCCCCGGCATGAGCGAGGACGAGTTCGGGATCTGGTGCGCCAACCAGGTCGAGGCCATGATCCTCACCGAGGGCCCGGAGACGGTCGCGGCGGTGTTCGTCGAGCCGGTGCAGAACTCCGGCGGCTGCTTCCCGCCGCCGCCCGGCTACTTCCGGCGCCTGCGCGAGATCTGCGACCAGTACGACGTGCTGCTGGTCTCCGACGAGGTGATCTGCGCGTTCGGCCGCCTGGGCACGATGTTCGCCTGCGACAAGTTCGACTACGTCCCGGACATCATCACCTGCGCCAAGGGCATGACCTCCGGCTACTCCCCGATCGGCGCGACCATCGTCTCGGACCGCGTCGCGGCCCCGTTCTACGAGGGCACCAACTACTTCCCGCACGGCTACACCTTCGGCGGGCACCCGGTCTCCGCGGCGGTCGCCATGGCGAACCTGGACCTGTTCGAGCGCGAGGGCCTGAACCAGCACGTGCTGGAGCACGAGGGCGCGTTCCGGGCGACGCTGGAGAAGCTGACCGACCTGCCGATCGTCGGCGACGTGCGCGGCGACGGGTTCTTCTACGGCATCGAGCTGGTGAAGGACAAGGCCACCAAGACCACCTTCGACGACGACGAGTCCGAGCGCCTGCTGCGCGGCTTCCTGTCGAAGGCGCTGTTCGACGCCGGCCTGTACTGCCGCGCCGACGACCGCGGCGACCCGGTGGTGCAGCTCGCGCCGCCGCTGATCATCGGCCAGAGCGAGTTCGACGAGATCGAGCAGACGCTGCGCTCGGTGCTGACCGAGGCCTGGACCCGGCTGTAGTCCCTCACCTTCCCGGCCCGGCCCCGGTGGGGCCTGTGGCCGGGATTGTGTGGGGCCCAACTCTGCGAGCTCCTTCCCGGCCCGGCCCCGGTGGGGCCTATGGCCGGGATTGCGTAGGGCCCAACTCTGCGAGCTCCTTCCCGGCCCGGCCCCGGTGGGGCCTGTGGCCGGGATTGCGTAGGGCCCGACTCTGCGAGCCGCTGGCGCCCTCGGATCCATGCCGAGGGCGCTTAGTTCTCTCCTGAATGGTCTTGATACCCGTGAACGACCTCAGCTCGACTCCCCGAACCCGCATCCGCCGACTTCCCGACAAGGCCGCGACCGATCGCGCCGCCCTGCACGCGGTCCTCGACGCCGGCCTGGTCGCGCACGTCGCCGTCACCGACAACAGCGGCCCGAACCGCGCGGCGCAGCCGTACATCCTGCCCGTCGCCTACGCCCGCGACGGCGAGCGCGTGCTCTTCCACGGCTCGACCGGCTCGCGCCTGTTCCGCTCCCTGGCCGAGGGCGTGCCGACCTGCCTCACCGTGACGCTGCTGGACGGCCTGGTCGTGGCGCGCTCGGCGTTCGAGTCCTCGATGAACTACCGCGGGGCGATGGTCCTGGGGTCCTGCCGGATGCTGCCGGAGGGCGAGAAGGAGGCGGCGCTGGAGCGGATCACCGAGCACCTGATGCCGGGCCGCTGGAAGGAACTGCGCGCGCCCAAGCGCAAGGAACTCGCCGCGACCGTGGTGCTGGCGCTGCCGCTGACGGAGGCGTCCGTGAAGATCTCGGCCGGCGGCCCCGACGACGATCCGGACGACCTGGACGCGCCGGTCTGGGCCGGGGTCGTGCCGCTGCACGAGGCGTACTGCGACCCGATGCCGGCGGCGAACCTCGAGCCCGGGATCGACGTGCCGGACTACATCAGGGAGTGGCGCCGGTGAGTGCCGTCGACGGGAGCCTGTCGCTCTGGCTGGACCAGGTAGCGGGCTCCGAGGCGGACCCGCGGCGGCCGGCGCTGGAGAGCGACATCGACGCCGACGTCGCGATCGTCGGCGCCGGATACACCGGACTGTGGACCGCCTACTACCTCGCCAAGGCCGATCCGTCGCTGCGGATCGTCGTCCTGGAAAGGGAGTTCGCGGGCTTCGGCGCCTCCGGCCGCAACGGCGGTTGGTGTTCCTCGCTGTTCCCGTCCTCGCTCGGCAAGGTCACGAAGATCGGCGGCGGCCGAGAGCGCGCGATCGCTTTGCAGCACGCGCTGAACGAGACGGTCGACGAGGTCGGGCGGGTGGTCGCGGAGGAGGGCATCGACTGCCACTTCGCCAAGGGCGGCACGGTGGTGCTGGCCCGGACGCGGATCCAGCTGGAGCGGGCCAAGGCCTCGGTCCAGGAGGAGCGCTCGTACGGCTTCGGCGAGGAGGATGTCAGGCTGCTGAGCGCCTCGGAGGCCTCGTCGATGGTCGGCGCGACGAACGTCCTCGGCGGCACGTTCACCCCGCACTGCGCGGCGATCCAGCCGGCGATGCTCGCCCGCGGCCTGGCCGAGGCCGTCGAGCGCCTGGGCGTCACGATCCACGAGCGGACGACGGTCGCCGCGATCCGGGACGGCGTCGTGGAGACCGCGAACGGATCCCGGGTCCGGGCGGGGAAAGTCGTGCGCGCGACCGAGGGCTACACGCCGTCGATCTCCGGTTTCCGGCGCGACGTGGCCCCGGTCTACTCGCTGATGGTCGCGACCGAGCCGCTGCCGGAGGAGGTCTGGCAGCAGATCGGGCTGGCCGGGCGGCAGACCTTCGCCGACTTCCGGCACCTGATCGTCTACGGCCAGCGCACCGCCGACGGCCGGCTGGCGTTCGGCGGACGCGGCGCGCCGTACCACTTCGGCTCACGGATCGAGCCCGGCTTCGACCGCGACGACCGCGTGCACGCCGAGATCCGCCGCAGCCTGCGCGAGCTGTTCCCGGTGTTGAAGGACACGAAGTTCACCCACCGCTGGGGCGGGGCGCTCGGCGTGCCGCGCGACTGGTTCGCCTCGGTCGGCTACGACCCGCGCCGGCGCCTGGGCTGGGCCGGCGGCTACGTCGGCGACGGCGTGGGCGCCGCCAACCTGGCCGGCCGCACGCTCGCGGACCTGCTGACCGGCCGCACCACCGACATCACCCGGCTGCCGTGGGTGAACCACCGCTCGCCGCGCTGGGAGCCCGAACCGCTGCGCTGGCTCGGCGCGAACATCGGCCTGCGGACGATGAGCGCGGCCGACGCCGAGGAGGAGCGGACCGGCAGGCCCTCGGTACGCGCGAAGGTGTTCGGGCGCTTCCTCGGGCACTGATCCGCTCATGGAGCCCGAAAACGCATCGGCTGTCCCGGACGCCTTCCCCGGCCCGGGACAGCCGATCCCGCTTGCGCGGGACTACTTCGTGCAGGTGACGTTCAGGTCGCCGCCCGCGAGGTCGGCGGGCAGGGTCAAGATGATCTTGTGGGCCGAGACGGTCCCCTTGATCTGGAGCCGTTCGGACGCCGAAGTCTGTCGCAACGGGGCCAAGGTGACGTCGAACGATCCGGCGCCGGACGGCAGACCGGAGATCGTCGCGCCGCCGTCGGAGTCGCCGGTGTCGTGCAGGGTCGCGGTGCTGCCGTTCTGCGTGAAGGTGCCGCTCGCGCCGACCGACTGGTAGGTACCGTCGCCGATCGTGAGGGTGATCGGACGGCCGGCTTCGCCGGCGCCGGCCCCGGCGGCCTGGCATGTCCAAGTGCCCTTCAGCATTCCGGCGAGATTGCCCCCGCTGCCGCCGAGGCCGACCGCCAGCCCGATGCCGCCGCCGACCACCACCACGGCGGCCGCGATCAGCACCAGCATGCCGTTGGTGGTCTTCAGGAACGGCGGCTTGCCGGCGGCCGCGCCCTGCTGCGGTTGGGCGGCGGCAGCGGCGTTCCGCAGCTGCTGCTCGAAGCCGGGGTTCGCGGCCACCGCGGCCGCGATCACCTGGACGAGCTCGGCGCGCGCCGCCGCGTCGCCGCTGTTCATGTAGGCGGCGAGCCGGGGGTCGTCCCCGAGACCGGCCGCGGTCACCGCGTAGAAGTCGTTTCCGGCGGGCAGCTGCCCGAGCCGGAGCTGATCGAGCCCTGAGACGACCCATTCAGAAAATTCCATCTGCCCACCCCGTCCCCCGCGAACAAGCAACGCCCGCCGAACCTATCTCAAACCACGAATGCTTGACCAGCCTCTTCGAACGCGGCGTCGAGGACGGCGGCCGGATCGGCGCGGCCGTCGGAGGCGGCCCAGTACTGCAGGGCGCCGACGAACGCGAGCAGGCCGAGGCCGGCGGCGAACTGGTCGCGCGGGGCGGGCTTGTCGCGGCCGGCCCGGCGGGCGAGCACTTCGGCGAGGTCGTCGCGCAGCAGGTCCTGGCGCTCGGCGAAGCGGGCCCGCAGCGCGGGGATGTTCTGGGTGTGGCGAATCAGGGCGACCGATTTGGCGCGGTCCTCGGCGAAGTCCTCCAGGGTGACGATCTTGACCGCCTCGCGGATCGCCACGGCCGGCGGCTCCTCGGCGGGCCGGGCCGCGACCTCGGCGACGATCCCCTCGGTGACCACGACGACGGAGGAGATGACGACGTCTTCCTTCGAGGCGAAGTAGCGGAAGAAGGTGCGGCGGCTGACGCCCGCGGCGGCGGCGAGCTCGTCGACCGTGGTCTCCTCGAAGCCCTGCTTGGCCAGCAGCCGCAGCGCGGCCTCGGCCAGTTCGTCGCGGACCAGCTGGCGTTTGCGCTCCGCCAGGGTCAGGCCGGGGTCTTCGGTTCTGCGCCTCACGCGCCTACCGTACCAGCGCGGTAGCACTAATGGGCGCTGTTGACACTGAGTGCCATGTAGGGCATCGTGTGCAGCACGGCGGTAGCCGCCCCTACGCGGCGCTGAGCTGCGCCGGAACGCACTGCACCCTGCACTGGAGGACGTCATGAGCACGAAGTGGACCGCCGACGCGATCCCGCCCCTGACCGGACGCACGTTCGTGGTCACCGGCGCGAACAGCGGCCTGGGACTGGAGGCCGCGCGGCTGTTGGCCCGCAATGGCGGGCACGTGGTGATGACCGCGCGCAGCCGGATCAAGGGCGAGGCCGCGGTGGCCCGAGTCGGGCAGGACGTGCCGGGCGCCTCCGTGGAGCTGCGGACGCTGGACCTGGCCGATCTGGACTCGGTGCGGGCCTTCGCGAAGGGGCTCCACGACGACAAGCTCGGCGTGGACGTGCTGATCAACAACGCCGGCGTGATGATGGCGCCGCAGAGCACGACGAAGCAGGGCTTCGAGCTGCAGTTCGGCACCAACCACCTCGGGCATTTCGCCCTCACCGGCCTGCTGCTGGACCTGCTGGCGCGCGGACGCGATCCGCGCGTGGTGACGGTATCCTCGACCTTCCACAAGCAGGGGGCGATCGACTTCGACGACCTGATGCGGACCAAGGGCTACAACCCGAACGCCGCCTATGCGCAGTCGAAGCTGGCGAACCTGTTGTTCGGCCTGGAGTTGCAGCGAAGGCTGAGCGCGGCGGGCTCGCCGGTGCGCTCGCTCATGGCGCACCCCGGATATTCGGCCACGAATCTGCAGTTCGCCGGGCCGACCGGGTGGCGCAAGGCCATCATGCACATCGGCAACCCGCTGCTCGCGCAGAAGGCGACGATCGGCGTGCTGCCGGAGGTGCGAGCGGCGGTCGCGCCGGACGTGGAAGGCGGCCAGTACTACGGGTCTCCGAAAATGATGGAGACGCGGGGCTACCCGGAGTTGGTGCAGCCGAGCAAGCGGGCCCAGGACCCGGCGCTGGCGGCCCGGCTGTGGGAGGAGTCGGAGAAGCTGACCGGGGTCGTGTTCCCGCTCTGATCCCGGGCCCACCGGTTTTCCATCCCGGGCATGGATTCCGTGCTGTTCGAACGCTGTCGGGCGCTGACGTGGGATCGGTGCGCATTCCGCGACTGCCGCTGAATAGGGTTTTCCGCTGGTTGGGCGCCGGAGGGTCGCACGTCCGGCGCAACCTTGGTTAGCCGGTTGCGCCCTTCAGGGCACACGGGTGCTCGTGAGCATCCCGTCGGACAACCCGATCCTCCTGGCCCGCGACTTCGGGCCCGCCACCGTCGGCCTCGCTGTCGGCGAAGGCGAGATCGTTGCCCTCAGCGGCAACTGCGACGAGGCCTTCTTGCGCGCGCTTTCCGGCGCCGACCCGGCCTGGCCCGGCGGACTGTGGCTCAAGGGCGAGCCGCTGCACACCCTGCGTCCCGCGGCCCGGCTGCGGTTCGCGCACTCGCACTGCGCCGTCGCGCCACGCGTCGGCAAGCTGCTGCCGGAACTCACGGTCGTGGAGAACACGGCGCTGCCGCTGATCCTCACGGGCCTGGGCCGCCAGGAGGCCCGGCGCCGCGCCCTGCGGTGGCTGGAGCGCCTGGACGCGGTCGCGTGCGCCGAGTGGCGCATCGGGGAGCTGACGCCGAGCGAGATGCGGCGCGTGGCGCTGGCCCGGGCGCTGGTCCTGGACCCGGCGGTGCTGCTCGCGGAGGACCCGACCGACGGGCTCAGCGCCTCGGAGCGGTTCCATCTGCTGCGGATTCTGCGCGCGGCGGCCGGAACGCACCGTCTGACGATCGTGGTGGCGAGCGACGACGAGGACGTGATCCGCTGGGCGGACCGGCGGATCACGGTGAAGACCGCGGTGGCGGCGGAGGCCGAGCAAGCCGTCGAGGAAGCCGCCGAGGAAGCCGAAGCGGCGACCGAAGCAGAAGCCGAGCCGGCCGACGCCCCGATCACCGAACCGGCCACGATGATGGGCCACCAGGCCCGCGGCGTCCCGCACCGCATCGGGTGGCATTCCCGCGGCGAGCACCGGTTCTCGCCGGTCGGGTCCGGAGCGGAGCGCGGGCGATGAGCACCCTGACGACCACCACGATCGCGCGCTTCGACTACCGCCTGCGGATCGCCGCCTCGTTGCTGCGCGCCGCGCCGCGTGCCGAGCACCTTCTCGTCGGCGGCATGGCGCTCGCCTCGGCCGCCGCCGCGTGGCCGTTCGCCGGGGCCCTGTATCCCGCGGTCGCCATCCCGGCACTGCTCGCTCTGGCCGCGCTGATCCGTCACCACCTCGACGGCCTCGACGCGCGCCGAGACGCCCTCAGCGCCGCCGGCGCCGAGCCGGCCGACGCGCTGGTCATCCAGATCGCCGGCCCGCTCGGCGCGACCGGCGCCGGCGCGGTCGTCGGCATCGGCGCGTGTGTCGCATCGGGACGTCCCCCGGCCCACGCGCTCCTGCCGCTCGCGATCGGCCTCGTCGCCGCGCTCCTGATCCGCCGCACCTGGCTCGGCGCCCCGGCGCTGACCGCCGGTTCGGTCACGGCGCTGGCCACCGCGGCGCTGCTGCGCATGACCGCCTCCGCGTCCGTCTCCGCCGCCGCGCCGCCACCGGAGGCCCGCTCTCGCGGCCTCGCGTTGCTCCCCCACGTCGCCGACTCCGCCGCCGCCTGGAGCGCCGCCTGGCCGACGGCGCTGACCGCTGTCCTCACGCTGACCGTCGCGCAGCTGGTCATCGACCGGCGGCAGCAGATCCGCGCCCTGGCACGCGCCCTGACCGCAGCGGCCGCACGCCGCATGATCGCTAGTAGCGGCGCATGATCCGGGCCGTCGGACTCACCAAACGCTATGGCGACAAGCTCGCCGTGGACCATGCCGACTTCGCCGTCGAGGCCGGGACCGTCACCGGCTTCCTGGGCCCGAACGGGGCCGGCAAGTCCACCACGATGCGCATGATCCTCGGGCTGGACCGGCCGACCGGCGGCGGCGTCACGGTCGACGGCAAGCCGTACCGGAACCTGCCGGTGCCGCTGCGGGAGGTCGGCGCGCTGCTGGACGCCAAGGCCGTGCACGGCGGCCGCACCGCGTACAACCACCTGGCGTGCCTGGCCAAGTCCAACGGCATCCCGCTGCGGCGGGTCGACGAGGTCATCGGGCTCGTCGGGCTGGAGCAGGTGGCGAAGAAGCGCTCGCAAGGCTTCTCCCTGGGCATGGGCCAGCGCCTGGGCATCGCCGCGGCACTGCTCGGCGACCCCGGCACGCTGCTGTTCGACGAACCGGTGAACGGCCTGGACCCCGAGGGCATCCTGTGGGTCCGCAACCTGATGAAGTCGCTGGCCGCGCAGGGCCGGACGGTGTTCGTCTCCAGCCACCTGATGAGCGAGATGGCGCTGACCGCGGACCGCGTCATCGTCATCGGGCGCGGCCGGATCAAGGCCGACACCACGATGCGCGAGTTCATCGCGCAGAACGCGACCACGCACGTCCGCGTCCGCTCCCCGCACATCGGCAAGCTGCGGGAACTGATGGTCGCGCAGGGCTGGCGCACCGAGGCCGCCCCCGACGACGAGGGCGCGGTCGAGGTCTTCGAAGTGAGCTCCGAGGCGGTCGGCGACCTGGCCGGCGAGCACGGGCTGTGGCTGCACGAACTGGCGGTGGTCCAGCCGTCCCTGGAGGAGGCGTTCATGAGCATGACGGCCGACAGCGTCGAGTACCACGCCGGAGCACTCGAGGGCTCGGCTGTCGGCGGCGGGGAGGCACAGCGATGACCGCCGCACCGGCCACCGTCCCCGGCTCGGGCTCGGGCTCCGGACCTCGCATCGAGGGCCGCGCCGGGTTCGGCAACGTCATCTCCAGCGAGTGGATGAAGATCCGCACGGTCCGCTCGACCTTCTGGACCCTGGTCACGCTGTTCGCCGGGTCCGCGCTCATCACGCTGCTGATCTGCCTGGCGGCCGCGAACTCCTATGCCAAGGACCTGGCCGCGGGCAAGCCGGACTCGGCCGACATCGTCCTGGTCGGGCTGGCCTTCGTCGGCCAGATCGCGGCCTACGTGCTGGGCGTCATGGCGATCAGCGCCGAGTACTCCACCGGCGGCATCCGCACCACGCTGACCGCGATGCCGCGCCGCACCGAGATCCTGGTCGCCAAGGCGATCCTGCTGGCGGTCATGGTCTTCGTCGTCGGCCTGGCCACCGCGTTCCTGTGCTTCTACCTCGGCAACATCCCGCTGAGGGCCAAGGACGTCGGCGTGGACCTGTCCTACCCCGGCGCCACGCGCGGCATCTTCGGCAGCGCGCTGTACCTGTCCGGGCTGGCGGTGTTCGGCCTGGCGATGGGCTTCCTGCTGCGGCACACCGCCGGCGCCATCACCATCGGCCTGGCCCTGATCTTCATCATCGGCAACCTGGTCCAGCTCATCCCCGGCTCGGTCGGCCGCTGGCTGTACAAGGTGATGCCGGGCAACGCCGGCAGCCAGGTGACCTCGTTCGGCGAGTCGAACCGCCATCCGGACAAGGCTTTCGCGCCGTGGACCGGGTTCACGGTGTTCGCGATCGAGGTCGTGGTGCTGCTGATCGTCGGTGCCCTGCTGTTCGAGAAGCGGGACGCCTAGACCACCGGGTACACGGCCGCCTGGCAGCGGTGGACCGTGGGAGTGTCGATCTGGTCCAGCACCGCGAGGGCCAGATCGGCGTAGGAGAGGCGGATCGCGGTCGAGGACGTGTCGAGGACGTCGTCCCCGAGGCGGTAGCGCCCGGTGGCCCGGGCGTCGGGCGACAGGCGCGGCGGCGGTGTGAGGACGAGCCAGTCGACGTCGCGGGCCTGGTCGCGCCACGCGTTCAGCCCGCGCAGCCGGGCCACGGCGAAGGGCCGCAGGTACGCCGGGAAGGCCACCTCGTCCTGGTACAGCCGGAGCTCGCCGGTCCTCAGCATCGCGAACAGGCCGACCTCGACCGCGCGGCAGTCCCGGACTTTGGCGATGCGGCTGAGGTTCTCGACGAGGCCCACGTAGTAGTCGGGGTCGAAGCCGTCGACCGAATCCGGCGTGGCGGTGAACGGGGCCACCGCGTTCACCACCGCCCCGATCTCGCCGGGCACGCCGGCCGCCACCGACGCGACGCTGTCGGCGTCGGTGAGATCGCCCGCGGCGACGGTCACCTCTTCGCCGAGCTCGGCCAGCCCCGGATGTCTGTCCGGATCGCGGACGACGCAGACCACGGCGTGCCCCCGGCGCACCGACTCCGTGACGATCGCCTTGCCGGCCCGGCCGCCGGCCCCGAAAACGATGATCTTCGTCGGAATGTCAGCCATGCGGCGGACGCTATCCCGGGGCCGCCGGTCACTTCAATGACCGCCGGCCGCGGCTCAAGCCGCTCCCGGGGCCACCACCTCGACCTCGAACCCGGCCGCGTCGGTGAGGTAGGCGGCGTAGTGCTCCGGTCCGCCGGCGTGCGGATAGACGTCGGCGAACAGGTGCTGCCAGCCGTGCTCCGGAGCCGCGGCGTGGATCCGGTCCACGGTCGTCTCGTCCGGCGCGTGCAGCGCCAGGTGGTTCAGGCCGGGCCGCATGCGGTCGTAGGGCAGCCCCGGGCGGACCGCCGTGGACTGCTCCACGACGAGGTACGCCTCGCCGATCCGCCAGCTGCGGCCCTCGGGCCAGTCCTGGTAGAGCTTCCAGCCGAGCTGCCCTAGCAGCCAGGCCCAGGAGGTCTCGACGGCCGCGAGATCCGCCACCCAGATCTCGACGTGATGGAATCCGATCGGCGGCATGGGTCCTCCCCCGTTGGCGCGGTTGTGCGCCCCCTACTTCACCGCCGCCGCGAGCTGGCCGCAAGCCCCGTCGATGTCCCGGCCGCGCGTGTCGCGCACCGTCACCGGCACGCCCCACTCCTGCAGGCGGCGCACGAACTCGGCCTCGTCCTGCGGCCGCGAGGCGGTCCACTTCGAACCCGGGGTCGGGTTCAGCGGGATCAGGTTCACGTGCGCCAGCTTGTTGCGGAGCATGCGGCCCAGCCGGTCGGCGCGCCAGGCCTGGTCGTTGATGTCCTTGATGAGCGCGTACTCGATCGAGACCCGGCGCTTGGTGACGGAGGCGTAGCGCCAGGCGGCGTCCAGCACCTCTGAGACGTTCCAGCGGGTGTTCACCGGGACCAGGGTGTCGCGCAGCTCGTCGTCCGGGGCGTGCAGGGAGACGGCCAGGGTGACCGGGATCGCCTCGGCGGTCAGCTTCTCGATCGCCGGGACCAGGCCGACCGTGGAGACGGTGATGTGCCGCGCGGACAGCCCCAGGCCGTCGGGCACCGGCTCGGTCAGCCGCCGCACGGCCCCGATCACCGCCTTGTAGTTGGCCAGCGGCTCGCCCATGCCCATGAACACGACGTTGGAGACCCGGCCCGGGCCGCCGGGCACCTCGCCGCGGGCCATCGCCCGGGCGCCGGCCACGACCTGCTCCACGATCTCTCCGGTGGACATGTTCCGGGTCAGCCCGGCCTGGCCGGTGGCGCAGAACGGGCAGTTCATGCCGCAGCCGGCCTGCGAGGACACGCACATCGTGGTGCGGTCGCGGTAGCGCATCAGCACCGACTCGACCGTCGCGCCGTCGAACAGGCGCCACAGGGTCTTGCGAGTGGTGCCGTTGTCAGCGGTCTGCTCCCGGATCGGGGTGAGCAGCTTCGGCGTGAGGATGCCGGCCAGCTCCTCCCGCTTGGCCGCCGGGACGTCGGTCCACGCGGCGGGATCGTCGGCGAGGTGGCCGAAGTAGTGCTTGGAGACCTGCGCGGCGCGGAAGCCCTGGTGCCCGAGCTCGGTCAGCGCCTTCTTGCGCTCGGCCGAGGTGAGGTCGGCCAGATGGCGCGGCGGCTTGGCCCGGCGCGGGGAGGTGAAGGTCAGCTCGCCGGGGCGCGGGGGCTTCGGCGCGATGGTGACGTCGACGGCTTCGGCGGGCGCGGTTTCGGGAGCTTCGGCAGACGCTGTGTCCAATTTCGGCAAAACCATAGTGCTACTAGTTTCCCACGCGCGCGGACCTGTTCTGGTCGTCAAGCTCCGCGATGGTCGCCTTCAACCACTCCAGTTCGGTGCGGCTGGTCACACGCGCGATCTGCAGCATGCCGCGGCGGAACGGATCGGCGACGTCCTCGGCGCTGAGCGCGCGGCCGTCCTCATAGAAGAAGCTCGCCGGAGCGGTCAGGAAGTCCAGACGGCGCCGCAAGACCGCAGCCTGCGCAGTGGGGTTGTCATCCAGGTAGCGCAGGAAGGCGAGCAGGCAGAACCAGTGGTTCTCGTCGGTGATGAAGACGTCGTCGGGCTCGGCCAGCACCCGCAGCAGCTTGGCCCGGCCGGCCTCGGTCAGCTCCAGCATGTGCCGGGGCGCGGCGGTCCCCGCCTCCAGATTCTTGACCACCAACTCGCCGTCCACCAGGCGCTTGATCGCCGGATAGAGCGTGCCGTCGGAGAGCGGGCGCACGTGGCCGGTCAGCGCGGCGAGGCGCTTGCGCAGCTCATAGCCGTGCAGGCGGCCTTCGAACAGGAAGCCCAGGATCGCGAACTCCAACACGGGTTGAGGATACCTCGGCGCCGAGGTATCTTCCTCGATGCCGATATACCTCGGTGCCGATATATCTCGGAACCGAGGTATCAAGACGAGAGGGCACCCGCCATGACCCTGCACTCCGCCGAAGTCCGCGCCGACGGCTCCGCGATCCGCTGGACCGAACTGCCCGGCACCGACCCCGCCCGCGTCTACCTCCACGGCCTCGGCGGGAGTTCGACGCACTGCTTCGCCGAGGTCGCGAGCAGCGACGGCCTGCGCGGCCGCCGATCCCTGCTGCTCGACCTGCTCGGCTACGGCGTCAGCGACCGCCCGGTCGACGCCGACTACACCGTCGAGGACCACGCGGACTGGGTCGCGACCGCCCTGCGGACCGCCGGCGTCTCCGGCGCGCAGGTCCTCGCGCACAGCATGGGCGGCTCCATAGCGATCGTGCTCGCCCTCAGGCACCCGGACCTCGTCGCGAGCCTGGTGCTGATCGACTCGAACCTCGATCCGGCGCCGGAGATCCCGCGCCCCGGCTCCTCGCAGATCGCGCGCTACGGCGAGACCGTGTTCCTTCACGGAGGCGGCTATGAGGAGACTCTGCAGAGGGTCCACCCGGGATGGCGCGCGACGATGCGCCTGGCCGGGGCGGTGGCGCTGTACCGCAGCGCGGCCAGCCTGGCGCTGTTCGAGGGGCGCGCGATCCTGAAGACGCTCGACGTACCGCGCACCTACATGTATCCGTCCGCGGACGGTCCCCTTAAGGGCGCCGATGAGCTGACCGCTGCTGGAGTGCGCGTCGTGGCCTTGCCGGACTGCGGCCACAACATCACGCTGGACAACCCGGCCGGTTTCGTCGAAGCGGTTCTCGCTGCCGAGGCGGCCTCCGCGGTCACCGCCGCACAAGCCGCTTAGCGCCGCGCTAGTCGCCTAACTGCTTACTTCCACCCGAGGAACACGCTTAGCAGCAGCCACGCCACGGGCGCGGTGGCCAGCATCGAGTCCAGCCGGTCCATGATGCCGCCGTGCCCGGGCAGCAGGTTCCCCATGTCCTTGATCCCGAGATCCCGCTTGATCACCGACTCGACCAGGTCCCCGAGCGTGGCCGAGGCGACCCCGGCGATGCCGAGCAGCACGCCCTGCCAGATCTTGCCGTCGAGCATCTGCGAGATCCCCACGGCACCCACCGCGGCGGTCACGATCAGCGAGCCGACCAGGCCCTCCCAGGTCTTTCCGGGAGAGATCTTCGGGGCCAGCTTGTGCTTGCCGAAGAAGACGCCGGTGGCGTACCCGCCGGTGTCGTTGGCGATCGGCAGCATCAGGAAGAGGATCACGCGCTTGTAGCCGCTGTCCTGGGCCAGCATCAGCACCGCGAACGAGCCCAGCATCGGGACGTAGACCAGGGTGAACAGACCCGCGGTGGCGTCGCGCAGGAACCCGTCCGCGCCCTCGGCCATACGCCAGACCAGCACCGCCAGCGCGGTCATGGCCAGGACCGCGACCATCGCGGTGGGGCCGCCGAACCAGGAGCCGACGATCATGCCCAGGCCGCCTATGGCGATCGGCGGCCACGGGACCTGCACGTCCCGGGTGGCCATCGCCCGCGCCAGTTCCCGGACGCCTATCACCACGGCGACGGCCACGACTACCGCGAACGCGCCGCGCAGGAACAGCGTGCCGAGCAGCACCGCGCCGAGGCCCACGCCGACGCCGATGGCGGCCGGCAGGTTGCGGCCGGCCCGGCCGGAGGGCTTGCCCGGGGCGCTGCCCGCGTTGCCGGGGTTGCTGCCGCCGCCTGCCCCGCGCGCGCCGGCGCCGGAACGTCCGGATCCGCCGCCGCTGGCGCCGCCAGGGCCGTCGCCCGGAGCGCCTGGACCGCCGGGACCTCCGAAACCGCCCGAACCCCCGGGTCCGCCCGGACCGCGTGTACCCGCGCCAGAACGCCCGGCACCGCCGCCTCCCGGCCCCTCGCCGGGAGCCTGCGCCTCACCGCGCCTGGTCTGCGTGGATGCCATGCGCCCGTACCATCCCCTAGTCGCCCCTCGTGGCTGCGTTCATTGAGGGTCTCCGCCGTCCCTCTCCCGGGAACCCGGTGAGAAAACGCGACGGACCGGCAGCGATCATAGCCGCCGGTCCGTGGTGGACGTCGGATCGCCTGCCCGGCAGGTGCGAGCCCCTGGCGGGACTCAGACCTCCAGCAGCTCGGCTTCCTTGTGCTTGAGCATCTCGTCGATCTGCGCGGTGTGCTTCTGCGTCAGCTCGTCCAGGTGCTTCTCGGCGCGGCGCACGTCGTCCTCGCCGGCGTCGCCGTCCTTGGCCAGCTTGTCCAGGGTCTCCTTGGAGTGCCGCCGGATGTTGCGGACCGAGATCTTGGCGTCCTCGCCCTTGGCCTTGGCGACCTTGATGTACTCCTTGCGGCGCTCCTCGGTCAGCTGCGGGAACACCACCCGGATCACCACGCCGTCCGAGGACGGGTTCACACCCAGGTCGCTGTCCCGGATCGAGCGCTCGATCGCGCCCAGCGCCGACTTGTCGTACGGCGAGATGACCACCATGCGCGCGTCCTGGACCTGGAAGGAGGCCATCTGGCTCAGCGGCGTGGGCGAGCCGTAGTAGTCGGCGGTCAGCTTGTTGAACATCGCCGGGTTCGCGCGGCCGGTACGGACCCCCGACAGATCCTCCTTGGCGACCTCGACGGCCTTGTCCATCTTCTCCTCGGCTTCGAGGAGGGTCTCATCGATCACTTGGGGGCTCCCTAGAAGTCTTCGCGCTCTGCTGTGTACAAGACAAAGCTGTAGCGCAGCTTAGTGCGTTCGCGGCCTAAGTACCGGAACGGCGGCGGACTGGGCCCCTACGCATCGCTCGGTCGTAGGATCCGCGGGATCCGGAACCGGGTGACGTGGGTAGGGATCAGTGCGCCGGTCCGATGACGGTCCCGAGCTTCTCGCCGCGGATGGCGCGCCCGATGTTGCCCAGCTGCAGACCGAACACCACGATCGGCATGCCGTTGTCCCGGCACAGGGACACCGAGGTGGCGTCCGCGATCTTCAGGTTGCGCGCCAGGAACTCGTCGTAGGACAGGGTGTCGTACTTGACCGCGTCCGGGTTCTTGTTCGGGTCGGAGTCGTACACGCCGTCGGTGCCCTGCTTGGCCATCAGGATCGACTCGGCGTGGATCTCCAGCGCGCGCTGCGCCGCGGTGGTGTCGGTGGAGAAGTACGGCATGCCGGCGCCCGCGCCGAAGATGACCACGCGGCCCTTCTCCAAGTGCCGGATCGCGCGGCGCGGGATGTAGGGCTCGGCGACCTGGCTCATGGTGATCGCGCTCTGCACCCGGGTGGGGATGCCCAGCTTCTCCAGGAAGTCCTGCAGCGCCAGGCAGTTCATGACCGTGCCCAGCATGCCCATGTAGTCCGCGCGGGAGCGCTCCATACCGTGCTGCGAGAGCTCGGCACCGCGGAAGAAGTTGCCGCCGCCGACCACGACCGCGACCTCGACGCCACCCTCGGAGACGACGTCGGCGATCTCCTTGGCGATGCTCTTGACGACTTCCGGGTCCACGCCGATCTGCCCGCCGCCGAACACCTCGCCGGAGAGCTTGAGCAGAACTCTGCGGTTCTTTTCCGTACGCGAAGGAACCGCCGCCGTGTCGGTTTCCTTATTGGTTTCCTTCACAGCAGCGGCTCCTTCGACGTAGCTATTCGGTGCTCTTTAGTTTTTCAGATCCGGTCAGCTACCGACGCGGAACCGAGCGAAACGCTTAAGCGAAACGCCGGCCTCGTCGAGGACCTTCTTGACGGTCTTCTTCGGGTCCTTGGCGAACGCCTGCTCCAGCACGACGTTCTCCTTGAAGAAGCCGTTGACGCGACCCTCGATGATCTTCGGCAGCGCGGCCTCCGGCTTGCCCTCCTCGCGGGAGGTCTCCTCGGCCAGGCGCTTCTCGGTCTCCACGACGTCGGCCGGGACCTCGTCGCGGGTCAGGTAGGACGGCGAGAACGCGGCGATGTGCTGCGCGACGTCCTTGGCGACCTCGGCGTTCTCCTTGTCGAGCTCGACCAGGACGCCGATCTGGGCCGGGATGTCCGGGGAGGTCTTGTGCAGGTAGGAGGCGACGTAGCCGTCGTGGAACTGCGCGAAGCGGCGCAGCTCGATCTTCTCACCCAGCGTGGCGTTGGCCTCGTCCAGGAAGACCTGCACGGTCTTGCCCGGCTCCAGCTCGGAGGCCAGCAACGCGGTGACGTCGGCCGGCTTGGCGTTGACGACGTGCGCGAGCACGGTGGCCGCGACGGTCTGGAACGCCTCGCCCTTGGCGACGAAGTCGGTCTCGCAGTTCAGCTCGATCAGCGTGCCGGTCACGCCGTCCACGGCGCTGGCGACCAGGCCGTTGGAGGCCGAGCGGCCCTCGCGCTTGGTGACGCCCTTCAGGCCCTTGACGCGCAGGAACTCGACAGCCTTGTCGAGGTCGCCGTCGGTCTCCTCCAGCGCCTTCTTGCAGTCCATCATGCCGGCGGCCGTCAGCTCGCGGAGCTTCTTGACGTCGGCGGCGGTGTAGTTCGCCATTGTTAGTCGTCCTTAAGTGGATCGGCGTGGATCGGCTTTTCCGGTGGGCCGGGCGGGGTCGCCGCCCGGCCCACCGTGGAAATCAACCAGTCGGACGGACCGGCTCAGGCCTGGCCTTCCTCGGCCGGAGCCTCGGGCGCGGCGGCCTCGGCAGCCTCGGCGGCCGGAGCGGCGTCGGCCTCGGCCGGGGCCTCGGCGGCGGCCGGGACCTCGGCGGCGGCCGGGGTCTCGGCAGCGGCGGCGGCCGGAGCAGCGTCGGCGTCGGCGGCCTTGGCGTCGTCCACGGCCAGCAGGTCGCGCTCCCAGTCGGCCAGCGGCTCGTCGACGGCCACGGTGCCGGCCTGCTCGCCCTCGGCGGCCTTGTTGCCGGCGCGGGACATCAGACCGTCGGCGACGGCGTCGGCGACCACGCGGGTCAGCAGGGCGACGGAGCGGATCGCGTCGTCGTTGCCCGGGATCTTGTAGTCGACCTCGTCCGGGTCACAGTTGGTGTCCAGGATCGCCACGACCGGGATGCGCAGCTTGCGCGCCTCGCCGACGGCGATGTGCTCCTTCTTGGTGTCCACGATCCACACCGCGGACGGAACGCGGGACATGTCCCGGATGCCGCCCAGCGTGCGCTCGAGCTTCTCCTTCTCGCGGCGCATGACCAGCAGTTCCTTCTTGGTCATGCCGGAGGACGCGACGTCGTCGAAGTCGACCTCCTCCAGCTCCCGCAGGCGCTGGATCCGCTTGTAGACGGTGCTGAAGTTGGTCAGCATGCCGCCCAGCCAGCGGTGGTTGACGTACGGCATGCCCACGCGCGTCGCCTGCTCGGCGATGGCCTCCTGGGCCTGCTTCTTGGTGCCGATGAACATCACCGTCCCGCCGTGCGCGACGGTCTGCTTCACGAACTCGTAGGCGCGGTCGATGTACGACAGCGACTGCTGGAGGTCGATGATGTAGATGCTGTTGCGCTCGGTGAGGATGAAACGCTTCATCTTCGGGTTCCAGCGCCGGGTCTGGTGCCCGAAGTGCACGCCGCTCTCCAGGAGCTGGCGCATCGTGACGACGGCCATGCCGTGTCCTCCCTTGATCGGTTCTCGGTTGTCCCTGGTGGCCGGCGAGCGCGGCGGACAGGCGGTGAACCCGTCGCCGAGCCGACCCGCGGCGCTGTACCGCTCGCCGGGCTTGCGCTGGGAGGGCGGACCGAGGCGCCTCGGGGCCGTCTCACCAAGCGGTGAGGGCGGCTGCCGGACACGCGAAGTCAGCCAGAGGGACTCCGGCTGCTGAAAGCAGTCTACCGGGCCGCGGGGAGGAAGTTTTCCCACGCGGTCCGGAGGCGATCGGACACGGTGTGTTTCGGGGTGCGCGCTCTACATTCAGGAAGCGCCGGCTCTCATGGGGCGACAGCTCTCAGGAGGCGACAGGTCTCAAGAGGCGACAGCTTTCAGGAGGCGACAGCTTTCACGAAGCTTCGGTGATGGTGAGCGCCTGGCTGTAGACGGTCAGCGGATCGGCGCTGGAGATGCTGATGGCGTAGTCGGTCCCCGGCGGCACGTCCGGCACCTCTATGGTGACCTTCTTCTTGGCCGGGTCGACATCGCTGGCCAGCAGGAGGAAGGCGAGTTCCCCGAAGTTCGGCCCCGACTGGTCCCCGGTCTGCCGCACGAGCGCAATGTCAAGCGGCTCGTGGATGTCCCCGAGCAGGTTCCAGGTCACGTCGACCTCCTCGGCCGGCGCCCACACCGCGTCATTGCCGGGATAGGTGATCTCCAGGCGGTCGGCGTT
>Ga0207694_10000533_pt1 | contig 34496 bp, 29 predicted proteins | sample KBSC34metaG_FD_184353 | JGI IMG/M metagenome (GOLD analysis project Ga0207694, IMG submission 184353) | Corn rhizosphere microbial communities from Kellogg Biological Station, Michigan, USA - KBS C3-4 metaG (SPAdes) (version 2) | ecosystem: Host-associated > Plants > Roots > Rhizosphere > Soil... | reverse complement strand
GGGGCGATTGCGATGTCTGCAAACATCCTCCCTCTCGTCAGCGAAGGGAGAGCGGAGATCCGAGACTGTGGCTTGAGAATCGGGCGCAGCGCTTCGGCAATGGAACGGATGATCAGCGACCTGCTCGACTACACTCGCACCCGCCTTGGTGCGGGCATGCCAGTGACCCCCGCCCCGATGGATCTCGCTTCCCTCGGAAATGAATTGATCGGAGAGTTCCGCGCCGCCCACCCGGACCGTGAAATCGAATTCCAAATTGATGGTGATCTGAACGGCATGTGGGATCGTGCGCGCATGCGCCAAGCCATTTCCAACTTGTTGGGAAATGCGATACAACACGGTTCGCCTTGTTCCCCTGTCACATTGTCTCTACGTGGCCAAGCATCACAGGTCTTCATCGACGTCCACAACGTCGGTGATCCGATTCCATCTGGCGAACTGGTGAGGATCTTTGACCCGCTGGTGCGTGGCTCCAGCGCGGAACACCCGAGTAAAAACCGTCCCGGAAGCATCGGTATGGGCCTCTACATCGCTCGTGAAGTTGCCAAATCACACGATGGGAGAATCGACGTGACTTCTACTGTCGAAGACGGCACCTGTTTCTCGATTTGCCTTCCGCGTGAAACCGCCCCCAAAATCGGGCAACCTATTCTGGACGTTGAACATATCGAAACGATGTGAACTCGCCGCAACTGAAGTGATCGCGAAACTCAATCACACTTTCTTAGCGCGTCTAAGACAAGGTGTCAGGCACGTACCCGACACCTTTCGACTCCGCCGTTCGGCGGCCATGTCCAGAACTATCGGTCGTCCAGACTCGCCGGAATTGAAACAAGCGGTCGTCAAATTGCCCACAATCCTGGACGCGGGGCATGACGTTGCTGAGGAACATGATCTCTAAGAAGACCGGCTTCCAGTTAGGAGGAGCGCAAGTCAATTCCTACCGAGACTGCGGACCTGAACCTGTCGCATGTGCCTCCGAAAGGTGAGTCGGACTCCACGTGACATCCCTCGTGTGCCACATTCCTGCCTGAAACAACGGAACGCCCACGTCGCTTAATAATCGCCACACTGAAGAACTTGTTCAACCGGAGGAGACGGGCGCACAGCGCGTTTCGTACGTATGCCGGCTAATCTGGCAGAAATTGCTCTTCGACTTGAACTAGTAGACATGTTCTGTCCCCGCCCTGCGCGATGCGCAGGGCCTCCATTCGTTATAGCCTTGTGATCCGACGGGGTACATTGAACGTTGGAGACTTGGAGGCAATCGATGGATCACGTTTGACAACAACAAACAGTTCACGAAATCTCGAATCTTGTTTCGAGTTCTTGATGGCTTCGCGGTCATCCTTGCCGGCCAAGCTTGTTTTCTGGCCGTTGTGTGGGCCATCACCGGAGAACAAAAACTCGAACCTTGGGTTACTGCTCCGTCATGTTTGGCTGTTGTGATGGCAGCTGTGGTGCAACCGTTGACGCGTAGATACGAACGACTCAACCAATTGGTCTTCTTGTGTATCTGCGAATGCGGCGATGCTCACGCGCGCCTCAAACAGTTCGATGGGGACGATCCTTTCCTCGCGGCGAGAATCTTCAGACTGGACACTACGTGGATCAAGCAAGCCGAATTCTCTGCCCTGCTGCTTGTCGACGATGTGAAGTTGTTTCGTGCGATTAATCTGTGGAATTTGCACGCTGACACCTTCAACAGGTCGCTTGAAATCTGGATGCCGCAGGTCGCAAATGATCCGTCAATCAAATCGCGGATCTTGGATCTCGTTGCTGGTGCGAAAGCGGAATTGGAGAATTTTATGCGGATGCTGAGCGACTCCTACGGGTTTAAACTCGACGTGAAATCAACGGAATCCCAAGCCTTAAAGTCATCTTAGCGGTACCAATCCAGCAAATTAGCGCCATTTTGACTTTGAAACTCTTGCCCATCATTGCTCGCTCGAATTGCTCCTTCGTGAAGCCAATTCAGGCGATCCGCCCAATTGTCCGCACTCAAGACATTTTCATCACTTGGGGCATGGCAGTGTGCAAACTCCGGTAGCGAGTGAAGTGGCGAATCTGGCACGATAGGACTGGCGCATTGCCAGCAGCCCGGGTTCCTGCGACGGCGTTGATGGTCCGGCGCCGTTCTAACCAAGTCGCACTTTTGCGAACCAACCCCCAAAGATGCGTTCAAATAAAACACGCCACCTGTATCACCTGATGGTGACGCACGCGGCGTGAAGTTTGTGGCATTCAACACTCAACAGTCTGTGGCGAGACGAGGATGGTGGGACTTCGCCCGAGGACGGGCTTGTCCGCACCCTCCACCCCGATCACGACATCATGTTCGATCAGACTGGCTGAAGGTGAGCGAGTTCTTCGCGCAATCGGATTCGAGCGGTGTGCAAGCGCCGCTTGATGGTTCCGACTGGGCTTGAGAACCGATCGCTCATCTCGATCAACGACTGGCCTTCGAAGTAGAAGGCAACCAACGTCTGTCGGTCGAGATCTCGCAATCGCTTCAACCCACCCCACAGTTGATCGGCCTGTTCGCCTGTCATCAATTCATCCAACGGAGATCGAGAGTCCGAATCAACGGCTCCCAGAACTTCGGGATCTTGTGGCATGACAGGCGGTCGCCGAACGGCTCGATTGATGGCCAAGCGGACGGTGATCCGTCGCAACCAGCCAGGAAATCGTTCCGGCTCGCGCAACTGCGACAACTTCCGCATGGCCTGGACGAACACGTCCTGAGTCAATTCAGCGGCTTCGGCCTGGTTTCGCAATCGCCGCAACGCGATCGAGTAAACCGTGGTTTCAAACTGCTGAACGAGCTGACCGAAGGCCACACGGCAACCTGCCTGTGCCTTCAACACGATTGGCAAGAATTCTTCAGTTTCCATCATTGAATCGTTTCCCGATATCGCGTGCACAGACCACAGGTCTGCTGCCACGCGTGTTGGTGAACGAATTCCGTTGAGCGTCAACTGGTGTCATTTGTCACTGACTGGCAAGAATCCGCGCGGATGCACGCAGACCTTTTTCCGGCCATCGACAAAGCCACCGTTGATCCTGTGCAGGTGCGGGCGTCAACGAAACACACGAGGGTGTTCGCAAACGGCAGCGCCTGACGGCTCACCGGAATCCGAGTTGAGAAATGTCCCGTGCTCGGAGACCTCAGCCGCACAAAGTGCAGTTGAGGACTAAGGTGGCCCATATGGCGGCTGGCGTCGTTCCGTGGTGACTGTCACGTCGCCACGTTGTGCCAGCAGTCTCATGGGTGGTAAACAGGCCTAGCTCCCTCAGGACGCGCCGCGAGCGTACTTCTACGCGTTCTGACGGTACCTTTCTGGAGGGGCTCGGTTTACCTGGACATTTCGAGACGCGCGTATCGCGGGTGTCGTAGAGGTCGTAAGCACGATGGGCATTCGCGCTGACGACAACCAGGGCACCCTGCATAGCAGCGGCGTTGGCGTTGATCATGGCGTTTTGAATGCTGTTAATTGCTTGCATCGTGATTACCTCCTGCGAATACCGCAGTCTCCGGGAAACGAAAATGAGATTCTTTGTTCGGACTATTCCGCAATACTGAGAATACCGTGGATCGCGCCCCACGCTCGGCGGGCGGAAGAAACAACATCTCCCGCGTTCATTTGGTTAACTGTCGAAAAAGGGGTCAGACCCTCTCCGAGCACCGGTTTTAGATCGGTAACGGTGCCCTCCAAAGGGACAGACCCCTTTTCCAACAGCTGTTAGACCATCTGGTCTAGGGAAAGGTTCGCCATTTTCGGGACATTTTCCAAGATTTGTTTCCGGAAAATTGGAAGAATTCTCTAACTCCTTTTGTGAGAGCCGGTTTCGGCTCGCCAATTCCACCAATAAATCCGGAAAAGACGGAAAATTTTGCGCAATCGTTAAAGTCTACCACGCGAGCCTGCCGAAGAACGAGGTACCAGATTCTCTGTATGTGGTCTCGTCTACAGGTAGGACATCGAATGAAATTCATGCGATTTTTGACGGCCTCGTTTTTCGCGCTGTCAATGGTCGGTTGCTGTTGTGGCCGAAACGTCGTCATGGATCCCTGTGATCCTTGCAGCGGAATGATGCCCTCCTGCGGGATCTCACGCTTCTGGCCATTTTCACGTTCGCACTGCGGTTGCGGTTATTCACCATGCAGTGCGTGCAGCACCTGCGGTGGTGGCTACGACGACATGATCATCGATGGCGGCTACGGAGGCGGTTGCTCAACCTGCGGCGGCGGCGGTGGCTCGCCTATGCCAACCAGCAGTTGTGGCTGCGGTGGATCTCATTCGTCGATGATGAGTTCCCCACCGATGCCAGCCGGAACCTACTCGGCACCAATGCCCCCCGGATCGAATTACACTCCCAGCGGACCGACGCCGGCCGTGCCAACGCCAACCGATCCACCGTCAGTTCCCGGTTCCGAACCCACCACGATGATGCCGCCGGTTCCGCACCCACAGATGATGTCGCCGGTTTCCAGCGCGCCAATGATGTCGCCCGTCTCGAACACTCCGTTGACCAGCGCACCGCCATCCACGGTCTCGTACGAAGAATTCCAACGCCTACCAGGAACAATCATTTCCGGACCAGGAGCGGTGACGGCTCAGTCCAATGCTCCGACAACGATTCAACAAACCTCGGGCGCTCAGCCGTTCCTCGCACCCCCACCGCCGACCTCTCGGACCGCATCGCGACCAGCGACGGGCGCACAGAATCGGCAAGCGGTCTGGGTACCGGCCAAGTAACCCGGCCGCGGGTCGGCGGGATGCGCGTCGCGTGACGGGTTACGAATAGGTGAGTCTCTCGCGCGTTGTAAACGGACCCGGCCGCGGGTCGGCGGGATGCGCGTCGCGTGACGGGTTACGAATAGGTGAGTCTCTCGCGCGTAGCGCGTCAACGACCAATCGATCGTAATTCAGAAGACGAGAAAAGCCCAAGTCGATGACTTGGGCTTTTCGTATTACAAGGTTGATGCGTTTGAGTGGCTGGACTCACGTCCTCGAGCCGTGTCGTCTGATTCGGAGAGGATCTCGAACAGAAGTTAACGATGGCAAGGAAGTGGGAGTCTGAAGAGGCCCTGTGTTTGCCGCGCCAATTGCGTCCGGACTCAGGCGGTCGGCGTCTCAGAATCTTGGATGCATCGAATGGCTTCGAAATGTGAAAACAGCAGGCCATGGGAATTGAGTCCCTCGCCAAAGATACAATTTTTGGAGTGATCCATCTCCCGCGTCTGATCCCCCTTCGTTACCCTCGTTGACTTCTGTTCAATTCCCCGGCTTGAAACCCCTGATTCGGAGAGGATCCTCCCCAAATTAAGTGAGGCGTCTCGCGAGCCTAAATCCAGAGCGTCTAACTCATGTTCAACGCGACACGTCCGTGCGACACGCGCTAGTTTGCGGCGGTCGCCGTGGGTGCAACCACTTTCGCAGTGTTTTCGGCTTGCTGCTTCTTTTGCTCTTCGAACGCCCGCTTCAGCGACGAATATCGGCGTTCGAGCAGAATGATGATCCCGATGATGATCGGAATGCCGCCGTACGTGATGAAGGGCGAATCTTTCAGGTTCTCGGGGATCTGATCCTTCGCGAATTCCACCAGAAACAGCATCGCCGCATTGCCGATGACCGCTCCAATCGTGCTGCCCCAGAAGATGGCCCACCGTGACAAACCCAGCAATCGTCCAAAGATCGCGCCGCCGGCACTGCCGGTGGCGGCCAGTGGAAACGCGATGAAGGCCAGCAAACCTAGAAACGTCATCCGCTTCATCCAGGGTTGATGAGCCAGGATGAATTCGCTGTCGCTGGATAAGGCCGCGATCTTTGGGCCGATCCAGGGAACACGAAACATGAACCCGACATGGAAAGCGAAGAACAGGGCGACCATCACGTCCTGAAACGTCACCATCCAGAACAGATCAACGGGTCGCAGACCCGCAAACGGGGTAATGATGGAGAAGCGGCCGAGAAGCAGGAACGACGCGGTCATCGCCGCCAGTAAACGCCAGCAGAAGTCAGCACCGGCGACGACAAAAACCACTCCAAATGCCAGAGCTGACAGCAGCACGGGCCCGATCAGCGTTCCCAGCCACAATGGAAAATAGTTCTTGTGGAAATTCTTCTCGAAGGCCATGAACGATTCGAGCATTCGCTCGTGTTCAATCGCGTCGGGAATCGCGGCGCTGGGCTGAGGGGAATTGGCGGTTTCGGACATATCTTATTGCGAGCAAACCAAATGGCATCCGAAAGCGATCGTTCAAATATCCGCGGACGCGAGGTTGAACTTCATTAACGATTCGTTGCGTGTCATAGTTCACGCGAAATTCAGGAACAATAGTATTTCGCTTCGGCTAACCGAATGGAAGTCCCTAGAACCTGACAATTCGGTCATCACGGCATAATGCTTTGAGCCGGGATCCACAGCCATCCAGGTGCGAAGAACAGACCCAACGTTCCGGCCAGGCAGATCCCGGCAGCAATCAGCGACGGGGCTTCCGCAGCCGCGGGCTGTTCGCTGCGATCGACGGGGTCTCGCAGGAACATGACGCCAATCATCTTCAGGTAGAACCAGGAGCCCAACGCGGCGTTGATCGCCAGGATGATGGCCAGCCAGCGGCTGGATTCGTTGCCCTGAGACCAGGCCGCGAAGAACAGATTCAACTTCGCCAGGAACCCCGCCGTGGGAGGCAAACCCGAAAGGCTGAACAAGAAGACCGACAGTACCAACGCCAACGCAGGTCGAGTCCGCGACAGGCCGGACAGGTCGTCGAAGGTGGCGATGCGTTTGTCGGGACGACTGGCCGCGATCAAGACGGCAAACACACCCAGCGTCATGGCTCCGTAAACGGCCAGGTAGAACAGCAATGCTCCGATGCCGCTGATCGAGTGGACTGCGGGTTGATGCAACATACCGACAATCAAACCGACCATCATGTAACCCGCGTGGGACACGCTGGAATAGGCCAGCAATCGTCGGACATCGGTCTGCATCAGTGCCATCAGGTTGCCGACGAACATTGTCGTCACGGCCAACCACCACAGCAATCGCGTGGCGGCAGGTGTCATCGCCCATGACGTGACGGCCATGTCGGCCCCGGCAGCGGGAACGATCAATCGCAACAGCGCCACAAAACCCGCGATCTTGGGGATCAGCGACAACATGGCCGCCGCCGATGTTGGTGCACCCTGGAAAACGTCCGGTGCGTAGAAGTGGAAGGGAACCGCAGTAAGACGGAATCCCAAGCCGGCGATCAACATCACGGTGGCGACGGCAATCAATGGATTGATCGCCTGCACAGGCCCCGTTCCCAAGGCCGCATGGATGCCCGCCAGGTTTGTGGTTCCGGTCGCACCGTACAGATAGCTCATCCCGAACAGCACGATCGCCGACGAGAATATGCTGAGCAGGAAGTACTTCAATGTGGCTTCTTGAGCGGGGGCATCACGTCGAGGCAATAGCAGGAACAGGTACGTCGGGATGCTGACCAGTTCGAGCGCGACGAACAGTCCGACCAAATCATTGGCCGCCGCGATCAGATTGACGCCCGCCAGAATCGCCAGCAGGCAGGCATGACTTTCGGCCGAACGCGAATCGTCCGCCTGATTCCAGTGGATCAGGACTAGCACGATTCCAAATGTCAGTGTCAGGCCGCGGATGTACCACGCCAATTCGTCGAGTGCGAAGGGGCCGGTACTGCGCGACACCGGGACGCTTTGCCACCAGAGTGCTCCAGCGGCCAGCAACGTGATCAAGGACAGGAATCCCCAGCGATGCCGCAAGCCGACGGGTGCTTCACCGCGCTCGTTCACCAGGAACGGAGCCGCGAAGAAGATCAAGCAGACCCCCGCCAGCAGCACGGCGTCGGGAGCGATCAGCGTAATGGCATTATTGATTTGTTGGATGGCTTCGTTCACGGGCGAATCTCCGAGCCGAGAGCCACGCTCGGCGTTGTCATCATAGAGGCTGTGGTCATGGCAGTTGGTTGAGTCGACTTCACATCGCCGTAGAGTCGCGCGACAGCGTCGACATCAGGCTTGATCAGGTCCAGCAGTGGTTGCGGGAACAATCCGAGGACCAGGCAGAGCGTCAGCAGCGGGGCCAGCGCAATCCCTTCACGGACGTTCAAATCGGTAATCGGTTCATGTCCATGACTATGATCTTCCGGGGGAAGATGAACGGGTCCGAAGAAGGCATGTTGCAACACGCCCAGCAAGTACCAGGCACCCAGGACGACACCCAGTGCACCGAGTGCGGCGAAAACAAATCCGTAACCTTCGCCCGACTGACCGGCGCGGAACATGCCGGCCAGACACAGGAACTCGCCGACGAATCCGTTCAAGCCGGGAAGACCGATACTGGCGAACGAAGTGAACACCATCGCCACCGCGAGCAGCGGCAGCTTGGTCGCCATTCCACCCAGTTCATTAAGCTGTCGAGTGTGGTAACGCTCGTAGAACATCCCGACGATACAGAACAGGGCTCCGGTCGAAAGACCGTGGTTGATCATCTGCAACACGCCGCCGCTGATTCCTTCGGAGTTCAAGGCGAACAGGCCCAGCATGCAGAAACCAAGGTGAGCGACAGAGCTATATGCAACCAGCTTCTTGATATCGTTCTGAGACAATGCACAGAACGAACCGTAGATGATGCCGATCGATGCCATTGTTCCAATCAGCGGCAATCCCGTGGCCATGCACGCGGCTGGCACCATCGGCAACAGCAGTCGCAGAAAGCCGTAGGTTCCCAGTTTCAGCAACACACCCGCCAGCAGGACTGAACCAGCGGTGGGTGCTTCGACGTGAGCCAGCGGCAACCACGTGTGGAACGGGAACAGCGGCACTTTGACCATGAACCCGGCCGCGATCATCAAGAACAGGACGGTCTGCGTTTCGGGTGGCAGGGGATTCACGACCAGGGCACTCGCCAGATCAGGAATCGAGAATGGCGTTGCCAAGGTCGGGTTGTTCTGAGCCACAGTGACCACCAGTGAGATCAATCCCAGCAGGGTGATCAAACTGCCCGCCAACGTGTAGACGAAGAATTTTCCGGCGGCATAACGTCGTAACGGACCACCCCAGATCCCCACCAGGAAGAACAGCGGGATCAGCGTGAATTCGAAGAAGACATAGAACAGCAGAATATCAAAGGCACAGAAGACGCCAATCAGGCCCGTTTCCAGAATCAACAGACACGCGTAAAACTCGGCCGCTCGATCTTTGATCGCGGTCCACGATACCAGCACGGACGAGATGGTCAGGATCGTCGTCAATACGACCAGTGCCACGCTGATTCCGTCGAGCCCCAGGAAGAACTCGAGTCGCACAGCGGGGTTGGTGGGACCGGCTTGCGACAGGTCCAGCCACGTCTGACGAACTACCATCTGCGCATGCACCGGACCACGGTCGCTGGGAGCGACATGAGGCAGGTGGGTGTATTCGGCCGCGACAGCCCACGACACGAAGAACGTGGCGATACTGGCCAGCAACGCGACCCAGCGGGCACGCATCGGCGTGGCCTTGGGGTCCAGCAACAGCAACGCAGCGGCGGCCGCGGCTGGCAGAAAAATCATGATGACGAGCAAACTGGGCATCGAAAAAAACCTTTTGAGGAATCAGATCGCTGTCGTCCTATCGGATCGATTCGTGATCCAGTGCGGCAACGATCTTCCTGCTGTTTCCTGCTTACATTGTTCCTGCCAGGACGCGTAACACCGAGACCAGGCACACGATCAGGCCGATCATCATCACCGTTCCGTAATGCTGTACGAAGCCATTCTGAACGGGACGAATGATGCTGCCGAAAAGTCCGGGCAAGAATCCAAAGCAGTCAACCAGTGTGTCCACCACCCAGCGGTCGAAGAATTCGCAAATCGTCGCGAAACCCCGCAGCGGACTGGCAATGAACTTGTAACCGCACCAGTCGATGTACAAACCTTCGTGCGAAATCTGGAACGCGAAACCCAAGCCGCGTTTCAGATTCTGAGCGATACCGGGGGACACGACATACATCAAGTAGGCAACGGCGATTCCGGCGATGGCCAGCACCGAACTGATCGCCATCATCAAGTAATCTGTTTCAAAGTGACCGCTGTGGGGAAGCCCTGGAGTGTGGTGCAAGTACCATGCATACAAATGTGTCGGCCCCGTGACCAAACCGATCCCCAACGCGGCAATTGCCAGGATCGCCAGCGGACCAGCCATGGCGGGCGGTGCATCGTGTGGATGATGTCCCGCTTCTTCCGGGAATTTCTCTTCACCCCAGAACGTCATGAAGTAAGCGCGGAAGGTATAGAAAGCGGTCATCAGCGATGTCAGCAGGGCGACTCCCAGGATCACCTGATAGAAGCCACCATGCGCGGAATCCTTGGAGGCAGCGGCCAAGACCGCTAGGATTTCGTCTTTACTCCAGAAGCCCGAGAGCAAAGGCACACCGGCCAGGGCGAGTGCGCCGGCCAGGAATGTCCAGTGCGTGATCGGCAGGGCTTTACGCAACCCGCTAAAGCGCCGCATATCGATGATGTCACCCATCGCGTGCATCACCGAACCGGCTGACAAGAACAGCACCGCCTTGAAGAAGGCGTGTGTGAACATGTGGAACATGGCGAACGTCACAGCGTGAGTGGCCAGATCTTCGCCACCGCCTGCCGCTCCCAGCGACATGAACATGTAGCCCAGTTGGCTGACCGTCGAATAGGCGAGGACGCGTTTCAGGTCATATTGTGTCAAGGCGGTAATCGCGGCGATCAGGGCCGTTGCGGCACCGATCGCACACACTCCCATCTGGACGTAAGGAGCGTGCACGAAAAGTGGTGTGCAGCGGGCCACCAGGTACACACCGGCGGTGACCATGGTTGCCGCGTGGATCAGAGCCGACACCGGCGTGGGGCCTTCCATCGCGTCGGGAAGCCACACTTGCAGCGGGAACTGAGCCGACTTACCGACCGCCCCCACAAACAACAGCAGGCAGATCCAGTGGAAGATTTCCGGCTGCGACTTCAGGACGTTATTGATCGCGTCTGTTGAACCGAACAGGGTCTCGAAATCCAGCGTCCCGAAGGTTTGCCAGATAAACAGAATGCCCAGGATGAAGCCGAAGTCACCGATTCGGTTTACGACGAACGCCTTCTTGGCCGCGGCCGCAGCGCTGGGTTTTTGGAACCAGAAACCGATCAACAAATAACTGCAAAGGCCCACCGCTTCCCAGAAGACGAACATCAACAGGAAGTTGCCGGCCAGGACCAGCATGCACATCGAAAAGACGAACAGGGACATCGCCGCGAAGAATCGCGGATAGCCAGGGTCACCTTTCATGTAGCTGCTGGCAAAGATCGCCACCAGGATACTGACGGATGTCACCATCGTCAGCATCAGGGCTGACATGGCGTCGGCTCGTAGAGTCACCGGCACGTCGATCGTGCCGACGCTGATCCATTGATACACCGTGGTGATGACCGCATGGCTTGCGGCAGCATGTTCGCCGCCGTGACCTTCGCTGGTTGCGAATCCTCCCCGAACGACGACCAGCAGCAGATACAGCGACGCTGCCAGTGACACGGCCAATCCCAGGACCAGCGGACGGTGGGCGTATTGTCGACGGATCACATGTCCCACGAGCACGATCCACAGGCACGCCAGTAGTGGTGCCGCGGGGATCAGCCAGAGGATGTTCTCGTTCAGCCATTCAGCCACGTTCTGCTCCGAATCTTCTGTCGCAACTCAAACTGTTGCCGTCGTGATCGTTTGTCTTCAGGTATGCGGTTTGTGCGTCGTTTGTTTTGGCGATCGAGTGACTCAGGTCTTGGCCTGAGTTCCGCCGGGCGTTTTGGGCATGCGACCGGCCGGAGTCAACTGCGGCAGATCGGCATTCGGGTCTGGATGAGTTACTGGTGGAGGTGCGGCGGGGCCTGACAAGACCGGCAGGTCGTCTTCACCCAGCTTGCCCCACAAGAACACATCCAGCGATTTGCGACGCTGATACAACGACAGGATCAATGACAGAGCCAGGCCCGCTTCGCAGGCGGCGATTGTCAGCACGAAGATCGTGAAGACCTGACCCTGCGGATTTCCGTGATACTTGCTGAACGCGGTCAGATTGACGGAAACGCCGTGCAGCATCAGCTCGGCCGACAGCATGATTAGAATCAAGTTGCGCCGTGTCAGGAATCCAATCATTCCCAGCACGAACAGGGTCGCCCCGACAATCAACTGATTTTCCAAAGCGTGGGCGGTCATAATGTTCCTTGCGACCTCCGTGGTGCGATCGCGATGGCGCCAATGGTGGCGATCAGCAATACGGTTCCCGCCAATTCAACGGCGAACAGGTAATCTCCAAACAACGACCGCCCGAGCACTCGCAACGACCCGATCTCTTTCGGGTTATCGCTTGGTGGCTGGCTGAGTGGGTTCGGATGGATGTCGGCGGGAACGGTGATGAACTGACCAGGCCGAGCGTCGGCACTGGCGTCCTTACCATCGATTCCACCCCACTCTTGCAGAGTGAAGAACAAGGCACCCAGCAGGACGAACGCGCCAAACGATGCGAGGCCCGGCTGGAATGGTTGCTGATCGTAACTGGCTGTGGAGCCTGATTGCTGAGCCAGCATGATGACGAACAAGAACGTCACGATAATGGCACCGGCGTAGACGATAATGGTCGACGCCGCCAGGAACGGTGCCGAATTCAACAGGAACAGACCACACACGGCCAGCGTGACTAACGCAAACCACAACGCCGCATACACCGGGTTCTTGTCGGTAATCATCAAGCCAGCACACAGCACGGCGGTTGCGGCAAACACGTAGAACAGAACGTTACGAATCAAGTCGCCAGCTGGTGGCAACAGCATCATCTGCAGCATCACGATCGACGCGATGGCGGCCAGTCCGCCCAGGATGCGTGGCCGCTGTTTGGCCGATGGCATCAACCACCAAACGGACAGCCAGGCCAACCCGAGCGGGATCAGCAGGATTCCGTTTTCTTGAGTCCAGTTCATCTCAAATCAATCCAGTGTGGAAGTGTTTCGTCTGTCGCAGCAGTCACGCGATCTATTCGATCACGCCTGATGAATTGGCCTTGGCCGATCGGTCGTCAGCTCGGACTGACGTGGCCGGGCCCAGCGTGTGCAAATCGGTGAAGTCACTGGCGTGACCCAGCTTGCCTTTGTGCGTTCGAATCGGATCTTTGCCCGAATCTTTCGTTTGATCGAAGACGCTGAGCAGCTTTTCTTTGTCGAACATCATTTCCTGGCGGCTCAATCCAACCAGGTCGAAGATGTTCGTCAATTCGATCGAGTCGACCGGACAGGCCTCTTCGCACATTCCGCAGTAAATGCACTTCAGTTCGTCGATCACGAACGACTTGGGGAATTTGTCACGATCCGCCCAGTGCGGGTCATCCTTGGGAGCGTCTTGTGCGACGATCTCGATGCAGCGTGCGGGACAAGCGGTCGCGCACATCATGCAAGCGACGCACTTCACGCGACCCTTGTCATCACGATTCAGTCGATGGACGCCGCGGTAATGCGACGGCAGGCTCGGCTTTTGTTCGGGATAAAACTCTGTCACCGGATTGAAGTCAGTGACGTGATTGCCCGTCGTTTGCAACCCGACGAAAACGGCCGGCAAAAACGTTGACTCCCAGAAATTCATCGGTGGTTCTTCAACCCACTCAATGTCTTTCGGATCAATTGGCATGATTCGTCCTTATGTTTTGCGGCTTCCGACAGGAGCGGAAGAGTTTGTTTCAATGAGCGTGTGCGTGCGCGTGACCGGAGTGCGTGTCTGTTTCGTGTTCTGCGGGAGTCATTCGACGAGCAAACGGGCGTGAGGTTTGAGTTCCAATCAATCCCGCACCCAGGAATAAGCCAACTGACATTGGCAGCAACCACCAGACGTTCAGGTGGAACTGTTTGACAACCATCACGCAGATTACATTCAGCGTGGCCAGCGGAATCAGAACCTTCCAGGCCAATCCCATCAGTTGATCGAAACGGAAGCGAGGAATGGTCCAGCGCAGCATCTGGATCAAGATCGTGAACGCGAACGCCTTGGCCATCAGCACCAACACCTTGACCAGGCTGGCTCCAAAGTAGGCACTGCTTGGTTCGGCGATGAACGGGAAGTGCCAGCCACCGAAGAACAGGATGCTGGTCAGATAGCTGATCGTGATGACGTGCGTGTATTCGCCCAGGAAGAACAGACCCCACTTCATGGCGCTGTATTCCGTGTGCCAACCACCGACAAGCTCCTGTTCGCATTCCGACAAATCGAATGGCAGTCGTTGCGCTTCGGCCATGGCGGCGGCGAAGAAGATCACGCAGGCCAACGGTTGGAACCAGATGTTCCAGCCGAAGATACCCGCATTGGCTTGAGTGAGCAGAATCTTTTCGATGCTCATCGAACCGGTCAGCAAGGCCAGTCCCACAACCGACATACCCAGCGGGATTTCATAACTGACAACTTGAGCACTCGCTCGCAACGCGCCCAATGCACTGTATTTACTGTTCGAAGCCCAACCACCCAGAATGATGCCGTAAACGGCCAAACTAGTGACGGAGAAAATAAAGACCATACCCAAGTCGATGCCCGGTGCGATGATGTAGGGGAACTGACCATCGCCGGAATTCAGCGGATCGGGAACGGGACCAAACGGGACGACCGCAAACGCGAGCATGGTCGTAAAGACTGAAATCCCCGGCGCCAGTACATACAAGAACTTGTTGACGTGGTCGGGAATGATGTCTTCTTTCAACAACAACTTGCCCATGTCGGCGAGTGGTTGCAACAGACCCCAGGGACCGACACGGTTGGGACCGATGCGGTCCTGCATCCAGGCCGACAGCTTTCGCTCGAGCAGAATCAGGTACGAGCAGGCACCCAGCGTCACCACGTGCACGACCAGGATCGCTGCCACGGGCATGACGAACGGGCGAGCCCATTCCGGAAACATGTTGATAAGTGATTCAAACATAACTTGAGTCGATCATTCCTCCCTCGGCCGTTGTGTCAGTCGAGGCGGGTGAAGGGATCAGGTCTTGGTCCGTTGCGTTTCTCTATCCATTCGAACGATTCGCTGTTCGCAGCGGGTTGTTCGAGATTCTCCATCAGGCAGGCTGCAATTCTGATTTCGCAGCCGTATTCAGTAACGCCCCTTCTTCCCCCAGATCTCCGACGATCAACGCCGCCAGTTCTGGAATCTCACCGGCAATTTCTTGTCGTAGTGTCGAGGCATGGAACAGTCCGGATCGGCCCAGCAATTCCATCAGGATGCGGCCATCCTGCCGACTGCCGTCGGGGCCGCGCAACCCACGATGAATCGCTTGCGCCAATCCCTTGTGATTGACGAACGTCCCGTCCTTCTCGGCCCACGCACCACCAGGCAGGACGAATTGCGCCTTGCCGCTGGCTGCCGACTCCAACAGGTCCTGGACAATCAACAGTTTCAACTTGTCGAGTTTGCTGACATCGGCTTCGCTGATCCAGCCTTCCGGATCGCCGCCCAGCACATACAGTTGCTCGATCTCGCCGCGACCGATCTGATCGAGGACTGCTGCAAACGTCAGCAGTTCGCCGGTCAGATGTTTGAGCACCGCTTCGACACCAAGTCGATTCGGACACTTCTCGGCGCGAATCGTGAACTTGGTCGGCTGCATCGGATTGCCGTGAACATCTTTCGGGTACAAGTCATCTTCGCCCACGACGCGAACCGGACCCATTGCCACTTTGGCCGTGGCCGAAATCTCTTTGGCGAACTTGGTTAGCAGGTACGCCTCTTCAACAGTGGCCCAGGGCGATACCACGAACGCTGTCTTCGAAGGTCCTTGGCCCTGGGCGCCTTTCAATGCCGCTTTCAATGCGTTTTGGACAGTGGTCCAGTCGCGTGAAACGGTCTGGCCGCCTGTCCGTTGTTCAGGTTGAGTCAAACGGCTGTTCGAGTGGACGTATTTCCAGCCGAAGCGGCCTTCATCGCACATGAAGCTACCCTGAGCCTGCGGATTTTCTCGCGGCTTCAGGCGATACAGGATATCTTCGTTCTGATCGACAGTGATGCTGCAACCGGTGCTACATCCGGGGCAGACGCTGTTCTTCGACTTCAACCACCAGACGCGTTGTTTGTAGAGGAAGTCTTTGCTGCACAGGGCTCCGACGGGACACAGGTCGACAACGTTGCCGGCCAGTTTGTTGTTACACGGCTCGCCGGGGAAAATGTCGATTTCTTCGTGGGTACCGCGGCTGATCACCTGCATTTCGGCGGTACCGCTGATCTCGCGCGTGAATCGCACGCAACGTGTGCACATGATGCAGCGATCCGTGAACAACGTAATTTGATCGCCGATGTAGTCCTTGTCCGGTTTGATATTCTTCGGCTCTTGCAGGCGGCTATAACCACGACCGTACTCGTAGCTGTAATCCTGCAGTCCGCATTCGCCTGCTTGATCGCAGACTGGGCAGTCGAGCGGGTGATTCAACAGCAGGTATTCGAGCGTTGCCTTTTGAGCGGCAAGAACCTTTTCGCTGTTCGAGACAATCACCATGCCGTCTTTGACGGGAGTCTGGCAGCCGGGTGACAGCTTGGGTTGCATCGCGATGGTGCCGTCCGGCTTTTTTTCGCCGACTTCGACCAGGCACATGCGGCAACTGGCGACGACTGACAGGTCTTTGTGCCAGCAGTAGCTTGGGATTTCATCACCCGCTCGCTGGGCGACCTGAACGCAGTTCAGCTTTTCGCCAGGTGCGATTTCGACGGGCTTGTTATTAACGATGACTGTTGGCATAGCAGTGATTTATCGATAGAGAAAAAATCGGCAACGATGCGGCGGAACAACCTTGGCAAATCAGTGAGCTGCCATCAGGGCATCTGCTGGCTTGACGGTCTTCTTTCCTGTTTTGATGTACTCTTCAAACTCACCCCGGAACTTCTTGATCGCGTTCTTGATCGGCCAGGCCGCTCCGTCGGACAGTCCACAGATGGTCGTTCCGGGGATGATCCCCATCGAACCAGCGACTTCAGTCAACAGATCCAGATCGCGCAGTTGACCTTCACCCATGCGGATGCGGTTCAGGATCTTGTGCATCCAAGCCGTTCCTTCACGGCATGGCGTGCATTGACCGCATGATTCGTGTGCGAAGAATCGAGCACAGTTGAACAGCACGTCGACCATACTGGTCTGATCGTCGATAACCGTGATGGCCGCCGTTCCCAGTCCCAGGCAGCCGGCCTTGCCTGGTCCGTTGAAGTCGAGCGGCAAATCGAGTTCGTCGGCGGACAGAAAGCCCATGCTGATCCCGCCGGGAACGACTGCTTTGGCTTTGTTCCCCTTCCAGACTCCGCCGCCATGTTCTTCGATCAGTTGTCGCGATGTGACGCCCATCGGCAGTTCGACACAGCCGGGTTTGTTCACATGGCCACTGATGCAATACAGCTTGGGACCATAACTGCCCGCGTCGCGCGGATTGTTGGGGTCAGGCGGGACGCCAATGCTTTTGAACCATTCCACTCCGCGGTCCAGGATCTGTTTGACGCAGGCCATGGTTTCGATGTTATTGACGATCGTCGGCTTGCGGAACAGACCTTCGATGGCAGGAAAGGGCGGCTTGATTCGCGGCCACGCTCGCTTGCCTTCCAGACTTTCGATCAGGCCCGTTTCTTCACCACAGATGTAGGCGGCGGCACCACGATGCAGAACAACATCCAGATCGAAGCCGGTGCCGTGAATGTTCTTGCCGAACAATCCCGCGGCATAGCATTCATCAATGGCCTTCTGCAGCACCCGATAGCTGCGACCGTATTCGTACCGCAGATAGATGTAAGCGCGGTTCGACTTGATCGCATGGCAACTGATGGCGATTCCTTCCAACACCTGATGCGGATCCTGTTCCATCAGGATGCGGTTGTTGAAGGTCGCCGGTTCCGATTCGTCAGCATTGATCGCGAGGTAGATTGGACCGGGATGATCCTTGGGCAGGAACGTCCACTTTAGTCCAGTGGGGAAGCCCGCGCCGCCGCGGCCGCGCAAGCCTGAATCCTTGACGATATTGATCACGTCGACAGGCGCCATGCCGAGTGCTTTTTTGAAGCCTTCGTAGCCGCCGTCGCGTCGGTACGTCTCCAGCGACGAACTATCAGGCTTGTTGATCCGCGCCAGCAGTGTGGGTTCAAAGTTGGACATAGTTGTTGAGAAGGAGGTACCGCGGGTCGATCATGGCGTGATGCTGATGTTGCCGGGCGTCTCCCGAATCCTCATTCGACTTTCACAGGGATTTCAAAAGGTCATCCGCTTTTTCGGGCGTAATGTTCATGTGCGCTTCGTCGTCGACCAGAATGCAGGGGGCTCCGTCACAGGCGCCCAGGCATTCGGCGAATTCCATCGTGACTTTGCCATCAGACGTCGTTTCGCCAGGGTGCACATGCAGTTTTTCGCACATGTGCTGCAACAGTTCTTCACCACCGCGAAGCATGCAACTGATGCTGCGGCAGACCCAGACGCGATGCTTTCCCAGTGGATGTTTTTCATCTTTGAAGAACTGATAGAACGTCATCGTGTCGTGCACTTCTGACGGATGCAGTTCGAGCAGTTCGGCGATTTCGCGTACGGCTTCGATCGATACGTGTCGCTGTGCGTCCTGCACCAGGTGCAGGGCGGGCAATACGACCGCTCGTTTGTTTGGATACTTCGGAAACTGGGCCCGAATCTGGTCTCTCAGTTCCTCACTCAACACTGCCATTATCAGTTCTCGCTCTGGGGCCGCCCGGACTTAACGATCCAATTCGGCCGCAATAATGTTCAAACTGCCCAGCACGGCGACCACGTCGCTCAACTGGTGATTCTTGATCATCTGCGGAAACACCGCAAAGTGGATGTAGCTTGGTGGTCGCGTCCGAGCTCGATACGACCGTGGTGTTCCGTCTCCCACGATGTAATAGCCCAATTCACCGTTCGGCGATTCGGTTGCGGCATAGATTTCTTCATGCGGAGTCGTAAAGCCGCGGTTGGGCATCATCACTTCGAAGTGCTGAATCAAACCTTCGATGCTGCGATAGACCGAGGGCTTTGCCGGGATCACTGCCTTGGTGCCCGCATCAACGTTGACCGGGCCTTCCGGAATGTTCTCGATGCACTGCTCGATGATCTTGATGCTTTCCAGCATCTCCTGCATGCGGACGAGATATCGTGCGTAACAGTCACCGTCCTTCGCGGCGATGACCTTGAAGTCCAGATCAGGATAGGCCAGGTAAGGCTCATCCTTACGCAGGTCGCGCAGGACTCCACTGGCCCGCGCGAGTGGTCCGGTGACACCCATATTAATGCAGTCTTCGGCGCTCAGATAACCGATGCCTTTGACACGTTCGATGAAGATGCGGTTGCGGGTCAACAGGCGATGCACTTCCGCGTGAACGGCGGCAAAGCCTTTGACGAAGCTGCGAACTTTGTTCACCCAGGCGTTGTTCACATCGAAAGCGACACCACCAACGCGAGTGTAACTGGTGTGGAACCGCTGACCCGATGCCGTTTCGACGATGTCGTAGATCAGTTCGCGCTGCTGGAAGAAGTACAGGAACGCCGTGAATCCGCCGAGGTCCAGGGCGCAGGTCCCGGTGTTCAGCAGGTGGTCCTGGATTCGCATCAATTCGGCCAGGATCGTACGCAGATACTTGCAGCGAGGCGTCAGTTCAATGCCCAGCAGTTTCTCGACGGCATGATGCCACGAGATTTCGTTGTGCAACGGCGAGATGTAATTCATCCGGTCGACAATGGTGACATACTGGTTGAAGTCCAGATGTTCACCCAGCTTTTCGAAGCCGGAATGCAGGTACCCGATATGCGGGACAGCATTGACCACCGTTTCGCCGTCGAGCGTCAGGATCAGGCGCAACGTGGTGTGAGTGGCGGGATGCTGCGGGCCGAAGTTCAGCGTCCAAAGATACTCTTTGTCCGGAGCATCCAGTTCAGAAAGTTCGGAAACGTCAAACGGCATGGTCGTCTCTTGGACGGAATAGTTTCGTTACGGTGAATGTTTGGCAACAAAGCGACCGGGGTCACTTCGTCATGTGCGGGGCCAGGCGGGAATCAGTCCCGGCAGCCGCGGTCAGCTTTCGGCACGCGTAATGACAGGGAAGTTGTGGCGTTCGCCCTGCCCTTTCAGCGGATAGTCTTTCCGCAATGGGAATGCGGTGAATTCATCGGGACTCAGGATTCGGCGCAGATCAGGATGTCCTGTGAACTTGATGCCGAACATGTCGTACACTTCACGTTCGAGCCAATCCGCTGCCTTCCAGAGCGAATAGACTGAGGGCAGCGTGGGATCGGGATCATTCACGTGCGTTTTCAGCACCAGACGTTCACCCGATTTGGTGTTGACCAGCACATAGACGACGCCAAAGCGGTCTTTGGCGCCTTCGTATTCCAGGTAGTCGACGGCGGTCAGTTCCGCCAGCATGTCGAACCTCAGATCGCATTTCAGGTAGGTCAGAATTTCGTGCAGCCGCGACGCGGGAACCGACACGCGGTGGTTATCGCGGAACTGACTGAACGACAGGCTGTCGTTCGGGAATCGTGATTTCAGCGACTCTTCAGTGGACATCTTCAACCAGGTTCTCAGGAAAGTGACCGTAGCGACTTGGACATTTATTTGACCGTCGCCACACGCGGGCAACGTCACTTCGCGTTAGTTCAATGCCACCAGTTTTTCGTTGGCTTCGCGGATGCGAATCAGTTCATCCAGATCGAAAGGCGCAGGTCCGGTCGGCTGATCTCGCTTGTGGAACTCGGTTCCGTTCAGCGTTCCGCCGTGCTTGATCTTGTCTTGCAGTGCGATAATGCCGGCCATCAATTGTTCTGGCCGTGGCGGGCAACCAGGGACATAGACATCGACAGGAATGAATCGATCGATACCCTGAACCACGGCATACGTGTCGAACACGCCGCCGGTACAGGCACAGGCGCCCATGCTGATACACCATTTGGGCTCTGGCATCTGCAACCAGATCCGCTGCAGCACGGGCAGCATCTTCATCGCGACGCGGCCAGCGACGATCATCAAGTCGCACTGGCGGGGGCTGAACCGCATCACTTCGGCACCGAAGCGAGCCAGGTCGAAGCGCGAGGATGCCGTCGCCATCAATTCGATTCCGCAGCACGCGGTGGCAAATGGCATCGGCCACAGACTGTTGGCGCGAGCCCAGTTGGCAGCCGCGTCCAACGTTGTCATGAAGACATTGTCGGGAACATCTTTCATCGCCATTTGAAGACACCTTTCCGCCAGGCATACACGTACGCGATTGCCAGCGTCGCCATGAAAACGAGCATGACAGCGAAGACGGTGCCCTGCAATTCCACTGGGACGCCTATTCCGACAGCTTGTGATGGATGGTCGAGATACGCCGAGACGGCCCACGGATAAAGAAACAACAATTCGACGTCGAAGACGAGGAACAGGATTGCCACCAGATAGAATTTGACATCAAACGGCTGCCGCGCATCGCCGATGGGATCCATACCGGATTCGTACGGCATCTGCTTTACAGCAGTTTTCTTACGCGGTCCGACGACGTGGATGATGATCAGGTTCGCGACAACGAACCCCACCAGCACGCCAACGAACAACAAAATCGGATACGAATTTTCCATGCACTTCTGCCTTGATGTCCCGCGAGTGTTTCAGGGAGTCTGACCTGCCTTGTTCGGGCGATCGTCGGACTGCAAGATCCACGCCACAACTGCTTTCAAGCTCGGGATTCTAGGAGCGGACCCGGCAAACTGCAACGCAAGCAAGCAGGCGAGTCGACAACTCTGGCGAGCCCGAATTGATTCTATTCCAACAGGCGAATCGTCACCCGATCGCTCGCCTTAAGTGGTTTATGTGCGAGCCGTTTGCTGCTGGAAAAGAGATTGCCCGGCTGACAATCTCGTAAGCGCCGCGAACCGCACTTTGTCGCGACCCTATGGCGTGTGAACCAGGCACGCACCGCGCTCGGATCAAGCCTGATGGTCTCGACCCATCCACAACGCGCGAGCAGCACAGCGATTCGGAACCCATCCCGATCGCGAATCCCGCCGACCCGCGGCCGGGTCAATCGATTCGCTCAGCGGCGCGAAACGTTTGCAGCACGCCGTGGACAGACTGCAAAGAGTCGGCGTTGCCGATGTCGCACTTCACCCCTTCTCGATCGAGAGCCGACAGGATGCTCAGAATTCCCATCGAATCCCATTCCGGTACATCGACGGCTTTTGAGTTTCGATCCAGTTTTCCTGCCGGAAGATCCAACGCGTCAGCAATAATTTGAATGACACCGTCTTCGGTCAGCTTGGCGGGCGCCGAGGTGATATTGGCCGGCGACATGAATAACTCCGTTTAGATCTGAGGAAGGCCATCCATCGAAATCAGAAATGAATCGAAACAGCGCAGTGTCCGTCGCATCAATGTCCTGGCGTTTCAAGCGGCCCGCATCATCGATTGTGGATCGTTCATGTTGCCGATCAGGGCAACACGGCCATCCATCCGTTCCACTGCCTGACCGCTGTACATCAATTTTGCAGAGTTTGAATTTTGCGTATAGGGCAGAACCAGAGCCCCGAACTGAAAATAGACCGGGCTGAAACGATCTTTCCGATGATGGATCAATCGTTGCCAGTCACCTCCAGCAACTCGGCCATACAAGGAGCAGTCTCGTGAACTGCAGTACGGATTCGGTTCAACGGCCGTCGATATGAGCTGGGTTGATCCGAACGACGCAGAGTACAGTGAACTCCCTTCCACTTCGCACAGTTCGTCGATGCGTCCGCTCCGCTTCTCGATACGTACTATGAAGTTGCGATCGCGATCCGAGTCTGTTCCATAGGTCATTCCGTTGGCATCGATCAGGGCGGAAACGGCACGGTGTCGTTGGGTTCCTCGACCGATCCATTCCAGGTGCTTCAGATCGCGGGACAGGGCTCCGATCCCGGTTTGGCGTCCGAAATCTCCGACCAAAACCCAGTAATTTCCATCGAACGGATCGACCAGCACATGATGGACGTGGCGGATATCACCCTGAGGAAATCGAAAGCCTGCTTCAAATGAACGTCCGTGGTCCTCCGACACGTAAATCAGGACCTCGGTGTTTTCCAGGCCGCTGCCGTATTCACCAAACAACACGCGCGCGCCATCGACAGAAAAGTTCAGCGGCCTCGACCCTCGAGTGACCGTAAAGACGCGGGTCATCGCCTGTTCACCGGGTTCGGCCCGATAGATTCCATCACGTGCGACGGCCAGTCGACTGCCGTCAGGCAACAGTTGAAACGCGGCGATATACCACCGTAACAATCTCGCTCCCAACCGAATGTGCGAGCCGTAGTACTTCCAACCGAAGGACGGAACGAAGCAATCGCACTGCCAGGTCAGGCCACTGTCTCGTGAACGATAGATCTGACAGCCGCGACCGATATACAAGTCGCCATTCGCGGCCGAGAATAATGCTCGACCTTCAGTGATTGATAACGGCGACGTAAATGGATTAAGGATTAGCATGAGCGCGAAACTTTCGTGCGACCAATGACGTTCCAAAATAAGGATAGGTCGTCGTGCGGTTTCGATCCGAGATGAACCGGAAGACGTCACTCGAAAAAGCCCAGTCGACACGGATCGTACCGACGCGTCCTTCATGCAGGATTCCGGCGGCAACCAAGTCACGGCGTAATTTGCGAATACACAGGCTGAACATCATGAATTCGGTGCGAGTCTTGCGGATGGTGACGGGGCGATCCTGTCCCGCGTGCCGCAGGAGATAGTTGCGCTCTTCAAAGAAGTCGCGGACGGGAAAGTGTTCGTCGCGAGCTTCTTCGGCAGCATGAACTAATGTAAAACAGCTTGCTAGTGGAACGCCGATGCTTATCAATAGTCCATTGCGCTGACAAAAGCGGTGATAGCCCGAGTGCGTGCCGTGTGGCAGCGGCTTACTATCGTTGAGGTTGTTTGCCAGAAAGCTCTCGGCGAGAGGGCCTCGGGCAGCGAGTGTGTTGTGCGGATACAGGCTGCGCTGCGTTCCGTCTTGACGCCAGAACAGTTCGTTGGCCAAGCCGACTCCGCAGGGCGTTGTGCGAGGGTTATAAATGGGTGGCGCTGCTTCGACATTGGGGCTGCCAGAGCGATTTTTGTAGACCGGATGTGTCGGCATCACGAGTGTTCCCGTGTCGCCGATCAATTCTTCCAGCATGAAGACCAGATCTTGAGCGACCTGCAGGGAATTGGGTGTTTGTCCTTTTGAGAGCGCTTCCGGATCGAACGAGAGTCCGGTGACCGAGGTGTGTGCCATGATTAGTGCGCCCGGTGTCACTCCGATGACGCGCAAGTAATCGATCAAGTCCTGGCGTGGAGCGACTTGAATCGGTGTGGCTTTGGTCGCCCGCTGGCGCTTGATCCAGTTTCGCAGCAACGCACTACGCCAATAGAGTTGGCGAAACGACCATTCGCCGGCCAGCAGCAATCCGTCCAGCACGCCGGTGACGATCGCTGGTGAAGGATCCTGGGCTCGGTCTGAGACCAAATCGGTCGGATTTGCAGTTCCAGCACAAACCAGTTCGTCGATCATGGATTCGGACTTCTGTTAAGCAAACTCATTCACGAGTTGGACGGTCATGCGGCCCAGCGGGCCAGGCGTTCGGGGCGCAAAGGGGTACCGAGATAAAAAGCTGTCAGATCGCGGAGTGCATTTTCTGACGAAAACCCTTCTTTGGCGAATTGCAGGCATTCCTTGCGGTGAATGTGATGGGGCTTTGGCCAGGTGGCGGCCGTTCGGGCAAAGACCTTGGTGAAATCCGAGGGTTCGAAATCGGTCATCCAGTGCACGGCGGCGCAGTCACGCAGTTGGTTATATGCTTCGAGGTTCGCCACGATCGGAACAGCACCGCAGCCCAGCGATTCGTAGGTGGAAACTGAAAAGTTATCCGTCTTCGGTACCGAGATACTGAAGTCACCCAGTTGCAACCAGGTGCCCATTCCTTTCGGAGTCAGCATGCGATCGACGACGGTCACTCGCTGGCCATCCGCATGTGCCCGAATCGTCTGGCAGACCGACTCGGTATAGTCGGGCTGATGATCGCCACACAACAGGACCAGTCGACCCCGTCCACCGAGCTGGCAGTAATTGAGAAAGCCTTGAACCACTTCGAGTGTGCGGTAGTGAGGATCGGTCCGGCGATTGACGATCCAGATAGGTTCGCCGGTCGGCAAATTAACTTCCGAGCGTAATTCCGCTCGGCGTTCGTCGTTGACGGCATGAAAATATTGCTCGTTCAATCCCAGGTGCAGGCAATAGATTCGCTCGGCGGGAATGCCGAACTTCTCTTGCAACAGTTTGACGCTTTCAGTCGATCCAACCTGAATGCGATCGGCCCTTCGCAGGACTTGCGTCAACATCCAGCGATAGATGCTGCCACGGCGATGCGCGTCGTAGATCTCTGATCCGTAGGTACCCAACACATACCGATAGCCACTCAGCCAGGCCATCAGGCCATTTCCCGAAGCGCAATGCGCGTGAACCAGACATTGGTCACTGCGTTTTCGCTTCCAGCGCAGAACCAGGCCTCCCAGGAAATATCGGACGGTCATCGGAAGTTTCAGCCAGCGTGGCAGCACTGGCCTAGCGGAAACAATCTCGTTGGCAAACGCCGCGACATCGTTGGCGGTGTCAATTTCCACTTTCGCCGACGTGTGAGACAGTAAGGCCAACCAACGAGCGACATGCAGTCCATGCGCGTGCGCGATAAAGCGCAGCCGCGCCAGAGGCTGACCTGGTTCGTAGCAGGTCAGGTCGGGTGCCAGGGCAGTCAGCCGTTGCAGGCTTTCGAATTGAGAGCGGATATGTTCGGCGAATTCGACCTTCCAGGATGTCTTGTCAGGCGTCGCAGAGTCCGGCTGTGTCTTCACGGACGAATCCTTTCGTCGGCTTAATCAGGTGTGTCGTTCGATCGGCTGGAGAGTCAGTCCTGGGAATTTTGTCGTTTCACGCGGCGGCTCTGATTCGTGGCAAGGGTCGCATGCGGATTGTCTGCTGCGGCGATGAACTGACCGCTGGTTGTGACGTCGCGATGACCGCCCGCGAACTGCATAAGCAGCCAAACATCAGGAAGATCATGTTGCCTGTCAGCGAATAGGTCAGGTTCGGTTGTGTCAAATTTCCGATCATGACACCAACCAGCATGCCGAACATGCCATGCAGTTGATACCAGGGCTTTGATTTTGACGCGGCCATATTCACCAGTCGCCGAGTGTTCATCAGGCAACTGATCAGCAACGCGAAATAGATCAACAGTCCGATACCACCACATTTGTGCAAGACTTCGAGGTACTGCTGGTGCGGGGTGTCGACTTCGGCATAGCGCGAGAACGATTCGAACATGTAGCCAAATGCCGGACGCTCGGACCATAGGTCGATGGCCAGCTTCCAGATCTCAAACCGCCCGGACGACGGATCATCACTTTCGGTGCTACGTTCCAGTCGGTCGCGGATTCGATCTTCCAGAACGGTCATCATTTCTGTTTCTCGTAGCAGCGAAAACAGACCAAAGCCGACCAGGCTCAGGATTGTGATCAGGACACCGATGGCGATGACATAAGTCGTTCGACCGGTCAGGATCAAGTACAGCGTGACTCCGAAAACAAGCGCCACTGTCGATGAACGGGACATTGATCCCAGAATCATCAGCGTAGCACATCCCGCCAGGCACCAGCCGGCGATCTGGATGTAACCTTTGCGCGAGGACTCGACCGACGCGAGCAACGGTGGCACCAAGGCCGCATAGAAACTCATCGGAGAATTGGGATAGCCACTCAACTCGAACTCGAAGATGTACTTGCCCCATTCGCCCAAGGGGAATTCTGGCGCCGTGACGGTGAAGAACATCGTGAGTCCCACGATCACTCCATAGACGCGACCGGTGATGTCCACGAACTCGAGTGGGTCGGTCCACGATCCCAACAGCATTCCCAGGAAGATGAATCCGATCGGCTTGGCCAGTTTGAACGCCGAATAGAGACGAACGGTTTCGCCCGACATCCCTAAGCCGACACCCGCCAGTGCCGTGGCATAGACGATAAAGATTAGAGCCAGCCATGGTGTCAGTGTGTAGGGGCGGATCGGTGATTTGGTTGCCTGGATTTGCTGTTTCGTCGGTTTCGAAGCGACCAGCAGGTATGTCACCGGCATCAGGATGGCCAGGATATCTGACATCATCAGGTCGATCGGTTTGTCACCGACGGTGGCGGCGGTCCAATGGATCGGCCAGATGACGACAAGCCCGATGATCGCTAACCAGATCACTCGCATGAAGACACTTTGCCCAAGTCGGAAATCGAAGCGGTTGATGGCAGCGTGGTTCTCGACTGACTGGCGAGATGCATTCGCAACGTCAATTGGATTCCCATCGTCCAGATCAGGCTGGTCACAATTTGGGCGATGGCCAACCCCAGCACACCCATCCTGTGCATCAGCAACTGACTGAGGACGATGTTAGAGACTGCACACGAGGCCGTGATCCACATCATCGATCGTTCTCGGCCGGTCATCTGCAGGACATAGGCACCGGGTCCCGCGAACGCGGCGATGCAGGCTGACGCCAACAGTGCGATCAGCACGGGATAACCGTCTCGGAAGCCGGGACCCAGAAGCAGCATGACAAAGTCACCCAATCCGGCCACCACGATGGCAACAGGAACGGTAAAAGCCAGGCCCAACAATTGACCGCGCCACATCAAACGTCGGATCTCGAGGAATCGTCCGCCGGCAAACAATGCAGCGAATTGTGGAGCGATGACAAACCCCAACGATTGAGCACCCAGCAATGAAACATCGGCCAATCGTTCCATCGCGGCGTACAGTCCCGCGGGATCTGGTCCCAATGTGATTCCCGCCATGGCGACACAGATTCGGCTCTTTAGTGCAATCAACAGTTCCGCGAACAGGAACGCCGCTGCAGTCTTCGTCCATTGCTGAGTACACGATTCGCTTGCGCCATGAACATTGGATCGCAGTGGAGTTCGCCGCAGGAACGACAACACGAGAAGTGATGCCACTCCGATGGAGAGGAGATGAAGGAATGTGGCCAGGGGTGACGACATTGCCCCTGGTGACACAACCCAGACACCGCCTGCCAGGACGAACAGCGATAACGGCCAGACGATGACGCAGATCTGGCTTTGGATCAGGCGGCCAAATCCACGTAATCGAGCTTCCTGAACCTGCCGCATGGACAAGAGCGGGATCATGACGGCAGCGATCAGAAGGCTCGTTGCCAGGCTGGACCCAATCGCGTTCCAGGCGACGAGGACGATTGCCGCGAGAATCGCTGTCGCGATCAAGCTGGAGATCAGCGCCGCGCGCGACGATTCGCGCACGAACCCGCATAGCTTTGCGTCGTCGTTTCTTGTGACGTATTCAGAAACATAACGTAGCGATGCGTTGTCGAGTCCCAGCTTGGCGAACACGCACAAGACTTGCAGCCAGGCGACGGCTTGCGCGTACTCACCAAATCCGGCGACACCCAGGCTGCGCGCCAACACCCAGTGACCAAGCAGCATACTGCCCGCACCACCGAGACGGATGGCCAGCGCGATCACGCCGCTTCGAGCGAATGACGGCGAGCGACGAGCCGCCGCAGGGACGGCGGCGAGCACTGAGTAACTGACACTCATGAGTTGATCACTTCAACTAGTGACGTCCCGCTTGCGGGCGACGATCGACAGCCGATTGGGATGAGTTCCCAGGTTGGTGTTGGTCGTCCAGGGAGACACTGCATAAGGCACAATCCGTTGATCCGGCTGAAAATCCATGCAGCGGTAGGCCCAGCATTCCAGGTCCGGCAGGTCGGAGAACAGATCTGGCAGGTCGCCGGGGTTCGGCGGACAATACGATCCACCGAACCGGGCCATGGTCTTCTGGACGATCGCATTATCTTTGTTGGGGACGATCAACACGATTCGGCCACCTGGATTCAGAGTGCTCCATAGATTGTTGATCGCCTGCTTCTGATCCAGATACTGCAGCACTTCGATCATGAAAATCACGTCAAACCGGCCCAGGGACCGACAGAACTGAACATCGTTGGGACTGCCGACTTCCCAACGTACGTGAGAATGTTTCGCACGGCATGCTTCGATTGTTTCCGCGATGATTTCGATTCCGACGACCTCGCTGGCACTCAATGCCGACAAGGCCAGCGACAACGGGCCACGACCGCAACCGACGTCCAGACAACGCTTGCCCGTGACCGATCCGGCCGACTCCAGGGCGATTCCAAACGTCTGACCCTGTAATTGCGGATTCGAGTAATCGAGCCATGTCGTCGTTGAGGCGTGAACTTGCTGGTAATAGTCGGTCCAAGTCTCTTCCATCGGATTGCTCATTGTGCTGGTGATCATGAATCATCCATTTCAAAAGAGTGGACGAACGAGGTGACAGTGCGGGTGCTGATATCTGCGGACGGAGACGGCGCCGAGGAATTCGGTCTGGCCGATCAGCGCGGGCGGGAGTGTAGGTCAGCATCCAAAATGCGCGAAGTGGGGTTTTCCGGCTGGCGGACCGGACGTTCGGATTGCCGATTGACGGGACATCGACGTAACATATGGGCCGCGATCGACTTGAAGGAAGGATTCGTTCAAGGAGGACGAGACGATGGCGGGTCAAACGCATTTTGCCGATGCAGCCAGATACAAGCTGCGAACGATTGGTGGGATCTTCGGGACGACGGACCACGACCGGTTTGTGTCCGATTCCCACATGGGCGAATTCGACCTCTGGTTTCCGGCCAAGCTTCACAACAAGACACGCATCCTTTACGAAACCGGTGTCGATGCACTCGCCGCCATTCTACTGCCGATGACGGCGAGTCAGGGCCGTGTGCGGCTGTGGGTCGCGGATAACTTTTGCCGCGAATCGTTACGTCGACTTGCACTCAAGCTGAATGAACGCATTGACGTCGTCGTGTACGCAGATCCGCAGCGACTGCAGGACGTCGTACCGAATGACGTTGTCCTCTGGTTGCACTTCAATCGCTATGACGCGGCCTCCCCAGACGCGATCCGCTCGCTCAAGCGAAAGACCGGTGTGACCGTCATCGAAGATTTCGTACAGGCACCGCTGGACATCGCTCGGTTCCAAGGAGATTTCGCCTTCAACAGCCTGCGAAAATACAGCAGCATTGACGTGGCAGTGACCTATCAAAACACAGCTCAGATTCCCGAAGCGACGGAATCTCGTTACCACCTGCTGAGGAAAGAGGCCGAGCACGTCAGGTCTCAGTTTCTTATTCATCCGTCGCAGGAACTGGAACAACAGTTCCTGGCATTGACGCGGGAATCAGACGCTGCGTTGGCGGTCGAGCCGATTTCGCTGGCTCATCATGAAGATGTTTACCGCGCGATGCGGTTTGATTTTCAGTCGAGTCGCAATCGACGACGCCGGAATTACTCGTTGCTCTCGACCAGACTGTCCGAGATGTCACCCCGCATTCGGATTCTGCCGGGTGAGTATATGTACCTGATGATCGAGACCGAGGCACGCGATGCGATTCGATCCGAGATGTTCAATCAGCGAATCTTCCCTGTGATTCATTGGACCGATTCCGGATGTGAACGATCTCAATCGATCCTCAGCTTTCACATCGATCAACGCTATGGCGACGACGACATGCATCGCGTTGCCGACACCTTGATCGAAACCCGAATCCGCCAAGCAGCATGACCCGGCCGCGGGTCGGCGGGATGCGCGTCGCGTAATGGGTTCAGAATAGCTGGGTCGTTCGCGCGTTGGAAACGGACTCGGCCACAAGAACCGTTGATCTTTCCCGTTTGATCGCTGGCGTCCTTCGCGCGAACAATTCAACCATTCGAAACCCATCACGCGACGCGAACCCCGCCGACCCGCGGCCGGGTCCGATTGATTTGGGTTCAGAATAGCTGGGTCGTTCGCGCGTTGGAAACGGACTCGGCCACAAGAACCGTTGTTCTTTCCCGTTTGATCGCCGGCGTCCTTCGCACGAACAATTCAACCATTCGAAACCCATCACGCGACGCGAACCCCGCCGACCCGCGGCCGGGTCCGATTGACTTGGGTTCAGAATAGCTGGGTCGTTCGCGCGTTGGAAACGGACTCGGCCACAAGAACCGTTGTTCTTTCTCGTTTGATCGCTGGCGTCCTTCGCGCGAACAATTCAACCATTCGAAACCCATCACGCGACGCGTATCCCGCCGACCCGCGGCCGGGTCTATGCCTTGAAGATTTTTTCGCGGCCTTCGTTCACGTTCTTGGTTGCATTGCGCGTGTCGAGCACCATGCGGCTGTATTTGACGATGTACGCGTAGTCATAGGCCGAATGATCGGTTGAGATCAGCACGCAGTCCTGGGTGGCCAGAAAATCAGGCGTCAATTCCTGACTGTTCATCGCAGGCAGGTCTGGATAGTGACGCATCTTGGGCAGCGATGGGACGTGCGGATCGTTGTAGCTCAACGCTGCCCCGCGTTTCAGGAGCAGCTTCATCAATTCAAACGACGGGCTTTCGCGCGGATCGTCGACATCTTTCTTGTAGGCGGCGCCCAGGATACAGATCTTGCTGTTCTTGATCGGCTTGCCCGCCGAATTCAGGAATTCAGCCAGTTGCGTGATTACGTAGTTGGGCATGTGCGTGTTAATCTCGCCTGCCAACTCGATGAATCGAGTCTGTTCGCCCCACTTTCGGGCCAGCCAGGTCAGGTAGAACGGATCGATCGGAATGCAGTGTCCACCCAGTCCCGGACCGGGATAGAACGCTTGAAAGCCGAACGGCTTGGTTTTGGCGGCGTCGATCACTTCCCAGACGTCGATGCCCATCTTGTCGTAGAGCATCTTCAGTTCGTTGACCATCGCGATGTTCACGGCGCGATAGGTGTTTTCCAGGATCTTCGCCGCTTCGGCGATTTCCATGCTCGAGACGCGGACGACTTTCACCACTGCCTGGCTGTACATGGCACAGGCAAGATCACCGCTGACGGGATCGTAACCACCGACGACTTTCGGAATGGTCGAGGCTTCGAAATTCGGGTTGCCGGGATCTTCGCGCTCGGGACTGAATGCCAGGAAGTAATCTTTTCCGGCGGTCAGGCCCGTGGCGTTCAAGACCGGCAGGACATTTTCACGAGTGGTCGTCGGGTGCGTGGTGCTTTCCAGGACGACCAATTGGCCGGGACGCAACGTCTTGGCGATCGAGTGAGCGGTTCCTTCGATATAGCTCAGATCGGGGTCACGACTCTCGTTCAGGGGCGTGGGGACACAGATGATGATGCAGTCAGCTTCTTTCAGACGACCCATATCGGCGGTCGGCTCAAACTTCTTTTCTTTGATCAACTGAGCGATCGCGGTGCTGTCGATGTGCTTGATATAGCTTTGGCCGGCGTTCAACTTGTCGACCTTGGTCTGGTCGACATCGAAGCCCATCGTTCGAAAGCCACCACGAACAAACGCCTGGATCAGAGGCAGGCCGACGTAACCCAGTCCGATCACGCCGATGATCGCTTGCTTGCTGGAGATTTTCTCTGCGAGCCCGTGTGTTGCCATGGTTCGTCTGTTCCTAAGAATCCGAAAATTCAAGTCGAGTCGGGTGAGGCCGTGTGCGATGAACGATGCGGGAAATCGGCCTAAATTCAGTCGGGTCAAATGGGTCGGGCGTGACCGTGGCCGAAGTTTAAGTTGGCAACGGAAACGCGCGAAGCGATCTTTCGGGATCGATTCACCAACCTTACACCACATTCTGCCAAATTCGCCCAAACTGTGATGTGGGGCCAGTCGGGTGCGGGAGGCCTGGGTCGGATTGGTTCGAATATCCGACCCGTTCCGTCAGCGCCTAATGTTCTTGCTCATCCAGCGAAAACGGTCCGAATCGCTCTGTGACGGGTAACGGCGATGGTCAGGCAGCCCATAGAAAAAGAGGGACACCCGTAGCGGGCATGGTACGGCGGCAGGCAGTCGGCGTTTTTCAACAGGCCGCTGGACCGGTGGTTCAACCCATGTAACGGATCAGGGTGGCGCCCCAGGAATAGCCGACACCAAACCCGACCAGCATAACGGTCATTCCCACTTTCAACTGACCCTCGGCCAGGGCTGCATGCAACGCAATTGGGATTGTCGATGACACGGTATTGCCGACCGTTTTCATCGCAATGACGAACTTCGCGCGCGGTATCTGCATTTTCGTTTGCAGTCGATTCAGCATGTACTCGTTGGCCTGGTGAAAGACAAACAAGTCGATGTCGTCACGATGCAATTGGGATCGATGCAGCAGGTCATTCACAGCTCGAGGAACAGACTCCAGGGCAAAACTGAAAATCTCGGGTCCATTCATATAAAGATCATTGTCCGTCCGAATGGCGGTCGCGGGGTCAGCGGGTTCATTGGTGGCAGGCGCTGGTTGGGGGCGCAGTGAGTTCCGCTTCAGGATCAGGTTCGATGCACCCTGGCCATCGGTACCATAAACATAGGGACCGAACAGCGGACCTGTGGCTTCGATGCCGCGAATCAGCGATGCCGAACCGCCGTCGCCGAAAATCGACCGGACACTGACATCCTTTTCAGCCAGAAACTTGCTGTAAGTTTCGCCTGTCAGGAACAAGACATTGCGCGCCTGCCCGGTCTCGATCAATCCCTGAGCCAGCCCCAATCCGTAGATGTAACCGGAACATCCAAGATTGAAATCGAGAGCGCCGACAGTTGTGTTTAGCTTCAATCGATGCTGCAGCAGGCAGGCCGATGTGGGCAACATGTAGTCAGGTGACTGAGTGCAGAACAGGACGAAGTCGATTTCATCGCGCGAACAAACGCCTTTGACGAACAGCTTTTCAGCAGCATGAAAGGCGAGATCCGACGAGCATTCTTCGGGGGCCGCGATATGTCGTTCGGCGATGCCTGTCTTGTCGAGGATCTTTTGTGGCGTCCAGTGCGGCGCCAGACCCGCGACCTCGTCGTTACCGAGCAGGGTCTCTGGAACGTGGTATTCGACAGCAGACAATGACGCGAACATGAATCCGTTTCCTGATGACTGGGTACAGCTGGACAACCCAGGCATCGGCCTGATAGCTCCCTCAACGGTGAAGTTGAAGGGGTCAGGCGGCTTTTTTCAATGGCGCGTCGTCGGTTTTGTTCCAACTGATCCGTTTGGCTGGAACACCCATCATCGTTGAATGCGATCGCACATTGCTGATGACGACGCTGCCCGCGCCAACTCGCGCGAACTCACCAACCTTCGTCTTGGGCAGGATCACGGTCTGGCAGCCCAGGAAAACGCCCCGTTCGAGTTCCACCTGGCCAGCGACATCGGAATGAGGTGACAGGGTTCCGCCGTCACCCACGATGGAATCATGCCCGACCAGTGCACCGATGTTCATCGAGACAAAATTCCCGACGCGAACGTTGCAACAGACGACCGAGAAGGGGCACAAGATACATCCCACGCCGATCAACGTGTCGGGTGAGATAATCGCCTTGGGAT